>Ga0233377_1000057_pt1 | contig 76745 bp, 70 predicted proteins | sample ElkDunMinimDraft_6_FD_191540 | JGI IMG/M metagenome (GOLD analysis project Ga0233377, IMG submission 191540) | Fecal eukaryotic communites from dung pellets of Tule Elk in California, USA - Elk Dung E36 | ecosystem: Host-associated > Mammals > Digestive system > Large intestine > Fecal | place...
CCGGGACTTGGCCAGTCATTACCCCGCCTTCACTCCCTGCCCGGCACACGCCTCGGACTCAACGGGTGCCGAAGAAATCAAACCCGGACGAATCCTCGATGCGCCGGGGCCCTGCGGACTGAGCCTCAAAGTCGCCCCTGCGGCCTATGCGTTCGTGAGCCGTCGGTGATGCACCGTCATGTGTTCATCCTGCCGAACATTCGTCGACGGATCTCCTGGGACGGCGAGATCGGCGAAAGCGCACGGACTCCGCCTGATCCGTCTTCGACCTCACCATCGCCCCGCGCCGGTGTCGGCCGCTTCGCCCGATTCTGGCTAACCGCGCGGGGCGTACATGATGACCAGCACGCCGAGGATGCAGATGGCGGCCCCGATGACGTCCCAGCGATCGGGCTGGAACCCGTCCACCGCCATGCCCCATCCCAGCGAGCCCGCGACGAACACGCCCCCGTAGGCGGCGAGGATGCGGCCGAAGTCGGCGTCCGGCTGGAGGGTGGCCACGAGCCCGTACAGGCCCAGGGCGATGAATCCGGCGCCGATCCACAACAACCCGCGTTGTTCTCTCACGCCCTGCCAGACCAGCCAGGCCCCGCCGATCTCGGCGAGCGCGGCCACCAGGAACAGGAGAAGAGAGCGTGCGACAGTCACGACTGTGAATGTAGAGGGTCGGTTTCAGCGTGCCGACGCTCCCCTTCGCCCTGGCGGTCGCGGCCGGTTGCGCCCGCGCGTCCGCCGGTCCGTCCTTCCCCTCGCCGGGACCGTACCGGCCTCCCTGCCGCCGGGTCGGGGAAGAACGGCAGTGGGCAGCACGAACTCCCCGCGCACGCCACCAGGTCGTCGCATCCGGCGTCCACCGCCTGGATCAGCGTCTCGCGGATCGCCTGGAGGTCGGCGATCTTCTGCTCCACCTCGGCGAGCTTGGCCGTCGCCCGTGCCCGCAGGCCGCCGTCCGTTCCACCGTGACGGTGGGCGGTCGTCTCGACCAGGTCGGCCACCTCCTCCAGGGTGAAGCCCAGCCGTTGTGCCACCTTGATCACGCGAAGGACGGTCACGGTCTCCGGCGGATAGAGCCGGTGCCCTCCGTTGCTGCGCCGCGGCTCTCGTAGCAGGCCGCGCCGGTGGTAGTAGCGCAGTGTCTGGGGGTTGACCCCCGCCGCTTCCGCGACCTCTCCGGTGCGGAGCCACCCCCCGTTCATGACGTGACCGTCCGGACGGACATCTCGGTCGCCCGGGCCGCCAGGCCGTCGAGCACCTTCGTGTGAACCGCGGGGACCTCGATGTCCACGGCGAGCCTTTCACGGCCGGGGGTGAGGGTGAAGGTGAAGAAGGAGCAGCAGCCCGTCTCCCGGGCCGCCAGGTCACGCGCGGTCTCCTCCACCTGTGCTCCGGCGTCGAGCGTGAGCCGCAGGTGATTCGGTCCCACCCGTTCCAGCCCACGCAGTGCGGAGGCGAACAGTTCGTCGAACTCCGCCACCCTCAGCGGTCGTTCCTCGGTCGGAAGCGTGCATTCGACCGGCGCCCATTCCATGAGCCCTCCACGTATCAGGAGCGATCCCTGCCGATCCGACGGTAAGCCTGTACCCCGGTACAGGATGCAACCCCGAACCGGCCGTCGGCTCGGGCGCCCCTTCCCCGCCGCCCACCCCGACAGGCCGCGTGCTACTCTCGGCGCCCCCGTTGATCGATCATGAAGATGCCGAGAACGAGGGCGGTGTCACCCTTCGTCACACCGACACGAGGAGGGCGGAACATGACCGTCGTGAAGGACGTCCAGGCCCGCGGCACGCAGCACTGTGAGACGACGGCGCTGGGAGTGCTGTTGCGCCATGAGGGACTCGACCTTTCCGAGCCGATGCTGTTCGGGCTGGGCTCCGGCCTGTCCTTCGTCTACTGAGACAGCAAGGCCATGGCGTTCCCCTTTCTCGGGGGCCGCGCCAAGCCTTTCGAACTCACCAGGAACCTGGCCGCCAGGCTGGGGCTGACGTTGACGTCGGAAACGGCCCTCGGCATACCTGGCAGGGCCCCGGCACATTGAGGGTCTACGGAGATCATCGGCCTGCTCGTAGGGATGCATGCCGCGGTGTCCGGACTATTGGAAAAGCTCGGACCGGTCCGATCGCGATCACGAACCTGTGTACAACCGCTCCAGCCCCACCAACTGCACCCGCCCACCGCTGCGCGCCGCCGCGTCCTGCAACGCCGGCATGAACCCCATCCCGCTGAACAGCAGCAGCCGCCCCGGCGCCTCGCCCTTGGCCGCGAGGAGCGCCGCCACCCGCTCAAGCCTCTCCAGGTGCCCAAGCCCTACGACGTCTCCCCACTTGGCCTCCCCGATGGCCAGTAGTGCGCCGTCAGGGCTGTGGACAGCGACATCCACCTCATGGCCTGTACGGCTGGTGACATCGCGAACAACCCCCGACTGGACACTTCCCGCCATATCACCCAGCGTCTCCTCGGACGCGAAGTCTTCACACCAGACCCGACACATTCGCTCGTACACCGGCCCCGCGACGTTGCTGTGGAAGCGAGGCTGAGCGGCACGCCAGATCCGCTCGGTACGCCCCTCCCGCGCTCTTTCCAGCTGCGCCCAGTAGGGGCGCATGATCGCGTGATAGAAGCGGACGAGCGGCTCGGTGATCCGATACTCGGAGCGGTTCCGGCGGAACGCGTCCGGGTCGGCCACCAGGAGACCGGCGTCCTCCAGAACGGTCAGGTGATGAGAAATGTCGACGGCTTTGCGCTCGATTCTGCTCGCGATACCACTGCGGGTCGCATTGCCCTCGGCGACCGCGGCCAGAACCGTGTGATAAAGGCCGGTGTCGCGCAGCGCCGGGTCCTCGGCCAGCAGGAAACGCACCTCGCGGAAAAGAGGACTGGCCGGGTTGAGAACGTACTCCACAACCCAGCGGTCGAAGTCGGCCAGACCCGCCGGGGCGATCCCGGCCAGATATTCGGTGCGGTAGGCGGGGGTGCCGCCGACGACGAAGTAGACCAGGGCCGCCAGTCGAGGCTCGGCCGTCAGCCCCCAGAACTCGGCGGCCAGCCGAAAGTTGAAGGTGGGCACCACCAGTTCCAACCCGGCCCGCCCGCGCAGCGGCGCCTGCCCGGAGAGCAGGCCGCCCATGAAGGAGATCGACGACCCGCACAGCAGCAGACGCGACCGTGACGCTCCCCGCTGCTCGCGGCGTGGCGACAGAGCCTTCTGGATGACCGAAGGCAGGTCCTTGGCATCACGCACCAGGTAGGGGAACTCGTCCAGGACGACGGGAACGGTCCGCTCACCCCCCAAGGAGAGCAGGCCGTCGATTCCCTCCTCCCAGTTTTCGAACCTGACCCGTCCCGGTGTCCCGGCGAACGCGGAGACGGCCTCCCCGAGTTGGCGCAGCGCCTCCGCCCTGGGCACGGCCTCGGTGGCGGCGTAGTAGAAGCCACCGGTCGCCTCACAGACGGCTTCCAGCAGGAACGTCTTGCCCTGCCGGCGTCGTCCGGAGACCACCCCGAGTGTGGCCCCCCGGGAGTCGTTGGCGACGAACCGCGAGAGCTGCTCCCACTCCCACTCGCGGTCGAACATGTCCGACGGCCGCGGCAGCGACATCTTGATCTTCCTCTTTTAGGAGTACAGTACTTAAAAGTGTACTCCTAAAAACGCGTGCGCACGAGCACCGTGCGGTTGACGCACTGCTCGCCCTCCCGTGGGAGGGCGAGCAGTGTCGCCGCACGGCGCGACAGGGGAAAAGCCTTCACGGCGAATCACCCCCATTTCCCACACCTGAATTCAAAAAGAATACGACAATGACACGGCGGGCATATCTCGCCGACCGACAAATAATGTCCAATATGCATTGATACGGGAACTCGAAGTTATTTACAATAAGGAAAGTGTTTCCGTTCGTCCTGGCGGGGTTTTCCGCGGGGTCTCGGCGGAGTTCGATTTCCAAGGCATGGAGAGTGGCATGACGGCTTCATCCGGCACCCGCGACGGGCTCGACCTGAGCGGGCGGGCCTGCATCGTCACCGGGGCCGCGCGGGGCATCGGGGCGGCCGAGGCTCGGCTGCTGGCGCGGCGCGGGGCGGCGGTGCTGTGCGCGGACCTCGCGGACAGCGGGCCGCTGACCGAGGAGATCCGGGACGCCGGCGGCACCGCGGTGGCCTGGCAGGGGGACCTCACCGAGAAGGGCGCGGCCGAGGACGTGCTGGAGGCGGCGGAGGGGTTCGGAGTGCCGGTGTCGGTGCTGGTGAACAACGCGGGGATCGTGAGGGACCGGATGGTCTTCAATCTGGACGACGACGACTGGGAGGCGGTGCTCGCGGTCAACCTCACCGCGCCCTTCCGGCTGTGCCGGGCGCTCGCCCGGCACTGGCGGGCGCGGCCGGGGGGCGGGCGCCGGATCGTGAACACGAGCAGCGAGTCGGGCCTGTACGGCAACGCGGGGCAGGGCAACTACGCGGCGGCCAAGGCGGGGCTCGCCTCGCTGACCCTGACCATGGCGGCCGAGCTGGGCCGGTACGGAGTGTGCGTCAACGCGATCGCCCCTCGGGCGCGGACCCCGATGAGCGAGGCGGCGTTCGGCGGGCTGCCCGACGGCGCGCTGCCCGCCGAACGGATCGCGACCGTGGTGGCCTGGCTCGCCGGCCCCGAGGGGGAGGACGTCACGGGGCAGGTCTTCGTCGTCGCCGGGGGCACGGTGCGGCGGATGCGGACCTGGTCGCCGGTGCGCACGGCCGTGCAACCGGCCGACTGGTCGGCGGAGTCCGCCGCGCGGTTCCGCGACGGGCTGTTCTCGGGGGACGACACCCGGTACGTGCCCACCCCGATCGGCGCCCTGTTCACCGAGGGGTCCGGCGAAGGGCTCGGCTGAACGGGCACGGGCCGAAGGGTCCCCGCCCGACGCGCCCGCCCTGTTCCGGCAGGCCGGCGCGGGCGGGCGGGGGGAGAGGTCAGACCTCATGCCGGGCGGGGTCGGTGGTGCCGGGGATGAGGGAACTGCGGACCTCGTCCTCGATCAGCTTCCAGATGTGGTCCACGTACTGGGTGAACTTCTCGCCGCGCTTGGTGTGCAGGTCGCGCGGGCGGGGGATGTCGATCGGGATCTCCTCCCTGACCCGCCCGGGGTGTGCGGCCATCACGATCACCCGGTCGGCGAGGAGCACGGCCTCGTCGAGCTGGTGGGTGATGAACACCACGGTCTTGCGGTGCCGGGTCCAGATGTCCAGCAGCTCGGTCTGCATCACCTCGCGGGTCTGCGCGTCCAGCGCGGCGAACGGCTCGTCCATCAGCAGCACGGCCGGGTCGACCGCCAGGGCGCGCGCCAGGTTGACCCGCTGGCGCATCCCCCCGGACAGCTCATGCGGGTAGTGGTCCTCGAAGCCGCGCAGGCCGACCAGTTCGATGCACTCGCGGCTGCGCGCGTCCGTGGTGGCCGAGCGGGAACCTCGCAGGTCGAGGCCGAACCTGACATTGGCCAGCACGGTCCGCCAGGGGTAGAGCGAGTCCTGCTGGAACACCACGGCCATGTCCCCGCGGCGGGGGTCGGGCGGGCGGCCGGACACCCGGACCTCCCCCGCCGCCGGGGCGATCAGGCCGTCGATGGCCTTGAGCAGCGTGGTCTTGCCACAGCCGCTGGCGCCGACCACGCAGACGAACTCGCCGTCCCCTACGGTGAGGCCGACGTTTTCGAGGACCGGCGTGTACGCGCCGGCCCGCTCGTAACCGACCGACAGCCCGTCGATCTCCAGCAGCGGGGCCCCGGAGCGCGAGGGGGGCAAAGGGTCGTCGGCGGGGCGACGGCGCGGATACCTGAACATCAGGTCTTCCTCTCGGTCACGGCTGCCCTGAGGCCGGCGGGGGTGAGGGCGGGAAGGAACGGGCGTCGACCGCGGCGAGCGATTCCAGGGCGAGCCCGTGTGCCAGGCCGAACCGCAGCTCGCGCCGGATCAGCATGGTCAGGCAGGCGCGGGTGTAGCGCAGGGTGAGGGTGGTGTTGCCGGCGAGCTGCCGGGCGAGTTCCCAGGCGCGCTCCAGCAGCCGCTCCCTCGGCAGCACCTCGGCGACCAGGCCGAGTTCCAGCGCCTCGTGGGCGCCGATGGTCCGGCCGGTGAGCAGGAAGTGCCTCGCCCTGTTCATCCCGAGCAGCCAGGGCCAGACGATGTGCACGCCGTCGCCGGGCACCACCCCGGCGACCACGTGCTGGTGGTCGGCGAAGGTGGCCGTCTCGGAGGCGAGCACGATGTCGGAGAGCAGCGCCAGCTCGGCGTGCTCGGTGGCGGGGCCGTTCACCGCGGCGATCACCGGGACCTCGATGTCGAGCAGGTCGAAGAGCATGTGCCGCCCCTCGTGCGCGATCCGGTCCCAGCCCAGCGGGGTGGTGTTGCGCCGTTCGAACGCCATCTCGGTCAGGAAGTCGGGGCCGGTGCCGGTCAGGATGACCACCCGGTTGTCCGGGTCCGTGGCGATCTGCCGGAACGCCTCGGGAAGTTCGCGATGTGCCCGCTCGCTCCACTTCAGCGATCCGCCGTCGGTGTGCAGCGAGACCTGCAGGATGCCGTCGTGCCGTTCCATCGCGACGTCGGCGAACCGGTCGCGGTACTCCTCGAACCTGCTCACCGGCCCGGCACCCCCGCCTCGCGCCACTCCGGGCGGCGGCCGTCGGGTGCCCAGGCCCGGTAGCCCGGCTCCAGCGGCACCTCGAAGGTGGCCATCAGGGTGGTGAGGGCACGCCAGATCGCGATCACGTAGCAGATCTCGACGGCCTCGCCGTCGTTCGCCAGCTCCGCCCTCAGGTCGCCCAGGGTCTTCGGGGAGATCCGGTCGTCGCGCACCATCTCGTCCACCGCGCGCATCACGGCGCGCTCGGCGGGCCCGAACTCCGGGTGGTCCGCCCCGTCGCGGACGCCGAGCACGTCGGCGGGACGCTTGCCCGGCAGGTCGACGTCGACCGTCGGGGAGTAGTGGTGTGCCCACAGGTACTCGGAGCCGGTGACCCAGGCCACCCGCATGATCGCGAGTTCGCGCAGCCGGGTGGCCTGCGGGCGGACGGTGAGCCGCCCCTCCCACAGGATCCGGTCGTTGATCTCGTTCTCCACCCGGGCGGACTGCGGGGAGTTCATCAGCAGGCGGTAGAAGTGGATCCGCGACATCTCCTCACGCATCCCCACCTCGACCGCGATCCGCGCGGCCTCCTCCACCGGGAGCATCGGGATCAGGCCCTGGGGTTCGTCGGTCGGCATGGCCGCCCCTTTCTGGTAGGCGTTCGGCGCGGCATCACAGACGGTCCGTCTTCCACGGCGCGGCACGATGTTCGAGCCATTCGAAGAGCTTCACGAGCAGCACCCCCGTGACGGCGAAGATGAGCACCCCGGCGAGCAGGGCGTCGGTCTGGAAGTACTGCGAGGAGACGAGGATCCGGTAGCCGAGACCGCTCTGTGAGCCGAAGAGCTCACCGACCACGACGCCGATCAGTCCTCGTCCGATGCCCATCCGGATGCCCGCGATCATGAACGAGAGCGCGGTCGGGAGCCGTACCTTGGTGAACAGCTGGAACCGGCTCGCGCCGAAGGACCTGGCCGCCTCCAGCAACTGCGGGTCGGTCACCCGGATACCCGCGTCGGTGCTGATCGCGATCGGCAGCACCACCAGCATGAACACCAGCAGCACGGTCTTGGTCTCGCCGATGCCGAACCACAGGATGAACAGCGGCGCGAGCGCGACGATCGGGGTGGCGTAGAGCCCGTTGATCAGCGGGTCGATGTAGTCCTTGGCCCGGCGGCTCGTCCCCAGCAGCAGGCCGAGCAGGACACCGCCCACCAGGCCGGCCGCGAACCCCTTGGTGAACTCACCCGTGCTGACCAGCATGTCCTGCTGGAGCGTCCCGTTCTGCCACATCGTCACGATCGCGGCGACGGTGCTGATCGGGCCGGCCAGGAAGAGCGGGTTGTCCACTATGTACTCGGCGGCGACGTGCCACACCAGGAGGAAGCCGAGGAAGCTGAGCGTGGCGCGGCGCCCGCGCGGTCCGGCGCCCTTCCCCGCCCGCCGGGCTCGCCACCGCGCCGGCCACCGCCCCCCGCCCGGCCGCCGCACCGCTTCGCGGGCGGCGGCCGGACCTGTGCCCGGCTCGCCGGAGACCAGGCGGCTCATGCGGGCTGCCGGCCTTCCGGGAGCAGTCCCTTGGGTCCCGGGCCGCTCTTCACCGAGTCGGGCAGCTCCTCGTACGCGGCCTTGACGTGAGAGTTGTCGACCAGGCCGGCCACGTCCTCGGGCGCGGAGGCCTCCAGTGAGCCGCCGGACTTCATCAACGCGACCGTACGCGGGACCACGGTGGCGGCGATCACGCCGTCGCGCGGGTAGGCGCCGGCGGTCACCCAGGTGTAGGAGGCCTCGGCGATGCTCCGCTCGACCTGCGCGTTCTTCGCCAGCAGGTCGATCGCCTCCTCCTTGTTGGCCGGGTCGTACAGGTAGGCGATCGAGGCCAGGTACCCCTTGAGGAAGGCGCGGGCGGCGTTGGGGTTCTCGCTCACCCAGGTCCGCATCGCGTTGATCCCGAAGAAGGACAGATCCTTGTACTCGGGCACCTGCTGCAGGTCGTAGAGGATCCTGTAGCCCTGCTTCTCCAGCAGCGTGGAGGTGGGCGGGAGCACCGCGATGCACTTGATCTGCCCGGACTTCAGCGCGGCGAGCGCCGGCCCGGCGTTGAGGTTGACGTTGGTGAGCTTGTAGTCCTGGCCGAGCTTCAGCTTTCCGCCGTGCTCCATCATCTTGGACAGATAAAGCGCGTCGCCGATGCCCTCGGGGTTCTGCGCGCCGCAGGTGGCGCCCTTGAGATCGGCGAAGGAGGTCACCTCCGGCTGCACGACCAGATACTCGGGGTAGGACCGGTAGCCCTCGGCGACCGCGATGACCCGGGGATCCTTCTGGTGGGCGAGGATCGCGGCGTCGTACACGGTGGAGGTGAACTGCACCGAACCACCGATCATGGCGGCGAGCGCGTTCGGGCTGGACTGCGAGTAGATCATCGAGACGTCGAGACCGTACTGACGGAAGACGCCGAACTCGACGCCGACCTGGATGGCCCAGTTGCCCGCGTTGGGGGTGACCCCACTGAAGATCACCTTTTGTGTCTCAAGGGCCGCCTCGGGTGCGGCCGAGCCGCCCTGGGACGCGGGGGCTGCGGGTTCTTCTCCTGAGCCGCACGCCGCGACCGCCAGGACCAGGCACAGGGCGGCCGCGGAGCGGAGGAGGGTGAGGGGGGCACGCATGGGGGGCATCGAATCTCCTTGCCGGAATTCGGGATGCTGCGGTGGCCCGACCTCACCCCAGGGCCGTTATCCCCACCGTTACCGGGTGGGGGTGACGGGCAGGACGATCGCCGAGGGATGCTCGGCGTCGTGCAGGATCGTCTGCAGCGCGACCCGCAGGTCCCGCCGCGAGGACGCCGTGCCGTCGGCGGTGTTGGGATGCCGGTCGTACTTGGGGAACGAGCTGCTGGAGATCTCCAGCCGGATCCGGTGTCCCGGCAGGAAGACGTTCCCCGTGGCGATCAGGTCCACCTCGACCCGGATCGGTTCGTCCCCCGCCGCCGTGACCTCCGCCGCGGTGATCCGCCGGATGCCGTCGCAGAGCAGGTACGCCCGGCCGTCGGGGTGGACGTCCACCAGTTTGGCGGTCACGTCGGTGGCCGGGGCGGTGGTGCGCAGGTACAGCACGGCGTGCACCGGGCCGATCACCTCGACCGGCTCACTCAGCGGGTCTCCGCTGTAGACCAGGACGTCGTCGCGGTCCTCGACCGCGCTCTGGTCCATCGGGCCGGAGTTGGCGGCCGGGTTGGGCAGGTAGACGGCGCCGCCCCGGGTGGGCACCGGGTGACGCGGGTCGTAGGGGAAGGCGTCGTACGGCTCGTCGCCGCGCGGTGGCTCGGTGCTCAGCCGGCCGTCCCCGTGCCGGGAGTTGGCCGTCCCGCCGCCGCGCAGATACCACGGCGTGGGGCGGGCGCGGGCGAGCGGCCACTCCTGCTCGTCGCGCCACTCGTCGGCGCCCATCACGAAAACGCGCACCGGCGGCAGGTCGGGGCCGGGCCCTCCGGCGAGGTGCCGCCCGAACCAGGCGAGCTGGATCCCCTCCAGGTCCATCCCGACCGGGAACCGTCGCTCCGGGCCGCAGGAGTCGCCGAACAGCGCGGGCGCCCACTGGGTCCACGGGCCGATGACGAGGCGCTGCGCCTCGGCGGCCGGGCCCCCCGCGTCCTTGATCGCCTGGTAGGCGGCGAGGTTGCCGTCCAGGTGCACGTTGTACCAGCCGGCCACGTGCAGCACGGGGACGTCGGTCTCCGCCAGCGCCTCGCGGGCGCTGAGCCGGTCCCAGTACGGGTCGCCGGGCGGGTGGGCGAGCCATTCCCGGTAGTGCGGGGCGACGCCGTCCAGGGCGGGCACGTCCGGGAGCGGGAGGGCGCGGAAGGCGGTGTCCGGGTCGCGCAGGGCGCGCGCCAGGGCGCCCGAGGCCGTCCGGTGGGCGTCCGCGCCGTCGCGGACGACGGCGCGGCGGAGCTGGTCGGGGGCGAGGTTGGCTAGGCTCCACCAGAGGTTGAAGCCGAGCTGGAACGCGCCGCCGCGCCAGACCCAGCCGCCGTCGAACTCGGACGCGGTGAAGTGCGGCACGATCGTACGCAGTCCGGGCGGCCGGCATCGCAGCGCCTGCCACTGCGGGACGCCGTTGTTCGACGCCCCGTACATGCCGACCCTGCCGTTGGACCACGGCTGCGCGGCGGCCCACTCCACGCAGGCGGCGGCGTCCGCGCCCGAGCCCTCGAACGGGCGGAACGGCTCGTCGCCGCCGGAACGGAACCGGCCGCGCGCGTCCACCACCACGACGGCGAACCCCTGGTCCACCGCGCGCTCGGGATTGATCACACCGTAGACCGAGGCCCAGTTCGACTTGTCATAGGCGGTGTACTGCAGCAGCACCGGCCGTGGGCCGAAAGCCGGGTCGCGGTAGACGTCGGCGCGCAGCATCACACCGTCGGGCAGCGGGATCCGTACGTCCCGCTCGCGCAGGATCGGGGGCCGCATCAGTCCTCGCCCGCGGTGGCCCGCACCACGCGGGTCTCCAGTGCGCCGAGCCCGTCGATCTCCAGCCGGACCACGTCGTCCGGCTTGATCCAGCGGTCGATCTCGATCCCGGCGCCGGTGCCGACCGTGCCGGAGCCGAGCAGGTCGCCCGGCAGCAGGGTCTCCCCGGCCGACGCGTGCGCGACGATCTGCTCGATCGACCAGTGGATCGTCGCGGCGGAACCCTCCGACCACAGCTCGCCGTTGACGAAGGCCCGCATCCCCGCGCCGAACGGCCGGGGGATCTCGTCGGCGGTGACCAGGTACGGCCCGGTGGCGCAGCCTCGGTCGAAGCCCTTGGTCTTGGCCGGTCCGACCCGGGTGCCCATCTCGCGGCCCTGCACGTCGCGGCAGGACAGGTCGTTGAAGATGGTGAGCCCGGCGATGTGCTCCCAGGCCCGCTCGGGCGGGATGTCCCTGCCTCGGCGACCGATCACGATCGCGAACTCCAGCTCGTAGTCGAGCTTCTCGGTGTAGGCGGGCCACTGGCCAGGCTCGTCGGGGCCGAACACCGAGGCGCTGCGCGTCACGTAGTGCGACGGGGCCTCGTACCACTCCTGCGGGACCTCGCGGCCCAGGTTGCGCAGGGCGTTGACCATGTGGTCCTCGAACGCGAAGAAGTCGCGCACGGTCGGCGGCCGGTCGACGGGGGCGAGCAGGCGGACCGCGTCGCGCCGGTAGGCGTGCGCGCCGAGCGGGCCTGACCGCCCCAGCGCGGCCTCGGCGTCGCCCAGCGCGCCGAGCAGCCGCCGCGCCTCGTCCTCGGCGCGCCCGCCCGACCCCAGCAGGGCGACGGTGCTCCCGGGAAAGATCGCGCGGGCGAGCTCGGCGGCACGGCCGGTCTCTCCGCCGCCCGCGAGGATCTCCGAGGCGAGAAGCGCGGCGAGGTCGACGACGATCGGTGCGTCGAGCGCCCCGACCGCGGCTCCCGCCCGCACCTCGGCGTCCGGCCAGCCATGCGGTGTGAAGCGGCAAATCCTCATGGGAACCCTCCGTCGATCGCGACCGAATGGTCGTTCCGTTGTGAGGTGCGGTTTATTGCCGGAGCCGTTACTCCGTCGTTACGGACAACGGGGAACGCCCCGGTAACTGGCCGCCCCGTTTGATATCGGCAGTGAATTCGGTCTGTGACTGCTGAGGAGTAAGACAGTGGGCGTCAAGGCGATCGTTCAGCTGTACCCGGTCATCCCGGTCGAGGGCGGGGCCGCCGGTCGCGCGGCCAGGAGACCGCTCGGGCGTGATCGGGATGAGTTCCAGAAGATCATGCGGGACTGGGCGAGGATCGCCAAGGCCGCAGAGGACCTGGGGTACTGGGGTGTCTCCGGCATCGAACATCATTTCCACTCCGAGGGCTACGAGGTCTCCCCGTCCCCCGGGGTGATCAGCGCGTGGCTGGGCGCGCACACCAGCCGGATCAACATCGGCACCAACGGCTACGTGCTGGGCGCCCAGGACGCCATCCGGGTGGCCGAGGAGTGCGCCATGCTCGACCACATGCTCGAAGGCCGGTTCTGGGCCGGGGTGAGCCGCGGCTACCAGTCGCGCTGGACCGACGTGCTCGGCCAGCACCTCGGCACCCAGGCCACGCTGTCGGACGGCGGCACGGCCGACAAGGCCAACCGGGAGATCTTCGAGGAGCAGGTCGAGCTGATGCTCAAGGCCTGGACCCAGGACTCCTTCGACTTCAACGGCTCCAGGGTCCAGGTCCCGTTCCCGTACGACACCGGTGTCGTCGGCTACCCGGCCGCGGACACCACGGCGCGGATGGGCGCGACGGACGAGGTCGACGAGAACGGCGCCATCCGGAAGGTCTCGGTGACGCCGTCGCCGTACCAGCGGCCGCACCCGCCGGTGTTCGTGGCGTCCTCCAGTTCGGAGGAGTCGGTCCGCTACTGCGCGCGCAACGGCTTCGTGCTGACCAGTTTCTCCCCCGCCTCCCGCACCGAGGAGTTCGCCCGCGTGTACGCCGAGGAGGCGGCCGCGGCCGGGCATCCGCTGCCGCTGGGCGCCAACCAGGCCCCGGTGCGCTGGCCGCACATCACCGAATCCCAGGCGGCCTTCGACAAGGCTCTGATGGACTACGACGCCGATATCTTCGAGAACTTCTACGCGAAGTTCTTCAAGAAGAAGATGGCGATGGGCGACGACGTGCTGCAGGCCGTCAAGGACTCCGGCCTGTTTTTGGGCGGCACCGTCGACCAGGCGCGGGCCCAGTTCTCCGCGGAGTGGGAGCAGGTCCCCTACGAGTACTCGGTGCTGATCTGGCACTGGGCGCAGCAGCCCGCCGACGACGTGATCCGCGAGATGGAACTGATGGCCACCAAGGTCTACCCGGAGATCGGCGGCATGGCCGGTCCGGAGGAGCGTCCGCTGGCGCAGTGGGCCACGACCTGACCCGGCGCCCGCGTACGGCCGCCGCCCTCGACCCGGGGCCGCGGCACGGTGCGCCCGCCGTCCGGTGACGGCGGGCGCACCGGGTAACGCCACCCGTAATGCGGTTAGCGCTATCAATATGAACCTCAACCACCCATCTCAGATGCCAGCGGACGAGGGCACGCGTGCGCGCCGCCACCCGTCTTGCCGTTCCGCGAGGAGTCGTCGTGTTCGAGTTCTTCCCAGGCGACCACGCCTGGTCGTCAACAGTGAACCTGGCCCTGATGGCCGGCGGCTCACTCGGCGACATGGAGTGCTGGCTGGGCCCGCTCCGCGACCTGCCCGCGGCGGACTCCTCTGCGACGGGCCCGCCGCTGGCGCGGTTGGAGGCATGGGCCGCCGCCTGGGCGGGGATGGCGCACCGGCAGGAGGAACTCGCCGCCCAGGACCTGAGGGCCGGGTACCCGGTGACGGCGGGGGCACGCTACCTGCGCGCCTCGGTGTACCACGCGAGCGGGCAGCGGCAGATCCCGCTGGGGCCGGCGAAGTCGGAGAGCTACGCCGCGGCCCTGCAGGCGTTCGGGAACGCGATGGAGTGCGCGTCCCTGTCGCTGGAGCGCGTCCACATCGACTCTCCCGACGGCATGATGCCCGGCTACCTGATCGCACCGGACGCCGCCGACCCGCGGCCCGTGGTGATCGTCTACGGCGGCCTGGACCTGACCAAGGAGCTGATGTACGCCGTGATGGGCACCGCGTTCGCCCGCCAGGGCGTCACCTGCCTGGTCATCGACACCCCCGGCGCCGGGGAACTGATCCGGCTGCGCGGCGTACCCTCGCGCCCGGACTACGAGGTGCCCACCGCGGCGATCATCGACTATCTGGAGACCCGGCGTGACGTGGACGCCCGGCGTGTGGCCGTGCTCGGCATCGGCTTCGGCGGGTACTACGCGGCCCGCGCGGCGGCGTTCGAGCCACGGGTCTCGGCCTGCGTCTCGTGGGCCGGCAACTGGGACTGCGGCGCGGTGTGGAGACGGCGCTGGGACGACCGCACCGGGTACGAGCCGGCGTCGTGGTTCCTGCCCTGGGTGCTCGGCACACCGACCGTGGAACAGGCTCTGAAGCGGCTGGAGGAGTGGACGCTGGCGACCGTGTGGGCGCGGGTGACCCAGCCCCTGCTCATCGTGCACGGGGAGGACGACCGGGAGATCCCGGTCACCGACGCGCGCCGCGCCTTCGAGGCCGCCGGGTCGGAGGACAAGACGCTGCGCGTGTTCCCCTCCGGGGAGGGCGGCGCCGAGCACATGCAGACCGACGACCCGGGCCCGGCCCTGCAAATGATCACCGAGTGGTTGTCGCTGCGGATGTCGGCGGAGGCGATCTCGCCGCCTGAGGCGAACTCGCTGACGCCCGCGCCGCAGGCGGTCTGACCTCCGCGGCCTCTGGTCTCAGGCACCCGGAAACGCAGAGGAGAAGCGCCCCGCCGCCTCGGGGCGCTTCTCCGTCTGTCCTGCCGGGTCCGCGTCGGCCGGATGCTCTCCGGCCGGGTCCATGCCGCTGGTCCTCGCCGGCCAGGTCCGTGCCGGCCGGGTCCTGCCGGTCGGATTCGTGCCGATCGGGGTCCGCGTCGGCCGCCCTGTTCCGGCCGGGTACGCCCCGGCCGGAACCGTCGTGCGAGCCGAGTCCGTGTCAGCCCGCGGGGCGCCAGAACGGCAGGGCCGCCTCATCGTTCAGCGGGACGAAGTCGACCTCGACCCGCATCCCGATCCGGACCTCGTCCACCTCGCAGCCGATCACGTTGCCCATGATCCGCGGCCCCTCGTCGAGTTCGACCATGGCGACCGCGTACGGGGTCCACTGGTTGAACGGGAACGCGCCGTTCTGCCGCACCACGGAGAAGGTGTGCACGACGCCCTTGCCTCCGGTGGTCAGCCAGCCGGGCACGGCGCCGCACTCCACGCAGATCTGCCGGGGGTAGAACTGCCGGTGGTCGCATTCGGGGCACTCCTGCACCAGCAGCTCGCCGCGCAGCGTGGCCTCCCAGTACGGCCGGGTGGAGGCGTCGAGCAGCGGTACCGGGCGGCCCTCCATCGGGGGCGCGTCAGCGGGGGTGGTGACGTTCGTCATGCCTTGTCCTTTCCGAGGATCACGGTGCCCATCGCCGACAACCAGCCGCCGGAGCCGCACGCCAGGGCGACCTCTGCGCCCTCGACCTGTGCCTCGCCACCCTGGCCGCGCAGCTGCCGGGTGGCCTCGATGAGCAGGAAGATGCCGCGCATGCCGGGGTGGCAGGAGCTGAGCGCGCCGCCGTCGGTGTTCAGCGGCAGGGCGCCGCCGAGCTGCAGCGCGCCGGAGGCCGCGAACGGGCCTCCCTCGCCCTTCTTGCAGAACCCGAGGTCCTCCAGCATGAGCAGCGCGGTGATGGTGAAGCTGTCGTAGAGCTGCACGGTGTCGACGTCGTCGGGGGTGAGGCCCGCCTGGGCGAATGCCTCCTTCCCGCTGCGCTCCGCGCCGGTGCGGGTGTAGTCGGGCATCTGGCTGATGTTCCAGTGCGTCTGCGCCGACGCGGCGCCCAGCACGTACACCGGCGGCTGGCGCAGGTCACGGGCACGCTCGGCGGTGGTCACGATCACCGCGCCGCCGCCGTCGGAGACCACGCAGCAGTCCAGCAGGTGCAGCGGGTCGGCGATCATGCGGGAGTTGACCACGTCCTCGATCGTCATCGGCTTGCGGTACTGCGCGTTCGGGTTGAGCGCGGCGTGCGTGCGGCAGGCCACCGCGATCGCGGCCAGCTGCTCGGAGGTGGTGCCGTACTCGTGCATGTGCCGCTGCGCGGCCATCGCGTAGGCGCCGATCAGCGAGTTGCCCCAGGGGGCCTCGAACTGCAGGACGCCGGGGACCGCCTCACCCGGCTTCTTGGCGCCGAAACCGGGGTTGGTGCCCGACTGGGTGTACAGGTCGGAGCCGTAGACGATCAGCACGTTGTCGCACAGTCCCGCCCGGATCGCGGCCGCCGCGTGCTGGACGTGCAGTTCGAAGCTGGAACCGCCGACGGCGGTGCCGTCGAAGTAGCGCGGGTTGATACCCAGGATCTCGGCCATGGTGCCGGCGTTGTCGGGCTGCGCGAAGTCCCCCTGGGCGCACATGAACCCGTCGATCTCGCTCTTGGCGAGACCACAGTCGGCGAGTGCCCGCTGCGCGGCGAGCACATGGTGCCCGACCGCGTCGAGATGCGGGGCTTTGGGACAGTCGCTCAGGCCGATTCCGGCGATGACTGGCGTGCGGTCAACCATGGTTGTGGTCTCTCCTCGTACTCGTGAGGGTGGGCTGCGGTCAGCGGTTGGGAGCCGATTCGCGGGGAAGGCCGAGGATGCGCTCGGCCATGATGTTGCGCATGATCTCGTCGGTGCCTCCGGCGAGGCGCAGGGACGGCGCGCTCAGCATGAGCTCGGCCCAGACGTAGGTGCCCCACTCGCCGGTGTCGGCGGTCATGCGTGCTCCGAGGACACGGCCGGCGAGGGCGCCGACGGCGCGCACGTTCTCCGAGTCCATCAGCTTGATGATCGAGGCCTCGGCGCCGGGTTCGCCCCCGGCGGCGCGGGCGGCGGCACGCGCGGCGGTCCACCGGATGATGTCGCGCCGGATCGCGATCCGCGCGAACTCCGACCGTATGCCGGTGTCGCCTTCGAGGCCGAAGTGCCGGATCAGGCCGAACAGCCGCTCGACCGGGTCGGAGGCGGGCGGGGAGGTCCGGTAGCCCATGGACGCCCGCTCGTTGCCGAGCGTGGTCATGGCCACCTTCCAGCCGTCGCCCGGCTTACCGAGCACGTGGCTGTCGGGGACGAACACGTCGTCCACGAACACCTCGTTGAACGCCTCGCCGCCGGTCATCTGGCGCAGCGGACGGATCTCCACGCCGGGATCGTGCATGTCGATCATCAGCATGGTCAGGCCGCCGTGCTTGGAAGCCTCGGGATCGGTGCGGACCAGCATCTCGCCGATGTCGCTGTAGTGGGCGCCGGAGGTCCACACCTTCTGCCCGCTCACCCGCCAGCCGTCGCCGTCGCGAACCCCTCGGCTGCGGACCCCGGCCAGGTCGGAGCCGGCCTCGGGCTCGGAGAAGAGCTGGCAGGCGAGCAGGTCGGCCCGGTACAGCGCGGGGAGGTATCTCTCCTTGACCTCCGGGGTGCCCCAGGCCAGCAGGGTCGGCGCGACGATGTGATGGCCGACGACGAAGCACGCCTCCGAGGGCAGCTCGTAGTCGGCGGCCACCTCGTCGAACAGTTCCTGGAAGCGCGCCTCCCGGCCGCCGCCGCCGTACTCGACCGGGCCGGTGAGCCAGCCGAGGCCGGCGTCGAAGAGTTCGCGGCGGAAGGCCGTCGCGGCCTCCACCATCCGCAGTTCCTCCTCGCGGCTCGGCTCGGCGCCCGAGCTCAGCTCGTCGGAGCCGACGCCCCAGCCCTCCTGCGCCTCGGGGAGCGGTTTGGCGTGCGCGTCGAGAAACGTCCGGACGGCGTCCTGGAACGCGGCCTCGCCGGTCGGTGGGTTTTCTGTCTGGTCGCTCACGCTTGCTCCCGCAGCAGACGGTGGAGCACCTTGCCGCTGGCGTTCTTGGGCAGGGTGCCGGTGTGGATTCGGATCTCGTCGGGCACCTTGTACTTCGCGAGGCGGCCCCTGCAGAAGCCCTGGATGCCCTCCGGCGTGGCCTCGGCCGCGGCCGTCTCGGTGAGGACGACGTGGGCTCGCACGGTCTGGCCCCAGTGCGGGTCGGCGACACCGACGACGGCGCACTCGACCACGCCGGGGTAGGCGGACAGGACCGTCTCGATCTCGATCGGGTAGACGTTCTCGCCGCCACGGATGATCATGTCGTCCTTGCGGCCCGCCAGGTACAGGTAGCCCTCCTCGTCGAGATAGCCGAGGTCGCCGCCCTTGAACCAGCCGTTCACCACCACCTCGGCGGTCTTCTCGGGCCGGCCGTGGTAGCCGCTCATCACCATGTCGCTGCGGGTGACGATCTGGCCGACCTCGCCGGTCGGCACCTCCCGGTCCTCGGTGTCCCAGATCCGCAGGTCGATGTTGTAGCCGGGGCGGCCCACCGAGTTCAGCAGGTGCGGGTGCCCGTTCAGCGCGCGCAGGTGGTCTTCGGGGGTGAGGACGCTCTGCATGCCCGCCTCGGTGCCGGCTCCGAAGCCGTTGTAGAAGTCGCAGTCCATCATCTCCATCGTCCGGAGCAGCAGGTCGGGCGACATCGGCGCGGCGCCGTAGAAGACCGACCGCAGCGCGGCGAAGTCGGCCGGGGCCACGTCCGGCTCCCGCAACAGCGCGCTGATCATGGTCGGCACCAGGAACAGGTCGGTGAGGCCCTTACGGCACCACCTCAGCAGCTCCGCCGGGTCCCACTGCGGAATGATCAGTGACGTCGAGCTTCTCTGGATCGCGTTGAGCACCAGGCTGAGCCCGGCGACGTGGTACAGCGGGGAGGCCGAGTAGCGGAACTCGTCCCGCAGGAAGCGGTACTCCAGGACCGCGTTGGAGACCATGGTCTTCCACATGCGGTGCGACTGCATCACGCCCTTGGGAAGGCCGGTCGTGCCGCTGGTGAAGGCGAGCGCGATCACGTCCTCGTCCTCGACCGCCGCCGGCGTCAGGTCGCCGGCGGCGCCGAGCGCCAGGAGCTCCTCCAGCGGGACGGTCCCCTCGACCGCCGTGCCGCGGCCGACCACGTGCGCCAGGTGCGGCAGCTCCGGCCGGGCCCGCAGCACGTCCGGCGCGTAGCGTTCGCCGACGAAGATCCAGGACGCCTCGGCGGTGCGCAGCAGGGTCGTGATCTCGGCAGGCGACAGCCGGTAGTTCAGCGGCACCGCCACCGCGCCGAGCTTGAACAGGGCGAGGAAGATCTCCACGTACTCCGGCGAGTCGGTGTCCAGGATCGCGACCCGCTCGCCCTGCCGCAGCCCCGCCTCCTGCAGGCCGCGGGCGAGCCGGTGCACCCGGTCGCGGACCTCGGCGAAGGTGCGCGAGCCTTCGGCGGTGACGAAGCACTCCCGGTTCGGGGAGCGCCGCGCGGCCATGTCGATCCACTCCCCGATCCGGATCCCCGACAGGCGCTGCCCGGTCAGCGGGGCCGGGCGGGTGCGCTGCTCGGCCATCTCACTTCCCCAGCATCTCGGTGAGGAGTTCCATCTCGGCCATGCTGTTGCCCGGCACCTGGTAACCGGTGTCGTCGAAGACCTCGGCCAGGTGGTCGCGGACGTCCTCGGCGCTGAGGGAGTCGTTGACGTAGCCGCGGGTCATACCGACGAACACCCTCGCCACTCGTCCGGCGCCCGCGCTGAGCACCTCGCCGGACAGCTCGCACGAGTCGTGGCACAGGTAGGCGACCACGGACGAGACCAACGCGGGGTCCATTCGGTCGGCGATCGGGTTCTCGAAGCCCTCGGTCATCCGGGTGAGCGCGACCGGGCCGATCGCGTTCGCCTTGATGTCGTACTTGCGGCCCTCGATCGCCAGCACCTTGATCAGCCCGATCAGGCCCATCTTGGCCGAGGCGTACGACGCCTGGCCGAAGTTGCCGTAGAAGCCGGCCGAGGACGAGGTCACCACGACGCGTCCGAAGCCCTGCTCGCGGAAGATCCGCCAGGCCGGGCGGGTGACGTTGAAGGCGCCCTTCAGGTGCACGTCCAGCACCGGGTCCACATCGTCGGGGCCGGTGTTGTGGAAGGTCTTGTCGCGCAGGATGCCCGCGTTGTTCACCACGACGTCCACCCGGCCGAACGCGGAGAGCGCGGTCTGGATCAGGGCCTCGCCGCCCTCGACGGTGGCGACGGAGTTGACGTCGGCCACCGCGATGCCGCCGAGTGCCTCGATCTCCTTCACCACGATCGCCGCCCGGCCGCTCTCGACGCCGTCTCCCGACAGGGACGTGCCCATGTCGTTGACGACGACCCTCGCGCCGCGTCGTCCCAGTTCGAGGGCGTGGGCCCGGCCGAGCCCTCCGCCCGCTCCCGTGACCACGGCGACCCTGCCGTCGAAGCTAAGATCCACGGTGACTTCCTCCTCTGGCTGTGGCCCCATACCGGTGTCGGCTCGGCATCGGTAGGAACGATCGCTCATGGGGAGTTACTGTGGGCGTTACGGCTCCGGCCGCTCATGCCCGGTGCACATCCCCCTTCTAACGTCCTGGCCATGAGCGGACTTCAACAACTGGCCGACGCGACCGTGACGTTCACCGGCCTCGCCGAGGAGCACGAGGAGTTCCGGGACAGCGTGCGGTCGTTCGTGGAGCAGGTCTCCCCGGAATCACAGGTACGCCGCCTGATGGACACCGAGCCGGGTTACGACCCGCGGGTGTGGCGGCAGATGGCCGATCAGCTCGGCCTGCAGGGGATCGCGATCCCCGAGCGCTTCGGCGGCTCGGGGGCCACCTTCCTGGAACTGGGCGTGGTGCTCGAGGAGACGGGCCGCGCCCTGCTGGGCGGGCCGTTCTTCGCCACCGTGGTGCTCGCCGCCAACGCCCTGCTCCTGTCGGGCGACGAGCGGGCCCAAGAGGACTTCCTGCCGGGGATCGCCGCCGGTGACACGATCGCCTCGGTGGCGATCACCGAGTCGTCCGGATCCTGGCTGCCCGGCGACATCGCGCTGCGGGCGTCGCGCGAGGACGACGTCTGGCGGCTTTCCGGAACCAAGTCGTTCGTGCTGGACGGGCACGTGGCCGATCTGGTGCTGGTCTTCGCCAGAACCGGTGCCGGGCTCTCGCTGTTCGCGGTCTTCGGGGAGGCCTCCCGGCTGACCCGGACGCAGCTGCCGACGATGGACAGGACGCGCCGGCAGGCGGTGCTGGAGTTCGACCGGACCCCGGCCCGGCTGATCGGCGAGGAGGGCGCCGCGGGCCTCGTGCTGGAGCGCCTGCTGGACCTGGCCGCGGCCGGTCTCGCCGCCGAGCAGGTCGGCGGCGCCCAGCGGTGCCTGGAGATGTCGGTCGAGTACGCCAAGGTGCGCAGCCAGTTCGGACGGCTGATCGGCTCCTTCCAGGCGATCAAGCACAGGTGCGCCGACATGCTGATGGCGGTCGAGTCGGCCCGGTCGGCGGCGCACTACGCGATGTACGCGGCCGGGGAGGACCTGCCGGAGCTCCCGGTGGTCGCCGCCCTCGCCAAGTCCTACTGCTCGGAGGCCTACACCATGGTCGCGGGCGAGAACATCCACGTACACGGGGGCATCGGGTTCACCTGGGAGCACCCGGCGCACCTGTACTTCAAGCGGGCGGCGTCCTCGGCGCTGCTGTTCGGCGACCCGGAACATCACCGGGCCCGGTACGCCGACGGGGTCGGGCTGTGAACGCGCAGCCGGTTATCGCGGGCGACGACCTGCGCGGCGTGATGGCCTGCTTCGCCACCGGGGTGGTCGTGGTGACCGCCTCGGGGACGGACGGCCCGGTGGGGATGGCGGTGAACTCGTTCGTCTCGGTGTCGCTGGACCCGCCGCTGGTGCTGTTCTGCGCGGCGCACACCTCGACCACCTGGCCGGCGATCCAGGCCGCCGGACACTTCTGCGCCAACGTGCTCACGGCCGGCCAGGAGGAGCTGGCCCGGCAGTTCGCCCGCCGGGGCGACCGGTTCGCGGGCGTGCCGCACAGCCCGGGCAGGACCGGCGCCCCCGTGCTGAGGGACGTGCACGCGCACGTGGAGTGCGCGATCGTCGAAACCTACGAGGCCGGCGACCACACCCTGGTGCTCGGCCGGGTGCTGGAGCTCGCCGCCGACGACAAGGCCGAGCCGCTGCTCTTCTACCGCAGCGCCTACCGGCTGTTCTGACCGTGATCCCGATGGACTCGACGAAGGAGTGACAAGTGGTAGCCGCGATCCGCAATGCCGAGTGGTGCGCCTGGTTCCCTGAGGACTACCGGTGGTCGTACAACGTGATGCTGGTGTTCGCCGTGGTGCCGACCGGCGGTGCCGAGGTCGGCGAGATCGATCGGGTCTGCCGGCGGCTCGCCGGTCACGTGGGCGACGACGAGCGCTGGTTTCGCGAGTGGGGCGCGATGGGCGACCACGTCCGGGGCCTCGCGGAGAAGGCCGAGGCGCGAGGCGACCGTCGCGCGGCCCTCGCGCACTACCGCCGGGCCACCAGCTACTACTTCGCCGCCGAACGGTTCCGTTTCCCCAAGGACGCCGAGGCGCTCGCCTCCTACCGGGCGATGACGGACTGCTTCAGGCGCGCCGCCGAACTGGACGACCGGTACACGATCGAGCACGTGGAGATCCCGTACGAGGACACCTCGCTGCCCGCGATCTTCATCTCCGCCGCCTCCTCGCCCGGCGACCGGCGGCCCGCGGTGCTGTTCATGAGCGGGTTCGACGGCAACAAGGAGCACAACTGGTTCCTCGGCGCCGAGGACCTGATCGCCCGCGGCGTCTCGGTGCTGTCGCTGGACAGTCCCGGCGTCGGTGAGGCCGTCCGTTTCCGCGGCATCCCGCTACGGCACGACTACGAGGTGGCCGGCGGCGCGGCGATCGACTGGCTGGAGGGCCGCCCGGACGTGGACGCCGACCGGATCGGCGTGATGGCGCTGAGCCTGGGCGGCTACTACGCCTCACGTTGCGCCAGCCTGGAGCCCCGGTTCAAGGCCTGCGTCGCCTGGGGCGCGATCTGGGACTACCACCGGATCTGGAGCGAGCGGATCGAGGCCGCGTACGCCAAGCAGCTGCCGGTGCCCGGCGAGCACCTGGTCTGGTCCACCGGGACCTCCTCCAACACCGAGGCGCTGCGGCTGCTGGAGGGTTTCCGGCTGGCCGACGTGGTGCCCCGGATGACCTGCCCGTTCCTGCTCGCGCACGGCGAGGACGACCAGCAGGTGCCGGTGTCGGACGCCCACCTGCTGTACGACGCCTGCGGGTCGGCGGACAAGACGCTGCGGATCTTCACCAACGAGGAGGGGGCCGCGCAGCACTGCCACATGGACAACCTGTCGATCGCGGTGCCCGAGATCAACGGCTGGCTCGCCGACCGGCTCGGCGCCTCCGCCGGATAACGGCCCCGCGAAGGCGCCGGTGCGGATAACGACCGGCTTAACGGCGGGCGGCCTAGCGTGCTCTCGTCGGAGAGCGGTCGCTCCACCCACGATTCACCCTGACCGCCGTGCCCGGCACGACCCATCTGGAGATTTCGATGACCACTGGTAAGCCCCGCCCGCTCATCTCGGTCGACTCCCACGTCGTGGAGCCGAAGGACCTCTGGCTCAAGCGGCTGCCGCAGCGCTTCCAGCACCAGGCACCCCAGGTCCAGTCCACCGACAAGGGCGACTTCTTCATCGTGCCCAACACCGGGATGTCGCCCAAGCCGGTCGGCACCGAGGGCGCCATGATCAACACAAAGATCAACAGTGTGATCACCAAGCCCACCGGCTACCGCTTCGAGGACCAGCGGCCCGGCGCGTACGACCCGGCCGCCCGGCTGGAGGACCAGGACAGCCAGGGCGTCCTGGCCGAGGTCGTCTACCCGGGCTGGCTGATCGTGCACAGCATCCCCGACTTCGAGCTCAAGGTCGCCTGCGTGCGCGCGTACAACGACTGGCTGTTCGAGGAGTTCTGCTCCCACAACCCCGACCGGCTGATCGGCGCGGCCGCGCTCCCGGTCGGCCCCGGCTCCGTCGAGCCCGCGATCGAGGAGGCCAGGCGCTGGGCCGAGCGCGGCGCCAAGACCTTCCTGCTCCCGCAGGCGGTCCCCGGCATGGCCTGGGGCGACGACCACTGGGAGCCGCTGTGGTCGGTCCTTGAGGAGATCGGGCTGCCCGTCGGGTTCCACCAGGCCGCCGGCCAGGTGGCCATGTTCAACGACAAGACCACCCCGGGCGTGTTCTGGACCACCGCCGTCGGCAACAAGATCAGCCTGGGCTGGGTGTTCATGCAGCTGGTCTACGGCGCGGTCCCCGAGCGCCACCCGAACCTGCGCTTCATCCTGGTCGAGGGCGGCATCGGCTGGATCGCCTTCCAGCTCAACACCATGGACCACCTGTTCACCGACCACCACCGCTGGACGATCCCCGAGCTGGCGATGAAGCCCAGCGACTACTTCAACCGCAACTTCTGGGCCACCTTCGAGGACGACCGGCCGGGCATCCTCACCCTGCCCATGCTGGACGAGAAGCGGCTGATGTGGGCCGGGGACTACCCGCACACCGAGGGCAACTTCCCCTACTCCCAGGAGCAGGTCGCGCACGACTTCCAGGGCATCGAGGAGCCGGTGATCTCCGCGATCACCCACGACAACGCGATCGACCTGTTCGGTCTCACCCTGCCGAAGCTCGTCAAGGCCTGACGGTGCCCCTGTCCGTCAAGACCTGACGGTCTTCGGCCCGCCACGGTCCGACGGGGGCGTCCGGATCCGGCGGTGGCCGTCACGACCGCCGCCGGACCGCGTCCCCGGATCGCGTCCCCGGTCCGCGCCCCCGTTCTCGTCCTCGGCCCCGGCCCTCTGTCTCCGGTCTCAGGTCCCAGGTCCCAGGTCCCAGGTCTCCGGTCCCAGGTCTCAGGTCCCAGGTCCCAGGTCACGGAGCATGTCCACGTCCACGGCACCCGTCGGCGCATCGTGTCCGACGCGCCCCTGACACGGCCAGGGGCGACGTGCCAGGAAAGCTCCGAGGTCAGCTCCCGCGCAACTCGCTGACGAGCTGCCGGGTCGTCTGCGTCGGCCCCACGCCGAGCTCGGCCAGGGCCTTGGTGAGCCGCTGGAACTCGGCCAGCACCGCGTGCGGCGCGCCCAACGCCCCCTCCACCTGCATCCGTACGCAGTAGGCGGACTCGCAGAACGGATCCCGGTTGATCGCGAACGAGGCCGCCCGCCTGGCACGTTCCAGGTATCCGAGCGACAGCGCCACCTCGGCGGCGTCGACCGCCGCGTTGACGATCATCACCTCCAGCTCGTGCCGGCGCTCCTCGGCCCACTCCAGCTCGCTCTCCGGCAGGTAGGGTCCCTCGACCAGCTCCAGCGTCGACTCGATCCGCTCCAGCCGCTCCGCGCCACGCAGCCCGTACGCGTCTTTGATCATCCGTTCGAAGCGCAGGTCGGTGCTGTCCACGTACAGGCCGTCGGCCCAGCGGACGTGGCTCTGCGAGGTCCTGGCCAGGTTCACCCCGGTCGCCTGGCGCAGCTTGTGCACCACCTGGCGGAAGTAGTTGCCGCCTCGGCGCGGGTCGGCGTCGGGGAAGAGCCGCTCCTGCAACCGGTGCCGTTCCACTCCCTCGGGGTGCAGGGTGAGGTAGGCGGCCAGCTCCAGCACCTTGGTCCGGCGCGAGCAGCGCGGCACACCGTCCACGATCAGGTCGAGCACCGGGCCGTGCGTGTGCACGTCGACGACGATCACCCGTTCGGAGGTCGTGACCGGCTGGCGCTTGCGCGCCTCCGGCGGCTGATGGCCGACCAGCTGACGCCAGCGGGTGCCGCCGATGTCGTTCTCGATCTGGCGGCGCAGCACCCCTGGTACGTCGTTCAGGGCGTTCTTCAGGATGAACAGGCAGCCGATCGCGTTCGCGGTCTCGTAGGCGAGCTCGACCGAGGCCGACGCCGCCTCGGCATGGCCCAGCCTGGCCTCGGCCTCGGCCAGGTAGGTGGCGGCGAAGGGCAGCATCAGGGTGCGGCCCGCCGCCCGCATCGCCTCGGTCGCGCTGCGCAGCACCCGCGCGGCGTCCTCCGGCCGGTCGATTCGCAGGTAGGCCAGGCCCTGGAAGGTCTGGCCCCACTCGGCGTAGCAGCGGTTGCCGCTCGCGGCCGAACGGCTGATCGCGTCGGCCAGGGTCATCCGGGCATCGTCCACCCTGCCCAGGGTGAGCTGCAGGACGCCGACCACGACTTCGAAGCAGGGCTCCCAGCCGAACCGGGTCTTGCGGCTGTGCTCGACCGCCGCCTCGGCGGCCCACAGCGCCTTCTCCGTCTGCCCCTCGGCCCACAGCAGCCACGCCTCGTGGAAGAACCACAGGTCGGTGTGCGCGCCGAACTTGATCGTCTCGGGAACCTCGTCCAGCAGCTCGCGGGCGAGCGTCAGCTCACCGCGCCAGACCAGGGCGAGCAGCGGGTGCGGGGTGCGGAAGAACGAGCGCGGCGGCCAGTCGCCCTCCTCGGGCAGCATCCGCAGCAGCTGGTCCAGCCGCCCCTGCACCAGCAGACCCCAGGAGTACACGCGCTCGCTGTCCACCCAGTCCCTGCCGGGCGGGGAGGTGACCGGCTCGCGGCCCGCCACCGCCTCCAGTTCGTAACGGACCGCCTCGGCCCTGAAGTCGCCCTCGTAGTTGCGGATCAGCTCAAGCGCCTCGGCCGGACGCCACTGCATGACGTATCCGACGAACGCGACCGCGCCGGGGTCGGACCTGGCCACGTCGCCGAGCAGGCCGTCCTGGTGCAGCCTGCCGATCAGCGCCTGCGCCTCGGGGATGCGCCGCACCCCGTACAGGGCGCGCAGCAGGGCGCCGAGCAGGACCGGCCGGGATTCGACCACCTGGACGCCGAACGTCTCCAGCCAGCGCAGCAGGACCCGCCAGTCGGCTCGGGCGGACAGAGCGGCGACGGCGCTCTCGGCCACGTCCGCGGCCTTCTCCAGCTCCCCCGCCTCCAGGTAGGTCTCGACCGCGTCCTCGTGCATCCCGGTCTCCTCCAGGAGCCGGGCGTAGCGGCTCTGCAGGCCGGGCAGCTCACCGGGGAGCCGCGCCTGCAGCTGCTCGCGCAGATACTGGCGGAACCGGGGGTGATAGACGAGCGCGCGGTCGGCCTTGGTCGCCGGCAGGTGCCGCGAGCCGAGCGACTGCCACAGCCGGTAGCCGTTCTCTCCGCAGAGGGCGACCGCGGCCCGCGCGGTGACGATGGCCGGGATCGAGGTGCGCAGCAGGAAGTCCTGCTCCTCCTGCGGGAGGCGGGCCAGGATCTCCCTGGAGACGAAGCCGGCCAGCGCGTCCGGCCCGTTCCCTGACTTGAGGCCGGGAACGATATCGAAGGCGACGGCGGCGATCCAGCCCTTGGTGGCCTGCATCAGCGGCGCCGGGTCCCGCCCGTCCTGACCGTGCGCGGCGAGCAGCGTGCGGGCCTCGTCCATGTTGAGGGCCAGGTCCTCGCCGCTCATCCGGGCGATCCTGCCCTGCATCATCATCCGGCCGATCGGGCCGCTCAGGTCCTCGCGACTCAGAATGACCGTGCGGACACCCGGCGGCAGGTAGTCCAGGAAGATGCCGAGCACGGTGAGCGCCTCGTCCGCGTCCACCAGCCACTCGCAGTCGTCCAGGACGAGGAGCAGCGAGGTGTCGGCAACGCTCTCGGCGAGCATCGCGGCCACCTCGGTCGTCGGAAAGCCCTCCGCCAGGGCGGACTCCACCGTCCGGAGCGCCTCGGGGTTCAGCCCGGACAGTGCCTCGGCGAGATAGACCATCAGCCGGGACGGGCTGCGGTCACCGGCGTCGAGCGTCAGCCAGGCCAGCGGCCAGCCGAATCGCGTGGCGAACATCCGGGTCTGCACGGTCTTGCCCGAGCCGGCCGCAGCGAAGATCACAATCGTCTCGTGGGACTCCAGGAGGGCGGCGAACTGTTCGTCCAGCCGGTCCCTGGTGATCGTCCCACGCGGCAGTCCAGGGGGTTGGACTTTGTGACTCAAGATCATGCCAGCCTCAGTTCACCAGAACGTAGCTTCACGACAACCCCCCTGAAACCCCCGTAGGGTGCGGCCGTCCCTCAATGAAGTGCTATGGCAATACTTATGTCAAGGGTGTCGCCGTTTTTAATACCTTTTTCGCCCCTCTATGGGCTTTATTGATCACTGCGACCTAAACCACCGAGAGGGAAGTTCGCCCTGACTTCCGGCGATGCTCGCCTGCCGATGGTGCGCCCTCGGGCGTCACCTCGGCCATCACCCCGGCCGCCGCCGTGACGCCCCCGATCCGGCCCCGGCCCCATAACGGCAGTGGTAACGCCGGGTGGGTGAGGTGACCGTAGAGCCACCCTTCCAGCACGTGAACGGAGCCCCTCGGTGTTCTACTACTTCCCGGACAACTACATGTGGTCATCGGCCTTCAACCTCGCCCTGATGGCGGGCGGCTCACTCGGCGAGATGAACCGGTGGCTGTCACCGCTGCGCGAGGGCGAGCCGGACGGCGACGCCTGGGGCAAGGCGTGGGCGGGGATGGCCGAGCAGCAGGAGACCCAGGCCGCAGCCGACCTGTCCGCCGGGCTGCGCCGCAGCGCCGGCCTCCGCTACCTGCGCGCCTCGGTCTACCACGCCAGCGGCGAACGGCAGATCCCCCCCGGCCCCGAGAAGCTCGCGAGCTACCGGGCCTCGCTGGACGCCTTCGAGAAGGCGATCGAGCTGGCGCCGCTGAACGTGGAGCGGATCGAGGTGGACTCGCCCGACGGCGTCCTGCCCGGCTACCTCATCCCGGCCAGGACCTCCGAGCCCGCCCCGGTCGTGATCTTCTACGGTGGTTTCGACGTCACCAAGGAGATCCTCTACGGCTTCGTCGAGGAGGAGTTCGTCCGAAGGGGCATCACCTGCCTGGTGATGGACAGCCCGGGCGTGGGCGAACCGCTCCGGCTGCGCGGCGTGCCCTCCCGCCCCGACTACGAGGTGCCGACCGGCGCCGTGATCGACTACCTGGAGACCCGCGCCGACGTCGACGCGAGCCGGATCGGCGTGATGGGGATCAGCCTCGGCGGCTACTACGCGCCGAGGTCGGCCGCGTTCGAGCCCCGGATCAAGGCGTGCGCCGCCTGGGGCGGCATCTGGGACTGGGGCGCCACCTGGGAGAAGCGCTGGGCGACCCGGTCCAAGACCGTGTCGGTGCCGTGGTTCCAGCTGCCCTGGGTGATGGGCACCGACACCATGGAGGCCGGCCTGGAGCGGGTCAGGCAGTGGACCCTGGTGGACGTACTCCCCAAGCTCACCCAACCGCTGCTCATCGTGCACGGCGAGAACGACCGCCAGGTCGCGGTCGAGGACGCGCACAAGGCCTACGAGGCGGCAGGCTCCGCGGACAAGACGCTGCGGATCTTCACCGTCGCCGAGGGCGGCGCCGAACACTGCCAGACCGACGAGCCCGACCCCGCCCGGCAGCTGATCGCCGACTGGTTCGGCCAGCGCTTCGGCACCCTGCCCGCGCGGGACTGACCCGCCGCCGTCCACGAGTTCGCGAGGGTTTCGTGAAAATGAGGAGACATCGGCATGAGCACTGACACCAGCGGCGCGTCCGCCCGCAAGGTGACACTCGACGACGTGCACGCGCTGTGTGACCGATACCGGAACTGGGGTAAGTGGGGCCCGGACGACCAGCTCGGCACACTCAACTACATCGAGCCGGAGATGGTCGTCGCCGCGGCGGGACTGGTCCGGCAGGGCAAGATCATCTCCTGCGCGCTGCCCTACGACGGCAACGGCCCCCAGAACGGCTGGGGCGGGCGGGTCAACCCTCTGCACTTCATGCTGCAGGACGGCGGCGACGCGGCCATCGGCGCCCAGGACCACATGGCCCGGCTGAGGTACGCCGACGACGCGATCTACATGCCCCTGCAGTCGGGCACCCAGTGGGACGCGCTGTCGCACGTGTTCTACGACGGCAAGATGTACAACGGCTACGGGCAGGAGCACGTCTCCAGCACCGGGGCGGAGAAGAACGCGATCCACCTGATGACCGAGAAGGTCGTCGGGCGCGGCGTGCTGCTGGACATCCCCCGCCACCGCGGCGTGCCCTGGCTGGAGCCGGGTCAGGGAATCGACAGCGCCGAACTGGCCGCGTGCGCCGAGTCCCAGGGGGTGACCGTCGGCCGCGGTGACTTCGTACTGGTCAGGACCGGCCACATGGCGATGTGCCGGGAGCAGGGCGCCTGGGGCGGGTACGCCGCGGGCGACGCCCCCGGCCTCACCCTGGACTCGGCGCACTGGATCTGCGGGAACGAGATCGCCGGGGTCGCGACCGACACCTGGGGCATGGAGGTGCGGCCGAACGAGCTGGAGGAGATCTTCCAGCCGGTGCACATCGTGCTGCTGGTCAACGCGGGCCTGCTGATCGGCGAGATCTTCGACCTGGAGAAGCTCGCCGAGGACTGCGCCGGCGACGGCGTGTACGAGTTCATGTTCGCCGCGGGGCCGCTCCCGTTCACCAAGGCGGTCGGCTCGCCGCTCAACCCGATGGCGATCAAATGAACGCCGACGAGATCGACCGGCTGCCGGTCGCGTGGGAGCCCGACCCCGCCGACTTCCCCGGCACCCCGCTGGGGCGGATGGCGGCCAGGCACGGAATCGCCACCTTCGAGGAGGTGGCGGCCCGCGCCGCCGCCGACCCCGAGTGGTTCTGGGGCGCCGCCGCCGGCGACGTGCTGCGCTGGCTGCGGCCGTACGACAAGGTGCTCGACCTGTCGGACGGCCCGCAGTTCCCGCACTTCTTCAAGGGCGGCGGGCTCAACTGGGCCGACTACGCGGTGGACCGATGGGTCGAGGAGAACCGCGGCGACGACGAGGCGATCGCCTGGGAGGGCGACGACGGCTCGGTCCGCACCGTCACCTACGGCGAGCTGAAGCAGCAGATCGACCGGGCCGCGGGCGCGTTCACCGCGCGCGGTGTCGGCATGGGCGACGTGGTCGCGCTGTACCTGCCGATGGTGCCCGAGGCCGTGGTCGTCGTGCTGGCCGCCGCCAAGATCGGGGCCGTCGTGGCGCCGTTCTTCAGCGGCTTCGGCCCCACCCCGGTGCGCGAACGACTGCTGGACTCCGGCGCCAAGCTGATGGTCACCGCGGACGGCTTCGAACGCCGAGGCAGGCTCGTCCCGATGAAGGAGACCTTCGACGAGGCCGCGGAGGGCCTGCCGGGGCTGCGCACCGTGCTGGTGGTACGCAGGCTGGGCCGGGACGCCCCGATGGCGGCGGGCCGCGACGAATGGTGGGACGAGGCGCTCGCCTCGGCCGAGCCCGTCGAGGAGACCCCGATCCTGGACGCCGAGACCCCGTGCATCCTGCTGTACTCCTCGGGCAGCACCGGCCGGCCCAAGGGCTGCCTGCACACCCACTCCGGCCTGCCGTTCAAGTTCGCGCAGGAGGCGAGGCACGGGTACGGCCTGGACAGGGGCGACCGGCTGCTGTGGCTCACCGACATGGGCTGGGTGATGGGCGTCTACACGATCACCGCCGCCCTCTCCAACGGCGCCACCGCCGTGCTGTACGAGGGCACCGCCGACCACCCCACGCCCGACCGGCTGTGGTCGCTGATCGAGCGGCACCGGGTGACGGTGCTGGGCGTCTCCCCCACCCTGATCAGGATCCTGGCGGGCCTGGGCGACCGATGGCCGGACGCGCACGACCTGCCCGACCTGCGGGCGATCTGCAGCACCGGCGAGCCGTGGAACCTGGAGCCGTGGTGGTGGTGCTTCCGCCACGTGGGCAAGGGGCGGCTGCCGATCGTCAACATGAGCGGCGGCACCGAGTGCGGCGCGTCCATCGTGAGCGGTTCGGTGCACCGGCCGATCAAACCCGCCGGGTTCTCCGGCCCCACCCTGGGCATGGCGGCCGACGTGTTCGACCAGGACGGGCGGTCGATCCGGGGTGAGGTGGGCGAACTGGTCGTGCGTGGCCCGTGGCCGGGCATCACCAAGGGGTTGTGGGACGGCCCTGAGCGATATCTGCGGACGTACTGGAGCCGCTACCCGGGCACCTGGCAGCAGGGCGACTTCGCCTACGTCGACGCCGACGGGCACTGGTTCCTGCTGGGCCGCTCCGACGACACCATCATGCTGGCGGGCAAGCGGGTCGGCCCCGCCGAGATCGAGTCGCTGCTCGTCGACGACCCGGAGGTGGTCGAGGCGGCGGCGGTCGGCGTCCCCGACGACCTGAAGGGCGAGGCGCTGGTCTGCTTCGTCGTGCTCGCCGACGGCGCCGACCCGGCCCGGGTCCTGCCCAGGCTGGAGGCGTCGGTGGTGGCGAGGGAGGGCAAGGCGACCCGGCCCAAGGCGGTGCACGCGGTGCCCGCACTGCCGAAGACCCGCAACGGGAAGGTGATGCGGCGGGTGGCGCGGGCGGTCTACATCGGGGCGGACCCGGGCGACGTGACCGCGTTGGAGAGCCCGGAGCCGCTGGCCTCACTGCCACGGCAGGCGAACACCGCCTGACCCGTGCCGGCGGCGCCCCCGCGACTCGCGGGGGCGCCGCCGGCGTCGCGGTGGCCCATCGTGCCGCAGCGTCCTGCCGGTCGCGGGGGTGCTGTCCGCGACTCGCGACCGCCATCATGCCGCAGCGCCCCGGCCGGTCGCCGGGGCGCTGCCGTCACGGCCGGTCAGCCGGCCGGGGCGAGGAGGCGCTTCTCCGCCACGATCTCGGCGAGGGCCTCCTCCAGCGGCCAGCGCGTCTCGTAGCCGTAGTCCCGCCGGAAGTACGTGTCGTCGAAGTTCATCGGCCAGCGGTGGTCGGCGTCGGCGGGCTCGATCCGGGCACCGGGGATCAACCGGCGTGCGATCTCCGCCATCTCCCCGACGCTGCGGTAGTCGCCGCGCACGTGGTAGGCGTTGTGCAGGGGCTCGGGTCCCTGGCTCGCCCTGACGAACGCGTCGGCCGTGTCGTGGATGTACACCATGTTCATCATCGACCCGGAGTGGAACGCGGGCCGTCCCGTCTCGCCGGCCAGCGGCTTGGTGACCAGTTCGTCGACGAGCCGGCGGGCGGTGCCGATCAGGCAGGCGGCGCCGTAGGCCAGGCCGATCCGGATCGAGGTGTTCACCACGCCCAGCGAACTCCGGTAGTACTCGCCCATGGTCTCGCCGAAGACCTTGCTGCCCTCGTACACGTCGCCGGCGTGGATCCTGGCGTCCTCGGTGATCGGCTGCCCCGCGCCGTACTCGGCCGGGTCGAACAGGGCGGCACTGCTCGCCAGCACCGTGCGCTCCACACCGAGCAGCCTGGCCACCTCCAGCACGTTGTAGGTGCCGACGATGTTCGACTGGATGCACTGCCCGCGCTGCGCCGCGGACCGATCGTGCAACTCGGCGGCGAGGTGGATGATCCTGTCCACCCGGTGCGTGCTGACCAGGTCGGCGACGAGCGCGAAGTCGGTGACGTCCCCCTCGGTGAAGGTGAGCGCCTCCGGGGCGCCGGACGGCTCGGCCGCCCACTCGGGCCGCCGGTCGAGCGCGACGACCCGGTGGCCGTCGCGCAACAGCCGGTCGACGACGTACGAGCCGATGAACCCGGTCGCGCCGGTGACCAGATAGGTCATCGTGTTACTCCTGACTCTCAAGGGGTTGAGGAAGTGCGGGCAGGGTGCGTCACGCGGTGCTCGGGCGGTATCCGGCGTCGATCTGGAGCGCGGCGCCGGTGACCGAGCGGGCGTCGTCCGAGGCCAGGTAGGCGAAGGCCGCCGCGACCTCCTCCGGATCGATCATCCGGCCGAGCGCCGTCTTGGCCGCGTACCTCGCCTCCAGGCCGTCGTCCGCCGCGCCCGCCGCCGCGAAGATCGCGGTCTTCGCCGGACCCGGCACGACCGCGTTGACCCGCACCCCGTCAGGGCCGTACGCCAGGGCGAGCGAGCGGGTCAGGTGCACCACGGCCGCCTTGGCCAGCCCGTACGCCGGAGCGCCCGGGGTCGGCCACAGCGCCGCCGCCGAGGCCGTGTTCAGGATGACGCCGCCGCCGCGCGGCCGCATGGACGCGAGGGCCGCGCGGCAGCCGTACCAGACCCCGGCCACGCAGATCCGCCACAGACGCTCGAAGTCCTCGTCCGCGCCGTCGGCGTCGATCGGGCCTCCGGCGATGACACCGGCGTTGTTCACCGCGATGTCACACCGGCCGAAACGCTCCACGGCCACCGTGAACGCGGCCTCCACCTGCTCGGCGCTGCCGACGTCGGTGCGCTGGAACACCACCCGCTCCCCCGAGGGGTCGATCTCGGCGGCGACGGCGGCGGCCGACTCGGCGAGGTCGGCGAGCACCACCGAGGCCCCCTCGGCGAGGAAGCGCTCGACCGTGGCGCGTCCGATGCCCGAGCCGCCGCCGGTGACCACGGCCGTGCGGCCGTCCAGCCGCCCGCTCACGGCGCCACTCACGACGCCCCGCCCGACGGACGCAGGTGCTTGTCCAGGAAGGTCCCGGCGATCTCGGCGGTGGTGTCCGTCAACGGCCCCATCGGCCCGCCGTGGCCACCCTCCGGTGGCAGGTGCAGCTCCTTCGGCTCCCCGGCCCGCGCGTACACGGCCCGGGAGTGGTCGGCGGGGATCACCGTATCGTCGACCGGGGTGATCAGGCACAGCGCGCGCGGCGCGATGGCGGGCGCGAGGCTCTCCGGCGAGAAGTCCAGCGCCAGCCGGACGTTCTCCAGCGGGTATCCCTCGGGGTAGACCGACTGGATGAACGCGGCCTCGGCGTCGAGGGCCGGGCTCGGCGGCAGCGGCATCAGCACCGACAGCGGCACCCGCTCCCCTGCCCCGGCGTCGTCGCGCTCCAGCCGCGCCAGCAGTGCGGGCAGGTCCGCCCCGTGCAGTTCCTCCAGCCAACGCCGCCCGTCGGCGAACGGGACCAGCGAGAGGCACGCCTTCAGCCGCTCGTCGGCGGCCGCGGCGGCGACCGCGATCGCCCCGCCGAAGCTGGCGCCCATCACGCCCAGTGCCGAGCCGTCGATCTCCGGCCGTCCGGCCAGGTAGGTCGCGGCCTCGGAGACGTCGCGTACCTGCTCGGCCGGGTCGCAGCGCAGCCGGGCACCCTCGCTGCCGCCGAAGCCGCGGTGGTCGACGGCGAGGACGGCGTACCCGCGCTGGGCGAGCCGCCCGGCGAGCGGCAGCACGCGGAAGTTCACCGCGCCGCTCCAGCCGTGGCTCGCGACCAGGGCCGGGACCGCCCCGGCCCGCCTCCTCGGCGTCACCAGGACGCCGCGCAGCCGCAGGCCGTCGCTCTGGAAGTACACGATCTCGGCGTCGACCTCAGGTCCCCCGGAGAGGTTGAGCTGGATGCCGTCGTCTGCCGACACGATCACGTGGCAGGACCTCCGTTCGGATGGTTCCGGTGCTCGGCTGGTTCCGATACTCGGCGCCACGTAACGCGACCCCCCATTACCCGTCGCGTTACACCGTGCGCGGGTGCGGCCGGGTGCTCTCGACCGGGTGTAGTGGGCACGGGAGAAAGGAGCCCGGCATGGGCAAGGGACCGCTGCCGATCGAGGCGGACGAACTGTACGACTACCTGCTGACGCGTAAGAGCCTGCACCTGGCCACGCTGAACCCCGACGGCTCGCCGCATCTGGCCACGATGTGGTTCGGCCTGATCGACCATGACATCGTGATGTGGACCCAGCGGAGCTCGGTGAAGGCGCGCAACCTGCGGAACGACCCCCGGATCACCTGCCTGGTGGAGTCCGGCGACGACTACTCCGAGCTGAAGGGCCTGACCGTCTCCGGCCGGGTGGAGCTCGTCGAGGACGACGAGTCCATGCTGCGCATCGGCGAGGCGATCATCTCGCGCAACTACCCCGAGGCCACCATGCCCGACCACCGGAAGATGGCGCTGTCGGGCCTGCGGGTCGGCATCGTGGTCCGCCCCGAGCACTGGGCGAGCTGGGACTTCGCCCGGACGGCGAAGCACCGCTAGGACCGCCGGGCACTGCCGGGCGGAGCATCTCAGGACAGCTCGGAGCCGTTCGGCCCACCGAGGCCGCTCGGCCGACCGGGATCGCTCGGGCGACGCCGCTCGGCCGGCCAGGGCCGCTCGGCCGCGAAGCCACTCAGCCCGTCGTGGCCGGGGCCGTCGCGAGGGCGGGCAGCAACTCGCCGAGCACGGCGGCCCCGTGCCGGTCCGACTCGTCAAGCGGGTGCAGGATCAGATCGGTGACGCCGAGCCCGGCCAGTTCGGCCAGTTGCTCGGCGCAGGACTCGACGTCCCCGAAGACGGTGGCCTCCCTGCCGTGCTCGGGGCTTCCGTAGAAGGCGGAGAACCAGGCGTCGACCGCGCGCTCGGCCCGGGAGCGCCGGGGCTCGACGAGCAGGTACACCCGTTTGGCCACGGCCAGCGTCTCCCTGGCCCGCCCCTCCTCGTCGAGGACCTCCTCCAGTCGGGCGGCCAGCTCGGCGAACCGCGCGGTCGGCTGCCGTCCGGCGGCGACCCAGCCCGACCCGAGCCGCACCGCCCGGCGCAGCGCGGGGACCGACCCGCCGCCGACCCAGAGCGGGGGCGGCGCGATCGGGCGCGGGCTGATCCCGACCCCGGTGAAGGGCCAGATCGGGCCTTCGTGGTCGACCTCGTCCTCCGTCCAGAGCCGGCGCACCGCGGTGAGGAACTCGTCCAGCACCGCCCCCGGCCCCCAGTCGTCCAGCCGCAGCGAGGGGAACAACCGCCGGTCGCCGCTGCCGACCCCGACGACCAGCCGGCCGCCCCCGCCGAGCCGGTCGAGGCTCGCCAGCTCCTTGGCCGCGGTGATCGGGTTGCGCCCAGGGGCGACCAGCACCGCGACCCCCAGCCGCACCCGGGAGGTGTGCGCCGCGGCGAAACCGAGCATGCCGACGGGCTCAGGCGTCGGCGTCCGGCCCGCGAGCTGGTCCAGGGTCCACAGCGCGTCGACCGGTGAGGCGTCGGCCCCGCGCAGCCAGGTCGCGATCTCCTTGGGTGCGGTGCCGGCGGCGAAGCGCAGCGGCAGGTTGAGCCCGATCCGTGGTCGTACGACGGCGGACACTCGTGCCTCCTCGGCGACGGCGTCTCGCCGTCGCGAAACGGTGGCGGCCAGCGTGTCCGGGCGCACGTTACCCACGACGTTACGAACCGCGTCCGTAACCCCGGGATGAACGGCGGCACGCGAATATCACGATCACCGAGCAGAAGGGACAAGCATGACAGTCGAACGGTTCCCGGTCGAGGGGGGCCACATCATGATGTTCGCGCGGGCCATAGGCGACCTCGACCCCGCCTACCACGGCGCGATGACCGGTGCTCCCGCGATCGCCCCACCGACCTTCGTCTGGGCGGCCGACCACTATGACCCCGACAGCGCGGTCCGCCCGAAGCCGGGCGAGCCGTGGGTCGGGTCGGGGAGCACCCCGTCGGGGACCGGCGGCCCCGAGCCGTCCGACCTCGGCCTGCACGCCGAGCAGCGGTTCGAGTATCACCGCCCTGTGCGTGAGGGCGACGTGCTGAGCGCGGTGGACCGCCCCGGCCGTATCTGGACCAAGGAGGGCCGGCGCGGCGGTGTGCTCACCTTCGCCGAGCGCGTCACCGAGTACCGCGACCAGGACGGCGAACCGGTCGTCACCTCGACCCTGGTGACGGTGCGGACCGCCCGTCCGGTCGGAGCGGCCGAATGAGCGCCGTCTCCTCCGGCGGGACGAACATCGCGGTGGACGTCGCGGTGGGTCAGACCAGGGAGCTGACCTTGGTCAGGGACCTCACCCGGACCAGGATCGTCCAGTACGCGGGCGCGTCCGGCGACTTCAACCCGGTGCACACCGACGAGCGGTTCGCGGTGGAGGCCGCCGGTTACCCGTCGGTGTTCGCGCACGGCATGCTCACGATGGGGATGGCCGGCAGGGTGATCACCGGGTGGTTCGGCCCCGAGTCGCCGCTCCGGTACGAGGCACGGTTCCGTACCCCGGTGTTCCCCGGCGCGACGCTGAGCGCGCGGGCCGAGGTCGAGTCGGTGGACGGCTCCGCGGGAACGGCCACGCTCACGCTGACCGTGACCGACCAGCACGGCGCGGTCGTGATGACGGGCACCGCCGTGGTACGCACATCCGCCGCCGGTGGCGCCGGCTCCGAGGACAAGTGACGGCCGCCGCACCGCGCGCCGGCGAAGGAGAGGAAATCGTCATGCCTGATGGGAACGAGCTGATCGGCCGCGTCGGCTTCGGAAGCGGCACGATGATCGCGCAGGGGTACGGCGCGGTGGACGAGGAGTCCGCCCGGGGCGCCGTCGACGCCGCGTACCTGGCCGGGGTGCGGTTCTTCGACACCGCGCACTTCTACGGCTCGGGCCGGTCGGAGGCGATCGTCGGCGAGATGCTGGAGGGCCGGCGCGAGGAGGTCCGGCTGTGCACCAAGGGAGGCGTGCGCTACAGCGACCCGACGAACCTGCTCACCCTGGTCTGCGACTCCTCCTACGACGCGCTGCGCCGGTTCATGGACGAGTCGCTGACCCGGCTGCGCACCGACCAGGTCGACGTGTATCTGCTGCACCAGTTCGACCCGGCGCTCACCCCCGAGCAGCAGATGGAGAACCTGCAGCGGCTCAAGGACGAGGGCCTGGTCCGCGACGTCGGCTTCTGCAACTTCGGCGCCGAGGCGAGCCGGCGGGCCCTCGCCACCGGTATCCCGTCCGCGGTCGAGTACAGCTTCAGCCTGCTCGACCACCGCTACCTGGCCGAGCTGTCGGACGCCGGGGCGCGCGGCGGGCTGCGCGTCACCTACGGCTCGTACGTGCACGGGCTGCTGTCGGAGGACTTCCGCCCCGACCACGAGTTCGCGCCGGACGACTGGCGCGGCCGCAGCCGGCGCGAGGGCCGCTCGGGGACGTCGGGCAACGTGTTCTTCGCCGGCGACGCCTTCGCCGCCAACGTGGCGATCGCCGGGCGGCTGCGGGAACTGGCCGGGTCGCTGGGCCTCTCGCTGGCCGCGTTCACGCTCGCCCTGACCGTGCGGGAGCCGTACTCGGACATCGCGCTGTTCGGCTGCCGCAACGCGACCGAGGTGGCGGACGGGCTGAGCGGCCTCGCGGTGGAGTTCGACGAGGAGGTGCTCGCCCGGGTGGCGGAGATCCTGTCGGCGGCCAACCGGCCCACCGAGAACCTGCTGGGTCTGTGAACCGGCCGAATCCGTCCTGATTCGACCGTTGCCCTCTGTGACCCCGCGACTCCGCCCACCCAACGTAACGCGCACGTTAACGAGACCTCCGCAGTATCTGGTCCTGCCGGCGCTTCGCCGTCACGTTCCAGGTGGCTCCCCGCAGCGGAGCCGGCGACATGAGAGGTTCACATGCGAAAGAGCAGAATCGGAATAGTTGTTCTCGGGGCGGCCATGCTGGCGACGGCGTGCGGTTCCGGCGGTGACGAGGGAAGCACCGCGCAGGCGGGCGGCGGCCTGCCCGCCACCATCAAGATCGGTGTCCCGCTGGACGTCAGCGGCGCCGCGGGCATCGCCGGTGTGGGGACCAGCGAGCGCGACGGCGTGCGGCTGGCGACCAAGGAGATCAACGACACCGGTTTCCTGGGCAGTTCGAAGATCGAGCTGGTGGAGATCGACACCAAGGCGGACAAGCAGGAGGCCGTGCAGGCGGTGCTCAAGCTCGCCTCCGACCAGGTCGACGCCGTCGTCGGCTTCACCCTCACCCCGTCCTTCCTCGCCGCCGGGCCGCAGCTCCAGCAGAACGGCATCCCGACCATGGCGGTCGGCCTCTCCTCGGGCGGCGTCACCGAGGTCGGTGACTACATGTTCCGCCTCTATCCCGACATGGCCAACGTGATGCCCCAGGCCGACAAGGAGTTCGCCACCGCGTTCAGCGGCCTCAAGACCGCGGCGTACCTCTACCAGAGCGACTCCGAGGCGGCCAAGAACGTCATCGGCAAGCGCCAGGAGGCACTGGAGAGCGCCGGTATCCAGACCCTGGGCGTGGAGACCTTCGTCGGCACCGACACCGATGTGCGTGCCCAGCTCACCAAGCTCACGCAGCTGAACCCCGACGTGCTGGTCACCATGCCGCTGCCCGGCATGATGAGCACGATCTACCTGCAGCTCGACGAGATCGGCTTCGACAAGCCGGTGTTCATGGCGCCGGACGTCAGCGACGCCACCATGGAGCAGGCCGGCGAGGCCATGCAGTGCTTCGTGTACGTGACGGCCTGGAACGGCCAGAGCGCCGACGGCAACAACAGCCACTTCCTGGATTACTGGAAGCAGAACGGCGCGCAGCGCTCCGCCACCGTCTTCGAGGCGGCGGGCTACGCGTCACTGTGGTCGATGGCGCACGCCTTCAAGAACGCCGGCAGCAACGACAAGAAGGCGGTCCGGGACGCGCTGGCGACCCTGAACGGCCTGGACACCCCGTTCGGCAAGATCGGCTTCACCCAGAACCGGGCCGCCGACGTCAGGGGCACCAAGCTCCAGATCGTGGACAGCAAGATCACCTTGTTCGACGCCCAGACGGCCCCCGGCTGCAAGCGCTGACCCGCACCCCCCGTCCCGGCCAACCCTCCGCCCCGGCACGCCGCACCACGGTGTGCCGGGGCGGCGTCGTTGGCGGGTGCCCTGCCGTCCATCCCGGAGGAAACCTCGCGATGACCTTCAAAATCGCCCACCTCATCCATGCCAACGTGGTCTGCAGCGACTTCGACCGGTCGCTCGACTTCTACACCCGCCTGCTCGGCGCCCGGATCCTCGGGCAGCCGTTCGAGTTCGACGCCGGAGACGACTTCCGGACGATCCTGGACATCACCGGCCCGGCCCGCTGCAAGGCGGCCCTGCTCAGCTGGAGCTCCCGGGACACCGACACCTATCTGGACCTGCTGCACTTCACCGACGACGGCGGCGCGCCGGCACCGCGCACGGCCAAGGACGCGGGGCTCGCCCGCCTGGGGCTGCGGGTCGACGACATGGACACCGCGATGGCCTGGATCACCGAGCACGGCATCCCGGTGGTCGGCGGGCCGGTCACGCTCGTCCCCATGCCGGGCCGCGAGCGGCGCGTGGTCACCATCCTCGACCCGGACGGGACGCTGCTGAACCTGATGGAGTTCTCCGGGACCACGGCGCCCCCGGTCGAGAGCGGACGCGGATGACCGGCGCCACCACCCCGCGCGGAGCACCGATAACGGCCGCGACCATACCCCCGCCGGGCTGCCCGGTTCATGTAACGCCGGTGTTAACGAGGAAACGCGACGCTGGCCTCGATCTCGTCACACCGCGGACAGTCAGGGCCGGGGCCGCGAGAGGGAACGGAGGATGGTGTGCAACAGACCATTAACGGCTTGGCCTTGGGGAGTACGTACGCCCTGCTGGGCGTGGGCGTCACCCTGGTCTGGGGTGTCCTCAACCTCCTCAACTTCGCCCATGCGCAGATCCTGACCTGGGGCACCTTCGCCGCCCTGGCCGCGCTGCGCCTGGGCATCCCGGTACCGGTCGCGATCCTGGTGGGCATGGTGACGGCCGGTGTGCTGTCAGTCCTGATCGACCTGGTCGTCCTCGCGCCGCTGCGCGGTCGCAAGGCACCGGAGTTCTCCTTCGTGGTGGCGACGATCGGTGTCTCCCTGGTGCTCACCACGGTGCTGCGCACCTACACCGACGCGCAGACCGAGGCGTTTCCCCGGCAGGGTTTCCCGGTCGGCGCCTTCGAGTTCGCCGGCCAGAACGTGCCCCGGCTCCAGGTGGTCATGCTGGTGATCGCCGTGGTGGCGATGGTGGGCCTGGCGTACTGGCTGAACCGGACCAAGTCCGGCCGGTCCGTCCGCGCGGTGGCCCACGACCGGGAGACCGCCGAGCTGCTCGGTGTGAACAGCCAGCTCGTCTTCTCGATCTGCTTCTTCGTCGCCGGCGCGCTCGCCGCGGTGGCGGGCATCTTCGTCGCCGCGTCGGCGGCGCAGGTGTCGTACTCGTCCGGCGACGGGCTGCTGCTCATCGCCTTCGCGGTGATCATCCTCGGTGGGATGGGCTCGGTGAAGGGCGCGATCGTCGGCGGTCTCGTCCTCGGCGTGGTCGAGGTCTACGCCACCACCTACGTCTCCAGCTCGTTCAGGGAGATCATCGCGTTCGCCGTCATCCTCGCGATGCTGGTCGCGCGGCCGTCCGGGTTCTTCGGCAAGAAGGAGGCCGCCCGTGTTTGAGTGGCTCGAACCGCTCCAGCTGTTCCGGCTGGACACCGCGCTCATCCTCACCCTGCTCGTGATCAGCGTGCACATCACGTTCCGGGTCGGCATCATGTCGCTCGCCCCGATGGGGTTCGCCGCGGTCGGCGGCTACACCGCGGCCCTCGTCGCGACCAAGTCCGAGCTGCCGTTCGCGATCGGCCTGCTCGCCGCCACGGTGCTGGCGGGCCTGATCGGCGCTCTGTTCGCCCCGCCCGTGCTGCGGTTGCGCGGCATCTACATGGCCCTGGGCAGCCTGGCTCTCGCCCAGGCCATCGTGGTGCTGATCCGGATCAACGACTACACCAACGGTCCGAACGGCATCGCGGGCATCCCGATCGAGGTCAGGACCGAGTATCTGGTCGTCGCGCTGCTGGTGGCGTTCGTCCTGCTTGAGCTCAGCCACCGCTCCCACTTCGGCCGGGCCGCCAAGGCGGTGCGGCTGGACGAGCGCACCGCCGAGGGCATGGGGGTGAACGTGTTCCGCGTCCGGTTCGTGAGCTTCACCGCGGCCGCCGCCGTCGCCGGGTGCGCGGGCGCCCTGGAGGCGCACCGCACCACGGTGATCAGCCCTGACCAGTACGGCTTCGCCACGCTGGTCATCGTGTTCACCTACGTGCTTGTGGGCGGCAACGGGCACTGGGCCGGGCCGGTCCTGGTCACCTGGGGGCTCACGATCCTGCGCGACTCGCTGCACTTCGCGGGTTCCAACTGGGAGGACGTGATCTACGGCGTGCTGCTCGTCGTGATCCTGCTGGTCGCGCCGAACGGCCTGTCCGACCGCTCGCTCTACCGGGGCCTGCGGCGCCGCTGGCGCGCCAGACGGGACCAGCCCGCGCCCGACGTCCACGACCCTGCCGAGAAGGTGGCGAGCCGATGACCGCGATGCTGGAGTTGTCCGGAGTCAGCAAGCATTTCGGCGGCATGAAGGCCGTGAACGACGTCTCGTTCTCCGTGGAGGAAGGCGCCATCTACGGCCTGATCGGTCCCAACGGCGCGGGCAAGACCACGGTGGTCAACCTGATCAGCGGTTACCTGAAGCCCACCGCCGGCCGGATCACCCTGTCCGGGTCCGATCTCGCCGGCCTGCGCCCGCACCGGCTGGCCGCCGCGGGCATCGCCCGCACCTACCAGAACCTGAAGCTCTTCGACGAGAGCACCGTCCTGGAGAACGTGCTGATCGGCCGGCACCTGTCCTTCAAGGGCCGCCGCTGGCAGCTCGGCCGGGTGCGCAGGCGTGAGGAGGTCGAACAGCACGAGGTGGCGCGGCGGCTGATCGACCGGGTCGGCCTCACCTCGGTGATCGACGTGGACGTGGCCGAGCTCTCCTACGGCATGCGGCGGCGGGTCGAGATCGCCAGGGCGATGGCCACCGAGCCGCGGCTGCTGCTGCTCGACGAGCCGACCGCCGGGATGAACCGGGCCGAGTCCGACGACATCGGCCGGCTCATCCAGATGATCAACGACGAGGGCGTGACCGTGCTGCTCGTCGACCACAACGTGCGGCTGGTCACCGAGGTCTGCCACCAGGTCGTCGTCCTGGACTGGGGCAGCGTGCTCACCAAGGCCGGCCCCCACGAGGTGTGGCAGGACGAGCGGGTCAAGACGGCCTACCTCGGCGTCAAGGAACGTCGCACAGCGGAAACCGTGGAGGCACCGGATGCTGGTCGTTGATTCCCTGGTCACCCGCTACGGCGCCGTCGAAGCGCTGCACGGGGTGAGCCTGGAGGTCGGTGCGGGCGAGGCCGTGGCCCTGGTCGGGCCGAACGGCGCGGGCAAGACGACCCTGCTGCGCACGATCTCGGGCCTGGTACGGCCGGCGGCCGGGACCGTGACGATCGACGGCGAGGTGACCGGGCGCCGCGCCGCCTACCGGGTCGCCCGGATGGGCGTCAGCCACGTGCCCGAGGGCCGGGCGATCCTGTCCCCCCTCACCGTGAAGGACAACCTGCTCATGGGCGGCAGCCGGCTGCCCGGTGCCGAGGCCGGCGAGCGGATGGACGAGATGATCGAGTTGTTCCCCGTGCTGGGACGGCGGATCGACTCCCTCGGTGGCGTGCTGTCCGGCGGCGAGCAGCAGATGCTGGCGATCGCGCGCGGACTGATGGCCCGCCCTCGGCTGCTCATGATCGACGAGCCGTCGATGGGGCTCGCCCCGCGCATCGTGGGCGACGTGCTGGACGCGCTGCACCGCGTGGTCTCCACCGGCACCGCGGTGCTGGTGGCGGAACAGAACGTGGGCCTGGCACTGGAGGTGGCCGACCGGGCGTACGTGATGGTGGTCGGGGACATCGTGGCGTCCGGGCGCAGCGAGGACATGGACGAGAACAGCCTGCTGGAGACGTATCTGGCCTGAGGCATCCTCTCTTCCCGCGGTCCCGGCCACCCGAACCGGGACCGCGGGGGCATACGGAGGCGGCGCCTCCTTTCCGGCCTCCCCGCCCTCCGGCCCGGACCGCCGGGACACGCGAGGGGGACACCTCGTACGTCGAGGGGGTCCGAGGGGAGACCGACGAAAACGGCCGGGCCGGCGATGATCCGCCGGCCCGGCCGTTTCTGCTCCTACCTCCGCTTCACCCGGCGCCCTGTGGTGTGGCCCGCGGTCGCCGGCCCGGCTCGCGCCCGGGGGGTCTACAGCCGCTCGATGATCGTGACGTTCGCCTGACCGCCGCCCTCGCACATCGTCTGCAGCCCGTACCTGCCGCCCGTCCGCTCCAACCGATTGAGCATCGTCGTCATCAGCCGTGCGCCGGTCGCCCCGAGCGGGTGCCCGAGCGCGATCGCCCCGCCGTCCGGGTTGACCTTGGCCGGGTCGAACCCGGTCTCCTTCAGCCAGGCCAGCACCACCGGCGCGAAGGCCTCGTTGATCTCCACGGTGTCGATGTCGTCAGGGGTGAGACCGGTCCGCTCCAGTGCCCGCTTGGTCGCCGGGATCGGCGCCGAGAGCATCATCAGCGGGTCGTCGCCCATCACCGTCATGTGGTGGACGCGCGCCCGCGGCGTCAGCCCCAGATGCCTCACCGCGCGTTCCCCGGCGATCAGCAGGGCGGCCGAGCCGTCGCTGATCTGGCTGGCGCAGGCGGCGGTGATCCGGCCGTCGGGCAGCAGGGTGGGCAGCGATCTGATCTTGTCCCAGTCGGGCTCGCGCGGACCGTTGTCGGCGGACAGGCCGCCCAGCGGCGCGATCTCCGGCTCGAACAGCCTCTCCGCGTTCGCGCGCAGGGCACGGGTGTGTGACTCGACCGCGAACCGCTCCATTTCGTCGCGCGAGATGTCCCAGTGCGTCGCCATCATCTCGGCGCCCACGAACTGGCTCACCTCCCCCTTCCCGAATCGGCTCGTCCACCCCTCGGAGGTGGAGAACGGGTCCTCGAAGCCGAGTGCCCTGCCGGAGTCGGCCGCCGACATCAGCGGCACCATGCTCATGTTCTGTACGCCGCCGGCCACGACCATGTCCATCGTGCCGCTCATCACGGCCTGGGCGGCGAAGTGGACGGCCTGCTGCGCCGAACCGCACTGCCGGTCGATGGTGACCCCCGGCACGTGGGCCGGGAATCCCGCCGCCAGCCAGCAGGTGCGGGCGATGTCGAAGGACTGCGGGCCGACCGAGTCCACGTTGCCGAACACCACGTCGTCGATGAGCCCGGGGTCCACCCCGGTCCGCTCGATCAGCGCGCGGATGGCGTGCGCTCCCAGGTCTGCCGGATGGATCGTGCTCAGCGGCCCGCCGCGCCTGCTCACCGGAGTGCGGACGGCGTCGATGATGAATGCTTCAGCCATGCCGCCGACCGTACGGAGGAAACGTTAACCGGCCGTACGCCGCCGGGCCGGACGGCGTTACCCCGCCCCTTGTCCCCGCCCCGGTCCCATGTCCCCTGCCGTCGGATCGGCCGCCCGGACGTCACGCGCCGTCACGTGTCGTCACGTGCCGTCACGCGCCGAGGCCAGGCTCCGCGAGAGTCAGACGACGGATCTGGCGACGAGGTCGGCGATCTCCTCCGGCGAGCGGCCCAGCTCGGCCAGCACGTCGGCCGTGTGCCGGCCCAGCTCGGGCACCGGGTCCATCCGCGGCTCGGCCCCGTCCAGGGAGATCGGCGGCAACAGCGCCCGGACGGTGCCACCGGGTGTGCCGACGTCCCGCCACCGGCCGCGCTCGCGCAGCACCGGGTGGTCCAGGAAGTCGGCCACCGTGTTCACCCCGGCGTTCGCGACCCCGGCCCGGTCGAGCAGCTCGGCGGCGTCGGCGCCGTCCAGCTCGGCGAAGCGCGCGTCGACGATCGCCTCCAGCGCGTCCCGATCGGCCACCCGCAGCGTGTTGGTGACAAAACGCGGATCGGTCGCGAGCCCGGGATCCCCGAGGAACACCGTGCAGAACCGGATCCACTCGGCCTCGTTCTGGATCGAGAGCAGCACCGTCCGCCCGTCGCGGGCGGTGAACGGCCCGTACGGTGCGATGGTGGCGTGCCGGGCGCCGGCCCGCGGCTGCTGGCGCCCGCTGCCCGCGGTGTAGTTGGCCGGCTGGCCCATCCACTCGGCCAGCGCCTCGAACAACGACACCTCCAGCGTGGCCCCCTGCCCGGTGACCTGCCGCTGGTACAGGGCCGTCAGCACCGCGCTGAAGCCGTACATCCCGGCCGCGATGTCGGCCACCGAGACGCCGACCCTCGCGGGCTCGTCCGCCGAACCGGTCAGCGAGACCAGCCCTGCCTCGCACTGGACCAGCAGGTCGTACGCCTTGCGCCCGGCCCATGGGCCGTCACTGCCCCAGCCGGTGATGCCGAGCACGATCTTGCGGGGATCCCGCTCCCGGACGGCGGCGGCGGCGAGCCCGAGCCGGTCGGCGGCGCCGGGGCCGAGGTTCTGGACGAGCACGTCGGCCCGGTCCACCAGCTCGTGCAGGATCTCCCTGCCCTGCGGGGACTTCACGTCCAGGGTGACCGACTCCTTCGAGCGGTTCAGCCAGACGAAGTAGCTGGACTGGCCGTGCACCGACTCGTCGTAGCGGCGGGCGAAGTCACCGGAGCCCGGCCGCTCGATCTTGATCACGCGGGCGCCGAGGTCGGCGAGCTGGCGGGTCGCGAACGGCGCGGCGACCGCGTGTTCCAGCGTCACGACGGTGATCCCGGTCAGCGGCAGCACGGCTCCCCCTTGGTTGGACTATATAAAATATAGAGTTTCACTCTAGAGCATCGGGGTGATCAAGTTTTACTCGGGGATGTCTTCTGATCAGCCGGTTCATGACCAGAGGCGGTGGGCAGAGAGAAAATATCCTATGAGGTCCCCGACGGGTTCTCACCGTCCACGGTCTGCCGATCGAACTGCCTGGCCAGCAGGTCGCCGGAGTTCACGATGTGATCGTGCATCGCCCTGCGCGCGGCCTCCGCGTCCCCGGCCCGCAGCCCCGCCAGGATCCCGGTGTGGTCGTGCAGGGTGGCCTCGGGCCAGCCCTCGATCGCGGAGTAGAAGCGGGTGGGGATGTACCGGCCGGTCAGGCCGAGCACCCAGGTGATCTTTCTGGCGCCCGCCACCAGGTTGATGTGCCGGTGGAAGGCGTGGTTCCTCTCCTCAAGCAGGGTCAGGTCCTTGCGGTGCGCCGCGGCCAGCAGCTCGTGGTGCAGCGCTTCCAGCTCGGCCAGGTCCTCCGGCGTCACCCGCACGGCGGCGCGGGCCGCGAGCTCACCCGAGATCAGCGCGTGCGCCTCGAACAGGTCACGGACGTCCTGACCGGTCAGCGGCGCGACCTGGAAGCCGCGCCGGGGCAGCAGCTGCAGGAAGCCCTCCACCCGGAGCACGTGCAGCGCCTCACGGGCCGGCGTCGCGGAGATGCCCAACGCCTGGCCCACCGCCTCCGGCCTGACCGAGTCGCCCGGGCGCCACTGACCCGACATGATCATGCTGCGGATGTAGGCGGCGGCCGCGTCGCTGAGCTGGGGACGGTCCGCCTCGGACGTTCCGGGCATCCCGTCCGTCGGGGCCGTTCCCGCACCCCCGGTCATTCTGCCGCTCATCGCACGACCTCTCGCCTCGATCGGGGCCTCTTCCCGGTGTCCCACCTGCGCCGACGATCCTAGGTGGATACGGAGGGCCGCGACACAGCCCCGGCGGGCGGACGCCCGCGTGCTAGACGGGCCGGGGCACGGAGGCCCACGCGGGGAGTGTGAACCACAGGGGCACGGCGCGGCGCAGCGCCTCTGGGCCCTGTACCTCGACCGCGTGGAGGCGCAGCGCGTCCGACCAGCTCAGCTCGCCGCGCCAGACCTCGACCATGCTGCGCACACCGGCGGTCACCGTCACGGTCACGGCGTGGCCGGGGTCCGTGTCGCAGACGTCCACCTCGTCACGTGTGATCACGAGCCACCAACGGCGGCTTTTGGACGGAACGTCCGGGAACCGGAACTCGATGACCGTCCGCCCATCCGGAACGACCCTCTGGTCGACGTTGCGGTGCATGTCCCACATCAGCAGCTTCGGGTCGAGGTCCTCGTCGCCCAACTCTCCGATCCAGCGGACGCCCCAGGCGGCGAGCGCCTCGACCACCGGTCGCAGCTCATGGCCGGCCGGGGTGAGAACGTAGCGCACGTCGTTGTCCTTGGCGTGCCTCTCCACGATGCCGGCGTGGGTGAGCAGGTGCAGCCGCCGGGACAGCAGCGTGGGAGACATCCGCGGCAGGCCGCGACGCAGCTCGTTGAAGCGCTCGGTCCCACACAGCAGTTCCCGGATGACGAGCAGCGTCCATCGTTCGTCGAGTAGTTCGACGGCCTTGGCGACCGGGCAGAACTGGTGATATGAGGAGCCCACATCTCGCAGTCTAGATTCAACCGCCATGAATGCCAGGGGATGACGGGGACCCCGTCGGATGGCGGTACAGATCGTGTACTGGATAGCGAGTCCAGCCTTCCTTACCGTCGGTCCCAGTCCACCCAGATCACGATGAGGAAGCAGTGCGATGACGCCACAGAACGACCCGTCGGAGGCCGACCGTACTCTGAAGGCCAAGCACCGCGACATGTGGGCGCTGGGTGACTATCCCGCCGTCGCCGCCGAGATCATCCCCGACCTGGGCGCGATCCTGGTCGAGGCCTGCGGGGTGGGACGCGGGGACCGCGTGCTGGACGTGGCCGCCGGATCGGGGAATGCCGCGATCCCCGCGGCGCTGGCCGGGGCGAGCGTGGTCGCCGGCGACCTGACTCCGGAACTCCTGGAGGCCGGGCGCGCCCTGGCGGCGCGGCGCGGCGCGGCGGTCGAGTGGCGGCAGGCCGACGCGGAGGCCCTGCCGTACGCCGACGGCGAGTTCGACACGGTCTTGTCCTGTGTCGGGGTCATGTTCGCCCCCAACCACCGGGCCAGTGCCGGCGAGCTGATCCGGGTCTGCCGTCCGGGCGGCACGATCGGCCTGCTCAGCTGGACGCCGCAGGGGTTCATCGGTCAGATGTTCGCGGCGATGAAGCCGTACGCGCCCCCGCCTCCGCCCGGCGCGCAGCCCCCTCCGCTGTGGGGCGACGAGGACCACGTCCGCGCACTGCTCGGGGAGGCGGTCACCGATGTCGTCGCGCGCCGGCAGACGGTCGCGATCGACCGGTTCGCTCACCCCGGCGCGTTCCTCGACTACTTCAAGGCGAACTACGGCCCGACCATCGCCGTCTACCGAGGGCTGGCCGGGGCTCCCGACCGGGCCGCCGCCCTGGACCGGGCTCTCATCGAACTGGCCCGCGACCATCTCCAGGGGGAGGAGAAGACGGTGATGGAATGGGAGTATCTTCTCCTCACCGCACGCAGACACGGCTGACGGGTCCCCTTCGCGGCGTGGGGATCGAGGCGAGACGAGACCGTCCGCGGTCAGGCCGTCGTTCTCTCCTTCGGATCGGTCAGGCCGGTCATGACCAGGTCGGCGAGCTGCCGGTACGCCTCGGCGGCGTCGAGGCCGGTGCTCGACTGGATGGTCCCGCGCTGGATCGCGCCCATGATCTCGGCCGCGACGGCCCCCACGAACGACGCGTGCACCGGGCGCAGCGCACCCGCCCGCACTCCCTCGGTCACCAGGGCCTGCACCCGCCGGGCCGCGTAGCGGGTGTTCTCCTGATACACGTCGTTGGCCGGGCCGAAGTCGGCCACATCGGCGAAGAACCTCGCCGAGGCCGGCTGGAGTTCCGAGGCGACGGCCTCCAGATAGATCACCAGTCGTCGCGCGGGGTCGTCGGAGGCCGCGACCCGGGCCTCGATGCGTTCCGCCGTGTTCTTGAAGAACGAGCGCACGGCCGCGACGACGATCTGCTCCTTGCTCGGCGCCACGGCGTACAGGGTGGTTCTCGAACACCGCAGCCGTTCCGCGAGGTCTCCGATGCCGAACGAGGAGAATCCCTCTCGCAGGAACAGCTCTCGAAGCTGGACCAGCATCTCCTCGCGGCGCGGGCGAGCCCTCCCTGGAATCGGCATGAGGCCGACTCTACGACAGAGTACCAAAACTGATACCGTGGTACTCATCGTGGTTTCTGGAGGAGCCCATGCCCGCGTCACGTGTCATGCCCACCAGCGAGAGCGCCGACCTGATCACCCTCGTCCGAGACCTCGGCGCCAAGGAGCTCCTGCCCAGGGCCGCCCAGGCCGAGGCCGACGAGGAGTTCCCGCGCGAGGTCTTCAGGACCCTCGGCGCCGTCGGCCTCCTCGGTCTCCCCTACCCCGAGGAGTACGGCGGCGCGGGCCAGCCGTACGAGGTCTACCTGCAGGTGCTGGAGGAGATCGCGGCGGTCTGGTCGAGTGTCGGCGTCGGTGTCAGCGTGCACGCCCTGTCGTGCTTCGGGCTCGTCAGTTTCGGCACGGAGGAGCAGCGGCGGGCGTGGTTGCCGGACATGCTCGGCGGCGACCTGCTCGGCGCGTACAGCCTGAGCGAGGCGCACGCGGGCTCCGATCCCGCCGCGATGAGCACCCGCGCCGTGAGGGACGGCGACGACTACGTGCTCGACGGCGCGAAGGCGTGGACGACCCACGGCGGCCACGCCGACTTCTACCAGGTGATGGCGCGAACCTCCGACGACCGCAAGGGCATCTCCTGCTTCCTTGTCCCCGCCGACGCGGAAGGGTTGAGCGCCGACCCGCCCGAGCGCAAGATGGGCCTGACCGGATCCGCGACCGCGACCGTCCGCCTGGACCACGTCCGCGTTCCCGCCCGGCGCAGAATCGGCGCGGAGGGCGACGGCCTCAAGATCGCGCTGGCCGGCCTCGACTCCGGCCGGCTGGGCATCGCGGCGGTCGCCACCGGCCTGGCCCAGGGGGCGCTCGACCAGGCGGTGCGGTACGCGAAGGAGCGGCAGACCTTCGGCAAGCCGATCATCGAGCACCAGGGCCTCGCGTTCCTGCTCGCCGACATGGAGGCGGCCGTCCAGAGCGCCCGCGCGACGACACTGCACGCCGCGCGCCTGAAGGATCGAGGTCTCCCGTTCGGCAGGGAGGCCTCCATCGCCAAGTTGGTCGCCACCGACAACGCCATGAAGGTCACCACCGACGCCGTGCAGGTCCTCGGCGGCTACGGCTACACCCGCGACTTCCCGGTCGAGCGCTACATGCGCGAAGCGAAGGTCATGCAGATCTTCGAGGGCACCAACCAGATCCAGCGCCTGGTCATCGGCCGCGCGCTCGCCGGGAACACCGGTGGAACGATCACTACCGCCGGCGGGGAGTAGAACCGACCGAGGCCGTCGGCGACGACCTCGTCACGGGCTGGTGCAGGTGGGCACCGGGGTGGCGGAGGATCCTCCGCCGGTGAAGCCGAAGGTCGTGCTCGCGCCGGCCGCGACCGAGCCGTTCCACGACTCGTTGCGCACCGTCACGCTCGCACCGGAACCCGAGCGCACGCCTCCCCACAGCTGGGTGATGGTCTGCGAACCGGGCCAGGTCCAGTTCACGGTCCAGCCGCTGATCGGCGCGTTGCCCGCGCGCACCGTGACCTCTCCCTGGAAACCTCCCGGCCAGGAGTTGACCGCCCGGAACGTCGCCGAGCACGCGCCGGACGGCGTGGGGGTCAGAGTGGGGGTGGGGGTGGGAGTGGGGCTCGGGGTGGGAGTGGGGGTGATGGTCGTGCCGCCCCATCCCGCCGTGGAGTCCAGCCAGGTCATGCGGCGCAGCATCCAGTCCCGCATGTACTGCACCTGACCCTGCCAGGTGGGCGCGGTCGGGGTGTTGAAGAAGCTGACGGTCGGCGCGGAGAGGTTCGGCCAGCGCTGGAAGTTGCGCTGCGCGGCGTTGGACAGCGGCCCGGCGAGAGCGTCGATCCTGCTCTGCAGCGCGGCGTCGGAGAGCAGACCGCGGCGTAGCGACTGCCAGCGCGACTTGACCTGGTCGACGAAGGCCGGATCCCGCAGGAGCTGGTTGAACCAGTCATTGGCGAGCGGCTGACGGGTCTGCTGGTACTGCCAGCCCGCGATCTGGTCGTTCTGGAAGAATCCGCCCACACCAAACGTGAGGTCGAAGTCCCACAACGGCCCAGCGAAGATCTTGGTGCCTCGATCCTTGTAGAAGTTGGCGCTGCGGACGTACGCGTCCATTCCCCGGCTCAGCTCATTGATGATCATATGGTCGATGAAGGAGCCGACGTCGATGTAGGCCTGGTAGCCGGTGGCCGGGTCGGCGAAGTTCGGCGCCCGCAGCACGTTGTGGAACTCCTGGATGTGGTTGCGCAGCCAATCTCGCTGCTGGGGCTGCAGCGGCGACGGGTCGGACACCTCAAGGTAGTTCCAGCAGGTGGCCGCGGGCCCGCTGCACGGCAAGATCGGTTCCTCGGCCGCCATCCATTCGAACTTCCAGATGTACCCGCCCGTGATCTTCGGCAGGGTCGTGTCCTCCTCGTCGAGCTGTTTGAGGTCGAGACGGTTCTTGGAGTTCTTGATCGTCTCGACGATCATGTAGACGCCCATGTAGTCGTTGGCACCCACCGGAGTGGCGTCGGTGTTGAGATAGAGCTCCGCGAAGCGGTACCGGGGAGCCTGCAGCCCCATCTCCTTTCCGAGGTCGTAGATGAAGGCCTCCCGGATCAGCGACTTGTCGGTGAAGGGCCCGCGCAGCACCCAGTCGGAGTCGGCGGGCATGCCCAGCACGGGGTGGTCGGCGTCGTCGTCGTCGTTGTCCCAGAACTCAAGGCGGTACGGCGTCTTCTCGAACGTGGCCGACGACTGACCTCGCAGCCGGAACCCGGCACGGGTGGCGACCGCCGGAGCCGCGGCCAGCGACGTCGTCCCGCCGCTGTCCGGCTGGAAGATCATGGTGGTGGCGTCGAAGTACTCCCGGGCGGGCTTGCCCGCACCATAGGAGTCGATCATGATCACTGGCAGGTCGTGGGCCGTGGTGGTGCTCCGGGCGGCGTACATGGCCGTTCCCGGTGCCCCGGACGCCGTCTGGCCGACGAAGGCCCGCGCCCGCAACTGGGTGGTGCGGGTGAACTGCAGCGGTGAGCCCTGGTAGAGCGCCGACTGCGCGGTAGGCAGCCGTCCGTCGGTGGTGTAGCGGATCTGGGCTCCGCTGATCGCGGTGCTCAGCGACACCGCCACCTGTCCCGAGAAGGTGCCGCTCGGCACGGAGAAGACGATGTCACCGGTCAGGTCGTCCGCCGCGGCGGCCGCGGCGACGGCGTTGGTGGCGGCGTTGACGGCATCGGCGGTCGCGGCGACGGTGGCCGCCGTGTCCGTGGCCGCAGCGCTCGCGGTGTGGCCGGCCGACCGGGTGCCGGAGCTCGACGTGGCGCCGGCCTGCGAGGGGTACGGGGTGAGGAGTCCGGCGAGAAGCACTGCGGCGGCCGCGGCGGCGGTACTGCGGAAGGTCAGACGCACGACGCCTCCTGTTCGGATCGGTGGGAGATGGTCGGCAACGGGCTCGTCGACGACGAGGCGTCGCGGAAGTGGCGACGCAGCGTCCGCCGCCACGGCACGTCGGGCAGGTCCAGACGGAGAGCCGCCAGCCCGGTGGCGTACTTGGAGATGCGGACGGGTCTCATCCCCGCCTGCCACAGCATGCGGTCGACGGGCGTGGCGGCCAGGATGGACTTGGTCTCGACCACGGCGAGGCCGAGCAGCCGCAGCGTGGAGGCGGTGTCCCGCCAGGCGAGGCCGGTGTCGATGGTGACCCGGCTCGCCGTATCCGGTATCAGCAGGGTCGCGCGGTGGTACTCGGTGACCACGACCGGTTCGAGGGGAGTCCCGGCGGTGGAGATCAACTCACGGGCGAGCGCCTCGTCGACGAAGTCGCGTCCGGGGTGCACAGTGTCGCCGTCCTGCGGCCGGTACGGCAGTCTGTGTTTGGTGACACTCCCCCGCGCGCCGCTGAACTTCACCTCCAGCCAGCATTGGGCGGAGTCGAGGTAGGTGCGGGTGCGCACCTTGAAACGCCTGCGCCTGCGATACGCCGCACAGTGATAGCTCGCCAGCCCCGGCGTGTCGAAGTACACCGACCTGTAGCGGAACACGCGTTCGCCGTCGATGTCCAGCGCCTGAGCGTACGGCGTGAGTCGCTCCAGCAGGCGTGGGAGCGTCTCCGTCGGGACGAGGTATTTGCGGTCGACCCTGGTCTGCAACGCGGCGCGGTCGATCAGCTCCGCGAGCCCGACGGGGGCCAGCCGTGCCAGGACCGGCACGAGAGGTGGCATGGTCATCGGTGCGCTCCGGAACGTGCGGGTACGGCGGGACCGACGGTCGGGCCGCGTTGGGTCAGGGCGTAGCGGACGTCGACCACGGTGGTCTCGTTGACCATGTCGAGCCGCTGAACGGTGACGACATGCACCCGGGCGTCGAGCAGTCGCTCCAGGTGAGCGACGAGCGCGACATGATCGGTGATGGCCGAGTCGAGCACGAGGATCTGGTGGCGGTAGTTCCGGAACAGCCGTCGGTGGTCGCCGAGGTACATCACCGCGAGGATGAGCACCATCAGGCCGCCGCTGAGCCACGCCGAGGTGGTGCTCAGTGCGCCAAGGATTCCCAGGGCGAGGGCGGAGAAGTAGTACGCGACCTCGTGCTGGTCGAGTTCCGTCGAGCGCAGGCGGATGATGGACAGCACGCCGAACAACGCCAGCCCCAGTCCGAGCCCGGCGCCGACGTCGCTGGCGCTCAGCGCGCTCGCCACCGCGAGGACGCCGACGTTGACCCCCAGATAGGCGACGACCAGATCGCGGCGGCGGTGTCGCGGGAAGTAGAGCCCGAAGACGAGCAACACCACCGCGCAGATGTCGATCGCGAACAGGACGAGCTGTGATCTCACGTTCGTTCCTCCTGAACCGCTGCCGGGTTGGCCGGACACCGCTCGCTCCCGCAGGGACGACGAAACGGTTACCGAAAGTTTCAACTATTTATCTAAACTTTCAGGAGCCTGGGAAAAGGTAAATGCACCGCAGGCGTCTCGTCAATGAATGCCCGTGACGTATCACACACAGTCCGTCACGCCACTGTGCGTCACCGTCACACCACCGCATCGCGAAGGAGGAACTCATCCCTGCTCAGAGCTGACGGAAGGCAAGGTCGTCGCTGTCCGGCGAGAGCGAAGAGCGGTGCGGGCCGGGGCGCACCCGAACAACCCCCGGCTGAAACTTTCGAGTTCCATAACGAACGAACAGGGATGGACCACAGAAAAATGACGGCGGGCCGGTAAGAACCGGCCCGCCATGGTTCAGCGAGGAAGAGCGATCCCGCACCCGCGGGAAGCGGGATGGGTCACATCTCCCCTGTCGGGGCGGCCTGCTCCGCCGCCGGGGTGGCCCTTTCCGCACTCTGGCGGATCCGCTCGATCTGCGCCTGGGTGACGTTGAGGGTGCCGAACTCCTTGACCGCCTGGTAGTAGGTCCAGGCGAGGCTGTTGCAGGTGCCCCTGGGAATGGTGGAGTATCCCGCGCAGACCTGCCTCATGTCGAAGTAGAACGCGTCGTCGATGCGCGCCTTGTTCGCCGGGAACAGGCTCACCGCCTTGTAGTTGCGGTAGCCGAAGTCGTGACGCCGGCACGACATTCTGAAGTCGAAGCCCAGTGGCTGGTCAGGGCTGGCCGAACACAGGTCGGTCGACCAGTTGAAGGTGTAGTCCGCCCAGCTTCCCTGGTTCTGCCAGGCGGAGACCCAGCTGGCGGCGCTCGCCGCCGTAGGCTGGGTGAAAGCGGAAAGCGCGGCGAGCTTTTGCTGCAGTGTCACCGCGTAGGCGGGCAGGGTCAATCCGAGGAGTATGGCGCAGGAGAGGGAGACGGTTGCGAGGGTGCGTTTGACCATGGACTCTGCCTTTGTCCGGGGGGTACCTCTCGCGGCAGAACGCCGCCACCGCCTAACAATGAGGTGAAATATCCCGTGACGCCGGGACAGATCTTCGTAAAGATCGGCGCCGATATTCGTTAACGGCGGCTGTTTACAGCCTTTACACCATGAAGTAAGAGAGGGTTGCCCCGGCAGGGGGAGGCCCCCTTCGTCGTCACGAACGGTCGCGGACGATCGCCGATGGCCGAACCGAGTGAGCGAGCGGGCGGCGGGGACGGCGACGAGCCATAATCGCCTCATGACGGCACCACTCACCGGCGCGGTCCAACTCCCCGACGGGACCTGGGTGCGCGGCCGGGGGCTGCGCGATGCCGCCCCCGGCGGCCCCGCCCCCGACTTCGCGCTCTACCTCGGCTCCGCGCGCCTCCGGCGGCGACACAGGAGCGATCTGCCCTGGCCGCACGAATGGATCCGCTGGCCGGACTTCCTGCTGCCCCTGGACCGGCACGCGGCCGCCCGCTCCATCGTCGACCTGCGCGACCGGGCCCGATCGGGGCTCGCCGTCGAGGTCGCCTGCGGCGGCGGGGTCGGCAGGACCGGCACCGTCATGGCCTGCCTGGCGACCCTCACCGGCCTGCCCCCTCGGGAGGCCGTCGAGTGGACCCGCGCGCACCATCACCACCGCGCTGTCGAAACCCCCTGGCAACGACGGTGGGTGACGTGGTTCTCCACCCAACGGGAGGCGTGATCGGGCCAGACCGCCGTACGCCCGTCACGGACGTACGGCGGCCCCTCCGGTCAGGTGAGGAGGCTGTCCCCGATCCAGCCGCCCGGTGAGCAGCCCGGCGGGATGGCGAAGACGGCCGAGCCGATCGGGGTCGTCCACTCGTTGAGCAGGTCGGCCTCGGCCAGCCTGCGCTGGATCGGCAGGAACTGCCGGGAGACGTCGGCCTGGTAGGAGGCGAACAGCAGCCCGGAGTCGGCGTGCCCTTCCGGGGTGAGCCCTTCGTCGTAGTTGTAGACCCTGCGGAAGATCCGCAGGTTCGGGTCGGTGACATGGGCCCTGCGGATATGGGCCTGCTCGGAGATGACGGGAAAGCCGATCGCGTTGAGCTTCTCGAAATCGGCATCGTCGTGCTCGTCTCGCCCGGTGAGCGGGGCGCCGTTGTCCAGGCGCCGGCCCACCGTGAACTCCTTGCCGATCCGGTCGACGGCGTCCCAGGTCTCCATCTCCGCCCGGATGCGCCGCAGCACCAGCGTGGTGCCGCCGCGCAGCCACTGCGGGCCGTCGCTCACCCACACGGCCCGCTCGAACTCGGGGGTGCCGGGTACGGGGTTGACGGTCCCGTCGAGCTGGCCCATCACGTTGCGCTGGGTCATCCCGGCGGGCTGGGTGTACGCACCGCGCCGGAAACCCCGCTGGGTCCAGCGGACCTTCGCGAAGGAACGGGCGTCCTTGACGATCATGCGCAGGGCGTGGGCCAGGGTGAGGGCGTCGTCGGCGCAGATCTGCAGCAGCAGGTCCCCGCCGCTCCACTCCTTCCTGAGCTTGTCGATCGCGAAGGCGGGCAGCGGCGCCGCCGCCTCAGGACTGCGGTCGGCCAGCCCTGCCGCCGTGAGGAAGCCGGGACCGAACCCGAAGGTCACGGTCAACCGGGCGGGCAGCACGGCCAGCTCGGGCTCGGTGTCGGCGAGAGCCGGCCTGCCCTGCGTGAGCCGCCGGGCGTCGTCGGTGAGCAGCCGCATCATCCGCACGAGCGCCTCACGGTCGACCTCCGGCCGCAGGTCCAGTCCGACGAACACCCCGTACGTCTGGGGCGCCGTCGCGATCCCTGCCTGGTGGACACCGTCGAAGGGCTCCGTCGCGGCACCCGCGGAGCCTTCGAGACCTCCGGACGCCGGAGCGGCCTGGGGGGCGACCGGGGGGACAGCCTGGTCGGGGGCGCACGCGGCGAGGGCGCCGACCGCGGTGGCGGCGCCTCCCGCGAGCAGTCCCCTACGGCTGAGTCGGGGTTCCCGCATGAATTCTTCTCCGTTTCCCGCTCAGCCGTGGCTCTCGCTCATGTCCATGTGCTTGTCGCCCTTTTCGGCTTTGTCCCCTCCCTTGTGCATGCCGGGCCGGTAGTCCTCCTTGCCTCCGGCGAAGTCCTTGCCGACCGCGGTGAACTCCACGGTCCGGCCGTCCTTGAGGGTGAGGGTGAAGGGGATCTGCGCGCCCGGCTTCACCGCTTCGGTGACCCCCATCAGCATGATGTGGTCACCACCGGGCTGGAGCTGGTGGGTGCCCCCCGGAGGGATCACGATCCCGCCCTCCTTGGGTCGCATGATCATCTTTCCCTCGGAGTCGACGACCTCGTGCAACTCGATCACCGGCGAGATCGGCGAGACGCCGGAGACGACCGTCACCTCGGCGTCGGTGTTGTTGACCAGGGTGCCGAACGCGGCGCTCATCCCCTTCTTCGCGGTCTTCACCCACGGGTCGGTGACCGTCAGCGCGGCGGCGGCGGTGGCGGAGGGGGTGGCAGTGGCGGGTGCGGCGACGCCGGGGGCGGTGGCCGGTTCCGGGGCGCTCTGGGAACCACATCCCCCCAGGACCATCGCGGCCGCGACCAGGAGTCCAGCGGGGGCGGTCCGGCGGATTCCCGCACGGGTGAATCCATTGATTCCGGCATGGGTGATACGACGAGCAGACACGTTGACGCCTTTCTGCCGGCCGGATCGGCAGGCCGCGGCCGAACGCCGCCTTGATATGGCCATGCCGGCCACGCGGCCGGGATTGTCACGCTGGTGTGGTCCGCCGAGCGGCGGAGAAGGCCGCATCGGCGCAGGCCCGCGCGTACGGTGCGTACGGCGGTCGGGAACGGATCAGGGCCCCCGGGTGACCCGAGCGGTCAGCCGGAGGTGACGGTGACGATCCGGGGCGGGCCGCGCCGGCTGACGACGTGGCGCAGCACCGCGGAGCGGAGGGCTCCCGGCTCGATCGCGCCCGCGGTGAGAAGGGACGCGTACGCCGGGGTCACGACCGCGACGAGCACCCGGCACAGCCGGACACCGAGCCGTCGCAGCAGCGCCCACAGCACCGCCTCGCCGCGCGCCAGCCACAGGGCGGTGAGCCCGACGGCCCAGCCGTGCGCGACCAGCATGCCCAGGCCTGGCAGCAGCCCCGAGTGGACGTGCCCGATCACCTCGGCGGGGGAGGCGTCGTGCGCGAGGGAGAACATCACGTGCACCCCCGCCTGCACGCCCGCCAGCAGCGGCAGGATCACCGCGAGCGTCCGTTCGCGCCCCGAGGCGGCGAGGGCCGCGAGGAAGGCGAGAGCCAGCGCGGCGGCCGCGCTCGGCACGGAGACCGAGCCTCCCGCGAGGACGTGCGCCAGCACGCTCAGCCCCAGGCAGACCGCGGCGAAGGCGGCCGCGCGGGCGAGGCGGAAGGGCAACGTCGCGGACATGATGGGGAAATCATCCCACGTCACCTCCGCGGTGCGAAGTTCGAGACCCACGGGCGATTCGCCCCCTCGCCATGTCCGAGATCCACCGGTGATCCGGGGCCAGAAAAAATCTTGAAAGAAAATCCGGCCGCCGTGTCGAATCGGTCCGTGCTCGTTCGAAGCGTGGTCAACGGAATGGGCCGTCTTCTCACGGCTCACCGGCGCGCTGTTCCTCGTGACCTTCGCCGCCGTGGCGAGCGGCGGGGTGGTTGAATCGGGGGCATGACGGTTGGAGATCCTCGCCGGGTCATCGAGGCGGTCTGGCGGATCGAGTCCGCGAGGGTGATCGCGGGGCTTGCCCGGATGGTGCACGATGTCGGCCTGGCTGAGGAGCTCGCACAGGACGCCCTGGTCATCGCGCTGGAGCAGTGGCCGGGCGCCGGTGTGCCCGACAATCCCGGCGCCTGGCTCATGCTCACCGCCAAGCACCGGGCGATCGACCTGCTGCGCCGCAGGAACCGGTACGAGCGCAAGCTCGAAGAGGTCGGCCGGGACATGGAGATCCGCCGGGAGTCGGCCGAAGCCGAGCTGGACGACGCCCTCGACGACCACATCGGCGACGACGTGCTGCGCCTCCTCTTCACGGCCTGCCATCCCGTACTGTCCACGGAGGGGCGAGTGGCGCTCACCCTCCGTCTGCTCGGCGGCCTGACGACGGAGGAGATCGCACGCGCCTTCCTGGTGCCCGAGCCGACCGTCGGGCAGAGGATCTTCCGGGCCAAGCGCGTCCTCACCGACAGGCGGGTACGGATCGAGATGCCCACCCCGGCCGAGCTGGGTGACCGGCTCTCGTCGGTCCTGGAGGTCGTCTACCTCGTCTTCAACGAGGGATACTCGGCGACCGCCGGTGACGACTGGATGCGCCCCTCGCTCTGCGAGGAGGCGCTGCGCCTGGGCCGGATCCTGGCGGGTCTCATGCCCGAGGAGTCCGAGGTGCACGGCCTCGTCGCCCTGATGGAGATCCAGGCGTCCCGTACGCGCGCCAGGACCGGACCCGGCGGCGAGCCGGTCCTCCTCCTCGACCAGGACCGGGGCCTGTGGGACCGGCTGCTCATCCGTCGCGGGCTGGACTCGCTCGCCCGAGCCGAGGCGCTCGGCACGCTGGGCCCGTACGGTCTGCAGGCCGCGATCGCCGCCTGCCACGCCCGCGCGCTGTCCGCCGGCGACACGGACTGGGAGCGGATGGCCGCCCTCTACCGGGTGCTCGCCCACATCGCCCCCTCGCCCGTGGTGGAGCTGAACCGTGCGGTCGCGGTGGACATGGCGTACGGCCCCGAACGCGGCCTGGAGATCGTGGACGGGCTGGTGGCGGAGCGCGCGCTCAGGAACTATCCGCTGCTGGCGGCGGTACGGGGTGATCTGCTCGCGAAGCTGGGCCGCCTCGGCGAGGCGCGCGCGGAGTTCGAGCGGGCCGCCGGTCTCACCCGAAACGAACGCGAACGGACCCTCTTCCTCGCCCGTGCGACCGCCGAGCACTGACCACCTATTCCGCACCCGCGCGGCCTCGCGGGCGGCTGAGGGCGCGGGCCGCGGTGGATGCCCGAAACCGTGAACCGGACGTCTCTCGCCGAGAATTCCAGCCGTCGTACTCACCAGTAACTAAGTAGCGGCGCTCACGACCCGGGAATCGATCGTCCCGAAGATGATGTGCATGACACGACCGGTGAAAAACACGACGACGACCGCTTTCTACGCGCAGGCCGTCATCTCCTTCGGGCTGTCGGTGGCGGCCCTGGGGATCGGTATCGCCTACCTGCCGGTGACCACCTGGGTCCGGTCCTTCATGGGACTCGGGCTGCTCTATGTGGTGACGTCGACCTTCACGCTCGCCAAGTGCGTCCGGGACCGGAACGAGGAGGCCGCCGTCGTCAGCCGCGTCGACCAGGCCAGGCTGGACAAGCTGCTCGCCGAGCACGACCCCTTCAAGAACGACTGACCGTCGCAGGAGGTGGTGAGGGCTCCCCCTCCGGAGGGAAGGCGGGCCCCCGGGGTCCCGCGCGGGCGTCTCCCTAGGGGGCCGGAGATTCGCGGATCTCGGCCAGGGAGATCCGCAGGGCGTCGGCGGCACGCGTGAACCCGTCGGAGATGGCGGCCAGCTCGTCCGGGCCGTAGCTCTCGAAGAGCGCGGTGAGCCGCCGAGAGGTGGGCTCGTACGCCGTCGCGACGCGGGCGGCCGAGTCCTCTTCCGGGACGATCCGGACACGGCGGCGGTCACGAGGGTCGGAGACGCGCCGGGCGTAGCCCGCGCTCTCCAGGCGGTTGACCACCCCGGTGACGGCCCCGGTGGTGAGACCGGCCACCTCGGCGAGACGTCCCGCGGTGAGCGCCTCCTCTCCCGCACCGAGGATGAAGCCGAGACACGTCAGGTCCGTGACGTTGATCCCAAGGCGCTCGGCGATCGTGTGCTGCCCGACGAGGCTCACCGCGATCAGCCGGTCCATCCGGGCCAGGACCTCAGGCGGCGAGGCGACGGCTCTGGGTGTGCTTTCCACCGCAATATCCTTACTTCCTAAGAAGTTTAGCTTGCGAGATAAATCCTACGGGGCGACCCAACATAACGCTCGCCACCCCTCGGGCCCGCACCCCTTGCCCGAGCCGAGAAGGCCGGCCCTTCCTTCGAGGGGCCGGCCTTCTCGACTTTCCGGCCCACTCCGGCTTTTCCCGCCTCCTCGCCTTCCTTGACTCGCCCCTGTCAAGTCGGTGGAGGAGGAAACACCCGTCCGGGACGAAGATCCAACAGCCAGGAAGTTCGGCGGCCGACGTTCATCTCACACCCGTCAGATGGGACGAAAACGTGCAATCATAGTTTAATTCCCCTACCAGGGCCACCCAGGTCGCATGCCTGATAAGACGGAGGGAACGCCCGCCCTGCGAACTGCGGGTCTAAGGAGTCTTTCCATGTCACCCGAAGGTGTGAACACGCTCTCGATATCGGCCGACGTACGCGGAAACGCCATCGTGATCCATCTGATCGGCGAGCTTGACTACGACTACGCGCCGATCTTGCGGAGGGAGCTCACCCAGGCCTGGAGCCTGGGAGCCGGCAACCTGTCATCCAGCCTTACACCGCCCAGCACATCGTCCGGCCTTCCGGCGCCGCCGTCCATCCCGGCACCACCTCTCCTCCCCGAGACGTCACTCCTCTCAGGGACGCCTTTACTCACCGAGACACCGCTCCTCTCGGAAAGCCCGCTCCCCCCGAAAGATCCGCACCCCTCGGGCCCGCCACCGCCGCTGTCGCCCGAAACCCCCTCACCGTTCTTTCCCGGGAGCCCGCCTCCCCCCTCCCCGGGAAGCCCGCCACCGATCTTCCCCGAGGAGCCCCCTCCCCTCCCCCCGGACACGCCCCCGTCGAACGGGCCGTCATCGATCCCCACGATGACCTTGCCTTTCCCTCCGCCGCCGGCCCCCTCCTCCCTAGACGCCTCCCCGGAGGCTCGGGCCGAGGCCGCCCCCCGGCTCATCCTCAATCTCGAAGGGCTCACCTTCTGCGACTCCACCGGGCTCGCGGAGCTGCTGTGGATCCTGCGCAAGAGCCAGGAGACGCGGACCCGCCTGGTGCTGGCCGGAGCGAGCCGGACGCTACGTCACATGATGGCCGTCACCGGGCTCCTCGCCCACTTCACGATGGTCGCCTCCTTGGAGACGGCCCTGTCGGGAGAGGAAAACGGGGCGACGGAAGGGCACTGAGGTGTGGAGGACTCCGGGACGTCCTCAAAAGACGCGCCCACGGGAGGAACCTCCACGGGGCTCAGAAGTCTGAGACGTATGTCGTTAAAAACCGCTCATTCGTCTGACAAATGAGTCAACATCTCCTTACGGGAAAATCCACTATCCAACGAAAGTGGGGGTCCCGATGCGGAGAATGTCACCGCGGATGACCGCGGGAGCACTGCCCGAGACCCTGGACGGGCTGCCCGTCGAACCCAGGGAGTTCCTCGCCCTCGTGTCCGTGGACTTCACGGGGACCTACCAGGTCTATCTGGCGGCCAAGGACGAGCGCATCAAGATGACCCGGCTGTCCATGAGCCTGCTCGCCGCCCCGTTCGCCGCCGCGGTCGCCCTGGCCAGCGCGAAGGTGGTCAGCCCGGGGATGCTGACCGCCTGGCACAGCGTGCCCTGGCACCTGTTCGCGATGATCGCCGCGTTCGGGCTGCTCAGCGTGCTGCCCTTCCTCCGGCTGATCGAGGCGGTCAACGCGCACATGAGGACCGCGCGGGCACTGAACAACTTCCGCCTGCTCTACACGGTCCACCTCAAGGACCAGTTCGCGGCCCTCGGATGGACTCCCAACCTGCCGGTGGATCCCCGCTATCCGGAGACGTACGCGCCGCTGGCCTGGCCGGGGATCAACGTGATGATGCTCGCCCTGGTCAACAGCTCCTACATCGCGGTCGGCGTGCTCGGGATGATCGGGGCCGCGCCCGCCGTCGCCCTGCTCCTGGTGATCATCGGGCTGCTCGCGCTGGTCCACTATTTCGTCTACTACGTCCGCGCCAATGTTTCCCGGCAACGCCGGCTCCCACACAATCCCTTCCATTTCCCCAACGTGGAGACCTGAATGCCCGACCTCCTCAGATTCACGTCTTGTGGGGAGACGTGGATCTGGCTGATGCGACACGTGACACACAACGGCGGGCCCGCCCTGGACGACCGCGGCCCGATCATCGAGGCTCCGGCGGTGCTCTTCGAGGTCGCCGGCCTGGCCTGGGACGATCCGGTCCTGAAAAGCTACGGCGAGGCCGGAAAGATCCCGCTGTACTCCAGCAAGTTCAGCGAACGATCGGTCGTCCCGCCGTTCAAGTACAGCTACGGAGGGCGACTCCGCCAGTTTCTCGGCGTCGACCAGCTCGGCTGGATCACCGACATACTGCGCGCCAAGCCGTACACCAAGAGCGGCTGGATCTCGCTGACCGCCCCCGGCGAGTCTCCCGACGCGGTCCCCTGCCTGACCAGCCTCGCCTTCAGGCTCCGCGCCGAGCGGCTGGTCATGACCGCCGCCTTCCGGTCACAGAACGTTTACACGTCCTATCTGAACTACGTACCGCTGCGCGGCATCCAGCGGGAGGTCGCGGACGGCCTCACGGTGGGCTGCGGATCGATGAGGGTCTTCGTCGACGTGCCTCACATCTACGTCGCGGACGAGGCGACGGTCAAGGAGATCCTCCGGCTGTCGGAGCGTGACGGACCCGGCGAGAGAACACCGGGCCTCGATCATCGGATCTGCCCTACTTTCTGACTGCTTCACGACCGTGTTCCGGCCGCCGGCCGGAACACGGTCGTGGTCCCTCCACCTCACCGGAAGCGGCGCAGCCGCAGGCTGTTGCTGACCACGAACACCGAGGAGAACGCCATCGCACCCCCGGCGATCATCGGGGTGAGCAGACCGAACGCGGCCACCGGGATGGCGGCGACGTTGTAGGCGAAGGCCCAGAACAGGTTGCCCTTGATCGTGCGCAGCGTGCGGCGAGAGAGCCTGATCGCGTCGGCGGCCACCCGCAGGTCGCCCCTGACCAGGGTGAGGTCGGAGGCCTCGATCGCGACGTCGGTGCCGGTGCCCATCGCCATGCCGAGATCGGCCTGGGCGAGCGCGGCGGCGTCGTTCACCCCGTCTCCGATCATGGCCACGGTACGGCCCTCGGACTGGAGCCGCTTGACGACCTCCACCTTGTCGGCGGGCAGCACGTCGGCGATCACGTCCTGGATGCCGACGGCCTCGGCGACCGTACGGGCCACCGTCTCGTTGTCGCCGGTCAGCAGGATCGGGTGCAGGCCGAGCGCGCGCAGCGCGGCGACCGCCTCGGCCGAGGTCGGCTTGATCGCGTCGGCGACGGTGAGCACCGCGCGGGCCTTCCCGTCCCAGCCGACCGCGATGGCCGTCTCCCCGCGCGCCTGTGCCCGTTCCAGTTCCTCCTCCAACTCGGGCGGCAGGTGCTGCGACCAGTCGGCGAGCAGCCGGGGACGCCCGACGAGGACGGCGTGCCCGTCGACGACGCCCTGAACGCCGAGGCCCTCGATGTTCGCGAAGTCCTCGACCTCTGCGGTGGAGGCCGCCGCGCGGGCGACGGCGCGGGCCACGGGGTGCTCGGAGGCGCCCTCCAGGGCTCCGGCCAGCCGGAGCACCTCCTCGCGCTCCTCGCCGGCGGCGAGGAAGACGTCCTTGAGGGTCATCGTGCCCGACGTCACGGTGCCGGTCTTGTCCAGGACCACGGTGTCGATGCCGTGGGTCGACTCCAGCGCCTCCGGACCCTTGATCAGGATTCCCAGCTGGGCGCCCCGGCCCGTGCCGACCATCAGCGCGGTCGGCGTGGCGAGTCCCAGGGCGCAGGGGCAGGCGATGATCAGCACCGCCACGGCGGCGGTGAAGGCCGCGGCGGCGCCCGAGCCGGTACCGAGCCAGAAGCCCAGGGTGGCCACGGACAGCGCGATCACGACCGGCACGAACACCGCGGAGATCCGGTCGGCCAGCCGCTGTACGGCGGCCTTGCCGTTCTGCGCGTCCTCCACCAGCCTGGCCATCTGGGCGAGCTGGGTGTCCGAGCCGACCCTGGTGGCCCTGACCACGAGCCGCCCCCCGGCGTTCACGGTGGCGCCGACCATCGCGTCACCCGGTCGCACCTCGACGGGAACCGACTCTCCGGTCAGCATGGACGTGTCCACGGCCGAGGAGCCCTCCTCGACCACGCCGTCCGTCGCGATCTTCTCCCCCGGCCGTACGACGAAGAGGTCACCCTCCTTGAGCATGCCGACAGGAACGAGTTTCCCCGAGGCCAGCGTGACCTCCTTGGCCCCCATCGACATCAACGCGCGAAGCGCGGAACCGGCTAGGCGCTTGGAGCGCGCCTCGAAGTAGCGGCCCGCCAGGATGAAGGTGGTCACCCCTGCGGCGGCCTCGAAGTAGATGTTTCCCGAGCCGTCGCCTCCGGACAGGATGACATCGAAACCGTGCCGCATGCCCGGCATGCCCGCCGTGCCGAAGAACAGGGCCCACAGGGACCAGGCGAAGGCGGCGATCGTCCCCATCGAGACCAGCGTGTCCATGGTCGCGGCGCCGTGCCGCAGGTTGGTCCAGGCCGCCCGGTGGAAGGGCCACCCTCCGTAGACCACGACGGGACCGGCCAGGGCGAGGGAGAGCCACTGCCAGTTATCGAACTGAAGCGGCGGGATCATCGCCATCGCGACGATCGGCACCGAGAGCACGACGGAGGTGATCAGGCGCTGCCGGAGAGGGGTGAACCCATCGTGCTCCTCCTCCCCCCGCTCACCGGCCGTCCCCTCCGTCTCGGCGGACGCCGGCGGCGCGGGCGGCTCGGCGGTGTATCCGGCCTTCGCCACCTCCGCGACCAGGTCGTCGGGGGTGATGTCGGCGGGGTAGGTGACCTTCGCCTTCTCGGTGGCGTAGTTGACGGTCGCGGTCACGCCGTCCAGCTTGTTGAGCTTGCGCTCGATGCGGGCCGCGCAGGAGGCACAGGTCATACCACCGATGGCGAGCTCGATCTCGCCGCGTGCGGTTGCTTCGCCGGTGGTCATGGACATTCCTTCCTCTTTTCGTAGCTTGCCTCGTGTCCTGGCCGTCGTGCGTGGCCAGGGATCGTCATCGGACGGCCGGCCGGAGCGGGAACCTCGTCTCCGCCCGGGAGCGAGCCCGTCCACCGTCCCGGCATGTGATAGGTGTGCCCAGACATATGCCTCTCATCGTTATGAGAACACATAACCCCTATGGGGTATTTCACGGTTAGTGGCCGTGCCCCTGACCGTCCCCCGGTGAGGCTCCGCCCCCCTCGGGATCCGTACCGGCGGCGGCGGTGAACGCGGCGGTGCGCACGGTCCCGCCGTGCTTGAAGTCCAGGTAGAACCCGTAGATCCCCGCGCTCGGCACCTCCGCGTAGAAGGTGATGTCCGGACCGGGCGCGGTGCGCCCGTCACCGGGCTCACCGTCGGGGTGCACGTGCAGGTAGGCCAGGTCGCCGTCACGCAGCGCGACCAGGTGCCCGTACGCGGCCAGGTAGGGCTCCAGGTCGGTGACCGGCTCGCCGTCCCTGGCGACCGAGAGCGTGAGCCTGCTCGTACGGCCCGGAATGAGATCACCCTTCAGGGTGACGGTGTAGTCGCCCACCGTGGCGGTCTTGACGGGGACGGTGAGCGGCTCCGGCCGGTAGTCGCCCGCCGCCGACAGGTCCATGCCGAGGGTCAGTGGCCCCGCGCCCTCGGGGGCGAAGTCGGCGAACGCGCGGTACTCCCCGGCGGCGGGAAGCGTGAGCGGGACCGACCACACCCCGCCTCCCAGCTGGGTGGGATGCAGGTGCTGGAAGCCCGTCAGATCGCGGCGCACCACGATGAGGTGCAGTTTCCTGTCGTGCCGCGTGGTGAACCCGGTGACGGGGGAGCCGCCGGGGCCGATCACCCTGAAGCGGAGGTCGGTCCGTTCGCCCACCGCGGCCTCGCCGGTCTCCGGCGTGAGCGTGTATCCGTCCTGGGAGACCTGGAGCCCCGCGGGAACGGCCGGCGCCTTCGCCGCCGTCGCGTCCTGATCGGCCCCGTGCTCCGCGTCCTGATCGGCCCCGTGCTCCGCGTCCTGCCTCTCGCCCCGCTCCGCGCCGGCGTCCTGAGAGCTCCGGGCCTCCGCGTCTCCGACCGGACCGGCCAGCCGGCCCGCTCCCAGGGCGCCGCCGAACACCACGGCCAGCACCAGCGCGTACGCCCCCACCTTGATCGCGCCATTCATCGTGACCACCCCTTCCGAATACCCATAGGGGGTATCCCTTCGCCCGCCCACAGTGCCACACCATCCCCCTTTTCAGCAACCCCCAGGGGGTATGCCTGGCACCGGTCTCCAGGCCACAGGATGTCTGACGCGCAGGACGACGAAGGGACGCACCGGGATTCGGAGGATCTCCGGGCCCCCGGGGATCACGAGGGCCCGCCGGTACGCGTAGCGCGGGTCCGGCGTTGAGTCCCCGATCCCGGCGGAGCGCGTCCCGAGGCTTCGGGGGCGGTTCAGGAGGGCAGGCGCCGGACGCGCTCCGAGGACGGGTCGTAGAGAGGTTCCGCGGCGACGGCGGCACCCACCCAGATGCCGGTGACGCCGACCTCGACCCGATCACCGGGGGCGGTGTCCTCGGGCAGGTAGGCGTAGGCGATCGAGCGGTCGACCCGGTGGCCGTACCCGCCACTGGTCACCCGCGAGGCCGGCAGCCCGCCGGCGCGGACCGGCTCCCCGCCGAGGCAGACCTGGCGGGGATCGTCCAGGACCAGGCAGAACAGACTCCGCGCGGGACGGCCGTCGGCCGGACGCTCTCCGGCGGGGCGGGCGTCAGCCGGACGGACGTCGGACGGGGGATCGTCAGCCGGACGGGCGTCGGACGGGGGGTGGGTGGCTTCCAGGGCCGCGCGGCCGACGAAGTCCTTGTCGCGGGCGACCGCGAACCCCAGGCCCGCCTCGTAGGGGGTGGTCTCCGGGGTGATGTCCATGCCCCAGACGCGGTAGCCCTTCTCCAGGCGCATCGCGTCGATCGCACGGTACCCGGCAGGCCGCATGCCGTACGGCGCTCCGGCCTCCATGAGCGTGTCCCACAGCGTCAGCCCGTACTCCGACGGACAGTAAAGCTCCCAGCCGAACTCGCCCACGAACGTCACCCGCTGGGCCAGCACCGGGACGTTCCCCACGCTGATCTCCCTCGCCTTCATGTAGCCGAAGGTGAGGTCGTCGCCGGACACGGACCCGAGGATGTCGAGCGCCCGCGGACCCCACAGGCAGTAGCAGGCGTGGGCCGAGGTGACGTCTCGGACGTCGAGGCCCTGGCCCCGGAGCCAGGCGGCGTCGTGGACACCGAAGGCGGTACCGGTGACCAGACGGAAACGGTCGTCCGCCAGGCGGGTGACGGTCAGGTCGGCCTCGATGCCGCCGCGCCCGTTGAGGAGCTGGGTGTAGACGATCGTGCCCACGGGCCTGTCGAGTTGCCCGGCGCACGCCCGCTGCAACCCTTCCAGGGCTCCGGGGCCCGAGACCTCCAGCTTGGAGAACGAGGTCTGGTCGAACAGGCCCGCGGCGTCGCGGGTGGCCAGGCACTCCTCGCGGACGGCGGGCGACCAGATCCGGCCCGCCCAGCCGTGCGGGCGAGGGCTCCGGGCGTCCGTGACGTCACGGGCTTCCGGACGGGCGCCCCGGCCGGCGGGACGGGCGCCATCGTCGGCGGGACGAACGCCGTGGTCGGCGGGACGGGGCCCCGGGGTGTCCCCGGGAAGACCCTCATCCGCCCCGGCCGGGCGTCCGCCGGGTTCGTACCAGTTGACCCTTTCCCAGCCGGCCTTCTCGCCGAACACCGCCCCCAGCTCCACATGCCGTACCCAGGCGGGAGAGCGGCGGAGGGGGCGGGCGGCGGTGCGCTCCTCGCCGGGGTAGACGATGTCGTAGTACTTCGAGTACGAGTCCAGGGCCTTGGCGCGGGCCCACGATGCGGAACGGGCATGGGATCCAAAACGCCTCAGATCCATGGCAAACATGTCATACTCCGGCGAACCATCCACGATCCATTCGGCCATCACCTTGCCCACGCCTCCGGCGGCCGCCAGGCCGTGAACACAGAATCCGGCCGCCGCCCACAACCCGCGGACCGAGGTCTTACCGAGCAGGAACTCGCCGTCGGGAGTGAACGCCTCGGGGCCGTGGACGACCTTTACAATCTTGGCGTTGGCCAGGGCCGGGACCCTTCGCACCGCCGATTCCCACGATTCCCGGAATTTCGGCATGTCAGGGGGAAAGAGGATTCGAGGCTCCTCCAGGGGAGCAGCTGTGTCCCATATCTCGGGATTCCTGATATATCCGCCTACCAGAATTCCAGCATTCTCTTCTCGGAAATAGACAATGTTATCCGGATCCCGCACCGTAGGCATGGACGACGGAACCTCGAATGGCTCGGTGACCACATATTGATGTTTTATCGGCACAACCGGAATGTCCACCCCCGCCATCCGCCCGACCCGACCACTCGCCGCGCCCGCCGCGACGACCACGGTCTCCGCCTGGACCGACCACTCCTCGACGTCTCCGGAGCCCTCGGGCCCCGACGCGAGCCGCACCCCGGTGACCACGCCGTTCTCCACGTCGATCCCCGTCACGCGGGTGCCGGTGTGGATCCGCACGCCCAGCTTCCTCGCCCCTGCCGCCAGCGCCCTGGCCAGCAGCGCCGGGTCCAGCCAGCCGTCCCCCGGCAGCCACAGCGCGGCCCGCACGTCGTCGGCGCGCAGCAGCGGGAGCATCTCCTTCGCCTCGGCACCGGAGATCACCTCCAGGCCAAGCCCGTAGGTCTCCCCCGCCCCGGCCAGCCTCAACGACTCCTCCACCCGCTCGGGCGTGGTCGCCAGGCGGAGGCCGCCCACCCCGCGCCATCCTGGGTCCAGCCCGGTGAGCTCGGCCAACTCGGGGTAGAGACCGGCCGAATACATGATCATCTTGGTTTGCGTGACGGTGGACCGGAGCTGGCCCACGAAACCGGCCGAGTGCCAGGTGGTCCCCTCGGTGAGCTCGTGCCGCTCGACGAGGATCACCTCGCTCCAGCCGAGCCTCGCCAGGTGGTAGGCCACGCTGCAACCGGCCACCCCGCCGCCGATCACGACGGCTCGCGCGGATTGGGGAAGTTTCACGGCACGAACCCCTCTGTAACAGCTGGTCCACAGAATCGGATCAATGGTATGAAGCTAGGCCATAGGAGGGCAGCATGCCAGATTGCCTGGCGGAGGTCAGAAAATGGGCTGACCAGCCCATAACCGAGACCCCGATCAGGGGCGGGCTCAGCCACCGGATCTCCCGGCTCACCACGGCTGACGGGCAGCGATGGTTGCTGCGCGTGCTGGACCCCCGGGTCTCGGAGGCCGGCCTGGGCATACCTCTCGACCAGGAGATCGCCAACACGGTCCACGCGGCGGACGCCGGGGTCGGCCCCAGGGTGCTGCACCGGCTGCCGGGCGCGCTGGTGCTGGAGTATCTCGACGGCGTCACCCTGGACGCCCACGCCGTACGGACGATGCCCGGCTCCATCGCGGCGGCCTGCCGCCGGCTGCACGCCGGCCCCCGGTTCGTCAACGACTTCTCCATCTTCCGCAAGCTCGACGAGTTTCTCGCCCTGTGCCGTACCCACGAACTGAGCACACCCGACGGCTACCGGGACCGCCTTCCCGCCGCGGCGGAGATCGAAAGGGCACTCGCCGCCGATCCGCTGCCCACGGTGCCGTGCCACAACGACCTGCTGCCGGAGAACTTCATCCGCTGCGGCACCGAGGTCAGGATCGTCGACTACCAGCTCTCGGGGAACAACGACCCGGCCTTCGAACTGGGCGACATCGCCGCCGAGGCGGACTACGACCCGGACCTGACCGTCCGGCTCGCCCGCGCCTACTTCGGCACCGACGACCGGAGGCTCACCTCCAGGGTCCGGCTCAACCTGATCATGTCCAACCTGACCTGGACACTCTGGTTCTCCGTACACCACGGGCTGCTCACGGAGCAGGCCGCCGACGCCGACTTCGACTACGAGGCCGAGGCCGCCGACAAGTTCTCGCAAGCCGTGAGAGACCTGGACGACCCCGGGTTCGGACGGCTCGTCGACGACGTCCGCGGCGTGACCTCCGGGTTCCCGCCGCCCGCGGTGCCCCGCGAGGAGGCCGGGGTGACCACGCCGCCGTCGGCCGACGAGGACGCGAGGCGACTCGCCGAACTCGGTTACGAGCGGGAGACCGGCTCCGGAGAGGACCGGGAAACGCGGCAACCGGCCCCGCACCGCGAGGCCGCAGCGCCGATCGTCCCCGGAGAGGACCGGGAAACGAGCTGACCGAAAACCCGGTCAGCTCGCCTCGAAGGCCTCCGCCACCGCCGCGCGGACCCGATCCATCACCGTGGCGGCGGGGGTCTCCGTGAACGTCATGTCCGTCGTCACGGAGACGGAGATCTCCCGCCCCATGGACGTCATGTCCACGTCGGGCATGCCGCAGGCCACGGCCCAGTTCCACGGGGTCAGGTCGCCGTCGACGTTGAGGGCGAACCCGTGACTGGTGACGCCGCGGCTCTGCCGCATGCCGATCGACACGATCTTGCGTCCCGTCCCGACCGTCCAGACGCCGGTCAGCAGCTCCGAGCCCGGCGGGGTGTCGCGACGCTCGGCCGGGACACCCAGCGCGCCGAGGGCGCCGATGAGCCTCAACTCGACCTCGCGGACGTAGTCGACGATCCTCTCGTCCTCGCCGAGCTTGACGATCAGATATCCGACCAGCTGGCCGGGGCCGTGGTAGGTGAGCTGCCCGCCACGACCCGTGCTCACGACCGGGATGCCGTGAGCGGGGTCGGGCAGGTGCTGCTCAGGGGTTCGCCTGCCCACGGTGTACACCTGCGGGTGGCTGAGCAACCAGAGCGTGTCGGGGCGCTCGTCGCGCTGCCGCTGACCGACCAGGTCGGTCATCCGCTCCATCGCCTTCTCGTAGTCGACCAGGTCGTCCTGGACCAGGAACAGTGGGCGTCGCCTCATGCCCCCAGCTTAATTTCCCCGGGACGCTCCGCGACCTGGGGGCGGGCACACCGGCTCTCGTCCTAGTAGTGGGTCGCGGGCGCCTTGGGGATGAAGATCCACATAAGCACGTAGGCGATCCACAGAGGCCCTGGGATGAGCGAGAGCAACAGCCAGAACACCCGGACCAGGGTGGGGGGCAGGTTGAGGGTATCCGCGATCCCGCCGCAGACTCCGGCGATTATCTTGTGATTTCTCGAACGGTACACGTTGCCTCTCTCGAATCGATGTTCTTACGTCCCTTCTAACGAACGGCCGAAACCTCCCAGTTCCCGAGACAACCCTGAGAAAACCCTGTCAGGGCCGGCGCGATAACTTTTTTCGTATTTGAACCTCGACACATCTAGGCGAAACGGGTTGATCACGGTACCTTCCGCGATGTACCCAATAGGGGATCCCCCTCCGTTCCACCCCGAGGAGCGCTATGCGCCTGAGGTTACGACGCAGCCTGGCCCAGACCGCAGCCCTGGTCACGGCCCTCGCCCTCCCTCTGACCCTCACCGCACCGGCGAGCGCGACCACCGCGTCCGTGGACGTCACCGACGTCCTCGCAGGAGTGTTCGCGACACAGATCAAGGGCAGCAACGTCAAGAAGCACCTGGACAAGTTCCAGCAGATCGCGACCGCCAACGGCGGCAACCGCGCCGCCGGCTCTCCCGGCTACGACGCCTCCCTCGCCTACGTGCAGGACAAGCTGCGCAAGGCCGGATACAAGACCTCCACGACCAACGTCGAATTCCCCCTGGGCTGGGAGGAGGCGAGCCCTTCGGTCCTGCAGCAGGTCTCTCCCGTGGCGAAGACCTACGCCAACCCCGCCGACTTCGTGACCGTCATCTCCTCCAGCCGAGGCGACGTCACCGCGCAGGTGCAGGTCGTCGACGCCGTCATCCCGGTGCCCGCGACCCCGAACACCTCGACGGCGGGCTGTGAGGCCTCGGACTTCGCCGATTTCGTCCCCGGCCGGATCGCGCTGCTCCAGCGCGGCACCTGCCCGTTCGTCGACAAGGCCACCAACGCCAAGGCGGCCGGCGCGGCCGGTGTGATCTTCTTCAACGAGGGCCAGCCCGACCGGACCGACCCCCTCGTCTTCGACATCATCGAGTGGCGCTTCGGCTTCCCCATCGTGATGGCGAGCACGGCCGTCGGCCTTGAGCTGGCCGCCAGCCCGAACACCACCGTCCGCCTGAAGGTCGACGCCGAGACCGAGGTCGGCCGTACCAAGAACCTCATCGCCGACTCCCGCTGGGGCAAGTCCGGCGAGATCGTCGCGGTCGGCGCCCACCTCGACAGCGTGCCCGAGGGCGCGGGCATCAACGACAACGGCTCCGGCAGCGCCGCCATCCTGGAGACCGCGCTGAAGCTCGCCCACGTGCCGACGAAGTACAAGGTGCGCTTCGCCTGGTGGGGCGCCGAGGAGCTGGGCCTGCTCGGCTCCGATCAGTACGTCGCCGAGCTGTCGCAGGCGGAGAAGGACAAGATCAGGCTCTACCTGAACTTCGACATGATCGCCTCACCCAACGACGTCACCTTCCTGTACGACGGTGACGACTCCGACGCCGAGGGCTCCCCTGCGGGACCGGCGGGCTCCGCCCAGATCGAGAAGCGCCTTGAGGCGTTCTACGCCAAGCGCAAGCTGCCGTTCCAGGGCACCGACTTCAGCGGCCGCTCCGACTACGGCGCGTTCATCATCAACGGCATCCCGGCCGGCGGTATCTTCACCGGCGCCGAAGGCATCAAGACCCCCGAGCAGGCCGCCAGGTTCGGCGGGACCGCGGGCATCGCCTACGACCCCTGCTACCACGCCGCCTGCGACGACATCAACAACATCAGCGCCGCCGCGCTCGACCGCAACTCCAAGGCCGTGGGCTACACCACCGCGTACTTCGCCTACGACCTGAAGGGCATTCCCGACCGCAACGCCGCGACCAAGGCACTCGCCAGGTCCGCGGCGACGACCGCGGCGCACCACCACGGTGAGGCCGCCCGCTAGGGATTCGCCCCACAAGCGCACCACCACGCTGTACGGCGCGCACCCGCCACGGGTGCGCGCCGCTCGGGGAACCCACACCCCCTCAACCCGAGGAGCATGATGCGCAATCTGTGGACCATCGGCATGGCGGCGATCCTCGCCATCCCGTTGGCGTTCACCGCCCCCTCGGCGTCGGCCGCCGTCCCACCGGACATCTCGCTGACCGCCGTGAAGGCACACCTCACACAGTTCCAGTCCATCGCAGGCGCCAACGGCGGCAACCGCGCCCACGGCCGCCCCGGCTACCTCGCCTCGGCGAACTACGTCAAGGGCCTGCTGGACGGCGCGGGATTCACCACCACCCTGCAGTCGTTCACCTACAACGGCGCGACCGGCTACAACGTCATCGCCGACTGGCCCGGCGGCGACCCGAACGACATCCTCATGGTCGGCGCCCACCTCGACAGCGTGACCGCGGGACCGGGCATCAACGACAACGGCTCCGGCAGCGCCGCCATCCTGGAGACCGCCCTTGAGGTCTCCCGCCAGTCGCTGGCGCCCACCAAGCACCTCCGCTTCGCCTGGTGGGGCGCCGAGGAGCTGGGCCTGCGCGGCTCCCAGTACTACGTGAACAACCTCTCGTCCACCGAGCGCGCCAAGGTCAAGGGCTACTACAACTTCGACATGGTCGGCTCGCCCAACGCCGGCTACTTCATCTACGACGGCGACAACTCCGACGGCGTCGGCTCGGGCCCCGGCCCGGCGGGTTCCGCGCAGCTGGAGGCGACGCTCCAGGCGTACTTCACCTCGATCGGCGTCGCCACCCGGGGCACCGACTTCGACGGCCGTTCCGACTACGGGCCCTTCATCGCCGTCGGCATTCCCGCGGGCGGTACCTTCACCGGTGCCGAGGGCACCAAGTCCAGTGCCCAGGCCACCCTCTGGGGCGGTACGGCGGGTCAGGCGTTCGACCCCTGCTACCACCGGGCGTGCGACACGACGTCCAACATCAGCGACACCGCGCTGAACCGCAACGCCGACGCCATCGCCTACGCGGTGTGGACGACCGCGACCGCCGTACCTCCGACGGTCGTCTGGCAGGACACCTTCGAGACGGCGACCGGCTGGACGGCGAACCCCTCGGGGACCGACACCGCCACCTCCGGCCAGTGGGAGCGCGGCGTCCCGCAGGCCACCAACTCCAGCGGCGCCAAGCAGCTCGGCACCACCGTGA
>Ga0233377_1000059_pt1 | contig 76302 bp, 22 predicted proteins | sample ElkDunMinimDraft_6_FD_191540 | JGI IMG/M metagenome (GOLD analysis project Ga0233377, IMG submission 191540) | Fecal eukaryotic communites from dung pellets of Tule Elk in California, USA - Elk Dung E36 | ecosystem: Host-associated > Mammals > Digestive system > Large intestine > Fecal | place...
GCGCGTTGCTCAAGCGTAAGAGCGACACCCTCGAGCGTTATCCCAGCGGCGAAGTGCTGACAGCTGCGGCCTACCGAGGCAAAACCTTCAAGACCGTCACCGGCGAAACGATCAGCAAGCCCAACCTCGATGAAGGCATGCTCACCGTAATCGTGCGGGCGCAAAAGGAGCTGTTCACTACCGACGGCAAGGATCTTGTCCTGCTGCAATTGCCCCTGAAAGACGGCGTTACCCCCGATACTGCGAGCAAGTCCCTGCTGCTTTCGAAGGAAGGCGATATCCTCGCGCAGACCGCCAACGCCATTGGCTTTCGCGTGGGCTTTTTCGGCAAGGATGGTCAGGTTTCCGACACCATGTCCCGCGACCGAGATGCCCAGATATACGGGCCAATGGCTGGAGTCGGCGTCACCCTGGGTGGCTATATCCCTGGCGGCTACGGGGTTACTGACAGCAACGGCAAGTACAGCATGAATTACTTCTTGCCATCGTGCCCAGGCTTCGTCTTCGAATACACCACACCGGCTTTTCTGGAACTGCAATACAAGCGTTTCAATCCGCGTGGCGGCTCGTACATGCCGTATTACATGACCCGCCAGGATTACGACGTCTGTAACGGCCTTGGCGTCTACAGCCTGAGCGCGGCGATGGTCATCGCAACTGCAGCCACACCAATTAAGCGGCCCATGGACTTTCCGGTTGATCTAATGGTGATCGATGGTGCCGCAGCGGTAAAAGGCGCCAAGGTCGGCGATTCAACCGCCTACAGCGCCGAGACATCCGACAGGGCCCGCACCCTGCAAGAGAAGTATGACTTCGACGGGGATGAGAAGCCGGAATTCGTGGTGCCGGGCAAGAAAGTTACCAAGCAGGTCGAAGGCAAGCCCAAAGAGGTTTTCGTCACCACTAGCGTGGAAGAAGCCGAGCTTCAAGGCATCTACCTGTCCAGCCGTTATGACAGTGCGCCTACCAATACCGAAGAAACAGCCCCGGACTTCACCCGCCTGATCGATACCACGGCCGACTTCAAAGACCGTGGTTTGCTGGAAAGCATCACCACTGAAGACCTTAAAGACACCGATATCTACGTATTCCGCGAATCCAACGGCCAGCTGGTAGCAGAGCGCCGAGGCCTGCACGAGAATGAGCTGTACAAGACCTATTCGGGCGTCGATGACGGGCAGGGCGCCTTTCGCTTCACCATTCAGCTACGCGGCTCCGCGGAAAACTTCTACTCCGTGGCTGGTCGCACCGGCGAAGCCAATTTCACCAAATGGCAGAGCGCCGGCGGCTTCAAGGAAGAATTTCAGAAACGCACCGCCAACCACCTGAAAGCCGGCGAGCAAGTGCGCATCATCGCCATCAACCGACCGACCGGTTACATCGGCAGCAAAACCTTTCAGCTGCAATCCAGCCTCAGCGGCAACCTGATCAATCTCAACAGCCAACAGATTCAGATGGGCCCGCCCAATCTGAAAATCTGGGCCGAGCGCAAAAGCAAGATCGAGTCCGGCATGACCAAGGGCGATGAGAAGAAACAGCTCATCGGTAATGAAGGGGCAGGGCTCGGCAGCGATATCAGCATCGCCATCTACAGCGATTGGCGCGACGCGGACGGGAGTCCATTGCCCGAAGAGCTAGCGGACTACGGCTACACCGGCCGCTTGGCAAAGATCGTGGCAGCCAACCAGCTTGCTCCCGTAGGTGCCAACAGCCTGTCCCAGTTCCAGATCAAGCCGGGTCAGCAGGTGCAGGTCATTCAGTTACCGGAAAAGGTATTGGCCAAACAGCATTTGTACTTACAAGTTGCAGGGCAGCCAGAAAATAGAAACCCGGATTTCTCATCTGAAGGGGCGGGTAAAGGAATCCTCAAATACCGCCCAACGCGCTATGTGCCGGTGCTGGTGCCTTTGCATGATGAGGAGACTAGCGAGCTGGCTAGGCAAGCGTATCGCAAAGCAAATAAAGAGTTTCCAGAGCTTGACCTAAAAAAGCCGGAGCCTGTTTATTCTTGGCAATATCGCTCTGAGTTACAGTTCAGCCTCTATGATTTGAATGTTAACGGAATACGTAGAGAAACTTCCGAGGGGCTTGACGTTGATGTGCTGGTTAAGAAAAATCCCGTTATTACCAGTAGCGATAGTTTCGTAAAGCTACTCTATGAGCTGCTCGCCTCAAACTTTGAGAAGCTAGGAGGGTGGGACGCCAAAAACGATCGAGAATTGGTTTTTGCTCTTGGAGAGCAAGAGATAAAGGCAACCATTGGCGAAGATAAAGGCATTAGGTTTGATAATATTTCTCACCTTGGTAATCTGTCGCCGGATGATTTTCTAAGTTTGCGTCTGTATGCAAATAATGATGTTGGCAATACCCTGTGGGAATGGGCGTTTGAGTATTTTAAAATTGATACTCAACTGGCCGATGTTGATTCGTCTGCGGTAGACAAGGTTTTTGTTAGCGCAGATAGTCCAGAGATCGATCTTCAAGCAGTTCTCGTGGGGTATAGCAATCGTAAGGAGGAGAACAAAACTCCGTTGACTGCTTCCTGGTCGGTTAATGGTGATGGTTTTCTCGGTACTAACAAAGAAGCCGGGAATCTAAGTGGCACATTCTTTAATACATTAAAAATGTCGCCTGCAACCGGTGCGAAAGCGACCGTTACCGCAAAATTGGGGGATGACGAAACCACTAAGGTAAGGTTAGTGCCTGTTGAAGTGGTTTCCGGTGTCCCTAGATATATCTCAGTGGACCTAGAAGGTACTGCGTCACAGCTTGGCATTGGCGAAATTAATATAAAAGTCACTGCTTACGACAAAAACTACAACCGGGTGGGCGATGACACTGGTGTAAATTTTCGAGTTGATGGCGACGCTATTGTCTCCGGTGGTACTTCTACTTTGAATGGCACTGCAACAGGCCAGATTAAGGGAGGCATGGAGCCGGGAGTATACAATTTGACTGTAAGCGTTGGTACGCAAATGGTCATTAAGCAATTTCAGATTAATGCGCTGAATCTGGAATTCGTTGGCCTCCCCGAACGAGTCACATCGAATTCGACGGTCAGTTTCGCCGTCAAAGCAACAGATGTGATGGGGCGACCTGCCGCTAACATCGCGCTTGGAATGTATACATCGGCAGGCGTTCTCAATCGCTCCACACAAGTGACATCAAGCGCAGGTATCGCTCAGGTCGAATATTTTACCGGCTTTGAGTTGCTGGAAGCAGAGCTCTCCGCAAGAGCTGGACTTTTTACAAGTCCAAAGAAACAAAAAGTCACTATCTCTCCTGCACCCGGAATGCCAGCGCCGAAGTTGAAAGTGGAGCGCAATCTAATACTTGGTGAGGCAGTTGCTACCGAGAAAATTGAGATTGACCGTGGTGATGGCGTCATTTTACGGATGCCCTATCGAAAAATAGGATCTATTGATGTCAATGGTAAGGAAAATGAGGTAGTTCCGGTAGAACTGGGCTCATTAAGTGACCCAAACCGTCAGCCTCTCTTTGCTTTGATGATGCAGGATCTAGAAACCGAGGCACTTGAAACGCCCGGTGGTGACTTTACGTATAAGCAATTTGCCCCCGATGCTCTAGGCCTGCACCGCGCGGATGCCGAGAGAGTCGAGTTGCAGAACAAAGGCCCTTATGCCGGCGAAGGCGGAAGCTATTATTTCGCGAGAGGTGCTTATATCCGAGCACCCAGTGCACCTGAGCTGAATCCGCAAGCCGCTGCGCTGCGCTTTGACGTGAAGTTGGATGAGCATGGTGTGCTAGTAAAGCACGGCGCTCTAGAGATCGAATCCAGCACTGCCGGAATATTAGTCAAGTTAGCTGTTGGCAATACTGTCCATGTACTGACTGGGCCCGTTTTAGAACTTGCTGCTTGGCACTCCGTTGCTGTTGAATATAAGAATAATCAGCTTTCTCTTGCGATTGATAATCAACTGATAGCTGTTCAGAGTGTCGTGGGGGAAATGACCTATGGCATGAGCCGACTGACCATCGGTGGCTTTGCAGGCTCAATGCGCGCTTTCAAATGGTACGACAGCGCTAGTAAGCCCTTGGTAAGCTTTGAAGACGGAAGTACGCGACAGGATGTGCTTATTCCAGTCGGCGGTGTTGTTACGCTGAAATATCACAGCACGGGCGAAATGAATAAGGTCCTGTCAGGAGCAAAACAGGCTATTAACCGTGTTGTGGTACAGGATGGCGGACAAGTTCAGTACATCAATCTGGTGGGTAGGGATGCTTATAAAGATTTTGCTCTGAATTACCTCAGTACAGCTTACCAAGGCCCCGAAGTGCCAGCGATTGATTACAATGCCTACGCACGAAACATTCAAACTGGTGCTCCTTTTGGAAGCTTTTTTATTTCCCCTGCATACGCATTAACTTGGGCGGACATCCTAGACTCTGCGGTCGACGGAATGATCGCTGTCGCAGGGTTTGTACTGCCGATTGAGGATTTTAAAATTGTCTATGAACAGGTAAATCTATTTATCGCCAATGATCCAAAGTTTGATGTTGAGAAACTGGCATGGGCAAGTCTAAACGTTATTGTCGGCCTACCAATTGGCCCAACCCGCTTGCTGGGGCCGTTGGTCAAGCCAATTCAGCTTTTTTATAAGTATCTGGGAAGAAAGCCAAAGGCGCTTAAGGCTATCGTCGGTGTAATGGAGGACTTGATCAGTAAAGCCAAGTCGAGAGACTTTGATCGGATATATGCACTTGTGCCCTATTTTATAATTATGGCCGAGTTGGTATCTGATGGAGAGACTTTGAACTTCATTATCAACTCAGTTGACGGGTTGGATGATATTAACGCCTGGATCGATTATCTGAGCCTGCCGGCCAATGACTGGGACGGCGACGAGGCTCCCGTGCTTGACTTGGCTGGCTACATTGCATTGCCACCTTCTGCAGGACAGGCTTATGCAAAACTGGATCCACTGGAACGTGGGGTGGTGACTAGCTTTAGCTTGTTTTCCCAAGCATACGCTTCAGGGACTAAGAAGAAAGCCGAGAGGGTCCTGGGAGAAACTCTTTCACCAATATTCAAAGAGTTACAGAAGGTTTTAAAGGATGACTCCAAGCCTCTCGTTGACATGATGAAGACTGTTAGTGAAACGATGAAGAAAGGAGGTACTCCTGCACTCCGAAAATATATATTCGATAAGCAGTTTTTTGTCGGTGCTTTGACCCTTGGGCAACGCGCCAGTCAGAACGCGTTGAGAAACGTAATTAGAGGCTTCAAGGGAATGCGCGTGCATCCCATGTTGTTTATTACATCGATTGCATACATTGAGGAGGAAGCGGCAAACGGAAAGCTCAGTCCTGCACTAATGGAGAAGATACGCGGAAAGTATGTAATGAGTTTGGCGGCATTGGCCGGTTACGAGTCGCTGATGGAGGAGAATCCTAGGCTGGACGTTATGACGCCTATTGGTATTCATAATGGCGCGCAGGGTGCTACGTTCCAGGTGCTGGCTACAGCGTTCTATCTGGCTACTGGCGAGCTAGATGATATCGAGGTCCCTAGAGTCGTACGTATCTATCCGAACCAAAAAGCAAGAGGTGCTGGGCCTGGTCCGGGGTCAGGTGAGATTTTCCGCGGCCTGCGTTATGTGGATATTTTGCTTAAAGACGACACCTGGGTCGAGCTGAAGTCATTGCGAGCTTCATATAAAGATAAGAGAGATATTTTGTATCCTAAGGCATTGGAAGTGTGGAACCTCGCCAAAGAAAAATCCTACTCCGACACTGGTGCCGTTGCTGATGTGGACTTGAAACCCACGACAAAATATCACAAGCAGTTCAGCATGGATTGGATTGCAACACGAAGGGGGGCTACCTTGCCCAAAAGTGGTGGGTCTGCGGCCGCCAACCCTTCGGGAATTAAATGGTGGTTCCAGAAATTTGATGTGCCAGCGAAGAAGTCGAGTAACGGCAGTCGTGAATATAGCCCCGAGATCGACAACCAGTCGGGCGGTATTCCGGACAAATTGATGCAGCTTCCTCTCGGCGAAAGTGTGGCAATAAAATACAGTTACGGTGCAAAGTTGACACCAGCCAGTAAATCCCGCTTAATCGAATCTTTTGAAGCGCAAAAACTACTTTATGATGAACTAAAAAGAGTGCTTGCCCTGCCGAAAGGCTCGAAGAGTGTCGATGAATTCAATATATTGGACAACTAAGAAATGCATCTAAGTCGCGATCAGATTTGGAGTCGTTTGGTTTCGGTTGATTATTTCGACTGGTGTCGAAAGGCGCAGTTGAAGAGGCTCGAAGGTTTGTTTTTTGATGGTCAAATAGTCTCGCATGCTGAGGATTATTTATTAATCCGGGAGCTGAGTTTTCATCCGCTTCACACTCCTGAGCAATGGGCCAAGGTAATTGAGCTGCGAAAAGTAGTCAATTGCAATGGCTTTGACGAGGTGGTAGATAGCGCCGGCCGGTTTTATATCAGTGAGCGGGTCACCGAGCTGTTGAAGGAAGATGTCCAGTTTGCAGGTATGTCTGTGGCTTCCCAGATTGAGCTGGCAGAGTTTCTCGGCGCAGAGAACCAAAAGCCTTATCAGCAAAGTGATTTGATTGCTGCATATTTAGGCGGAATAGCTATTTGGCTTAAAGGTGAAAATACTTTGCCTTGGGACTCCGCCAGGTTTTCTGAGAATAAGTTTGCCGCTACTAAAGGCTATCTTTACCAGCTGATTAATGAATCGTTACTTATCTATAAGGGGCGTCGTATTATGCTCTCCGAGCCTGTTCGGGGTTGGAAGGATAGTTATACAGCAAGTTATCTCAGGCTTATGAAGATAATTTTGAAATGTGCGGAGTCTTATAAGCTTCCGAAAAAAATCGAAACAGATCCTAGCCCTCGTTTGGCCTTTTTAGAGGGCTTCAGAGAGGATTTAGAACTGCGCCGTACTCCCAAACTGATCTTGGACGTTTGGGATGCGATGAAAAAGGATTGAGTGTATGTCGACCGAATACAGTGTGATCATTAGTGGTGACTGTTCGGCAGAGAATTATTTGGTGCTGAAGTCTGCTGTTGCCGGCTTTTCGTCGGGTTCGGCGGTCTCAGCATTTGAAGCTAGTTTTCAGGCTTTCGACGTTTCAGTCACCGACTGTATCGATGAATTGTTAAAAACACATATTGACATACTTTCTTCTGGTGCCGTCATGGCTGAGGAAAAATGCCGTTTCCGATGGATGTGGGAAGGTTACGGTGACGGTGACGCTTTTATGGTCACGCTGCTTCAGCTTTTTGATCTACTGGGTGTGGTAGGACTTGTCGGTGAGTCCCATGGTGATGAAGAAGTCTATTGCTGTCAGGTTACTGAAGATAGTCTCGAGTGCGAGTACATAGGGCGCTGATTGTTCTCCGGCATTACCCTTCTGCTCATTCGCAGCACCTACAGATGTGGGGTGCGGAGGATTGTTGGAATATTTTTACAGGGAAGTAACCATGGCCTATCACAGAAGTTGTATATCATCGCCTAAGTTTGCCACAAGGCGGTTCCGTCAGAGAACTCCTACGTGTCGTCGATTCGTTCAAGTTTATTTTGGTGCGTTTATTTTCCTTGTTATTCAAGAGGCTAATGCAAAGTACATAGAGCCCATTTGGCATCCACATAATGGTCCTGGCTCATATCCCTACCCGGAGCCAGCCTTGCAAGTTGCCAAAGATAATTGGGATGTTCAATGGTCGGCTCACGTTAGCTGCAGAACTTGGGGAGCCCCATACTGGGGCGAAACAGGCGCATATGGATCTAATCTTGGGGGATGTGCCGGTGGAGGTGTTTGGGCTGCGCCATCCTGCCCGTCTGGGTACTCTTATGATCAAGTCGTACATAAATGCTGGGATGGGCTGGAGGAACCTGATGTTGCATACAAAGGGCCGCCGCCTCCCTACTCATGTGCGGGCAATCCCATTAATGTGACTATTGGTAATAAATTCCAAGCTGAAACTGACTACCAGCCAAGCGCTCTTTCATCATTAAGTTTTACTCGCAGCTACAATAGCCTCGACGGGAGCTGGCGTCATGGTTTTTCAAGTCACCTGCGTTTTGCTGGAGCGGAGCATGTTGCTCTGGTGATGTATCACGGTCGCGAGACCTCCTTTGAAGTCAAAGGCGATACAGTAAAAAGCAATTCGCCCGATCACGGCGTGCTCAAAAAAATCGACAGCGGTTGGCAGTTCCTTTCCTCGACCAACGAGCGTTTCATTTTCGATAGTTTCGGAAGGCTTGTTCAGTGGTCAGACTCTCAGGGGGAGTCTTTTTATTTAAGCTATTCCGATAGTTCGATAACTGCGAATGACCATGTTGGCAACAGCCTCATCTTCACCGAAGACACCGGCCATCAGCCACTGACTATGAGTGCGCCCGGACTGCAAATTGACTATGGCTATGATGCTCGCCAGCGTTTGATTTCGGTTGTGCGCGGCGCCAACGGTGAGACCACACAACGTAATTACCATTATAACCTAGTGGATAAACCGAACCTGCTAACCGGCATCACCGACGAGCGCGGAGTGCGTTATGCCACTTGGTCATATGATGCTAAAGGGAGGGCCATATCCAGTGAACACGCAGGCGGTGCTGATCGTGTCGAAATAGCCTACAACGATGATGGCTCATCTACCGTCACCAATGAATTAGGCAAGAAAGCCACCTATCGCTTCCAGGCCATCCAAGGGATTAAGCGCATTACCGCGATCGAGGGTGAGCCGTCTCCCAACTGTCCAAGTAGCAACTCCACCTTCACCTACGATGATCGTGGTCTGCTCAAGACCAAGACCGACAACAAGGGCATCGTCACCACCTACGGCTACAACGATCGCGGCCTAGAGGTCACTCGAACCGAGGCAAGTAACACGGCGCAAGCGCGCACGGTAACAACCGAGTGGCACCCTACGCTGTTTTTGCCATTGGCAGTTACCGAGCCTGACCGTATCACGCGTTACCAATATGACGCCCAGGGAAGACAGCTCAGTCAAACCGTCGAAAACCGTTAATTCAGAAGGACCTGATCAATGAAGACGTTGCATCGCGCAAGCCTGCTGGCTGTGGCGCTGGCTTCCTGCTTAACCTCGGTTGGGCATGCTGCTGAGCGCAGTTGGAGTTACACCTATAACGACCTTGGCCTAATCGAAACGGCCAATGGGCCGCGGACCGATGTCAATGACATCACCACCTACAGCTACGACAGCCAAGGTCGGCTGACCCAGGTCAGCAACGCGCTTGGCCACACCACCCAACTGTCGAACTTCGATAATTACGGCAACCCTCAAACACTGGTGGACGCCAATGGCGTGACCACCACCCTGACGTACGCCCCTCAGGGCTGGCTAACGTCGACCAGTGTTTCAGGGGCCACTACCAGTTTCGAGCACGATGCGATTGGGCAGATCACCAAAGTAACCCGAGGCGACGGCAGTTGGCTGGCTTATACCTGGAGTGCTGCCCGCCGGCTGACCCAGATAAGCAACAATCTGGGCGAGGTTGTCGAATACACCTATGACACGATGGGTAACCGTACTTCGCAGCGTATGAAGGATGCTTCTGGCTCTCTGGCCCAGCAACAGACCTGGGCCTATGACGAGCTTGGGCGTTTATTGCGTGCGGTCGGGGCAGAAGGGCAGACGCATAAGTACGGTTACGACCTTAACGACAACCCAACGCTGAGCCGTACACCCAAGCAGCACGACACCAACAGCGCCTATGACGCCTTGAATCGCCTTGTATCCAGTACCGATCCGCTCGAGGGTGTCACCGGCCTGGCCTACGATGCGCAGGACAACCTGACTCAGGTGGTCGACCCGCGTGGCGTAACCACCCGTTATGAATATGACGGCCTCGGCAACCTGACCAAGCTGATCAGCCCGGACAGTGGGACCACCACCTACACCCATGATGCGGCTGGTAACGTCATCAGCAAGACCGATGCCCGGGGTATAAAGACCACCTACACCTACGATGCGCTCAATCGACTGACCGGCCGCCAGTATCCGGCAACTCCTGCACTTAACATTCAGTACCACTACGACATCACCGCCGAAGGCAATTACGGCATCGGCAGGCTGACAGCCATCCAGGACGCCAGTGGCATCACCGGTTATGTCTACGACGCCCGCGGCAACCTGATCGAGCAGGTTCGCTCCGTCGACGTGGCGGGCAGTGACGTTTACGACAACCTTGCCTATGCCTACGACACGGCCAATCAGTTGGTTCGTATCGATTATCCCGGCGGTATCAGCGTCGCGTATTCGCGCAACAGCGCAGGGCAGGTTACAGGTGTCACCACGGCGCAGAACCCGCAGTCACCCAGCCCATTCGCCAGCGATATCAGCTACCTGCCGTTCGGCCCGCTCAAGAGCCTGAGCTGGGCCAATGGCCTGACACTTATGCGCAGCCATGACCAGGACTACCGCCTCACCCAACAAAGCGTTGGTCCCTGGCAAGCCAGCTATGGCTATGATGCCAACAGTAATATCGAAAGCCTGCAGGGCGGCATCTTTGGTGACCTGCTCTATGGTTACGACGAACTCGATCGCCTGACCCAGGAAGAACAGGCGACGGGTCGCCAGGCATACGCTTATGACGCCGTGGGCAATCGCACCACCAAAACGGTGACAACTCTGAGTAATGGGCAGGCTCAGAACAGCACATCCACCACCTTGAACTACGCCACTAACAGCAACCGCCTGACCCAGATCGATGGCCAGGCTGTCAGCAGCGATGCCGCTGGCAACCTGACCAAGGATCGCGCCAACCGCGAGCTGGAGTATGACTCCCAAGGCCGCTTGGCCAAGGTCAAGATCAGTGGCAGCCAAGTGGCCGAGTACAGCTATAACGCCCTCGGCCAACGGACACACAAGCTCACCAGTGGCGGCGTGACCACCTTTTTGTATGGCCCGGATGGTCAGCAGCTGGGCGAAACCCGCTACGACGCTACCGGCGTCAAGCTCAGTAGCCAATACTACCTATGGCTCGACAGCCTGCCGATCGGCGGCCTGGCGCTGACGTATAACGCCAGTGGGGCAGTGGCAAACAGTACGCGCTTCTACCTGCACGCCGATCATCTCAACACCCCACGCTTGGCCACCAACCAGGCCGGTGAGGAAATCTGGCGCTGGGCCTCGGATGCCTTTGGTGAGGGCGAGGCGGTCAGCGCGCCGAACAGCGGCCTGCAGGCCATCAACCTCCGCTTCCCTGGGCAGTATTACGACAGTGAAAGCGGGCTGCACTACAACTACTTCCGTGATTACGACCCCGAGACTGGGCGCTACGTCGAAAGCGATCCGATTGGGTTGGCGGGCGGACTAAACACCTACGGATACGTAGATGGAAACCCAATAATCTTTATTGATCCGAAAGGCCTTTTTGGCGGCGCGATCGCTTTTGTTAGTCCTCCCGGCGCGAAGTCGTTAACGCAGTCCTTGATGGATATGGATGATCCTTGTGACTGCTTGGCAAAGGCGTTCCTTGGCATCGAAGAGGCAGCACTTATTGCTACTGAGGCAGCTACCGGCCCATATGTTGATAAACCTAGGACTGGTATTGCTGGTGGAGGAAACGCCGGCAACAAAACAAGCGTTGTGAGCAATGTCGCTCACAGCCTGTATAAGAAATATGGTAAAACCGTTGGGGTCAAAGTCATTCGGGCTGGCGGACGAATTGCATCTAGGGCAGTTCCTTATGCAGGAACCGCATTATTTGTATACGACCTTAGCGTGTATGAGGAATGTATGAAAACATGTGATGAGAAAGAATGCAGCGTCCAATGAATTTTGCGCCTGAAGATATCTTCACTTTTGTAAGAAGAGAAATTCCGGACTACAAAGATGAGCTAACTATGGGTACTCGAATTGGGGAGGATCTAAGATTGATAGGAGATGACGCCGACGAATTCTTGGAAAAATTTTCTAAGGAGTTTTCTGTCGACTTGTCCGGATTCCCATTTAGCGATTACTTCCCAGTCGAAGGCTCTGCAAGTATGCATTTTTACGCGGGACGCCAGATGAGCAGTCCTAAAAACCCTGCGCTATCACTTTTGCGGAAGCTTGATTCATTGATCTGGGGGCTATTTTCGAGAAGACGCTCATTTAAAACCCTGACAGTGCATGATCTATATGAATTTGCTCGCACGGGTAAGTGGCATCCCAAATTTTGAATGCACTCAAGGCACTATGCCTTTCTAAGGCAAAGTGCCCTTATGGTATGAAAGTGGGGGCGATACTCCTGCATCGCTCACTCCGCCCCTCCTGCCTTCCCGGATTGGAGCTCACCTGCACGTCCGAGATCACCGTCACCGACAGCCTCGGCAACAGCCTGACCGAAGACGCTGATTGGCAGCGCTGGTTTTGACTGCTCCCGGCATCCAGATCATCTATGGCTACAACGCCGACAAGCGTCTGACCTCAGTGACTCACACTATTGGTGGCTAAACCACTCAGCGCCAATTCCACTACGAAGTGCCGGGTAAGCCAGGTTTGCTAACGGGGATCACCGATGAACGAGGCGTGCGCTACGCCACCTGGGGCTACGACGATCAAGACCGAGCCATCTCCAGTGAGCATGCTGGTGGTGCTGATCGGGTAAGCCTGACCTATAACAGCGACGGCACCGTTTCGGTGCTCAACGAACTGGGCAAGGTTGCCAATCACAGCTTCCAGTACATCAAAGGCGTAAGGCGTATCAATTGCGATGACGGCGAATCTTCACCGGATTGCCCCAGCAGCAACTCGACCTTCACCTACGATGAGCGAGTCTTGCTCAAGACCAAGACTGACAACAAGGGCAATTACCAGAGTTCTGTCACAAACTCTGACAGCTGCTTTGGAGATAAACCTCAAGCGATCAAGCAAAAATAAGGAAGCTAGTGCGCCATGAGTATAGCTAAAAGAATTTTCACCGCTAAACTAACACTGGTTTTTTTATAGGAGTCGGCGTTTCTCATCAGGCTGATGCTCTTGACTATTATTGGGTGTCTACTGCGTATTCATCTACATACCACTTTTCCTCTCCGGAAGCAGTATGTGTTAGAGGCGGGGAAGGCAGTGATACTTTTTGGTGGGCTGTGCGTGTTAGCGACACTCAATACAACTGCTACCGCACATGTAGGTCCAATGAGTTAGGTGGTGGCTGCCCAAACAATCGAAACACAAAAGTCATTGCATACCGACTTGGAAATTCTTGCCCCACAGGGGAAATATATGATCACCAGGCAGGCTTTTGCTTGAAGTGGGATAAAGAAGACTGCTTTGGCATAAACAATGAATGTCTCTCGAGCTCAGGAAAAGGTGCGCCTAATTCCTGCCCTTCCCCCTATGCCGGCAACCCGATCAATTATTCTGTAGGTAATAAATTCCAGGCCGAGGTTGACTATTCCCCTGTGGGCGGCTCTGTCCTAAGTTTCGCCCGAAGCTACAACAGCCTCGATGGTCTCTGGCGCCACAACTTCTCGACCTACCTACGTTTTGCCGGTACCGAATACGCATCACTAGTCAGGGACGACGGCCGCGAATCCTTCTTCACTATCGGCGGCACAACCATCACTCCAACCTCGTCCGATCTCGGTGTGCTGACTAAGGCCGGCACAACGGGCTGGCAGTACGTTTCGGTAGACAACGAGCAGTTCAGCTTCGATACGGCAGGCAAACTCACCCACTGGTCGAACACCCAAGGACGTAGCTATCAACTGACTTATTCCGGTAGCGAGATCACCGTCACCGACAACCTCGGCAACAGTTTGACCCTGGCCGAAGACGCTGATCGTCAACCGCTGGCTTTGACTGCTCCCGGCATCCAGATCATCTATGGCTACAACGCCAACAGGCGCTTGACCTCAGTGACCCGTACTATTGGTGGCCAAACCACTCAGCGCCAACTCCACTACGAAGTGCCGGGTAAGCCAGATTTGCTAACCGGGATCACCGATGAACGAGGCGTGCGCTACGCCAGCTGGGCCTACGATGATCAAGGGCGAGCTATATCCAGCGAGCATGCTGGAGGTGCTGATAGAGTTACATTGGTTTACAACGCAAATGGCTCTACCACCGTGACCAACGAGCTGGGCAAAAAAGTGACTTATCGCTTTCAGGTGATCCAGGGTGTGAAGCGCATCGTGGCAATCGAAGGCGAGCCTTCGCCAAACTGTCCAAGCAGCAATTCGACATTCACCTACGATGACCGTGGTTTGCTCAAGGCCAAGACGGACAGCAAAGGCTACATCACTACCTACAGCTATAACGACCGTGGCCTTGAGATTTCTCGAACTGAGGCGTCTAGTACTGCTCAAGCTCGAACCATTACCACTGAGTGGCACCCAACACTGTTCCTGCCTGAAGCCGTAACGGAGCCCGGGCGTATTACCCATTATCAGTATGACAATCAGGGAAGGCAGCTAAGCCAGGCCATCGAATCACTCTGACTTAGAGCCTCATCGTACCCGGAGCACTTGATCGATCACTGCGAGATTCTCTGTGCATTGATCGACCTATTCGCCCCCCAACCTGTGATTTAATTGCCATCCTATAGCCAGTACCCCTCTGGCGCTGCCTGCCGGGCTTTTGGGCCTGCGATCCCGTCGCTGTTTACACATGGATTGTGCGATGTCGGTTTCTCCTTCCTTCGATGCGCCTGATGCCTCCGCGGAACCGGTTGCCTTACGCCGCCTGCCGTTCGCCTTTGCCAAGCGCCATGGAGTCTTGTTGCACCTAGGCGCAGATGGGGCGCGTGTGGTTTATCGCCCGGGGGCGTCATTGCCTGCGGTGGGGGAGGCGTTACGTTTTGCAGGGCTGCCGTTGGATGTAGCGGAAGTGGATATCGCTACGTTCGACCAGGCGTTGAGCGAGGCCTATCAGCAGGACTCGTCCGCTGCCATGCAGATGGTGGAGGGCCTGGGTGATGACATGGACCTTGCCAGTCTCGCGGAGCGTTTGCCGGAAACCGAAGACCTGATGGAGCAGGAGGACGACGCGCCGATCATCCGCTTGATCAACGCCATCCTCTCCGAAGCGGTGAAGGAAAACGCCTCGGATATCCATGTGGAGACCTTCGAGAAACGTTTGGTGGTGCGCTTCCGCATTGATGGCATTCTGCGCGAGATGGTCCAGCCGCGTCGCGAGTTGGCCGGCTTGCTGGTATCGCGGATCAAGGTCATGGCCAAGCTGGATATCGCCGAGAAGCGCGTGCCGCAGGATGGGCGCATTTCATTGCGGGTCGGTGGGCGAGAGGTGGATGTGCGGGTGTCGACACTGCCCTCGGCCAATGGCGAGCGAGTGGTTTTGCGCCTGCTGGATAAACAAGCAGGGCGCCTGACTCTTACTCACCTGGGTATGAGCCCGCGCGATCAGCGTTTGATGGAAGAGGTGGTCCGCAAGCCCCACGGCATCATTCTGGTGACCGGCCCCACCGGCTCGGGTAAGACCACCACCCTGTATGCCAGCCTGGTGAGCCTGAACAACGGCACACGTAACATCCTCACCGTGGAAGACCCTATCGAATACCACCTGGAGGGCATCGGCCAGACCCAGGTGAATTCCAAGGTGGACATGACCTTCGCCCGTGGCCTGCGGGCGATCCTGCGTCAGGATCCGGACGTGGTGATGGTGGGCGAGATCCGCGACCGGGAAACTGCCGAGATCGCGGTACAGGCTTCGCTTACCGGCCACCTGGTGCTCTCTACCCTGCATACAAACTCGGCCATCGGTGCCATCACCCGCCTGGTGGATATGGGCATCGAGCCGTTCCTGCTGTCATCCTCGCTGCTCGGCGTGCTGGCTCAGCGCCTGGTGCGCACGCTGTGCCCGGTGTGCAAGGTGCCGTACCAGGCCGACGCCGCGGAATGCGCGCTGCTGGGTATCGATCCGGCTACCGCGCCCACTCTTTACCACGCCAAGGGCTGTAGCCACTGCAATCAGATCGGCTATCGCGGTCGTACCGGCATCTATGAGCTTGTGGTCTTCGATGACCATATGCGCACCCTGGTGCATAACGCCGCCTCCGAGCAGGAAATGACCCGCCACGCTCGCACCAGCGGGCCCAGCATCCGTGATGATGGCCGGCGCAACGTGTTGGCCGGGGTGACCACGGTTGAAGAAGTACTGCGTGTGAGCCGCGACGAATAATGGCCGCCTTCGAGTACATCGCCCTCGACAGCCGGGGCCAGCAGCGCAAGGGCGTAATGGAGGGTGACAGCGCCCGCCAGGTGCGCCAGTTGCTGCGCGATAAGCAACTGGTGCCGCTGGATGTGAAACCTACCCGCAGCCACAAGGAGCGCAACAGTGGGGCCGGCTGGAGTTTTCAGCGCGGTTTGTCGGCGTCCGATCTGGCCTTGCTGACACGGCAGCTGGCGACCTTGGTACAAGCGGCCATGCCCATCGAGGAGGCACTGCTGGCTGTTGCCGAGCAGAGCGAAACGCCACGGGTGAAGGCGATGATGCTGGCGGTACGCTCCCGGGTGCTGGAGGGCAACAGCCTGGCCAACAGCCTCAAGGAATACCCATCCGCATTTCCCGAACTGTACCGAGCGACGGTGGCGGCGGGCGAGCATGCGGGGCATCTGTCACTGGTCCTGGAGCAATTGGCCGATTACACCGAGCAGCGTCAGCAGTCGCGGCAACGGGTACAGCTGGCGTTGTTGTACCCGCTGATTCTGATGGCCACCTCGCTGATCATCGTCGGCTTTCTGCTCGGCTATGTGGTGCCGGACGTGGTCAAGGTATTCCTGGACTCCGGCCAGCGGCTGCCAGCATTGACCCGTGGCCTGATCGCCGCAAGTGACCTGGTGAAGAACTGGGGCTGGTTGTTCCTGGTCGGCGCCGTGGCCGGCGTCGTGATGGCCCGCGCTGCGTTGCGCCGTGACGCTACGCGACTGCGCTGGCACATCGTGTTGCTGCGTTTGCCAGTGATCGGTCGCCTGGCACGGGCCACCGATACCGCGCGGTTCGCCTCGACTCTGGCAATCCTCACACGTAGCGGTGTGCCGCTGGTGGATGCGCTGGGTATTTCTTCCCAGGTGATTAGCAACCGTTCCATTCGCGCCAAGGTGCAGGTGGCGGCGCAGAAGGTGCGCGAGGGCGGTAGCCTGACCCGTAGCCTGGAGCAGACCAACGAATTCCCGCCGATGATGCGGCATATGATCGCCAGCGGCGAGAAGTCCGGTGAGCTCGACCAGATGCTCTCGCGCACCGCGCGCAACCAGGAAAATGACCTGGCTGCACGCATTGCCATGCTGGTCGGGCTGTTCGAGCCGTTGATGCTGGTATTCATGGGCGCGGTGGTGCTGGTGATCGTGCTGGCAATCCTGCTGCCGATTCTTTCTCTTAACCAACTCGTGGGGTGACACGTGAACAAAGGATTCAAGCAAGCGGGCTTTACGCTGATCGAGATCATGGTGGTGGTGGTCATCCTCGGCATCCTTGCCGCGCTGATCGTTCCGCAGGTGATGAGCCGCCCGGATCAGGCCAAGATCACCGTCGCCAGCGGTGACGTCAAAGCGATCTCAGCCGCGTTGAACATGTACAAGCTCGACAACTTCGCCTACCCCAGCACCCAGCAGGGGCTTGAGGCCCTGGTGAAAAAGCCCAGCGGCAATCCGGCACCGAAGAACTGGAACAAGGACGGCTACCTTGCACGCCTGCCGGTCGATCCATGGGGCAATCCCTATCAGTACCTGGCCCCGGGTACCAAAGGCCCGTTCGACCTGTACTCGCTGGGCGCTGACGGTAAAGAGGGTGGCGCCGACAGCGACGCCGATATCGGTAACTGGGAAAACTGAGCATAAATGCGCCAGGCCCGCGGCTTTACTCTTATCGAATTGCTGGTGGTGCTGGTCATCATCGGCACCATGGTCAGCATGGCGGTGCTGTCCATCGGCAGCAGCAGTGGTAGCCGCGAGTTGCGTAACGAAGCCGAGCGCCTGGCCGCCCTGATCGGCGTGCTGGCCGACGAGGCCGTGCTCGATGGCCAGGAATACGGCCTGCGGGTCACGCCCGAGAGTTATCAGGTGCTGATCTATGACAGCCTCTCCGGTACCTGGAGCGAGGCCGACAGCCAGAAGGAACACCGTGCCCCGGCCAGCCTGCGCCTTACTCTGGAGCTGGACGGCGAAGCACTCAAGTTGCCCGAGCCTGACGTGCAGGACGATCAGCCCGGCCTGGCCAGCAACCGCGAGGAAAAGAAAGAACCCCTGGTGCCGCAGCTGCTGATTCTCTCCAGCGGCGAGCTTTCGCCGTTCCGCCTGCGCCTCGAGGAGCGTCGTGCTGGCGGCAATGCCTATGCCTTGGCGAGTGACGGCTACCAGTTGCCCAGTGTCGTTACGGACGACCGGCCATGAGCCGTCAACGCGGTTTTACCCTGCTTGAAGTGCTGGTTGCTCTGGCGATTTTTGCCACTGTCGCCGCCTCGGTGCTGACCGCCAGCAGCCGTAGCCTTATCGTGGCCCAGCAACTGGAAGCCAAGACCCTGGCTGGCTGGATCGCGGAAAATCGCGTGAGCGAGCTGCAGTTGAAATTCCCCACGCCCGGCGAGAGCCGTGAAGACAAGAGCCTGGATTACGGTGGCCGCCAGTGGGAAACCCACAGTGAAGTGGAGAGCACCAGTGACAAGGGTATGCGCCGCGTCACCGTATGGGTGGCTCCCAAGGCCGAGCGTGGCAGCAGCGGCCCGGTGAAAGAGCGCTCGGTGCACAGCCTGGTCGGTTTTCTCGTGGTGCGTAGCTGATGTGCCGTCAGCGCGGCTTCACTCTGCTGGAGGTGATGATTGCCGTGGCGATCTTTTCCCTGCTGGCCATGGGCACCTACCGCATGCTTTCCACCGTGCTGAAGACCGATGAGGCGACCCGTCAGCACGAGCGCGACCTGCGTGAACTGAGCCGTGCCTTCGCCTCGCTGGATCGTGACATCAACCAGACCCTCAATCGCAGCGTGCGCGATGCCTATGGTGACGAGCGCGCCACGTTACTTGGCGAGTTGGGTGCCAGCGATGGCAACGCGGCGCTGGAGTTCAGCCGCAACGGCTGGCGCAACCCGCTGGGTGGTGCGCGAGCCCAGGTACAGCGAGTGCGCTGGCGCCTGGCTGGAGAAACCCTGGAACGCCTGTATTGGAACGTGCTCGACCAGGCGGTCGATAGCCAGCCACGGGTGCAGAAGGTGCTTACCGGTGTGCAGTCGATGAACCTGCGGTTTCTCGACGATCAAGGTCAGTGGCAGGAGCAGTGGCCGCCTAGCCAGGGCAATTTCAGCGCGGAAGATGCGAAAAAGCGCATGCCCCTGGCGCTCGAGGTGAAGATCGAACACCGTCACTACGGCGAGCTCAGCCGCCTGTATCGGCTGCCGGAACCGGCCATGGCGGAGGAAGAGCGTGATGCGCAGCCGCCCGATGGCGAACAACCGGGCGAGGAGGAGCCGGGCGGTACGGCGCCGGCCGAGAAGCCGTCTGATGGCGAAAGTGGCGTCGGCGACAACGGAGCCCCGCAGTGAAGCGCCAGCGCGGTGTAGCCCTGATTACCGTATTGCTGGTGGTGACCATCGTCACGCTGGTGTGCGCCGGCTTGATTGCCCGCCAGCAATTGTCGATTCGCAATGCCGGCAATCAGTTGGCGATCAGCCAGGCCTGGCAATACGCCCTGGGCGGCGAGGCGCTTGGGCAGGCGGTGCTGCTGCGCGATCTGAAAGCCCCGGGCGTCGATCCTCGCGCCACCATCGACCACCCTCTAGAAAGTTGGGCCAAGCCGCTCCCGGTCTTCCCCATCGAGGGTGGCGAAATAGGCGTCGCCATCGAGGACCTTGCCGGGCGCTTCAACCTCAACAGCCTGGTGCAGGACGAGCGCCGTAATGACCTGGCGGTAAAACGCTTCCAGCGTCTACTGCTGCGCCTGAAAATCGACGAGCCCTATGCCGAGCGGCTGGTGGACTGGCTCGACAAGGATCAGGAGCCCACAGGTGAATATGGTGCAGAAGACAATCAGTACCTGCTGATGCAACCGCCCTATCGCACCGCCGGCCATGAGATGCAGGACATCTCCGAACTGCGCCTGCTGCTGGGCATGACGGAGCAGAATTACCGCCGTTTGCTGCCCTACGTCGCGGTGCTGCCAGGCAAGGTGCCGCTCAACGTCAACACCGCCAGTGCCATGGTGCTATCCAGTCTGGGCGACAGCCTGGACCCTGCATCGGCCCAAAGCCTGCTCGCCGGGCGTGGCCGTGAAGGTTACAAGGAGCTGCGCAGCTTCCTCGATCAACCGGCCCTGGCCGGCACCGGGGTGACGGCCGCCGGCCTGGGAGTGGGCAGCGCCTATTATCAGGTGCGCAGCGAAGTACGTCTGGGCGACCGCCGCCTGGTATTGCTCAGCACCCTGCAACGCGACCCCAAGGGCGTGGTGCGGGTGCTGCGCCGAGACACGGGCCAGCCGGGCTACTTGAGTTCGGTAGCCGAGCCATCTGGAGAATGACCATGGACTGCCTTTTCTTGCCCGCTGCCGTTGGCCGCGAACTGGGCGAGCAGAGCCTGATGTATTGGCAGCGCGAAAATGGCAACGGCCAGTGGCTGTCCGCCGTGGAGTGCGCGCAGAGCCTGGAAGGGCGGCCGGTAGCACTGGTATTGCCGATGGAAGCGGCCAGTGCGTTTCTGATCAGCCTGCCTACGCAAAAGGCACGCTGGATGCGCCAGGCACTGCCATACGCGGTGGAGGAGCTGCTGGCCGAAGAGGTCGAGCTCTTCCACCTGGCCCTTGGTGAAATGACCAGCGACGGGCGCTACCGAGTATTTGCGATACGCCGTACTCTGCTCGGTGGCTGGCTGGATGACCTGCAGGCGCTGCAACTGAATATCGCCGCCATCTATCTGGACGCCGATCTGCTGCCCCGGGACGGTGAACAGGCTCTGCAACTGGGCGAGCGTGTGTTGCTCGGTGGTGAACTGGAGGCACGTCTGGCCGTCGCGGCCGAGCGCTGGCCGCAGTTTCGCAATTTCTGCGGCACCCTGGTGCAGCCCGGCATTAGCGATGCGCCTTATCAGTTGCTTGCTCAGGGGCGCGCCCATGCCGTGGATCTGGCGCAGGGGGAGTTCGCGCCGCGCAGCGACAACAAGGCCTGGGCTGTCTGGCGGCCATTCGTTGCCGTGCTGGGCCTATGGGCGGTGTGCTACGTCGGCTTCTGCGTGGTTCAGGCCTGGCAGCTGGAAAGCCAGGGCGATGCTTACAATGCCGCCAGCGTGGCCCTGTACAAGGAGCTGTTCCCCGAGGATCAGCGCATCGTCAACCTCCGGGCGCAGTTCGCCGAGCACCTGAATCAGGGCCAGCGCAGTGAAGGTGGGTTCATCAGCATGCTGGAGCAGGCTTCCGGTGCCATTGCCGAGGCCAAGTCGCCGTTGTCGGTGGTGCAGGTGGATTACAGTCAGGTGCGTGGTGATCTGGCCTTGCAGGTGCGCGCCAAGGATTTCGCCGCACTGGAGCAATTGCGCCAGCGCTTGGTGGAAGGGGGGCTGAAGGTGCAATTGGGTTCGGCCAGCCGTGAAGAGCAGGGCATTACCGCCCGTGTCGTGTTGGGAGGCGGTGCATGAAGGCCCTGACCTTGTGGAAAGAGCAAACGCTGGCCCAGCTGCGACAATCGCCCTTGGTCCAGCGTTGGCAGCATCTGCCCAGCCGTGAGCGCCTTTCGCTGTCGGTGCTGGCCGGGTTCCTCGCTCTGGTGCTGCTCTACCTGATGGTCTGGCAACCGCTCGTCAAACGTCTGGATCGCGCCCGAGAGTACTACCAGAGCCAGCAAGTGCTCTACACCTACATCCAGGAGAACGCTCCAAAGGTACGCGGGGCGGGCGTCACCAAGGTGACGCTTGAGCCCGAGCAGTTGCAAGGCCTGGTGACAGCCACCGCACAGCAGCGCGGCTTGCCCCTTGAACGTCTGGACAACGATGGCGGCGGTCTGTTGATCTCCATGGCCAAGGTGCCGTTCGAACCGCTGCTACTGTGGCTCAGCGAACTGCAAAGCAAGGGGGTACGACTGAGTGACGTTAACCTCGACCGTGCCGACACCGGCAGGGTGGACGTCAGGGTGACCTTGCAGGCAGGGCCGACGCAGTGAAGTGAGCAACCTCGGTACTCAGCCCGTTGATGCATAAAAAAACCGCCCTCTCGGTTGATGCGTCGGACTGGATTGCAAGGCATAAGGCGCGGCCAGATCGTTAGAACAACAGTTGCCAGCGACAAGTCGCTCTTCCCGCTGGATCGTGTTCAGCGACAGTTCCATGCCGCCCGCCCGAACCAGTTGTGGGTGTGGGACTTCACGTACGTGTCGACCTGGCAGGGCTGGCTGTATGTGGCCTTCGTGATTGACGTGTTTGCGCGACGGATCGCCGGCTGGCGAGTCAGTACCAGCATGAAGACAGACTTCGTACTGGATGCTCTGGAGCAAGCCCTGTATGCCCGTCAGCCGCATTGCACGGGTGGTCTGATCCATCACAGCGACCGTGGAAGCCAGTACGTCTCGATCCGCTATACCGAGCGGCTGGCAGAGGCCGGCATTGAGCCCTCGATGGGCAGCAAGGGCGATAGCTACGACAATGCCTTGGCCGAAACCATCAACGGGCTGTACAAGGCCGAGCTGATTTACCGTCAGTCATGGAAGAGCCGCGAGGCCGTTGAGATGGCGACCTTGAAATGGGTGCACTGGTACAACCACCAGCGCCTGCTGAGCTCAATCGGATATATCCCGCCTGCGGAAGCTGAGGCAAACTTCTACCAGCAACAAACAAGGCAGGCCATGGCGGCCTGACTTAAACGAAACGGCCTCCACAAAAGCCGGGGCGATTCACTGATCCGGTAGGGTTGCAGGCTGTCGAGGCATACTTGCAGCGCATCGAGCACGGCGTATACCAGTGAAATTGCAGCCGATGCCTGCCCCAAGGCTCCCGACTTCGAAATTCAGCAGGGTGCCGCCCTTCAGTTAAACGCTGCTTTTCTTGTGCGCTCAAGAGACGTGGCTGCGCCGCCAGGAATTCCCGGATGCTTTCGATGCGTTACGCATCAAACATGGGATCTATCAGTGAGCCCATTTCCCTAGTTGGGCTCACAAGCTGTCTCGGAATGACTCGCTTCCAGAGTCGCTGCGGTTGCAGGCAAAACAGCTTTTACGGCATTACCCAGAAGCGGCGGCGATTCATTTAGAGGGGCGATCTGAGGCGGCGTGTCGATTGGCGTTATCTCAACTGGCAGATGCTCATGAAACGCTCAGGCTCCTTCTCGCACTGGTATTTGGTTGGCGAGCGAACCATTTCTGTGTGATGAGACCGGATAACCGGAATCTGCGGAACGCCCAATCAGGGCGCGGCCGACCACTGATCGACCAGATAACGCATGGTATGATTAATGCGTGGTGTGACGCAGTGAAGCTGCTACCACGGTTACTCAGGCCGTGGCACATAAAAAAACCGCCCTATCAGGGCGGTTTTTTTATGCCTGCGATTCGTCTCCTACCGATAGGGCGTGATGGCCGGACAGTCACGACTAGGCGCCCTCAGCTCGTTGCTTGAGCTTCAGGCTGATTTTTTCTCTCCCGCCTCAACTGACAACTTATCACCAAACCCCATCCGAGCTGCTCAATAGCTCGGATGGAAGGTCGAAGATGATGTCTCCGTTGCCATCCCCGGGGTCTTGGCATACAACTCGCCTGCTCTCAGATGTGGTCATCATAAACTCGCCCTCCGCAATAGCCTATTGGGGCGCAGACGTCAGGGGTTGCGGTGGGATTTTCAGCTCTTTTTCGGGAGCACTTACGCGCTCTGGCAGGGTCGGAACACTCCTGCCAAGATTCTGCTCGGCGTATCGCAATTGACGTTCTCTGATGAAATTGTATTTGCCTTCGGTCAGTTGGTTGGCTTGGTCGAAGTCATTGATGATTGTGGGCTTAATGAACACCATCAGGTTCTTCTTCGCCACTTCCTTGCGGTCGCTGCGAAAAAGACGTCCTATCACTGGGATTTTCGAGAAGAAGGGCACCCTGTCTCCGGCGTCACGAACCTCATCGGAGATCAGGCCGCCAAGCACTAGGGTCATATTGTCCTTGATCAGCACGCGAGTCTCGATGGAGCGTTTGTTGGTCACAATGTCGGCGGCACTTGTATCGCTACTGACACTGGAAATTTCCTGATAGACGTTGAGGGTGACTGAGTCGCCTTCGTTGATTTGTGGTTTGATCTTTAGGGTAATGCCCACGTCCTGGCGCTCGATGGTCTGAAATGGGTTCGTGGATGGGTTGGAGGCGCTGGTTGAACTCCCTGTCACGAAGGGTACATTCTGACCGACCACGATTTTGCCTTCCTCGTTGTCAAGCGTGACCAGATTGGGTGTGGACAGGATATTCATCGAGTCGTCGGTCGATAGTGCGCGCACCAGAGCTTGCAGCGACCCATGGCTATAGAAGCCCAAGCTCAGGCCGGCATCGAGCTTCAGCGGATTGGTGGGCAAACTGTCGATGGCGTTGCCCTTGAGCGAGGACTTGAAACCGCCGAGCAGCCCATCACCGCCTTCCGAGGTTTTCCACTGTACTCCCAGTTCGTTTACCTTGTTGTCCGAGACCTCCACGATCACGGCTTCCACCAGTACTTGGGCGCGGCGGATGTCCAAGCGTTTCACCACGCCGTGCACCGTGTCCATGATTGCCGGTGGTGCACTGATGATCAGGGCATTGGTGGTGTCGTTGGCCTGGATGGAGATGTCGGCGCTGCTGATGCCGACGTCCTTGTCCTGTTTTTGCAGGCTGGTAGCCACGTTCTGCAGGATTTGCGCTAGCTCGGACGCTTTCAGGTAGTGCAGGTAGATCACCTGAGTGTCGCGAATGATGTTGCCGGGGCGGTCGAGATTGGCGAGCACGTCACGCAGTTGCTGGCGTTTGCTTGGGTCACCAGAAATCAGAATGCTGTTGGTGCGTTCATCCACAGAAACGCTCATTTTGCTCCCGCCTTCCTGCCCGGCGGCCTGCGGTACCAGGGTGCCCAGCATGGTCGACAATTCTTTGGCTTTGGCAAATTTAAGCGGAATGACATCGATCTCGAATTGGCCGGCACGGTCTATTTCGGCCACCAGCTTGAGCAACTGATTGATGTTGGAAGCGCGGTCGGAAATGATCAGCGCGTTGCTGTCCGGGTAGGCGGCGAGGTGACCGACTTGAGGCACCATTGGCCTCAGGATGTTCACCAACTGTGTGGCCGGGACGTGATCGGTGCGGATGACCCGCACCACGAGTTGGTCGTCGTTGAGTGCATTGTCGTCCACCAGAGGGACGCCGGTCTGTTTGGCGTTGGCATCGGGGATGACCTTGACCGCATCTGCCGACTCGATCGCTGAAAAACCATGTACCTGCAGTACCGAGAGGAAAACTCGGTACGCTTCTTCCGGGGCCATGGCTTCATTGGAAATTACGGTAACTTTGCCGGTTACCCGCGGGTCGATGATGAAATTCTTTCCGGTGGCCTTGGCAATCCACTCAATAAACGAACGAATATTAGTGTCTTGCATATTGATGCGCACTTCGTCACCCGGTTGCGGCTCAGCCTCTTGCGCCCAGCTAATCGGGCTGACGCAGATAGTGGTCAGCAACAACATTTTCAAAATGGCTCGGATCGACACGGCGGGCACTCTACTACTTGTTCTGCGCGAGCTTGCGCTGGATATACTGTTGATAAGCAGTGGGCAAATTCTGGTCGAAGGCCGTTGACGTCGCAGGCGGATTGCCTGCCAGGGTCTGTGCAATAACTTCGTTGTCATTGTTTTGACTTATTGCCGGTGCCGCGCTGACTTCCTGAGCAGTAGGTAGTGGACTGTCTATCGAGTTGCCGCCCGGCATTTCTCCGAAACCCTTGAAGCTGATTTGTTCGAGCTTTCCGTTGCGTTTCAATGTGATGCGATGGCTTTCAATGGCCTGTACCACCACGCCTGGGCGTGCTTCCTCACCTGATTTGAGAATCATGGTGCGGTCGCCGTCCTCCAGAATTACCGAACTTTGCTCGGTCCGAGCCATTGAGAAAATCGCGGAAACTTGTAGGGTAAGATTACTTTCTGGAAGCTTTTTAAGTGCTTGCGCTGCTAACTCGGTATCGTTTTTTTTGGCACCAAACAAGCTCAGTAGGGCGCTACTAGGTTTGCTCTCGGTATGGGGTTTGGTTGTTTCGCCGGAAACGGCCCCGGTAATAGGGGGCTGGCTATTTATATGACGGATAAATTGTGTGGCTTGCCAGGTAAGCGCTGCCAGCATGAGAATAAAAAGCATTGCCAGCGCGCTCAGTCGAACTGAGCGGACCGTAAGGAATTGGGTAGCGCTTGTTAATAATAGTGTGGCCATGAAGATCGTCCCTGGAATGGCGCGGCAATACTATCTGTTCAAGTGCAAAGACAGCGAGTGGCGTCGAAGCGCGATCGCTGGTTTACATGCACTGGTTCGAAATTCTTTTCGTAATGTCATTTTGGCATGTGTGACAGGCTTGAAATGCTCCGGGCGCCTGTATAGCATCTCGCCATCGTAAAGGCTGAATCTATCAGCAGCCTTGTGAGCGATGCACAAATTAAATGGAACTTAAGAAAGAATATGCTGCACGGATGCCGCTTTCTCGGGTTTTGCCGCATGCTTGCCGCGCTCTTCGTGCTGGCCGCGTCGGACGCGTTCGCGACTGCAGAATTCGATATTCGTGCCGCTAGCGCCTTAGGCTCCACCGGTAGCGCCAGCGATTACGTGCTGGCGGTTACCGATTGCAGGCAGCTTGCAGAGGTCACCATCATCCCTACCTCGCAGCGTCTGTTGCCTATCGATGCTGCGCGCGACAGCGACGCCCCCAACAGCTGTTCTTTCACCTTTCGCATCGATGGCGCCATCGCGCTGCAGCCAGCGGTGCAATTGAAGTTTGCCGACGGCACCCAGAAAGACTACAGCGAAACCTTCCAGCAGGAGCGCATAGCACCGCAGTTGGAGCTGACTCAATTGGCGATCGAGTCCGGTGATGGTGGGCAGTTCCTGCTTGCCAGCTTTGATGCGGGCGATGACGTCGACCTCAGCTATGTCAGTTTTACCCTTACCGGCTTGCGTGCATCCGATCTGCGCGCAGCCGGCGGTGTGGTCAGTCGTGCCGAAGCCACTGCATTCTTGCGTATGCCCCAAGGCGTGCGAGTGTTTCCGCGTACTGATGGCCAGCGCTCGTTCACTCTGCGCCAACGCCTCGACCAACCGCTGTCCGCCGAGGAAGTCGCGCGCAATGCTCTGGTGATGGTTCAAGCCGTGGCAGTGGACGCATCCGGCAACCAGAACAGCTATTCCGATATCCGTTTCATCGGCGATAACGTTGATGAGGCCGCGCGCTCCATCAGCGTGCACCCCGACCGCTTGCTGTTCAGCGATGCATTACAGTCCGCGCGTCTGGTGCCTGAGGTGGATTTCGAGTTCCGCGGTGTCACGCCCCTGGCCGGCCTTGGTACCGGTGTCAGCTATCGTTCAGGCGATACAAGCAAGGTCTGGGTCAGCGCTGAAGGGGTCGTTTATCCACTCGAAGAAACCAATGGCCAGGCAGTTTCCGTATATGTGAGCTATCCAGGTTTGGCTGAAATCAGCCTGCCGGTAAACGTCGACTTCAGTCGCCGTCTCACTGCCCTTCGTTATGAGGGGCAGGTCGCCGGTCAGGCACTGGTATTGCCGCGCCTGAATGACTTCCAGACTCTGCCATCGCTGATTGCGGTGTTTGATGACGGCAGCGAATCGTCGCTCGCTGACAGCCTTGCAGTGGAGCTGCAGTTGCCTGCCGGTAGTGAGGGGGTACTGGAGCGCAATGAGCAGAGCCAACTGCTGGCTCGCGCGCAAATCCCAGCCACTAGCCCGTTGACCCTGCATGCCCGTCTGCAACGTTATCCGGAAATTGGTGTTGACCTGCCAGTGGCTGCAGAAGATGCGGCGCCCACCGTGGAGCTGCAGCCCGAAGCAAGTGTCGCAGTGGGTTCTGTATTGGAGCTCAACGCCACCGCCAGCGATGACGTCGCGGTGAAAAGTGTCGAGTTCTGGCTGGACGACAACTTGGTCGGCCGTCGACTGGCTCCACCCTATAGCCTCAGCCTGCCTATCGAGCAGGAATTGGAAGGTCGCATCCTACGTCTGCGTGCGGTGGCGTTCGACGGCACTGGAAAAAGTCAGAGTACTGCCGAGAGGCCGGTAAAGGTCGTGGCCAAGATCAGTCCGCAGGTACCAACCTTTATCTTTGAAAATCCCGTCGACGCACAGCGTGTCATCGAGAACAGCCCGGTGAGGGCTGCAATCGCGGTCAACCTTGGTGTGCTGCCGGATGTGGAGTATCAAAGCGGTATCAGCCTGGTGGAGTACTTCTTCGACGGTCGCAAAGTCGGTGAAACCTCTTTCCCTGCTTTCGAGCAAAGGCCGCTGGAAAGCGATCCGAGCAAAAAGCAGCTATTCGAAATCTGGCAGGCCACTCTGCAGGTGCCGGAAATCTCCGTGCGTGAAACCAGCCTCGGCTTGTCGGCCCGCGTACATGCCTCCAACGGCGGCGTCACCGACGCACCGGCCCGCCTGCTGCGCGTGTTGGAAAACCAGAAGCCGATTGCGCGCATTACTCGACCAGCGGTGGGCAGCATCGCCACCGTTGGGCAAACTCTAGCGGTAACGGTAGAAGTCAGCGATGACACCCTGGACGGCGGTACCGATATCTTCCTGCAAGTGAATGGCGAAGAAGTTGGCTCCTACCGCCATGTTGTGGATAACTACGACGGCAATGCCTTTGGCCTACGCAGCACCAGCCATACCTTCCAGTTGCCGATCAAGACCGACTGGTTGGGTCGCACCCTGGAGCTGCGCGCCCAGGCGGTGGATCCGCACCAGCAAAGCAATCTGTCCGAGCCGTTGCTGATTCCGGTAAAAGGCGACCAGGCACCGACTGTATCGCTGAGCTATCCGGTGGACGGTACGCATCTGGTCTCTGGCCAGCCGGTGGAGTTCCGCGCCAACGCCACCGACGACCTGGGCTTGCGTCAGGTCGACTTCTATGTGAACGACAAGCTGGTCGGCAGCGACCTGCGTGCGCCGTTCAGCGTGGTATATCAGGCGCCACCGGGTGTCGAAAACGAAACCCCACTGGTGCTGCATGCAGTGGCTACCGACACAGCCAGCCAGACCGCCCGCAGCCCGGCCGTGAAAGTGACGCTGGGTAAAGACGAAGATGACCCGGTGCTTAACCTGGCCTCGCCGGTCATCAGCATCAGCGATGCCGGTGACGACCTGGCGCCAGTGGTGGAAGACAGTACTTTTGTGCTGAAACTGACCGGCTACGACAACGTTGGCGTCGAGCGGCTGGATCTCTACGGTGTGGTCAAGCGCGCAGGCGATGGTTTCTATCTCACCGGCGATCCGAATGACCACCTGAGCAGCGCCGATGGCGACCTCACCGTGCAGCAGATTCCGGGCGCGCTAAAGGCGTACTCGGCGATCAAAGTAGTGGCTGCACCTAAATTTAAAAACCTCGACGGCGTGCGTTACGACCGCTACCAGATTCGCGCTGTGGCCACCGATGCCACCGGCAATGACAGCGAACTGAAAGTGCTGATCGGTGTGGCCGATGACAGCAAACCGGAAGTGCGCGCCCTCAACCCGACCCGTGGCAGCGTGTACAGCCAGGACAGCCTGGATGTGGATGTGGTCGCCCGTGACGACCGCGCCGTACATGCCCTGGAAGCCAGCCTGTGGGCCGATGGCGGCAGCACACCGCTGTGGCAAAAGCGCATCGACCAGGCCGCCGGCCTGACCCCCGGCCCGGACACCGTTAACCGCCTGAATATCGACCTCAAGCCGCTGAACCTGGGGAACCAACCGCGCGATCTGATCTTGAAAGTGGCGGCCGTGGACGATGGCGGCCAGACCGGCAACACCAAGGAACTGAAGGTTAAAGTTTTGGCCGATACCCTCGGCCCGCGCCTGGCCGTTACTTCGCCGATCCAGGGCGCGCCGCTGTATGCTGGCAATAACGTCACGGTAAAACTGCGCGGCGTCGACGACACCAGGGTGGTCAGCCTGCGCGCCCTGAGCGGCAGTACCGTGCTGCATAGCCGCACCCTGACCGCCGAGCAACAAGCCGCCAGCTTTGACGACCAGTTCGAACTCACCGTGCCGAGCGAAGGCGAGGAATTGGTGATTCAGCTGCAAGGTAAAGACCAGTACAGCAACGACGCCGAACCCACCCTGTGGCGCTTCCCGCTGAGCAAAGACTTGCCGCCTGTGGTCAGCGTTCGTGCGCCGGCACCTGGCGCGCGCTTGTATGAAGGTGAGGCTTTTACCGCGCAAGTGCTGGCCACCGACGACCGCAAAGTGGCCAAGCTGGAATTCTTCCAGCGCAGCGGCGGGCAAACCCAGATACTCAAAAGCGTAACTGCCAGCGACATGGATAAAGCCGCTGGCGGTTATATAGGCGCGGCTATGCGCGTACCGAACAAAGCCGGCGCCGACACCGTAATGGGCGCGCGCGCCACCGACAGCGCCGGGCAAGTTACCGAAGCGCAGTTCGAACTGGAAATTATCGACGACAGCGAAGCGCCAACTCTGCAACTGAACAAACCGGCCGGTGATTTCAGTCTGGAACCGGGTGCTAGTTTTGAACTGCAAGGCAGCGCCGGTGATAATCAGTTTATCGACGCCATAGACGCCGTATTTATCGACCCGGTCAGCAGAGAAGAACACGCGGTGGCCTGGACCCTTTTCAGCCGCATGGATCGCGTCGAAACCGTCAAAGTGCCTAACCCCGGTACCCTCGGTGCGGTGCTGGTTGGCCAGCGTTTCTATGCCGACTTTGAAGCCCGCCTGCGCCTGACCCCGGAGCTGAGCAAACGCTACAGTGGCAAGGTGCTGCAACTGGTGCTGCGCGCCCGTGACCGTGGCGTTAACGAAACCCGCTCGCCGCCGATCAACGTCAAGGTGCTGGCTGACGAAGCCGGCCCGCAGATCAATATTCAGCAACCAGGCGAGCGTCTGTTTGACCGCCAGCAAACCCAACTGCAAGTCAGCCTGAAAGACGATACCGCCGTTGCGTCCTATGAAGTGCGCCTGCTCGACGACTTGGGTCGCGACGAAGTGCTGGCCCAGGCCAGCGGCCTCAGTCAGGCCGATGTCAGCGTGCGGGCCAGCGGTTTGCAAAAGCTCATTGATATCGAGCGCTATCGTCCCCAAGCCGAGCCGATTGCTCTGACTCTGACGGTTAAGGCTACCGACCTGCTCGGTAACCAGAGCCTGCAAACCCGCCGTATCCTGATCCAGGCCGACCAGCCGCCAAAGCTGGCTTGGCGTGACAGCTCTCCATCGGCCCAGCAAGAGCGTGGCCAGCCACTGCGAGGCAGCCTTAACGTTAGTGATGATGTTGAGCAGAGCAGCATCGAACACCTGTTGCTGCTCAGCTCTCTGCGCGACCTCACCACTAACCGTGCCGCCAAGGGCCTGACCCTGCGTGATACACAAAAACGCAATATCCCGCAGATCGCCTTTGCCTACCCGGAAGCCGGTAGCTGGCAGGGCGCGCTGCTCTATAACGAAAAGCCATTCCTGAGCATCGCTGCTGGCCGCCTGACCTTGCAGGGCGGTGAAGAAGCCAATGCCCCGCGCAGCCTGAAAGTTGGCGACACAGCCAGCGCGTGGGAGTTGGAAAGCTTCTCGCGCAACCTCTGCCAAGTGCGGCCGACCCTGGGTGAAGTGCAGGCGCCGAACGGCGTGCTCGACCTCGCCTCCCTGACCACAGCGGATACCACCCGGCTGGTATTGCGCCCGCGCGGCGGCGTCCCAACGTTTATTCGCGAGCTACAATTCACCCTGCAAGAGTCGGTTGCCGCCGAAGTGACCCTTGCCAGCGGCAGCCGCGCTCCGGGTCGTTACGCCTTTAGCATGCTGCTGCAAGATGGTCTCGACAGCGCCGCGCAAACCGCTTTCCTGCAGTTGGCGCGCAGCGGTGCGCAGAGCGTTACCGAACAGAATTTCGCCACCCTGATGCCGATTCCGGTGGAGGTTCAGGGCACTGCCTTGACCTTGGTCGGCCATGCGACTGACCGCTTTGCCAATGAGCGCGGCGAGCAAACCCTTAGCACCTTGCTGCAACAACCGCTGGCCCTTGATGGCCAGGCACCGACCGCGCGGCTAATAAGCCCAGTGGCCGGCAGCGTGGCGATTCCGTTGCAGCAACTCGACCTTAACCTCGGTTTCAGCGACGACAGCCTGGCGCTGAAAAGCCTGCGCGTGCTGGAAAACCGCAGCCGCGTGGTACACGACCTGGGTGTCAGCTACGGGCAAACTAGCTGGCAAGTGCCGTATAGCGTGCCGAAGGATTTCACCAGCGGTGAGCTGGAACTGACCCTGATCGCTGAAGACTTCAGCGGCCGAAGCAGCGAGCACAGCCTGATCTACCCGCTGCAAGCTAACGAAAAGCCGCAGTTAACCTTTGCCGGTTTCAACACCTACTGGGTCAACGGCCACTACGAAAAAGCCCTGACCGACCCGGCGCGCATCAACTACGGCGAGTTCTGGGTACGTATCAACGAGCGTTTCCGCCTCGACACCACCTTGCGTGACGACGCCGGCCTAGCCCGCTACCGCATCTTGCGTCTGAAACGCGACGGCAGCATTGCCGCAGTGATTTACGAGCGCGGCTTCCAGGTCAACTGTCCGGTGGCGCCGCCGCTGGTGGCCGAAGATAAAGCCGAAGTGCTGTTTGACCAGACCGAACCCACCGAATACCGCCTGGAGTTGACCGACACCTACGGCAACCTCAGCGAGCGTACGTTCCTGGTTCACCCGTTGACCAACGTGGTGCCGGAAGTGCGTATTACCGCTCCCGCCGAAGACCAGGAAATTGTCGCCGGCACCTTCCGCGTTCGCGTTGGCCTGGTCGCCGCCGATGACCGTCTGTTGACCGACTCGCGTCTTAAAGTATTCGCCAACGGCGTGCCGCTGCCGGTGCTGTCGTCCGCCACGGGCGCTGCCGGTGGCGATCTGGTGGTCGATGCCGCTTTTGCCACTATTCACGACAGCTTGCAGGCCAACTACGACGCCAGCATTGCCGATGAATTTGGCCGTCGTGACAGCCCGTACACCCTGCAGCGCACCTTTGTGTTGGAAGTGCCGCAAGGTCTGATACGTAACAACGAAACGCTGAAACTCACCGCGCAAATCGAAGACTCCGACGGCGCCGTGGGCCTGTTTGATCGACAGATCAAGGTGATGGCCGACATGATCAAACCGGAGGCGGCGATCAAGCGTCCGGTAGTGGGTTTTGGTGCGCCGGAAGACAGCGATTTCACCGTGGTCTTCCAGGCCTACGACAACGTTAAGGTCAACCGCCTAACCCTGTCGCGCGCCTATGGCGTGTTGAAAAACGACGGTAGCTACGTTAAGCAGAACTTCACCCTGGTACGCAGCATCGACGGCATTCCGGCCGACGACTACGAGCCGGTCACCACGCTGAATATCGACACCCCGGAATACAACCAATTGCTCCACGTTGAGCGCCTGGCTACCATTCTTCAGGGCTTCGGTTTAAGCACGTCCGATGTGAAGCGTGTGGATGTGCTGGTAAAAGTCGAAGCCTTTGACGTCGCCAATAGCCAGGCTTGGGAAATCGGATACCCGGTACGCCCGGATGAGCGCCCAACCCTGGACGTCGCCGAGCCGGTGCCGGGCGCCAAGGTGGTCGAAGGCAACCCGCTGTACGTCAACGTTAAAGCCTTCGATGACGTTGGCATCGAGTACGTCAATATCATCGCCACCTACGGCAATGGTCAGAACCCGTATATCCAGCGTCTGCGTACCTCACCGTACAGTTTTATGGTGCCGGTGCCGGCGTTTGATACCGCCAACCCGGCGGCCAACCGCATCCACCTGGCCATCGAAGCGGTCGACACCTACGGCGTCGCCCATAACGACCTGGACGCCCACCGCGCTGAAGAAAGCCTGGACGTGGAAATCATTCGCGACCAACTGCCAAGCGTGGTCATCGGTACACCCAAGGACAACAGCGAAACCACCGAAGGCCAATTGCTGCTGGTGGAAGTCAACGCCGTCGATGACGTCGGCGTTGATCGCGTAGTGCTGAATATCGCTGGCTATAAAGGCGGCGACCGCAGCCTCACCGATATGGTCTTCCCTTATGAGTTTCTAGTGGAAGTGCCCTATGGTCAGGCCGGTACCGACCTCAACCTGACTGCTACCACCCAAGAGCGCCGCGCCGACGGCAAAGGCCGTAGCGTCGGCACCGCGCAGCCGGTGAAAGTGCGTGTACTCAAAGACGACAAAGCGCCGCAACTGACGGTGAAACTGCCGGTGGCCACTGGCGCCAGCGTGGCCGAGAAACGCAACCTGCCGTACCAGCTGGAAGTCACCGATAACGTGCGGGTCGGTTCGGTGAGCCTGGGCCTCTACGCCGACCGCAACGGCAATGGCAGTTTTGAAGACAGCGAGCGCGTGGTCGACCGTCTGCTGCTTAGCGCCCCGTATATGGGCAGCCTGCCGCTGGGCAACATTGCCGATTACCTAGGCCGAACCGACAACCTGCCGGAATCCTTGCCGCTGCAGCTGCGCATCATCGCCCGCGACCCGAGCGGCAACGAAGCCAAAGAAAATATCGCGGTCAATCTGCTGCGCAACCAGCCGCCGGAAATCAACGCGATCAAGCTGCTCGACGCCCGTGGTTTCGCAATGGGTGAGGTCACCGAGCTTACTGAAGGCCGTGGCATTGTTGTGCAGGTGCAAGCCAGCGACGCTGAAGTGGGCGTAGATGCAGCCGCGTTGTATTACGCCATTGGCCCAGTGGGCAGCGAGCTGAAGTACCAGGCTCTCGGCGAAGACTCTGCCGCGCCCTACCAATTCCAGTTCAAAGTGCCGGCTGGCCGCGTTGACCAAGTGCTGCGCCTGCGCGCCAAAGCCCGCGACCTCGACGGTTATGAGTCGAGCTTTGTCGACATGCCCGGCAGCATCAAAATCAAGGCCGACAAGGCGCCCAACGCGCGCATCATCAAACCGGACAACGACAACGCGGTGGTGATCGACGGCGAAGACGTGGAAGTGTTTGTCGAAGCCTTCGACGACTTGGGCCCGGAAGGCATCGACCACGTAACCTTCTACGTTAATGGCGTGCCGGTCACCAGCATCGAGCAAAGCTACGGCCAGCAGGTTGGCAGCCATGCCCAAGACCACGTCTACCGCGCGCTGATAGCCGCGCCGGCCGGGGTTAACGGCTTTACCGTACAATCCATTGCCTATGACGTGCTGGGCCAGGCTGGCGAGTCGCAGATCGTGCGCGTCGGCAAGCTGGAAGACACGGTGATTCCGCGTCTGAGCGTGCTCACGCCAATTGATAAAGACGTGCTGACCATGGGTGAGAGCCTGCGCGCGGTGGTGTCCATCGAAGACATGGGCGGCGCCATTTCCGACGTCAGCATGCTCTGGACCCGCGAGTACCAGAGCGAAGCCGGCGAATGGAAAGTCGCCGATAGCTACCCGTTGAAACTGTTCCGCGATGACCAACGCGCTAACGGCGACACCACGCCGGTCAGCGACCCGGACAAGCACTATTTCATCTACTGGGCCGACTTCAGCCAAGGCGACGTATTGCGCCGCACCGGCCTGCGCAATGAACGCCTGCACGTGTTGACCAAGGTGGTTACCCCCAACCACACCGTCACCCGTGACACCTTCCATGAAGTGGGTTGGCCGCTCAGCGAGCGCCGCTACATTGCCCCGCAAGTGGGCGCGCAAGCCGCTGCTAAAGGCGTGCAGTACACCGCTGTCGACCAATACCGCGCGTTAGATCGTACCGGTGCGATGATCGCGGCCTGGTCGACCATTGACCCGCTACGCATCGAGCAAGGCCTGGGCCTGTTGAGCAAAACCCAAGCCCTGACCGGTAACGCGCCAGCGCGCACCGGTATCTTTATTCTCGATGCCGTGGACGAAGCGCAAGGTAATGGCCGCGGCGACTTCTTCGCTTATTCGCCGCTGCTTAACGGCGCGGCGGAGATGTTCAGCGGCAGTATTGGCGAATTGGTCAGCGACGAAAACATCGTGCTGGCGGGCAAATCCGGCCTTACCGGCGGCTCGTGCAAAGAGGGCGCTGATGCCTGCGCCTTCATCGACCAACTGAGCGCAGAAATCAAGAAAGACTGGCACGGCGGCGACACCCCAAGCGAAGGCACTGGTGCCCTGTATCTGGATAACAACGCCGGCGAGCTGCTGCTGTTCGGGCAGAAGAATGGTGACGGTCAGTTTGGCCTGCCGTACCTGCTGCTCGGCCGTGTGGATATGCCCTACCCGGACGTTTACGGCCTGACCCGCAGCGGCAACCTCGCTCTGGTGGCCAACGGCAATGGCGGCGTGCAGGTGATTGACGTCACCAACATGACCGCGCCGTACCACGTCGGCTATATCAAACCCAACGGCTTTGCCCGCGACGTCAAAGTGCGCGGCCATTACGCCTATATCGCCGCCTCGGAAGAGGGCGTGGTGGTCGCTGACCTCAGCACCCCAGCCATGCCGATTGTGGCCAAGGTCGACACCCTGGGCGTTGCCAACCGCCTCAACTTGGTCGGCAACCAACTGTATGTCACCGATATGGCCGGCAGTGGCGACAGTGCGCGTCTGAGCCGGATCGATATCAGCGAGCCGGACCAGCCGCGCGTGGTGCAGGTGGTAGAAATTGCTCCGCATCGCCCGGACCAGACCCCAGACGGTCTGTACGACGTGCATGTCTCCGGCAACCTGGCCTACGTCACCGAAATGCTTTCCGACCAGGAAGACAAACCGTCGCAAAGCCTGGTGCAAATTCTTGACCTGGCCCGCGTCGGTGTCAGCGGTGTAGATGCCAGCGTGCCGGTGATGGTGCAGCGCAACGCTACTGTGGATAACTTCGCCGTACGCGGCGTAACCCTGGCCCGTGGCGCCATTCAAGTGGCCGCCGGCAAGGGCGGTATCGGGCGCATCGACCTGCCGGCTCTGACCGTGCTGCAACACAGCCCGCAAGTGGGCGAGACCGATATCAGCACTCAGCTCGATCAAGTGCTGATCGAACTGTCTGCCGTGCTGCCAAGCGACACCGTGTTGAGCGACTACGTGCAAGTGCTGGAAGGCGATGCGCAGATTGGCCGCGACGTCACCGCGCAGTTCGACCTGTCGTTTGCCGCCCGAGGCACCGACACCACCAAGCGGCGTATTCAGCTGGTGCGCAAAGACGGCCAGAACCTGCTGCCGCGTACCCGTTACTACGTGCGCATCAAGCAAGGCCTGAAGCCGGTAACCGGCCAGGCATTGGCTTCCGATTACGTATTCAGCTTCAGTACCGCGTCAGCCGATGCGCTGTACCCGGATATCGTCAGCATCTGCACCCGCGAAAGCGCCGAGCGCAATGGTTGCGTAAACGTTGGCGATGTTCGCGGCGGCACCCAGGTGGTGGTACGCGGTACCCATTTCGGCGAGCAGCCGCGCCTGTCGGTTGGCGGTGAGCCGCTGGTGGTCGACAGCCGCGTGAAGGATGCCGATACCGGCATCGTCACCCTGTACGCCAAAACCGTACCGAACTACCCAGGCCCGGCTTCCGTCACCGTCACCACCGATGCTGGCCTGAGCGACACCGTGCTCGGCGGCTTTGTGTTTGTTGATGAACTGAGCATTTCCCACCTGACGCCAGCGGTAGTGCGCGTGGCGCAGAGCGGTAAAAACGACCGCGTGGATCTGGTCGGTAAAGGCTTCCACGCCGGCATGACCCTCACCGCCTATAAGAGCGGCGAGCCGGGTACGGCGAAAACCTTCAAGGTTGGCTCCGATGACCTGCGCCTTTACAGCGCCGAGCGTATGAGCTTGCTGGTGCCGGACCTGCGTGATGACGAAGGCGGCGGTTACCGCGGCTTTATCGACATTGAGCTGGCCGACGATCTGGGTCGTCACTACGTACAACGCAACGCTCTGTTCTATGGCCGTCTGCAACTGGACCGCAGCTTGGAAGCCGAGCCGCCGATGAGCATGGAAGAGATCGACGCGCGGTTGAAAACCCTCGCCGACGGTCAGCTCACCAGCTACGTGCCCGACCCGCTGAAACTGCCGCCGGGCAACATCGTCGACCTGGCTGCCGACAGCGAATTGCACATGCTCTACGTGCTCGGTCGTGGCGAGCTGAAAGGCCCGGCGCCAAGCACCCTGCTTAACCTTGAGCAGCTGGAGCACTACTACGCGCCGGGCTGGATCAGCTTGGTCAAATACGACCCGGCCAAGCTCGCTGAAGCGGCGCCGCGTCATGGCCTGGGCTACTACAACCTGCCGCAAGACTTGCAACCCAGCGCCATGGCCCTGGCCGACAAGCACCTGTACGTGACCGCGCGCGGCTACGACTTCCCGTACCTGGATACCGAATATGAAGGCCGCAGCGTGCTGCTGGTGTACGACCGCGAAATCCGCGACCCGGATGTCGTCACCGAACAGCCGCCAGGCAAAGACCGTGGCGTGCGTTACAGTTTGCCGCTGCCGTACAACACCGTGGCCGAGAAAGTCGTTGCGCATCAGGGCCTGCTGTTAATCAATGCCGGCACTGAAGGTGTAGTAGTGGTCAGTGTTGCCGAGCCGTTGCGGCCAAGCGTGGTCCGCCGTCTGACCTCGGCCACCGTTGATGGCCGCACGCTGACCCTGAATAACGTCAGCGACATCAGCGTGATTGGCGACACCCTGCATGTGGTCAACGGCAGCAACCGTGTGCTGTTCGACCTGAGCAAACCGTCGCTGCCGCAACTGGGTGATTCCCGCGTGGTCGGCCTCAGCGGCCTGACCGCCGATGGCAGCCAGTTTGTCACCGGCAACGGCTTGAACCTGTACGACGCCAGCCGCCCAGCGTTTATTCGTGAGCAGGGCCGCTACCTGTCTGGTGGTTTCAGCGTGCCGGGTGAGAGCAAAGCCATTCGCGCCCAGGCCAGTACCGCGCTAAACCTGACGCAAACCGGCAGCGACAAGGGCGATTGCGAGAGGGGCGAGATCGGTTACCTGGGTTTCTATGACTTCAGCCGCGCCGACAACATCAGCTTGCTTGACGCCCTCGGCCTGCCGTTCTGCATCAAGCCGCTGAATGGCCAGTTCCTGCTCAAGCAGCAACGCGGTAACCCGATGGCCCTCACCGATCAGGGCATCGGCGCCTTTACCGTGTATACCGCACCGGGCGGCGAAACCATGTCGCATCTGAACCTGGTCGACCTGCTGACCGTGGAACTGGTGCGTTCCAGCCCAGCCGACGGCGCCGATGGCGTGCCGCTGGACAGCCCGCTGACCCTGCAATTTACCCGGCCGCTGAGCGCCATGGACGACGCGCAGCTGCGTCAATTCCTGGTGCTGCAACATGACGCGCAGAACAACCAGCCGGCCAGCGAACTGCCATTTAGTCTGCAACGCAGCGCCGACCAGCGCGTGCTGACCGTGCAGCCAAGCCAAGGCCTGCAAGCCAACCACAGCTACCGCATCGTGCTTAAAGGCGACCTCGCCAGCCGCCGCAGCCGTGGCTTGCTGGAACACACCATTCGCTTCCGTGCCGGTGTTGCCGGTGGTGCCCAGGTGCAAATCGTAAGTACCGCGCCGGGCATGCTCGATGTCGGCGGCGGTGATTTGGATGTGGTGCTGCGTGGCGCCAGCGGCCAGGTGCAGTTCAGCGTTTCCGGCCAAGCGGCCACCGGCTCGCTGGCCGAAACCCTGGTCGATGGCACGGCGCGTTATCGCATTCAGGCGCCCGCCAGCTTGCCGGGCGCCGCCAGCCTGCAAGTGGTCAGCGGCAACGGCAGCAAAGCGTCGAAAGTGGGTGCCGTGCAGTTTGTTGAACCGCTGCTGCTGCGCTCGCTGACTCCCGCCCTTGGCTCGCTGAATGGCGGCACCCGCGTGCAGATCAAAGGCCAGGGTTTCCGCAGTGAAACCGGCGCCATGAACGTGCACTTCGGCGATATCCCCGCGGTTTCCTATAAGGTGCTCGACGCCGAAACCCTGGAAGTGATCGCCCCGGCTGGGCCGATTGGCACCGTGGACGTACGCGTGCAATTGAACAACGGCCAGCAAGGCACCCTGACTCAAGCCTTTACCTACCAGCAACCGCCGCAATCGCAAATCCGCGACAAGGGCCGTATCTATGACATGGCGCTGGACCCGTCCGGCAGCCTGTTGTTTGCCGCCCAGGGTGAGACTGGCGTATTGGTCTACGACCTGAACGCCGGCAACTACAGCGCCGACCCGCAAAAGCCGCTGAACCCCGATGACCTGCTGCGCCTGATCGACCGTAACGGCGACAAGTCTGACGACCGCATCATTTCGCGCATCAGCCTGCCGGCCGGCTTTATCGCCGTCGGCGTAGAACCCTATTTCGAACGCGGCAGCGACCGCGTGTATATCACCGCCGTGCGCCTGGGCAGTGGCGGCACGCCGGATGCAGCGCGCCTGTTTACCGTGGCCTTTGATGAACTGGACCCGGCGAAAACCACCCTGATCGGCAGCCTGGAATTGCCTGGCAACGCGGTGCGTGGCTTGCGCGTTCGTAATGCCCGCGTGCTGCTGGCCATGGGCAGCGAAGGCTTGGGTATCGTTGATTCCTTCTTGCCGAACAAAACCTACTTGGTACAAAACCTCGCCGCTGCGGCCAACGTGCCGATGCTGGATATCGCCACGCAAACTGGCGACGCGGGCGCTGCCGGGCTGATCGTTGCCGTCGGTGGTGCGTTTGATTACCGCAGCAACCGCCTGCAAACCAAAGAAGAAATCGGCAGCGGCGGCTTCCAGGTCTACAGCCAGAGCGCCAACCAAGGCCTGCAACGCCTTGGCCAACTCGACCTGCCAGGCACCCGCGTCTCGCTGCAAGGCCGTTACGCCTATGTCGCCGCCGGCGCCAGTGGTGTGGCGGTCGTCGACTTGCTCGACCCAAGCGCACCGAGCGTGGTCGCCCGGGTTAACGACATCGGCTACGTCTACGACCTCGACTTCAACGGCAACACCCTGTACGTCGCCCGTGGTGACAAAGGTGTGCTGATGATCGACGTGACCAATCCGCTGAAACCTGTAGCCGGTCGCAGCATGACCTCCAGCGGCTCGGTAGAAAGCGTGGTGGCTGGCGACTACTCCGCCCATTCCGGTGGCGTCGATGCCCAGGGCAGCCTGCTGCAAGTGGTGCCGGATGTCCTGCTGAAACTGATTGGCGTCGACCCAGCCAGTAACATTGTCGACCGTCAGGTGGACGGCAGCGTGCAGGTGATTGCGCGCTTTAACAAAGCCATCGACCTGTACCCAGCCAACAACGCCCTGGTGCAGTTGCTCGACGCCCAAGGCCAAGCGCTGCCGGCGACCGTGACCATCATTAATAACGACGCCAAGCTGGTGGTGGCTCCAGCTACCGCCGACCGCCTGCCGGTGGGCGAGCGCCTGACCTTGCTGGCCAAAGCCGGTATCGCCTCGGTGAAACCGGTAAGCGCCAACGACACCGTGGTGTTGCAGCGCCTGACTCAAGACCAGCGTGTGGCGCTGACCTTCCGCGGTGCGCGCAACGACACCTTGTCGATTGAAGCCGTGACCCCACGGCGGGTAGCGCGCGACACCGTCAGCCTGATTACCGTTAGCGCCCTCGGCCTGCCGGCTAACCTCGGCCAGGTGCGCCTGTATGCCGGCGACCGTGCCCTGCAAATCGAAGGCGTCACCCGCGACAACAGCAGCGCTCCAGCCATATTGAAAGTCAGCGTGCCGGCCCTGCCGCGTGCCGGCCAATACAACCTGACCTTACAAGTACAGCGCGACGGCCTGTGGCAACAAACCATGCTCGAAGGCGCCTTGCTGGTCGATGCACCGATTCGTTTCGACGCCTTGGTGCCGCTGTGGGGCCCAGTGGCTGGTGATACCACGGTGACCATTAGCGGTGACGGTTTCGAGCCGGGCAACACCGTGATGGATGGCCTCAAAGTGCGCTTCGGCGGCTTGCCGGTCGGCCGCATCGAGGTGTTGGCCAGCAACCGCATGCGCGTGACCTCGCCGCGCGGTGCGCCGGGCAAAGTCGATGTGCTCGGTGAAGACCGCTACGGCAACCAGGCCAGCCTCACCGGTATCCGTGGTTTCGGTTACGGCCTGCGCAAACAATCGGAATTGCACCCGTCGCTGATCTTCCCGAACGATGTGTGGATCGACCAGCAAACCGGCGTGGCCGTTACCAACGGCGGCTATATGGTCAACGGCTATGGCAAACAGACCCTCCCAGGCGGCGGCTGGCTGCCGGAGCTGTACCGCGCGGCGTCGTTCTCGGTGCAGGACGCCAGCAAGCCGGTATTGGTCGGTGGCGCACCGGCGCTGCCAAGCGACAGCACGCGCCTGAGTTTGAAAGCGCAGGCCAATGCCATCTACAAACGTATGGAAGGTGCTAACTCGATAGAGCCGACCGAAGAAGAACAAGAAATTCTCGACCGCCAGGCTGCCCAAGACTTCAAAGTCGGCTTTGATTCGCTGCGCATCAGCCCGACCCTTGAGTGGGAACAGAACACCTGGCGTAAACGCCTGTACGTGGCCAGCGGCGTCGGCGGCGTGGCGCGTTTGAACCTGGACGAGCAGAACGGCCTACAAACGATTCAGCAAGAAGACCTCAGCGCGCCGATCAGCCGCCTGGTCAAACAAGGCCCTGGTTTGTTTGCTGCGGAAGTGGCGGTTATGGTCGAGCCACCGAACGCCGACACCTGCACCTTTAAGATCGACGTAGCGGCTCCGGGCGACCTACTTGCCCTTAACTACCAGAACGGCGAAGACCCGGTACGTGTACCTGGCCCAGCGGGGCTGCAAGGCGGCGCGCTGCTGCAACTGAACGACGGCTGGTTGTTTAGCGGCGGTATGGTGCGCGGGGCCAAATGGGTCAACTGCCCAGGCTGGGATGAATCGCTTGGCGTGCCGGTGGATGGCAAGGCCGGTGAAATCCGCGCCCTGAACCTGTTCGACCCGGCGCAAACGCGCAGCTACAGTTTTGTCGCCAACCCGCAAGACATCGTCAGCTACGGCCGTTACCTGATCGCCGCCGTCGGCAGTCGTGGCCTGGAAATTATCAACCGCGACGAGCCGGAAGAGCGTGTAGTGCTCGCCCTCGACGGCCAACTGCAAGCCATCCCAGGCCGTGGTGTGCGCCTGCGCTTGGCCGGCAGCCTGCTGTTTGTTTCGGCCGACAGTGGCGTGGTGGTGGTTGACCTGAGCGAGCCGCTGCAACCGCGCGTGGTCTCGGCCGGTAACGCCGAGCGCATCGAAGCGCTGGATCTGTTTAATAACCGCCTGGTGGCCGGCTCCGGCACCGCGGGCCTGACCTTGCTGGAACTGCCGGGCGCCCTGGTGCTGGATGCCAGCGTGAAACAGGGCGGCGTTATGCCGGCCGGTGAACAGGCGCTGCAACTGACCTTTAACGAACCGGTCACCCTCGAATCCCTGCGTACCGCTGGCAACCTGCGCCTGCTCGATGTCAGCAATGGCGAACAAGCGCTGAACGCACCGACTATCGAAGCCCTGAACGGTGACGGCCAGTCCGCCAGCCGTGTAGTCGTGCGCTTTACCCCAACCCCGGGCGCGCAACTGCGTCTGCGTCTGGAGCAAGCGCGCAATCTGCGTGGCGCCGGTCTGTGGGCACCGTACCAAGTCGACTTTAAAGTGGCGCCAAGCGGTGCCACGCAACCCGCGATCAAGTACCTGGAAAACGCCAGCTTCCACCGTGGCGCGCAAGACCGCGTGGTGATTCACGGCAGCGGTTTCTCCAGCACGGTTAAAGGCTTTATCAACCAGTACCCGATTGAGTTGCAGTGGGTCAGCGCCGAGCGCCTGGAAATTGCCCCGCACGCCCTCGACCTGTTGCCACTGACTCCTGGCCAATGGCACCTGCGCCTGGACGATGGCGGCCTGCGCACGGATTATCTGGGTGCCCTGGTAGTCGGCGGCGAACAAGCGCTGGAGCAGGTCAAGTACAGCATCAGCCCGGATTCGGCGAGCAAGAAAGGCGGCACCAAAGTCACCATCACTGCCGCCAACGATGTGCTGATGCCGGGTACCAAAGTGGTACTGCGCGCACGCCATGGCGACACCGAGATTTACACCGGCCGCAGCCCGATCGTTGAAGAGCCGGGCAACGTCAGCATCAATCTGCACGACAACGTCGAAACCCAGCGTGCCTTTAGTTTTGTGCTGCCAGGTGTAATCGACCCGGATATCTACGACGTATTCCTGCGCATTCCGAGTGGCGCCGTCACCCGAGAAATCAAAGTGGGTTCGCTGTCCTACACCCTGCCGCAAGGCTTGGGCATTCTGCTGCCGAACTACCCGCCGATGCAGATTGGCGCGGCGCAGGTTGTTGGTGATCGCTTGTTTGTCGGCGTCAAAGCCGGTGCACAACCGACCTCCAGCAACCGCTTCCTGATGACCGCCGGCCTGGACATTTACGACATCGGCTTGTGGGAGCGGCCAATTCGCCTGTCGCAACTGCGCCTGACTGAACCGGTGCTCGGCCTGGAAGTGCTCGATAGCCTGGTGTACCTGGCCAACGACCATGACGGCGTGCGCGTGGTCGATGCCAATGACCTGAGCAAACCGCTGCTGGTGTCGAGCCTGACCCTGCCTAACCATCGCGCCGTCGATGTTGCGGTAGAGCTGCAACGTGGCGCCCTGGCGGTAGCCGCAGCCAACGACCTGGGCACCGGTTATATCCGCTTCCTGCCGATTGGCCGTAACGAATTGGGTGCCCAGGCGCCGCTGCCAAGCATCGCCTTTGACGGCAGCGTCAAACCTGATTTGCTCGGCGCGCCAGTGGATGTGCAATGGCTCAAGGGCGAGCTGTATGTACTGTTCCTGCGTGACAAGCAGCTGTACCTGGCCAGCTTTAAAGACTTTGGCGCGCAGCTGGATTACCGCGTGCAAGCCATTGAGCGCGGCACCGTGGCCGCCAGCTCGGTAGCCGAAGCGATTGGCAAAGTGACCCTGCAAGTGCAGCAAGGCCTGATCAGCGTCGGCACCGGCGACAGCTACCTGTTGCTCGAAGCGGACGCCGCCGGCCAGTTCCAGACCATCTACTGGCAACAGCAAAAAACCAGCGGTGAGCTGCTCAGCGTTGGCGGGCAGATCATGCAGGGCAATGGCAAGGGCGTGCAGATCAACACCTCGCCGTACCTCGCCGTAGCCTCCAGCACCCCAGGCAATGGTGCCGTGCTGGGCAGCAACGAAGGCGTGACCATCGCCTTTAACAACCTGATCAATACCGACCCGGCGCACCTGGCCTCGGCCATCCGCGTACTGGGCGAGGGCGGCCAGGTGCTGAGCGCCGCCAACGTTGAGATGACCGGCATCAACACCCTGCGTGGCGGCCAGGTCGACCTGCGCTTTAAAGGCGATTACCAAGGCCCTCTGCGCATTGAAGTGAGCACCGCGCTGACCGACCTGGCCGGCCATGCCCTGCGTCAGGCCTTTGTCTTGCAACTGGAACGGCGCACTGGCATTCGTCCGTTGATCAGCCAAGTGCAGCGCGTAGTGGGTAACACCGCCGGTCTGCATTACTTCCACGCTGCCGGTGGCGAAACCGCATTGATCAAAGGCAGCGGCTTTGGTGTGGCGCCTGAGCAACTGGCGGTCTGGCTGGGCGAAACCCGCCTGCAAGCGCAACAGCTTCAAAGCGTCAGCGACACCGAGCTGCGTGTGGATGTGCCCGACCTGCAACTGGGCAGCGTCAGCGCCAGCCTGGCGGTGAAAGTTGAGCGCATTGACCAGCGCCTGAACTACCTGCGCCAAGGCGCGATGACCGTGCTGCCGCAGATCGAAATCGACGACCTACAACTGCAAACCGGCCCACCCCGAGGTGGCAACCTGGTGACCCTGTATGGCCGTGGTTTCAACCACTATATGCAGGTGCGTTTCGCCGGCGGCCTGGCGGGCGACCTGAAGATTCTCAGCAGCAACAAGGCCGAAGTACGTGCCCCGGCCGGCACCTTTGGTAAAGCCCAGGTGGCGGTGACCAGCCAGCTGTTCGACGGCGAGCAAAGCCTGTCGCCAGTCGACTACTTCTACACCGGCGTACCAACCGGCTCGGTCAACCTGCCAGGCGATATGGCCAGCCCGGTATCGGCGATTGCCCGCCTCGACGACGGCAGCAGCCAACTGTTGTATGCGGTAACCGGTGGCAGCTTCGATAAAGTCGACAGCCAAGGCCGTGTCGCCCGCGTCACCAGTAACGCCGCGCGCCTGCTGGTGGCCGATATCAGCGACCCGGTGCACCCGGTGATCGTTAACCGCGAATTCGCCGGTGTCGCCAAGCCGTACCACTACGAAGCGCCGAGCGGCCTGGGCAGCACCGGCTTTGTCGACCTGGCGATCAACGATCACCAGCTGTTCGCTGCTGGCGGCAAGAAGCTGCTGCAATTTGACCTGACCCTGCCGGCCGAGCCGAACAAGCTCGCCGAGCTCGACCTGGCCAGCGACATCACTTCCCTGGCGAGCCGCGATGACCTGCTGTATGTCGGCAGCAAAGAAGGCGTGCGCCAGTACCGCATTACCCCTGAGCTGAAACTGCTCGACCTCGGCCTGATCAGCACCGCCCAGCTTGGCGGCGCGCCAGGTCGCCTGCGCCTGTCCGGTTCCAGCCTGTGGCTGACCTTGCCGGCCCAGCGCCAACTGCTCGAAGTGGAACTGGCCAGCGGCGAATTCCGTGCGCTGCGCCGCGTCGCCACCCGCGACCAGGCCGGCAACGCCTTTACTCCGGAAGACCTGCTGATCAGCAGCCAAGGCTTGCTGGTCTCCAGCGGTGAAAACGCCACGGTGCAACTGTTTGCCCTCAACAGCGACACCGACGCCACGCCAGTGGCCGACCTCAAGCTCACCTACCTGATCAGCCGCGGCAGCTTGTTTGCCGGGCAACTGCAACTGGCCGGCCAGACCCTGTATGTCGCGGGCGGGCAGGGCGATGTGCAGCTGTTTGATATTTCCTCGTGGCTCAACGGCCGCACTAGCGACACCATCGGCCTGCGCGACTATTTCAGCGTGGTCGGTAACGTCAACAGCCTGTCCCTGGGCAGCCAGGCGCTGTATGCCGGTAGCGCCTTTGTTTACCTCGATGGCCAGCCTGCAGAAAACCCACTGCCAAGCCTGGACGCCGCCACCTACTTGGGCGGTAGCCTGAACACCCTGGCCTATCAGAACCTGACCATTCTCAGCCAGGTGCCGCAGCCGTCGGGCCGCTTGCCGGCGGGCGCGGGCATTGAAGTGCAATTCAACCGCCTGTTGGATAACGCGCAGCTGCGCGACAGCGGCAGCCAGTTGGTGCAGCTGCTGCTCGACGGCGCGCCAGTGGCCAGCCAGGTCGCTCAGGTGGGTGTCGGCCGTCTGGTGCTGCGCCCAACGGCGGCGCTGCAAAACGGCAAGCAGTATCAAGTCAGCCTCAGCGGCGCACTGCGTGATCAGCAGGGCAAAACCCTGGGCGCCGACTACCGCTTTGGCTTTATCAGCGATGAACACCTACAGCCTGAGCTGGAAAGCATTTCGCCGCGTCAGGCCAGCTGGCGTGGCGGCACCGAGATCAGCCTGCGCGGCCATGACTTTGGCACCGATGCGGTGATTGAAGTGGGTGGTCAGCGTGTGGCCGCCAGCGACGTGGTGTATCGCGACGACAGCCTGATTCGTTTCCGCTTGCCCGGCTTGTTGGCCAACCCAAGCAGCAACCGCCCAGTGGGTGTACGCGTGCAGCAGGGCAACCTGCAGCTGTTCCGCGCTGCCGCCATTACCTATGTGGCCGACCCGCGTATCGACCAGGCCGGCAATTACGATCGTCTGAGCGGCACCTTGGCGGCGCAAAGCAAACGCCTGATCTTTAACGCCGGTGAAGTGATTGGCCTGCAAGGCCGTGGCTTCGGCGAAGCCACCGTGGTGCGCGTGAATGGCCGGCAGATTGCCGACGTGCGCCTGGAACGCGCCGACCTGCTGAGCTTTAGCGTGCCGCAAGACCACCTCGGCCCGTTGCTGGTGGAAGTCAGCAACCTCGGCTTTGTCGGCGACCTGGCCAGCGACGCCAGCCTGCGCATCGAACTGCCGGTGAAGAAGCAACTCGACAACGTGACCTTCTACCGCCGCGCCGGCGACCTGTTGCTCACCGCCACCGGCCGTGACGTCCAGCTCTCCAGCCTGCGCGATGGCAGCACGCCGCAACTACTGGCCAAGTGGCAAGCCGGCGGCAACCTGCGTGATATCGCCCTGAGCGACAGCTACGCCGCGCTGCTCGGCCAGAATGCCCAAGTGCAGGTCTTCGACCTCAGCAACCTGTACGCGCCACAAGCCTTGCCGGTGCTGACCAACACCCGTGGCATCGACTTCCAGCAAGTGCGCCTGGCCGCCGATGTGCTGCTGCTGAAAGCCGGCACCCGCGTGTTCCAAGGCCAGGTACAAGGGCCGGAACTGCGTGAACTGACGCTGGATAACCCAGCCGGCCTGGTGGATATCGCCCTCGATAGCCGTGGCGCCTACCTGCTGTTTAACGACCGCCTGGAAGTGCGCAGCGCCCGTGACGGCAGCCAACTGCTCGGCACCCATAGCCATGGCCTGAACGCCGCCAAACGCCTGTGGCTGGATGGCAGCCGCGTTTACCTGCAAGGCAGCGACAGCCTGCAAGTGGTACAGCGCGCCGCCTTGCTGCGTGGCCGTGGCGAGCCGGTACTGGGTGAATTCGACCTGCCAAGCCGCATCAGCCAACTGACCGCCCAAGGCGAACTGTTGGCCTGGCTGGATGCCGGTCGCCTGCAAGTGTTTGACCTCGACGTTGATGCCGCGCGCCAACTCAGCGCCCGTGAAGTGGCTAGCCTGGCCGTTGGCAGCAGCGAAGTCGGCAGCCTGGCGCAGCTGGAACTGCACGGCGACCTGCTGGAATGGCGCAACGGCAGCAGCTACCTGAACGCCAGCATCCCGGTGAACAACACCTGGGCGGTGAACCCGGACACCCTGGCCGTCGCCGATGAGCCGGTAGGCCTGCGCTTTACCGGCGCCGACTACGCCTGGCGCGAAGCGCAATTGGCGGTCACTGGCCTGGCTGGCGATAACGTCGCCACCAGCAGCCAAGTGCTCGGCCGCGAACTGCGCGCCGTCAGCCAGCAAGCGCAATACCAGCCGGCCGGCCTGTATCGCCTGCAAGTCAGCCAGGCGCCGCTGGATTGGCTCAAAGGCGCTGAAGTGCACCTCGACCTGCCATGGCTGGTGGATGCCGTGGACTTCTTCGGCGCCGCGCAAGTACGCCTCGACGCCCTGCTGCCTAACCGCAGCATCACCGGCGTAGCGCGCACTTATGTGCTGCGTGGCCGCCAGCTCAACCTGATCGACGAGCTGCAAATTGGCGAACGCGTGTTGGCCCGTGACCAGTTGCAGGTCAATGCCGCTGGCGACCAGCTGAGCTTTAGCGTGCAGATGGACCAAGCCGGTCTGTACAGCATCAATGTGCGCTTTGGTCAGCAACGCGCCGTGCTGCCAACCGCGTTGGCGGTGGTTGCGCCGTTGGCAATTGACGCGGTGGTCTCGGCCCATGCCCAAGGCCAAGTGGTCAGCGATGCCGGCGGTACACCGGTCACTATCCAGGCCCAGGGTCTGTCCGAAGGCTTGAGCCTGCACTGGTTCCCGGCCGGCCAAGGCATCATTCCAAGCGCCAGCAATAAAGTGGCCTTCACCCTTGGCGACAACCAACTGACCTTTGTTACCCCGCGCAGCCAGCCAGGCTGGCAGTACCAAGTGGCGCTGGTGCGTGAAGCCAGTAGCGAACGGGTCGACAGCATCGCCAGCCAATGGCTGACCGCCATTGATGACACCGCGCCAAGCGTGCGCCTGATCACCGCCCTGGGCGCGTCGCAAGCACTGGTGCTGGAAGCCGATGAGCCGCTGAACGTGACCGGCTTTAGCGTGACCAAGGTGTTCAAGGACTACGACACCCACGCCGGGCCAAGCGAAGACATCAGCAGCCGCTTTAGCCCTGTGATCAGCCAGGGCAACCGCGTGGAACTGCGCCTGCGCGCCGATGCCGTGCTGGAAGCCAACGCCCTCTATCAAGTAACGCTGACCGGGGTGCGTGACGCTGCTGGCAACGCGGCGCGTGACAACACCCTGATCGCCAACGGTAGCTACAGCGGCACCTACCAAGCCGAAGACCGCCTGGCGCCGCGCCAAGATTCGCTGCAAGTGCTGCTGCAAGGCCAGCCGCTGAATGCCGCCACGCAACTGAAACTGGGCAGCCGTTATGCCCTGCAAGTCAGCGCTGTGGATAACCTGCAGGCCAGCGACAAACTGGGCTTCGCCTACCGCGTTTCCGCGGACGGCGGGCAGACCTGGAAAACCGACTGGATCACCGTCCAGAAAGGCCAGTTCAACCTCGATATCCAAGGCGAGTACCAAGGCTTCGCCCTGCTGCTGCGTGCCAGCGATGGCCGTAACACCAGCGAGCGCCGTTTTGATGCGCAAGTCAGCGCTCCCGACCTGACCCTCGGCCAGTTCAGCACCCTGCCAACGCCAGTGGAAGAGAGCACCCCAGCCGACCTGCGCTTCCAGATTCGTGGCGACCTGGACCTGGTGAAATCCACCGAAATCCGTGTGCTCGATGGCCGTTACGCGGCGGCCACGTTTGACCGCGCCACTGGTTTGGCCAGCCTCAACTACCTGCACCCACGCCTGAAAGACCTGCCAGGTGCGCCCACCACGCAAGCGCCGCTGACCGCCGAACTGCGCGTGGGCTTTGGCCTGGCCGGGCAAGAAAGCTACCGCTACTTCCAAGTGGGCTACGACCTGCTGTCCGACCACACGCCGCCGCAGCTGTCGATTATTGCGCCGCTGGATGGCGAGTTTGTGCCGCGCGGTGAAGTGACTGACGTCATCCTGCGCAGCTACGACCGCTACGGCATCGACCATGTTGAGGCGTGCATCAACAGCCAAGCGGGCGACACCTTTAGCGATGCCGCCAACTGCCAGCGCCTGGTCGACCCGAACCGCCTGCGTGTGCCGGTGGCCGCCGATGCGACCCAGCCGCTGCGCATCGTCGCCCGCGCCATCGACCTCAATGGCCTGGCCAGCGCCCCGGCGACTGTGACCCTGCAACCTTACGACAGCCAGGCTGGCGCGCCGGAGCTGAGCTTCCTGGTGCCAACTGATGGGCAAAATGTGCAGGCCGGTGAGACCGTGCCGGTGCGAGTGCGCTTGCGCAAACTGGAACAGGCCAACCTGTACCTGGATATCGCCGGCGATCCGCAGAACGCCGGCAACCCGGCACCGCGCAGCATTACCCGCAGCGCCGATGGCGAAGAAGTTATCGAATTTGCCGTGACCATGCCGCAAGTGGCCGCCGATGGCGTGCTGGTGCTGCGTCTGCAAGCCACCTGGCAGGGTCAGACCCTGCGCAGCCAGCGCATCGTTAACCTGCATGCCGACACCGGCATCAGTGAAGACATCGACCTCGATCTGCAACCGCCGACCCGCTTGCTCGCCGGTTCGCAGCTGTGGCTGCAAGCGCCGCCGCCAGCCACCATGGGCGACTTCAACAGCACTTCGGCGCTTAACCTGTTTGACCCAAGTGAGGCCACCGCCCCGGCTGTGCTGCCGTTCAGCGCAACCCGTCAGGTGTGGAACAGCCGTCTGCAAGGCAACAGCCTGCGCCTGGACGCGGTGCTGCGTGACCGTTCCGGCCACGAGAAAAACGCCAGCCGCAGCCTGGAAAAACTCGCTTACCTGCAAGCCGAAACTCGTCGCGACACGATTGACACCGGCTTCCACGCCGCCTTCCTCACCGCGCTGCCAGGCCACGCCGAAGGCGCCGTCTGGGCGGAAAACCAGCAGCGCGATGGCTACCGTATTCGCACCCTCGACGGCGTGCTGGAAAGCCGCGACGCTGGCCAAGTCCGTGCGCTGACCTACACCGGCTCGTTGCTCGCCGCGCAAGTGCGCCGCGACGGTCAGGACTTCCTGCGCGTTTGGCGCTGGCACAACAACGCCTGGCAGAACGGCGTAGAGCAAGCCATCGCCGGCACCTTGCTGGGCGGTAGCGGTGAACTGCTGTTTGTTCGCCACGGCCAGCAACTGGGTGGTTATGCCGTCGGCGCTGCCGGCTTCGCCGACCTGATTGGCGTGAGCCTGGGCGATGAAATCCGTCAGGTGCAGGTCGATGGTCAGCGCCTGGTGGTGCTCACCAATAAAGGCCTGGACTGGCTGCAACTGGATGACCAGCGCTTGCCGCAACTGGTGCGCAGCGGCCACGTAGAGCTGGCTGACCGTATCGGCTTCGCCCTGCAAGGTGAGCGCCTGCTGAGCTGGACTGCCACAGCGGTTAACAGCCAACAAGTAGCCAGCAGCGAACAAGGCCTGAGCCTCGGCACGGCGACCGTATTGCCAGTGGCCGGCAAGGTTAGCCAAGCGGTCTTCGACGGCGAGCTGAGCTGGCTGAAGGTTAGCGAAGACCTCTACGGCGACAGCTGGCAAGCCTGGCGTGGCGGCGAGCGCGTCGGTGCCCTGAGCAACGAGCGTGAGGCTATGGCCTCCGTTGCCGGCCAACTGATTTCCCTGCAAGTGCGTGATGGCGCGCAACAGCTGGTGGTCGAGCCCTTGGCGGTGACTGCCCCGACGCGCACTGCGCTGAGCGCACAAAGCGTACGTCTGCCATTTGGCGTCTTGGTCGGCGGTCTGCCGGCTACGGCCGAAGCGGCGCTGGGTACGGCCGATATCAGCTTCCGCAACGAACAAGGCCAGGTGCTCGCCGCGCAGCCGTACTTCTATAGTGGCGAACTGGACAGCTACCTCGGTGCACCATTTGCCCAAGGCCGTGCCTGGTTGGTGGCGACCCCAGCCAGCACCCTGACCCTGCACCTGAACGACCACGCTGGCGATCAGCAACTGGCCATCAACGTGGCCGCCGGCAGCGTGCAAGCCGCGACCTTGAGCCCGGACGACGGTTCGCAGATCACTGCCGGCGCGCGTCTGCCATTGGCTGCACAGTTTGCCGCCGGCAGCGACGGCAATGCCGCCACCCTCAGCGCCACGGGCGAGATTCAGCGCGCCGTGACGGGCTTGCGCCACAGCTTCCACTGGCTGAGCATGCCGGCCAGCGACAGCGCCAGCCTGCAATGGCAAGACGCCGCTGGCAGCCGTGCCCTGAGCCTGCTGAGCAAAGCCAACGCAGCGGGCGCCGCCCTGACCCTCAGCGGCGCCGGCAATAACCAGATTTTCGCCGAAGGCAGCGACCTCAGCCTTAGCTACCAAGTCGGTGAAGTACCGGCCTGGGTCGAGCTGCAACTGCTGACCTTTAACGGCCAGCCGCTGCAACGCCTGCTGATCGCCGGCGACAAAGGTCAATTCAGCCTGCGCCTGCCACAAGTCAGCGTGCAGGAAAGCTTCACCCTGCGTGCCCGTGCCTACTTTGCTGGCGACTTCCACTACAGCGAGCAGCAACTGAACCTGCGCGTAGCGCCGGCGCAGCAACTGCCGCAACCGACCCTCACCGGTCTGCCAAGCGTGCTGTATGCCGGCAGCCAGGTTGAGCTGCGCCTCAACGGTGTAGATGCCGCGCGTTATCGCCTGAGCCTCGAAGCCCTCAATGGCAGCGATCAACTGCTCGCCAGCGGCAGCGACAGCGTGTCTCTGCGCCTGCCTGCCGGCCTGAAAGAACTGCGCGTGCGCGCCCTGATCAACGACGAACTGGGCAACCAGCAGGAACAGCGCTGGAGCGCGCCGGTGGTCGATGCCTGGCACCTGCAAAGCGATGCCGTGCGTGTGCCGTTCGACGTGCTGCTGCCACAAGTGGGCGGCCAGTGGCTGGCCCGTGGTGCCGAGCTGTACGATGCCAGCGGCCTGCGTCAGCGCCTGGGTGGCGATATCGCCGCGATGGATTACTTGCAGCAGTACCTGCTGCTCAGCGTCAAAGGCTTCGGCCTGACCCTGCTCGACCCCACCGACAACCTGCAAACCGCCGGCACGGTCGCCGTCGCCGCGCCGCTGCAACACCTGGCCGTGCAGGGTGAACGCATCCTCGCCGCCAGCGGCCGCGACCTGTACTGGTTCGATGCCGTCGGCAATCAACTGAAAGCCGCCAGCACGCAAACCCTCGGTGCCGAATTGCGCGCCCTGCTGGCCGACGGCGATGGCTTCCTGGCCCTCACCAGCGGGCAACTGCTGCGCCTGTCCGCCAGCGGCCAAACCCAAGCCAGCTTTACTGGCGAAGGCCTGCTTAGCGTGGTGCGTGCTGGTGACTATGTGCAGGTGCTGGATAACGCCGGCCGCCTGTGGCGCCTGGACGCCAGCCTGAAAGGCACCGCCACCCAACTGGGCCTTGGCGCCAAGCGCCTGTTCGCCTTGCCAGGCCAAGTGCTGGCGGTGGCGCCACAACGGATTCAACTGATCGACAGCGCCACCCAACAGCGCGTGGGCAACTGGTCGCTGGTGGCCGCTGCGGTTGACGCCGCGCAGTGGGCCGGCGGCAAGCTGTGGCTGGGCGGCAGCGAAGGTCAAGTCCTCAGCCCAGTGCGTGGCAGCGACGGTTACATCAGCCTGTACGACAGCCGCACGGCCGTCGCGCCAACCCGTGGCAGCGTTGAAAGCCTGGCCCTGCGTGACGGCCAACTGCTGGTGGCCGCCGATAACTTCGGCGCGCAAGTGCTGCGCCAAGACGCCAGCGGCACCTGGCAGTCGAGCCTGTACCCCGAAACCGCCTTTACCAAAGCCGCAAGCAAAGTCGCTGCCGCCGGCAATACCTGGTTTGTGCTGCAAGACCAGCAACAACAAGTGCAAGCGCTAAACCGCAGCACCTTGGCGACCCGCACCGTGTTTAACGCCATCGCCGCCAGCGACCTGGCCGTGTCGTCCGACTACCTGATCGTCGCCAGCGGCGGCAGCCTGCAACTGGCCGCGCTAAGCAACTTCGATAGCAAACGCAGCCTGCTGATCACCGCGCAGGAGAACCTGCGTCAACTGTCGGCCCGTGGCCAGCAAGTAGCCGTACTCAGCGAAAGCGGCCGAGTGTTCCTGGTCAATCTGGGCAGCGACGTCGATACCCCAGTACGCGAACTCAGCGCACAACTGGGCGGCGAAGTACGCCAACTCGCCCTTAACGGCGACTACCTGTTCTACCTGCTCGGCGACAGCGCCTGGCGCTTCGACCTGCGCAGCGGCCAACGCAGCCAACTGCTCACCGGCGCCAGCATCAGCAACCTGTACCTGGGCGGCAACCTGCTGTGGCTGGAACAAGCGCAACCACAAGGCGTGCGCCTGGATGCCGTCGAGCCTGCCACTGGCCAAGTGGTTGCCGACAGCAAACTGTTGCTGGCCCAGCGCAGCACCGCCCTGACCGTGGAAAACAACCGTCTCGCCGTCGGCCAAGGCACGGCCGGCGTACAGCTATTCCAACTGCCATACGGCCTGGGTGCTGCCGATGCCGCCGCCCTCACACCGCTGACCGGCAGCCGTCTGACCCCAGCCCAAGCATTGCCAGTTGGCCTGAACAGCGACGCCCTGCGTGGCGCCACCATCAGCATCAACGGCCAGCCTGCCGGCAACCTGAAACAGGCCCTCAACCAAACCAGCCTGCGCCTGCCAGCTGGCCTGCCAGGCGGGCAGAACTTCGCCCTGAGCCTGCGCAGCGAAGACGTTTATGGCGTGGTCCGTGAATCGGTCGCCCGCGACCTGTTCCTGATGCCGGGCGACGGAGTGGCCAACCCGTTCACCGTCAGCCTGACGGTCGATGAGCACTCCTGGCTGCCGCTGCCACTAACCGCCAGCGCGCAAATCACTGGCAGCGAGCAACCATTGGTGCAAGTGGAGTTCCTGCTCTCGGCCAACGCCGCCGGCCCATGGCAGCGTGTGGCAGTGCGTAAAGCCGAGCCGTTCCAGACCAACCTGGCACTGGATACCAGCTTCACCGGCCAATACCTGAAAGCCCGTGCGGTGGATGTGTTCGGCAATAGCGCCGAATCGGCAGCCAAACGCTTCTACCGTCACCAGGACACCAAAGCACCCACCGTAAGCCTCAGCTACGACGGCGCGGCGGTGTTCGTCGACAGCAAGAAAGCCGTGCGTGGTTACCCGTTCACCATCAAGGCGCAGATGGCTGATACCGATGGCGCCCTGGATAAAGCAACGCTGCTGCGCAATGGTCAGGTTGTGGCGGTTGCCTTCGGCAAAAACCAGCTGACCTATCAGGACGCCGCCAGCGCCTTGGGCGAGCAGGTGTACAACATTGAAGTGCAGGACCAGGCCGGCAATACCAGCAGCGCCGAGCTGCGTGTCACCGTGATCGACGATGCCTTCCCGGAAGTGACCAACCTGGTACTGCCGGCACAGATTATCGAGCGCAGCACCTTCAGCGTGCAGCTGTCGGCCAAGGACGATGTCGGCCTCAAGGCTGTGGGCCTGGCGTGGAACGGCTTTACCGACCACTACGACGTAACCGGCGTGGCCATCAATGGCCGCACCTTTAGCGTGCAGGACAAACGCACCGAGCGCGTGGCCACCAGCCTCAACCAGCCGTTCAAAGTGTTGCTCACCGACAGCCGTGGCCAGGTCAGCGAGTCGTCGCCACAGAATCTGCGCGTGGTCCGTGACCAGGCGCCAAATGCCCAACTGCTGCAAGTCACCCTGCCGGCCCGTGGCGTGTATGGCGGCCTGGCGCGCTTGACCCTGGGCAACCTGAACGCCATCGACGACACCGGTGGCCTGGCCCTGCGTGTGGTGCAACGCATTGGCGATGTGCGCCAGGAATTGTTCAGCTGCCTGCGCGGCGCCAATGACTACTTCCGCTGCGCCAATGGCGACTACTGGAACAGCTACGCCCGCGATCTGCGCATGCCCGACACCGCGCTGCCAAACGACCAGTTCCGCGTGCAAGTGGAACTGACCGACCGCATGGGCCAGAAAGTGCTGAGCCAGGACTACAACGTGGCCCTGACCCAGTCGCCAAATCTGGTGCGCTTCCAGAACCTGCAAGGCAGCGACAACCCGGCTCTGGTGTCCGTCCAAGGCCGGCCGCTGTACCGCGTTCAGGTACTGGATGCCGCCGCCCGTGCCGTGCCGGACCAGCCGGTGCAATGGCGCCTGCGTCGCCTCAGCGATGGCTATGTGGAAACCCTCGGCACCAGCAGCAGCGATGCCAGCGGCTATGCCGGCTGGACCTTGAACGCTGACCGGACCATGGGTGATTACCAGTTGTGGGCCGACCTGCCGCAGTTCAGCCAAATTGCCCGTGCCGAGAAGAACCTGGCCGTCCAGGCCGGTCCGACCCGTCACCTGCTGCTTGGCTACCTGCCAGCAATGGCCGCCGGCAGCAATGCCACCCTGACCATCCAGGCTCAGGACCTGGTGCTGAACAATGTGCTCAACGACCAGGCCAGCGTGTTGCAACTGACCTTGCCGACCAGTGAGTTCCATATTGTTCCGGGCGCTGGCGTGCAGATCAGCAGCACTACTGTCAACGGCCAGGCCGTCGAGCAAGTGCGCGTTACCCTCAAAGATGGTCGCGCCCAATTCAACCTGCAGGCCGGCCAGAGCGTTGGCCAGTTCAGCCTGCCGGTAAGCAGCAGCGGCAATAACATTCGCTACACCTACAACAGCAACGGCGCCATTCGCTGCTGCGAAACCGCCCTGACCCTAGACGTCCTGCCGGCCGCCGCCAGCCACCTGCGTTTGCTCAACGATCAGGGCCGCGTGCAGGCTGATGGCGACGTGCTGGCCCGTGGCGTGAAACAGGACGTACGCCTGCAAGTGATGCTGCAGGATCGCTTCGGCAACCAAATCAGCCAGCTCGATGGCCAGCCTGCCAACCTCAGCGTGCAAGCGCAGGTCAGTGGTGCGGCCGCCATCAATGGTCAGGCGGGCAGTGCCACCGTGGAGCTGGTGCAGGGCCAAGCCTGGCTGGCCATCAGCGATGAAACCTTCGAAGAGATCACTGTCAGCCTGGCCGGCCCGGTAGCCGCCTTGCCGCAGCTGAACCTCGACAGCCAGTTCCGCATCAACTTCACCCTGCAGCCGCCGGAAATCATCCGCAGCGTGATCGAAGCCCGCGACGGCACCACCTTGCGCGCCTACTTCGACTACGACGAACCGGTACGTCTGGACAGCGGCAGCGCGATCAAGCTGCTCGAAGGAACAGGTGCGCGCAACGGCACCGCCACCCTCAGCAACGATGGTCGCACCCTCAGTTTCCTGGCGCAGCCTGTACTGCAGCTAGGCCGTTGCTACAGTTTTGATACCAGCAACTCCGGGCTGCGTGGCGTGGCCCGTAACGATGAAGTACGCGAGCAGGGCGGCGAACTTTGTGCACCGAACGTGTTGTTCAACGCCACCGGACCGGTGAAGCTGCTGGCCGGGCAGACCTATCAGGTGCCCATGCTGCTGGCCGACAACATCAATTGGTACTCGGTGAATAACGGCCGTGCGGAGCTGGGTGAGCAAAGCCAGGGCTTCAACTGGTACTACGGCCCCACGCGCACCCTGACTGTGCCAGCCTTCTTCAGCCAGGCGGACAATACCGTTGAGGACGGCGCGCTACTGCCATTGACCCTGAGCGGAACCTTGCCAGGCACCCCCGCTAAACCCGTGGTGCTGGGCAATGCGTTGAATATTCAGGTATTCGACCCGCTGGGCGACTTCGACGGCGACGGTCTGACCAACAAACTGGAGCTGGAAACTGCCGGTCTCGATCCCGCCAGCCGCGACAGCAACGGCAATGGCATCGAAGACGGCGCCGAGGACATGGATGGCGACGGCCTGACCAACCTCGAAGAAGCGGCTGCCGGCACCAGACTGTTGGTGATTGACACCGACGGCGATGGTCTGTCCGATGGCGCCGAAGTACGCACTCACCGTACCGATCCGCTCAGTCGTGACACCGATGGTGACGGCCTGACTGACGGCCAGGAAGTCAGCAATATTCCTGCATCTTCGCCGCTCAAGGCGGACACCGACGACGATGGCATCCCGGATGCATTGGAACTGCAGATGGGCCTCAACCCGAGTGATGCGGCTGATGGCTTGGGCGACAAGGACAACGATGGACTGACCAATGCCCGCGAAGTGCTGCTGGGAACCCTGATCAACAACCCGGACACTGACGGCGATACGTTGAAAGACGGCGCCGAAGTCGATCAGTTGCACACCGATCCATTGAAAGCCGACACCGACGGCGACGGTCTTCGCGACGACGAAGACAGCGAGCCGCTGGTCAAGGATACCCAGGCGCCAGTTGTTGCCCTGGTTAACCCATCCCCGGGCAAACAGCTGATCAGAGGTCTCAATCTGGTCATCACCCCGAGCCTGCAGGACAACGGCCGCGTAACACGGGTAGCCGTGCGCCTGAATGGTACGCAGATTGCCCTGCTGACCAGCGCTCCGTTTACCTACGCAATGGCCCTGCCAAGCGATGCCGACAGCCTGCGCCTGGAGCTGGTCGCCACCGACACCAACAATAACCAGGGCAGCAGCGGTGAGCACAGCTTCAGCCTGGTCGATGATCCGCTGACCACGGTGATCGGTCGGGTGCTCGACAGCAATGGGCAACCCATTGCCGGGGCGCAGGTCGATGCGCATGGCTTGACCGCGACCAGTCAGGGCGACGGCAGTTTCGTGATCACCGGCGTGCCGGTGGCTCCGGGTGTGGTCGCAGTGGTGGCCTCCGGCCTGTTGGGCAACGAGGCGGTGACCAGTGTCTCGGAGGAGGTCGAGCCGGTATGGGGCGGCACCACCGACGTTGGCACCGTGATTCTGCAGTCACCGAAAGTGCGCGTTGGCTATTTCCACGCAGCCGGTTATGGCGCCGGACAACCCTCGCAGCGTCTGGTTATCGAGCGCGCGGGCTTCGAGCCGGTGCAGATTACCAACCTAGCGACTTTCGACCTGAGCCAAGTCGACATGCTGCTGGTGGATAGCTCTCGGGGCAACTACACCATCACGTCCTATTCGAATAACCGTGCCAAGGTATTTGCATTCGTCGAGGACGGCGGGGTGCTGGTGTTTAACGAGGAATACAACTCCAGTACCGGCGCATTGGTAGACCTCCCGGGTGAGCCGACCCGTGCTTCGGTTATTTCCAGCTCCTCTAAGCAGATCGTGCCTACCCTGCGCTATTCGGATTTCGAGGAAGGGCCGGCAGGCTCCTGGTGGCCGCATAAAAACTCGTCTTACTACACCTACAGCTATCTGCCTCAGGACCAGTTGGCGGAAGGTGTTGTGCCTCTGGCCTTCAATGGTGAGCGTGCTGATAAGCGTATAAGCGCCATGCGCTATGCCCATGGCAAAGGCCATGTGTTCTTTGGCTATATGCCCACGCGGAGCTGGCGCCCGGCGGACAGCGATCCGCTCTATACCGTGCTGCAGCCCAACGTGCTGGTGATGATGCGCGAGCTGACGCTCAAGGACAGCGACAACGACGGTCTCAAGGACATCTACGAGTACGCCCACGGCACCAGCGCCTTCCAGGCTGACCGTGACGGTGATGGACTGCTGGACGGCTTCGAGGTCAAGTACGGTTTCAATCCGCTGGTGGCCGGTGAGCAGGACCTGGACAGCGACGGCGATGGTCTGAGCAACCTGCGCGAGCAGGAGCTGGGCACTCATCCGCTGATGGCGGACAGCGATGCGGACGGCCTCACTGACGGCGTTGAGGTCGACCGGCACAACAGCGATCCATTGAGTGAAGACACGGACCTGGACCGCGTGCTCGATAACATCGAAGTCGACTATGGCTCCGATCCGCGCAAAGCCGATAGCGACGACGACGGCCTCAGCGACTATGAAGAGATCTATACCTATTCGACCCGCCCGGATCTGGCGGATACCGATGGTGACGGCCTGTCGGACTTTATCGAGACCAAGGGCACCTACGCCGATATCCTCAACCCGAGAAACGCAGCGGATGCTAATCAGGATTACGACAACGACGGCCTGACCAACAAGCAGGAGCTGCTCGACACCCTGACCAACCCAAAAGTTGCGGATACCGACGGTGATGGCCTGAGCGACGGTGCCGAGGTTCAGGCCGGGCTGGACCCGCGAAGTCCGGATAGCGATGGTGACGGCCTGCTCGACGGCGAAGACCGCGAGCCGCATGCACAGGACACGCTGCCACCGACCGTTATCCTGACCGCGCCTGCCACCGGCACCAGCCTGGTACATGGCCAGCAACTGCGCTTGCAGGTCTCTGCCACCGATGACGGTCGCGTCACTGCCGTCACCTTCCATGTTGACGGTGAGGCAGTCCGAACCTTGGAGCGGGCACCGTACGAGCATGTGATCCTGGTGCCGGAGCAGGGCAGTGAGTTGACCGTGGAAGTCAGCGCCCGCGACACCAATGGCAACGAAAGCCGTACCGCCGTGCAGCGCTTCAGCATCAGTGCTGATGCCGGTACTCAGATGAGCGGCCGGGTGTTGGATGCTGCCGGTAACCCTGTCGAGGGTGCTAAGGTGGTCCTGGTCAACGAGTACGCACGTGGCCCTGTATTGCCGGTCGGCTACAGCGTCAGCCCGGCACCGAGCAGCAGCTACCAGGACGATACCTTCAATCAGTTGATCGATGACCAGGTCGGCGTAGCCGGCTACAACGTCAACCTGGGTCGGGGCAACGCCTACGAGTGGCTTGGCTGGAATACCCGGCTGGTCAATGTCGATTTCGATTTCGGTCGTCCGACATTGATCCAGACCATCAAGGTCGGGACCACGCAGAATACGATCACGAACCGGGTGTTGCCGTCCCTTGAGGTATTCGAGTGGCGAGACGGTGCCTGGGTCAGTGTCGGCACGCTGGATGTACCTGTCAGCTCAGCGAACAACTACGCCACCAACTCCACCAGCGCGCACGCCTGGCTGGAAGTCTCCGGCCTGGATATCCGCAGCCGTTATGTACGGGTAACCCTGAAGGGCAATGGCGACTGGATTTTTGTGGACGAAATCGACTTCGCCAACGGTAGCGGTAGTACCACTGCGGACGAAAACGCAGCCACCACCGATGGCCAGGGTCGCTATAGTCTGACGACGTCCACCAGCTTGCTGGATCCGCAGGTCAAGGCCAGCGCCGTGTTTGGCAACCAGCCGGTCAGTGCCATCAGCCCCGTGTTCGAACTGGTGCGTGGCGGCAGTACCACCGTGGATGATCTTGTGCTGGGCGCCCAAGGCCGCCGCGCCCTGGAGCCGATCCAGGCACGTCATCTGGCCTATGACAGCCGTGAGAACACCACCTACAGGACGCTGTACAACCAGTACACTTGGGACTTCTACAACAATTACGGCACCGTTCAGTCGGGTTCCAACTCCGCGTTCAGCAATGCGCCATATTTGCAAGTGAACGGCAGCACGTACAACAACCCGTCACCCTACCCGGTCCTGCTGCGGCACAACGGCCAGGAGTTGACCTATCCCGCCAGAGCCATGGGCTCGCTGCAGGTCAGCCGCAAGGTGTTTGTCCCGCAGGGCGAGGCCTATGCGCGGTATCTGGAGCTGTTCGAGAACACCACCGACAGCCCGGTGACAGTGCCAGTCCGTATCTATGGCAGCTTCTACAACGGTGGTCGCAGTATCGTCGCGACCTCTTCGGGCGACCTGGAGGTCACCAGCCTCGACCGTTACCTGATTTCCGATGACGCCACCGACAATGGCGGGCGTACCGCCTCCGGTGTGTTGTTTGGCAGCGAGGTGGCACCGGTCCGCCCGACCACGGTCACCGGCGATGCCAACGGCTATTCGATGACCTACTCATTGACGGTTCCGCCCCGCAGCCGCAGGGCGCTGCTGCACTATGCGGTACAGAACAACAGCCGCGCGCAAATCCAGCGCATCATGGAGGCCTTGTCGGCAGAGGGCGTGGAAGAGCCGAACCTGACCGTCGAGGAGCACCGCGACATCGCCAACTGGACCACCCAGGTGGATACCGATCTGGATGGCATCGTCGATGCCGATGAAGTGGCGCTGGGCCTGGATCCGCTCAACCCGGACAGCGATGGTGATGGCCTGGGTGATGGTTTCGAACACCGTTATGGCTTCGATCCGCTGGCGGCCGGCAGCGAGGCCCAGGCTGACACCGATGGTGACGGTCTGAACAACCTGCAGGAGCAGGAAGCCGGCAGCAACCCTCTGGTGGCGGATACCGACGGCGACGGTCTGAGCGACGGCGACGAAGTGCTGGTGCACCTGTCCAGCCCGCTGACCCGCGACACGGACCTGGACCGCATTCCCGATGCCGATGAAGTCGGCAGGGGCACCAATCCGGCTGCCGCCGACACCGATGGCGACGGTCTGGATGACTACGCCGAGCTCTATAGCCATGGCACCGACCCGCTGAAGGTCGACAGCGACGATGACGGAATGTCGGACAAGTTCGAGGTGGATCACAACCTGCGCAACGTCAGTGCCGATGCAGACACCGACAGTGATGGCCTGACCAACCTTGAAGAGTTCCTGCTGGGCACGCTGCCCCGTACTGCCGATACCGACGGCGACGAACTGCTGGACGGTTGGGAAGTGAATGGCGTGCCCGCGAGCGACCCGCTGACGGTCGACACTGATGCGGGCGGGCGCCAGGACATCAATGAGCGCTTCGTCGATGGCACTGATCCGAATGTGGCCGGGGACGACCGTCCCACGCTGTCCCCGGTTTGGACGGCAAGTGATGAGAACAACCGGAGCTTCTCTTTCGATGAAAGGGGGGATGCGTACTCCAGTACCGGTAGCGCGATCTACAGCAACCGTGCCTTCCAACTGTATGTAAACGGTGGGCGATACGGCTATCGCTATCTCCGGGCCACCAGCAGCGCCAATGGTCGTGAATACCACTACGAGGCGCGGCGGATCAGCAACCTGGTGGTCAGCCGCCGGGTGCTGGTGCCGAGTGCCGGTGGTGCTTACGTGCGATACCTTGAGGTCCTCGATAACCCGACCGCCGTGGAACAGGTGGCGACCGTGCGCCTGCAGTCCTATTACGGTGCGGCCAACGACAGCCAGGTCGCAGCTGCCACTAGCAGTGGCGCTGCGCAGTTGACGACCGCCGACGACTTCATCGCCCTGCGTGATACCGCAGTTCCGACCCGTCCGGTGTTGCTGCACGTGTTTGCCGGCAATGCCCAGCGTCGCCAGGGCATCAGCTACGCCAACCAGTCCGGTCGCCTGTGGCAGACCGATTACCAGGTGCGCGTACCGGCCGGCCAGCGCCGTGTGATCATGCATTTCGCGGCGTTGGAAGGTTCGACGGAATCGGCTCTGGCCACCGGAGCGCGCTTGCGCCGCCTGGACAATCTGGGTCTGGACAACCTGGCTGATGACATTGCCGGCAAGGTGGTCAACTTCTTCGCCTTCTATGACCAGGACGAAGACGGTCTGAGCGATGCTGACGAGCTGCGCCTGGGAACGGACGTAAATGATCCGGATACCGACAAGGACGGCATCCCGGACGGTCAGGACAGTGAGCCGCTGGTGGCCGACAGCGAGGCGCCGAATGTCAGTTTCGAAGCGCTGCCGGTGGCCCGTCGTTATGCCGGCGAACCGCTGGAGGTGACCGCGCTGGTCAATGACAACGGCATAGTCAGCAAGGTCGAGCTACTGCAAGACGGCGAGCTGCGCGAAACCCGCACCGAGGGAGGTCGTCAGACCTTCACGGTGCTACTGCCGAACGCCACCAGCACCCTGCTGCAAGTGCGCGCCACCGACAGCCATAACAACGTGCGCACCGTCGACCTGACTGTGGACGTTAACGTGGTGCCGGAGCTGACCTTTAGTGGTCAGGTACTGAACAAACTTGGCGGGCCGGTGGCCGGCGCCACTGTGCAGGTGAAAACCCAGCAGGCTACTACCGATGCCAACGGTCGCTACAGCCTGGTAGTACTGAGCCGCGACGTGCAAATGAGCGTCAGCGCTTCGGCGATGTTCGGTGCCCAGCGCATGCTTGCCAGCACCCAGGTGGATATCCCAGCCGATAGCGAGCAGGTGAACGTGCCGGCGCTGGTGCTGAAGGCCGAAGGCCGTCGTGCGGTCGATCTGATTCCGGAAAGTCAGCTGATCTATGAAGGCAGCACAGGCTTTTCCCGCGTACTGCATGGTAACGGTTACCGTTGGGATATCACTGGCGAAGGCGTGATCAACGACGGCAGCAGCGATGCTTACGACAACGGCCAATACCTCATCGTGAACAACCAGTCGATGCCGTATGTAAGCCAAGGCTCGCTGCGCCTCAATGGCCGCGAAGTGACGCTGCCAGCACAGAACGTCAATGGTGGCTTGCGCGTCAGCCGCAAGATCTACGTGCCGGCTGACAAGAATTACGCACGCTTCCTAGAGCTTATTGAGAACCCGACCGACACCGTGATGACAGTACCGGTGACCATCAGCGGCAATCTGGGCTCCGATGGCGGTACCCAGATCATCAACACCTCTTCGGGTGACCGGTTGTTCGACGCCAATGACTACTATGTGCTCAGCGATGATGGCACCAACAATGGTGGCGACCCGGCCATGGGGCATCTGTTCGGTGATGCCCGCGCGAAGGTCAAGCCGATGTCTGCCAGCATGAACGGCGATAACTATTCCTTTACCTGGAACCTCACCCTGCAGCCGCATAGTCGGCAGGTGTTGATGCACTACGCCGTGCAGAACTACAGCCGTACTGAGACCCAGCGTATTCTCGACGAGTTGAGTGCGCCGGATTTCGTGGAAGTCGGCTTGACCGCCGAAGAGCACGCCCAACTGATCAACTGGCAGTCCCTGGTTGACAGCGACAACGACGGTATGCCGGATGCCGAAGAGATTCCGCTGGGGCTCGATCCATTCAACCCGGACTATGACAACGACGGTATTCCGGATGGCCAGGATAGTGAACCGAGCGTGGCGGATACGTTACCGCCAGTGATAGTCCCCAATCTCCCTGAAGGCCCCTTCTACCTAAGTGACGAGCTGCAGCTACAGCCGCACGTTACCGATAACGGCGTGATTCGTGTAATCGAACTGTGGCAGCGCGATCAGTTGATTGAGAGCACATCTGTCGGCGGCGATCTGAACTTCACTATTGCCATGAATGAACTGGGAGACCTTGGGCTGCGCCTCGTCGCCAGCGATGTCAGCGGTAACCGAAGCGAGGTGGCGCTTGGCGTAGTCGTCGAAGAGCCACCACCCACCGTGCTCACTGGCCGTGTGGTAAACGCCCTAGGCCGTCCGATTTCAGGCGTAGTTGTTTCCCTTATGAACCAGCAGGGCGAAAACTGTGGCGGGAATGGTTGTGAAGGTGGACCTGTCGCTGCGCGGCTTGCAATGGCAAGTAGTGGGCCAGCCTTCACGCAGGTATCGGATGCTAACGGCCGCTTCCGCTTTGATGGCCTGGCACGTCGTGAGCAATCGCAGTGGATTGTCGACTTGCATCATCGAGTCTTGGACGTGCAGCTGAGCCTTCAGCAACTGATCGAGATTGATCGTGACGGTGAGAACGATCTTGGGGAGCTGCAACTGGTCATGGATGAAAGCGAAGTGCCTCAGCCGGTTGAAAGTGATCTCGGGCGTAAGGTTGATACTAATTACATGCAGTTCATGCTTCCGTCCGGTTTCGCTTTCCCATCAGCCAAAGTTGAGGTCTGGCCTTATGGGCAGCGCCTACTTATCGGTTCTCTCGAGGTAACGCCGCTTGACAGCCATTTCGAGAGTGGTGAGATGTACCTCAAGGAGAGCACCGATAGCACTGTCCTAACCTGGCTGGGATGGCGAAGCCCTTATGCGGCTCAAGATGCCGGCACCATGACAATGCAAGTAGTCCTGCATCGTGACGGACGTATCGAAGAGCGGTTCTACGACGTTCTTGAGGGCGATTGGTACTCGCGTTACAGCCGCTTCAATACGTCCACTGATAGCGCTTCTTTCAGAATGGATGTGAGGCGTCTACATGGCTATTTCGTACGCAGTGGTACGGGGGTTGAGCATTACGTGGGAACGTCCGACAACCATCTGCAGGGCAGGGTAATCAGTTATGTGCCTGTTGAGCAGAATGGCTACAAGATTGAACTCGGGTATCTACCACGCCGCTCAGACCGCGATCAGGACGGGCTTTCCGATGCTAACGAAATGCTGTTGGGCACGGATCCGGATGCTCGAGATACTGACGGTGATGGCTTGTGGGACGGCTTCGAGTTGTACAGTGGTTTCGATCCACTTGTTGCCGAGCCAGGTATAGCAACGGCCGATCCTGACGGTGATGGCCTGAGCAATCTGGAAGAGCAACAGGCAGGCTCGGATCCGCACGTGGCTGACAGCGATGGTGATGGTCTGAGTGACTATGACGAATTCTATCGTTACGGCACCGATCCCATGGCTGCCGACAGCGATGGCGACGCTCTGAATGACGCCGATGAGATAGCGCTGGGTACTGATCCCAAGAAAGCAGACAGCGATGATGATGGCCTGCCTGATGATGTCGAAGTGCAGTCCGGTACCGATCCGCTGAAAAAAGACAGCGACGGCGATCAACTGCCTGACTTGTTCGAGTACCGCTATGGGGACCTCGCTCCAGACGAGGACAGCGACAACGATGGTCTGAGCAATTTAGAAGAGTTTCATGCAGGTACCAATCCCTCAAATCGTGACAGCGATCGTGATGGGTTGTCTGATATTTACGAACTGCGCATAAGCAAAACCTCACCTAGTAATGCGGATAGTGATGGTGCTGGTCGTAATGACGGTGATGAACTGTTTGTGGATGGCAGCGACCCGTTGAGGGCAAAAGATGACCTACGTGATATTCGCCAGAGCGATCAGTATTTGCTGACTGAGTCTGGCGTTAGCTACCGCGTTAGCCCTGGTGGTCAGGTTCAAACAGTTGACCGCGATGGCTTTGAACTCATCAATCAGCGACTTTTCCAGTTGGGCAGCCACTCTCTTGATTCAGGAGGACTTGCTCGCACTCCTGAAGGAGCATTGAGAACGCCTTTATATGATTCGGGAAGCGGCGTGGCGATAAGTCGTGAGCTTTATGTACCCGAAGATGGGCGCGGGTTCCTTCGGGTACTGGATCGTTTCGTGAATACGACCGACAAAGTAATGGTGGTAGAGCCTAATTATATAACTGATCAGTCTTATAATCTTCGTCAATTGACTCAATTGATGACCTCCTCAGGCGACGAGAACCTCGGCATAGAGGACAGCTCTCTGACTTGGACTTTTAAAGGCGATTCGCTGGACGCCCGTCTGGTTGCAGTCTTTGCTGACTCGGCAGGGCGCTCAGTGCTTAACGCCGCAAGCATGCATTTCGATAGTGATGGCATGACGGCAGTAACAGGTTATCGGTTGACGATTCCGGCGGGTGAGGCGCGCAGTGTGATTCAGTTCGCCGCGCTGGAGCATGGACAAAGCCGCTTCAACAATACCGAAGCGCTGTTGACCAGCCTGGGAGAAGAGGCCCTGCGTGGCATCAGCAAGGCTGAGCGTTCGCGTATGCTCAACTTCACCGCCTGCGAGGATGCCGATCTCGACCTGCTATGCGATAGCCGTGAAGTGGCGCTGGATACCAGTACCAGTAACCCGGACAGTGATAGTGACGGGTTCCCTGACGAGCTTGAAGTTCGCCTGGGCACCAATCCGCTCTCCAGCGACGATCTGCCAGACTTCGAGCTGTATGCCCTGCGTAATCTCGATGGCCGTAGCATGTTGTATCGCCAGCAAGGTCTGACCGGCACGCCAGAGCAACTTTCCACATTGGCTAACCCAGTGACAGCATTCGACTTCGACGCCCAGGGCCAGGTATGGACCAGCCATCAGCGTCTTAATCCCTCTAATGGGCTGTCGCAGGCTCTGATTGAGCGAGTCGATATCCTCAGTGGTGACGTGCTTGAGTCTGCCGACAATCAGTCAGACTTCGAGAACGTGAATGATATGAGCATTCAAGGCAACAAAATATGGGTGAGCGGGAAAACCACCGCTGGCGGTTATTACGAGACACCTTATACGGTGATCGGCTCCAGCCGTCATACGGATCAACAGTATGGAACTGGCCTGCTTTCGCATGATGCATGCGGCTCTGGCATCGCCACCTTTGGTAGCCAGCCATTGTTCGTTCATGAATGCCAATTGCAGCGTATGGACTCCAGGGGCACGATTCACACAGTGGCGCAGCTGCTATTCAGCAACGACTTTGGCAGCGCGCCAAAAATCATCTCGATGGAGCGTCAGCCGTGGGGCCTAGGTCTGCTCGCGGTTGTTGAAGATGAATTTCAGGGAACGACGCGGGTTAGCCTGGCTTACGTAGACAGCGCCTCTGGCTCCGTTAGCCGCCTGGCCGATTTACCGCCTGGTACGCGTGCTATAGCTACCAAATGGCCAGGGCAGCATGAGCATCCACTCATTGTCGACCCTTATGGTGGGCCGCAAAGTTAAAGAATTGTAAGCCGTTACCGGTGCGCAGTGGCTAAATGCTATATATAGCCCGCCATAGCCCCTTCTACTCCCCCAAGGACAGGAACAATCAGGATGAATATGCTGCACAGACTGGGCGTGCTCGCCGTGCTGGTCGCCATCGCAGGCTGCGATTCGAATTCCGATTCCATCGCCGAAGTGAACGGCCAGCCCGTCACTCAGGCTCAGTTCGACGCCTACCTCAAATTCAAGCGCGTGCCCATCCAAGATACGCAGTTGGTGAATCGCGAGCTGGATGACTATCTGGAGCGCGAAGGCCTGGCTGGGCAGATCGAAGAGCAGAAGCTGCTTCCCGCTGAGCAGGTAGAGGCCGAGGTAGCCGAATTCCGTAAGCAGATGCTGATCGGTCGCTACTTCGAAGAGTTCCTCAAGGAGCGGGTCACCGACGAGGCTGTGCGTAACTACTATGCGACCAATCCTGACCAATTCCAGGCCAAGAAGATCCATGTCGCTCACATCCTGGTACGCACCAACCCAGGCCTGAGTGAAACCGAGCGTCAGGCGTTGCTGACCAAGGCCAGCGCTATCTATACCAAGGCTAATTCCCAGGAAGACTTCACGGCGCTGGCCAAGGAGTACTCGGAAGACCAGCTCTCCGCCCAGCATGGCGGCAATCTCGGTTGGCTGCGGGAAGGCGCGATCGATCCTGCCTTCAGCACCCGCATCTTCGGCATGAAAGCAGGGGAGTTGTCAGAGCCTATCGTCACGCCATTCGGCTTCCATATCGTCAAGGTGCTGGAAGGCCCGCAGGTGATAAAGCAGCCGCTCGAAAGCGTGGCTGGCGACATTCGCTACCGCTTGCGCCAGGAAGCCAAAGCAGCGGAACTGGAGCGTCTTAAAGCAGCAGCGAAGATCGAGAAGAAGGATCAGCCCGAAGCCGCAGCCAAGGCCGACAGCGACAGCGCTGAAGCGGCGGGTGATAACCGTGCAGCCAGTTAAGTACGCCTTTTCTGCATTGGCGCTTGCGGTGCTGCTGGCAGGTTGCAAGGAGGACAGCAAGCAGGCGTTGAACGACGTGCCGGTGGAGCCTTCGGCCACGCTGGTGACTGTCGACAAGACGCCGATTACTCGAGCACAGCTGGAGTTGACCATAGAGCGAACCCTCGGAGAGTCGGCGCCGCTGTTCGCCAACGAAGAAGTAGAACGCAAGATTCTCGAAAGCCTGGTGAGCAGCCGGGCCATGGCGCTGCTTGCCGAGCGTGAACTCGACGCCAGTGAGCGCGAGCAACTGGATCTCAAGGCTCAGGCATACCGTGAAGAACTGCTGGTGCGCCACTATCTGGAGGCGCACGCCAACCCCGAGCCGGTGACCACTGAACAGGTGGCCGATTACTACAACCGCCATCAGGACGAGTTCGGCGGTGGTGTGGAAAAAAGCTTCGAGATCATCGCCAGCGACCAGGAACTGGAGCCGGCGCAACGCACCGAGCTGATCACACTGCTCAGCGGTTCTCAGGTCCAAGGTAAGGACTGGCAGAAACTGGTAGCCGACTGGCGCCAGGCCGGCAAGCCGCTGCAGTACCGGCAGAGCCGCCTGAAGCTGGAGCTGCTGGAGCAACCGCTGCGCAGCCTGGTAGAGCCTACCGCCGCGGGCAGCATTGCGCCGCTTTATGTGGACGGGCAATTGATGCTGGTGCGGGTCACCGCCGAGCAGCAACTACCGGCTAAACCACTGGCGGAAGTAAGTGGGGCTATTCGTGAAAAGCTGGCACCCCAGGCGCTCAAACAGGTGGTTAAAAACCTGAGCAGCGAGGCGTTGAAGGCAGTGGATGTGCAGTACAGCTCGCGCTAGACGAGTGCAAGACCAGGGCCGCGCATAAGCCGGCACAATCAGGGACGACGGCAGGGCTGGGGCGAACATTATGGGGATGCGGGTGCGCGCGGGTGACCGGCTGCTTATAGGGCTGCTGTGCCTGATTGCGGATGTTGCACAGGCGGCCGAGTCTTGCCAGGCGGTGTTCAGCTCCGGTTTGCAAACCCATGGTAGTGGCGGCATCACCTTCCAGTGGGCTGGCCAACTGACCGACAGCCCCAGTCCGGCACTTGCTACCTTGCACGTACAGAATGCGTTCGGTTCGCCCAGTTGTGGCGGCCAGAACTGCAGCGCTAACGGAGTGGCTGCGGCTGATTTGGGCAGCCTCAAATTCCCGACAATCAATGGCCAGCATGACCTGCGTCTGGGCTATCTGGGTAATGGCGAAGTCGGTGGTAATGAGATCAACCGTTACCGTGCCATCGAACTGGAAAGCGCCGCCACCCTGAGTTTCAACTCGCGTCATCAAGCTTATTACATCGAACGCCTGACCCTCGGCTATGGCGCCAAGGTTACCCTCGCTCCGGGCCTTTACTGGATCGGTCGGCTGGATATGGCCAGCAACAGCCAGCTTCGGGTCGCCAGCGGTACTGCCACGGTCATGGTCGGCAGTGCCGTGAGCCTGCCTTATCAGGCAAGCATCAATGCGCTGGATAACGGCAGTGGCCGCCCTGAAGGGCTGCAGCTGTTCGTACGCGGCAACCTTGCCCAGGAGTCGGCTAGCGTCATCAATGGCTTGGTGTATGTCGAGGGCGTCTATAGTTCGGCTTTCGCCGCACGCCTGAGCGGGGCCGTCAATGCCCGCAGCGCCGATATCGGCAGCGCTGCCCGGGTGGAAACCCGCATGGCGGCGATCAACAGCGCCAGTTGGAACAACCAGTGCCGGGAACGCGGTGATCTGGACGGCGATGGCATCCTCGACCTGTTCGATGACGACACTGATGGTGACGGCTACGACGACGAGCGCGAGCGCGTTGCCGGCAGCAATCCACTGGATGCCAAGAGCATCCCAGCGGTGGCGCCGCCAGCTCAACAGCCAAACCTGTGCGTTGCCGCTTTTGCTGGGGGCCTGCAAACCCATGGTAGTTCCGGGCGCATCAGCTTTGCCCTGAACGCACAGTTGCGTGATGCTCCCTCGGCCTATCTGGCCACCCGCCGAGTGGATAACGGTTTCGCGTCCAACATGCGCAGTTGCGGTACTCAGGATTGCCAGGCCAGTTTCACCCCAGTCTCTGTTCCCGTCTTGCCGGCGTTTCGTACCACCAACAATTCGTTCAGGCAGGACGTTGGCTTTGCCAGCAACCTGACCTTGGACGGGAGCCGCAAGGAATGGCAGCGCCTGAGCATCAGTGGTCTGGCCAAGGCGCGCTTCAACGTCGCCGGGGAATACCTGCTCAAGGATGTGGAGCTGGGATATCGCGCCACCCTCGAGCTGGCTCCAGGTGATTACTGGATCGACCGCCTGACCCTCGGCAGCGAGGCGAAGATCGTTCCGATCGGAACCGGTACCGTGCGTTTGCACGTCCGTAGCAACCTTGAGTTGCCTTGGCAGGCGATGATGAACGCCGCAGCCTATGAAAAGCCGGGTGATGCCTCACGGCTCCTGGTATTGGCTGAAGGCAATGTAGTCCTCGGTTCCAACTCCACCCTGGCTGGTTTTGTCTACGCCAAGGGTCGCGTCATTCAGCAATATGCCTCGCGTCTCTATGGTGGTGCCGTGGGCAGCAGCGTGACGCTCGATACGCTTGCACGTGCCACCCACAATGCCGCACAACTGGGCAAGGTCGACTTCGGCCTGCTGTGCGATCTGGATGGCGATGGCATCGGTGACAACACCGACCCGGATCGCGACGGCGACGGCATTTCCAACGACTACGAGGAGCAGGTTGGTACCAATCCTGACGACCCGAGCAGTGTACCGCCGGATATGGATGAGGACGGCATACCCGATGCGCTGGACAGCGATCGCGATGGCGATGGTGTCGCCAACGATCAGGATGCTTTCCCGGATGATCCAAGCGAGTGGAAAGACCTCGACGGTGACGGTATCGGCGATAACGCGGACCCTGACCGTGACGGCGATGGCATTTCCAATGACATCGAAGTGCAACTGGGCACTAACCCGGACGACAAGAACAGCGTACCGGCCGACTTGGACAAAGACGGCGTTCCCGATGCCTTGGACGATGATATCGACGGCGATGGCGTACCCAACGAACAGGATGCGTTCCCCCGTGACCCAAGTGAAAGTCGCGATCTGGACGGTGACGGCATCGGCGATAACGCCGACCCGGATCGCGACGGTGACGGTATTTCCAATGCCTACGAAGAGCAACTGGGAACAGACCCTAACGACAAGAACAGTGTGCCGGCTGACATGGATCGCGACGGCATTCCGGATGCCCTGGACTTTGATCGTGATGGCGACGGGGTGGACAACGACAAGGATTCGTTTCCCGATGACCCAGCCGAGTGGCGCGACCTGGATGGTGATGGCATCGGCGATAACGCCGACCCAGATCGCGACGGCGATGGCATTTCCAACGAGTACGAAGTCCAGGTCGGTACCAATCCGGACGACAAGAACAGCGTGCCTGCGGATCTGGACAAGGACGGTATTCCGGACGCTTTGGATGATGACCGTGATGGCGACGGCGTAGCCAATGAACAGGATGCCTTCCCCGATGACCCAAGCGAAAGTCGTGACCTCGATGGCGATGGCAATGGTGACAACCAGGACGCTGACCGCGATGGCGACGGCATCTCCAACGAGTACGAGATTCAGGTCGGCACCGACCCTGATGACAAGAGCAGCGTGCCTGCGGATCTGGACAAGGACGGCATCCCCGACACCTTGGACGAGGACCGCGACGGCGACGGTGTACCGAATGATCAGGATGCGTTTCCGGATGATTCGTCCGAGAGCAAGGATCTGGACGGTGACGGCATAGGCGATAACGCCGATACCGACCGCGATGGCGATGGGATCTCCAACGAGTACGAGCTTCAGGTTGGCACCAACCCGGACGACAGGAGCAGTGTGCCCGCCGATCTAGACAAGGATGGCATTCCGGACACCCTGGACGATGACCGCGACGGTGATGGCGTGGCCAATGACCTCGACGCCTTTCCGGACGATCCTGCTGAGAGCAAGGATCTAGACGGTGACGGTATCGGTGACAACGTTGATACCGATCGCGATGGCGATGGCATCTCCAATGCTTACGAAATCCAGGTCGGTACCGACCCGGATGACGAGGCCAGCGTGCCTGCGGATCTGGACAAGGACGGTATCCCCGACAGCCTCGATAGTGATATCGATGGCGATGGCGTGCCCAACGAACTCGATGCCTTCCCCAATGACCCGAACGAATCGAAGGACCTCGATGGCGACGGTATTGGTGATAACGCCGACACCGATCGCGATGGCGATGGCATCTCCAACGATTACGAAGTGCAGGTCGGTACCGACCCGAATGACAAGGCAAGTGTGCCGCCGGATATGGACCGCGATGGTATTCCAGACAGCCTGGATAACGATCGTGATGGCGACGACGTGCTCAATGTCGACGACGCGTTCCCGGATGACCCGAGTGAGTGGCGCGACCTCGATGGCGACGGAATTGGTGACAACAAAGACACCGATCGTGACGGCGACGGCATTTCCAACGACTACGAAATCCAGCTGGGTACCGATCCGGACGACAAGAACAGCGTGCCGGCGGACCTGGATAAAGACGGCATTCCCGATGCCCTGGACGATGACCGCGACGGCGACGGCGTGCCTAACGCCCAGGACGCGCTGCCAGACGACCCGACCGAATGGAAAGACCTCGACGGCGACGGCATCGGCGATAACAAGGACACCGACCGCGATGGCGATGGTATCTCCAACGACTATGAAACCCAGGTCGGCACCGACCCTGACGACAAGAACAGCGTACCGGCGGACCTCGACAAAGATGGCATCCCCGACAGCCTGGACAGCGACCGCGACGGTGACGGCGTAGCCAACGACGTCGATGCGTTCCCGGAGGATGCGACCGAATGGAAAGACCTCGACGGCGACAGTATTGGTGACAACAAAGACACCGACCGCGACGGCGACGGCATTTCCAACGACTACGAAACCCAGGTCGGAACCGATCCGGACGACAAGAACAGCGTACCGGCAGATCTCGACAAGGACGGTATCCCCGACAGCCTGGACAGCGACCGCGATGGCGATGGCGTAGACAACGAGGCAGATGCGTTCCCGGATGACGCGACCGAATGGAAAGACCTCGACGGCGACGGTATCGGTGACAACAAGGACACTGACCGCGATGGCGACGGCATTTCCAACGACTACGAAGTGCTAGCCGGTACCGACCCGTACGACAAGAGCAGTGTGCCGCCGGATCTGGACAAGGACGGTATTCCGGACAGCCTGGATAGCGATATCGACGGCGATGGCGTAGCCAACGAACAGGATGCTTTCCCGCGTGACCCCGCCGAGTGGAAAGACCTCGATGGTGACGGCATTGGCGATAACGCCGATCCGGACCGCGACGGTGATGGTATTTCCAACGACTACGAAACCCAGGTCGGCACCAACCCAGACGACAAGACCAGCGTGCCTGCGGACCTGGACCAGGACGGTATCCCGGACAGCCTGGATAACGATATCGACGGTGATGGCATTGCCAACGAGCAGGACGCCTTCCCGCGTGACCCGACCGAGTGGAAGGATCTCGACGGCGATGGCATCGGCGACAACAAGGACACCGACCGCGATGGCGATGGCGTCAGCAACGACGATGAAATCGTTGCTGGTACCAACCCTGACGATGCGACCAGTTTCCCGGATCGCGTACCGCCGGAACTGACCATCGAAGGCGCCGACAACGTCAGCGTCAGCGAAGACAGCATCAGCCTGCGTGGCAGCGTCAGCGATACCGGTGCGGGAGTGGCTCGTCTGGAGTTTGTCTCCGACCGCTTCGCCAACAGCCGCTTTGCCGTGACTTTGCAAGGTGATAACTGGGCGGCCAGCGTGCCGTTGCTCGAGGGCGCCAACCAACTGACCCTG
>Ga0233377_1000060_pt1 | contig 75914 bp, 64 predicted proteins | sample ElkDunMinimDraft_6_FD_191540 | JGI IMG/M metagenome (GOLD analysis project Ga0233377, IMG submission 191540) | Fecal eukaryotic communites from dung pellets of Tule Elk in California, USA - Elk Dung E36 | ecosystem: Host-associated > Mammals > Digestive system > Large intestine > Fecal | place...
CCCCCCCACCCCCACCACCCCCCCCACCCCCACCACCCCGACCACCCCGGTCGACGCGGAGGCGGCACAGCCGGGGGGAGGGCCGTGATCTGCTGGGTCAACCCGTTCACGGGGCTCGCCGGGGACATGCTGCTGGCGGCGCTCATCGACGCCGGGGCGCCCCTGGAGGGCATCCGGGCGGCGGTGGGATCGACAGGCCTCACCGGCTGGGAGCTGACGGCCGAACGGGCGGTCAGTCACGGCCTGGCGGTGACCCGCGTACGGGTCGCGGTCACCGACACGGCGACCGAGCGGCGGGCCGCCGAGCTGATCGCGATGGCCGGGGCCGCCAGGCCACCCCAGGTCGCCGCCCTCGCCACCGCCGCGCTGCGGGCGATCGCGGAGGCGGAGGGCCGCATCCACGGCGTCGGCCCCGCCCAGGTGCACCTGCACGAGCTGGGCGGCCACGACGCGCTCGTGGACATCGTCGGCGTGGCCGCCGCGCTGCACCTGCTCGGCGTCGACGCCGTGCACTGCGCCCCGATCCCCCTGGGCACCGGCACGGTGACCACCCGCCACGGCGTACTGCCCGTACCGGCCCCCGCGACCGCCGCCCTGCTGCGCGGGGCACTGGTGACCGGCAGCGATCTGCCGGGCGAGACCGTGACCCCCACGGGGGCGGCGCTGCTGGGCGCCATGCGAGCGCGATACACCCCGCCGCCGGCGATGATCCCGGTGGCGACCGGCTACGGCGCGGGCACCAGGGAACTTCCCGACCGCCCCAACATCGTCGCCGTCACCGTCGCCGAGCCCGCCCGCGACACCGGCACCGAGCCCCTGGTCGTCCTGGAGACCAACCTGGACGACGTCACCGGCGAGGTGCTCGGGCACACGATCGCGCGAGCCCTCGACGCCGGCGCCCTGGACGCCTGGGCCACCCCGGCCACCATGAAGAAGGGGCGGCCGGCGCACGTGCTGCACCTGTTGTGCCGCCGCCCCGCCGTCCCGGCCCTGCGCGAACTGGTCCTCGCCGAGACCGGCGCGCTCGGCGTGCGCGAGGTCGCGGTCGAGCGCACCGCCCTGCCCCGGCACACCACCGAGGTCGACCTGGAGGGCCATCGCGTACGGGTCAAGCACGGACCCCACTCGGCCAAACCCGAACACGACGACGTGGCCGCGGCCTCGGCCGCCCTTGGCCTGTCCCTGCGCGAGACGGCCGCCCGGGCGCTGCGGCTGACCCACGAGCGGCCCGGTTGACCTCCTCCCCGCACCTCGGGGCGAGGGTCTCCACGAGGAGAGGAACACGATGACGGCCCTCGACACCAAGATCACCACCTTGCTCGACCGGCTGGCGGCACTGCCCTCGCTCGCCGTCGCCTTCTCCGGCGGGGTCGACTCCGCGCTGGTGCTGGCGGCGGCGGTCCGGGCGGTCGGGGCCGGCCGGGTCCTGGCGCTGACGGCGGTCTCCGACAGTCTGGCGGCCGAGGAACTCGACGCGGCACGGCGGTTCGCGCTCTCGCTCGGCGTGCGGCACCTGCTGCCGGGCACCGCCGAGACGGCGAACCCCGGCTACCGCGCGAACGGCCGCGACCGCTGCTACTTCTGCAAGTCGGAGGTGCTCGACGTGATCGGCCGGGTGGCGGCCGATCACGGCTTCGCGCACGTCGCCACCGGCACCAACGCCGACGACGCCGCCGACCCCTTCCGGCCGGGGATCAGGGCCGCCGACGAGCGCGGGGTGCTCGCCCCGCTACGGGACGCCGCTCTGACCAAGGCCGAGGTACGGCGGGCGGGCAAGGCGTGGGACCTGACCGTCTGGGACAAGCCGGCCGCGCCCTGCCTGGCCAGCCGGGTGGCCTACGGTGTGGAGGTGACGCCGGCCAGGCTGCGCCGCGTCGAGGCGGCCGAGCGGGCGGTGCGCCGCCTGCTGGCCGGAGCCGGCCTGACGGTCACCGACCTGCGGGTACGCGATCTCGGCGACCGGGCGCGGGTGGAACTGGACGCCGACCTGGTGCCCCGGGTCTCCGGCCTGCCGGGCCTGGTTCCCGCCGTACGCGAGGCGGGCTTTCACGGAGCCCGGGTCGACGTGGCGGTCTTCCGCTCCGGGGTCCTGAACATCGAGCCGCTCCGCCCCTGAGCGGCCGCGCGTGCCCCCCGCGCGTCGGGCCGCCCGCGCGTGGCCTCGGCCGGAAAAAGCCCTCTGGCGGGCCAGGGGGCGGTGGACCCGGCCTGCCAGGGGGAGCCGCCGAACCCCGGCCCGGTGCGCCGGCGTCCAGGACGTCAGACCGGCGTCGCGCCCTCTCGCGACGGGGCGGGCGCGGTCGGCGTGAGCGACCTGTTCAGCGTGTACTCCACCTCGCCGGCTCGGAAGATCACCGACGCCTTGACCTGCGCACGGTCGGACAAGGGTGGGAACGACTCGGGTGCGGTGATCTTCCAGGTCTCGGTGGCCGAGGCGCCGGGGGCGAGCACGCCTCTCACCGCCTCGCCGGCGCGTTCGGCCTCCCAGCCCCGGAGGGTGGCGATCGAGACGGTCAGGCCGGTGGCCGGACGCTCGCCCAGGTTCTTCACCGTGACGGTGACGGTGGTCGAGTCACCGGCCCCCACGGTGGCCGGATCGGCCGAGAGGAAGGCGCCGGCAGGGGGACGCCGCAGGTCGGGGGCTCCACGGTAGGGCCCGGTGGGCCCCGCTTCGTAGATCACTCGGCTGGCCTCGATGGGGAGGTTGCCGTCGGCGACGACGGTGTTCCCGCGGACGATGTTGCCGCGGTCGCCGTCGACGATGCCGGTGATGGCGGGGTTCGTCGCGTAGTTCTCGATCAGGGTGAGATCGCCGGTGTGGTTGCCACCGCCGTTGTTGGCGTGCGCCCACTGCTGTGCGGTGTCGAAGAACACGTTGCGGCGCGCGCTCAGGTACCGGGCGCCCTCGTCGAAGTACAGGCCGAACTGGCCGCTGTTCTCGCAAAAGTTCTCGTCGACGCGGCTGCCGGGCATCGCCGAGAGCGTGTACACGCAACCGGCGGCGGACATCGTCCGCACGACGTCGCGCACGTGGTTGCCCACGACGTGGACGTCACGCAGGGTCGTCGGCGTGTCGTGGATCGGCTGGAAGTCGTAGAGCCCGCGATCGACGTAGTCGGGGCTGCCTCCCGCGTCGTTGGCGCCCCAGCCGTACCCGATGCCGATACCGATGTAGGGCATGTCGGAGACGTGGTTGTGCTCGATGGTCAGCCGCGTGACATAGGTGGCGAGAATCGCGGCCTGGTCCAGGTATTCGAGCGCGGTCGCGTGGACGCGGTTGTCGCTGAGCACGATGTCGCTGTTGACCATACGGGGGTCGGAGGGGTGATGCGCGTCGGAGCGCACGCCGCCGACCACGATCCCGCCGCCGGAGCTCGCGGTGAACGTGCTCCCCACGACCGAGATCCTGTGCGCGCCCAGCCCCACGCCGGTGGCGTGGGCGCCAGCGTCGTTGCCGATGCCGAGCCCGACGGAACCGAGGTTGACGAAGGTGCTGTCGAGGAACCCGATGTCGTCCGCCGCCGACACCTGCACCGCCGCGGGCGCCTGCGCCCAGTCGTTACGAGACGCCTCCAGTCCCGCGCAGCCGGAGGAGCACGAAACGAACGCGTCGGCCGGACGGTGGGGCTGGAGGCCACTGATGAACACGCCGGTCTGCTGGTTGGCGTAGCCGTCGGGCGAGCTTGGGTGCAGCCACGTGGTGCCGGTGAAGGTCAGGCCCTCGAACCGCAGGTTGCGGGCGGGCTCGTCGTAGGTACCGCCGACCTGGAGCAGCGATTCCAGTCGCGGTAGCTCCACTCGCGCGCGCGAGATGTCCTGCCCCGGGAGCGGCTTGTAGTAGAGCGTTCCCGCCGCCGGGTCCAGATACCACTCGCCGGGCTCGTTCAGGAAACTCCTGGAGTTGAGCAGGAAGAACGTCGGGGTGCGGAACGGAGCCTGGATGGTGTCGTAGCCGTAGGTGTTGTTGTCCCAGGCCGGCTGTCGCATGACGACCGTCGATCCGGAGACGCTTCGCAGCGGCGCGAACCGGTTGGTGAACGACAGCATCGCCTGTAATTCGATGCGCTCCTGGTCGGGCAGGGTGGCCAGGTAGGCGAGATCGGGGTTGTCGACGGTGAAACCGGTCGCGGTCGGCGTGATGTCGCCGGGTGCCAGCCTGATCCGCGCGCGTCGCGCGAGGACTCCGTCGACGTAGAGCTGCCGGGTGTCGAATCCGGTGCCGACACGGGCCCTGTGGACGCCCGTGGCGTCGTCGGGTTCCCAGCCGGTGACGGGCCTGGCGCCGCTCAGTACGGGCCTGGCCCCGCGCGCCGCCCTCCAGGTCACGGTGTGCCCGTCGCGCCCGGAGTCGGCGGCGCCGAGGCGCAGCGGCGAGAGCAGCCGGTAGATCCCGTCCAGGAGCAGGACGACGACGTCGCGGTCGCCTCCGGCCGCCGCTTCGCGCGCCCGCCGCCGCGCCTCCCGCAGGGTCGCCAGCGGCCGGCTCGTGGTGCCGGGGCCGCTGTCGTCGGCGTTCTCGGCCCCGGTGGGCGCGACCACGATCGTGTGGTCCGCCCGGGAGGTCTCCGCCGGGTCCGATGTGCGTGTGTGCGGTACGAACGACGAACGCACGCGAGTTCCTTTCTTCCGGCCCGGGTCCTCGTCCGGGCCGGGGGTACGGCGTGGGCGGCCGGTGCCGAACGGTGAGTGCTACCTCTGCGTCCGGTCGCGCAGATCCACGGCCAGGGGGGTGAGCAGGTGCCGCTGCGCGACCTGACCGTGATCGGCCACCGCGAGCAGCCGCCGTCCGGCCTGCTCGGGCCGGACGGCGGGGCCGTCGGCCGTCAGGGTGCCCGGCCGGAGGGTGAACCCCCTGATGGCGTCCTCGTCGACCGTGAGGCCCAGGCCGGGTGAGTCCCCGAGGAGGAACGCGCCGTCCTCGATGTGCAGGTCGACGGACACTCCCGTCGGCGGACGCAGATCCTGCAGTTCGCTGGCGAGGTGGTTCGGTACCGAGGTCGCGGCGTGCAGCAGGCCGATCGGGATGTTGCCGATCGGGCTGACCGGCAGATCGTGGGCGTGGGCCAGGGCCGACACCCGCAGGAAATGGGTGACCCCCCCGACCGCGGCCGTCTGGACGATGTCGACGGCCCCCGCGGCCAGCAGCGGACGATACTGCTCAAGGCCGGTGAGGTTCTCCCCGGTGGCGACCGACGCGCGGATCCCACGGCCGACGGTGGCGAGGCCCTCGGCGTCCCACCGCCGGACGGGCTCCTCGATCCAGGTGAGATCCAGGGTGCGCTCCAGCTCGCAGACGTGCCGGATCGCCTGCTTGCGCGACCACGCCTCGTTCACGTCGAGCATCAGGCCCGGCCGCCTCCCGTGCCCGGCCTCGGTCAGGACCTCCTGCACCAGCGCCAGGCGGTGCCTGTCCCGCTCGATGTCGAGGCCGCCCTTGATCTTGGCCGCCCGCAGGCCGTACTGGGCGTAGACCTCGTACACCGAGACGAGCTCGTCGTCGGTCAGGCCGATGTCCAGGCCCGAGGCGTAGGCGGGGACCCGCCTGTCACGCCCGCCCAGCAGACGCCAGAGCGGTTCGCCGGCCGCCTTCGCCTTGATGTCCCACAGAGCGGTGTCCAGGGCGCCGATGGTCCCGAACACCGCGCCCGCGTGGCCCGCCTTGAAGGTCTGCCGCAGCATGCGGTCGTACAGTGCCGCCACGCCGCGCGGATCCTCCCCCTCGATGGCGGCGAACACGCTGTCGAGCTCCACGTGAGGCCCGACGCCGACACCGGTGATCCCCTCGTCGGTGTCCACCATGACGATGGACACCGGAACGACCCCGTCGGCGTAGACGCCGTTGGAATCACCGACCGGACGGTCCCATTCCTGGACCGTCGTCAAGGCGCGATACCCCGAAATCCGCATGTCAGCCCTTCGTGGAACCGGCGGTGACCCCGTCGGCGATCTGGCGCTGGAGAAAGAGATAGATCATCAACATGGGTACGGCGGCGATCAGAACCCCGGAGGCGAAGGTGGGGATGTTGGCGGAGTACTGTCCCCGCAGCGAGGTGACCCCGACCATGAGGGTGCGGTGGTCGGCCGACGGCATCATCAGCAGGGCGATGAGCACGTCGTTCCAGCAGAACAGGGTGTTGAGGATGCCGACGGACAGCAGCGCCGGAGTGCCCATCGGCAGCATGATCCGCCGGTAGACGCCGTACGTCGTGTTCCCGTCGATTTTCGCCGCGTCGACGATCTCCGCCGGAATGGTCTTGTAGTAACTCGTCATCAGGAAGATGGTGAACGGCAGGAACTGCGCGACGTAGGCCAGGATCAACCCCGGATAGGTGTCGATGAGGCCGCTGTCGGCCATGACCCGCGCGAGCGGCACCATGATCACCTGAAACGGGATGAGCAGCGCCGCGAGACAGCCGAGGAAAAGCGCCTTGGAACCGCGAAACCGCAGCTGGCTCAGCGCGAAGCCCGCCATCGATCCGAAGAGGAGGAGCAGGACCACCGAGATCGTCACCACGATGAGCGAGTTGGCGAAGTATCGGGCCATGCCGACGCTGGTCCACGCCGTGACGATGTTGTCCCACTGCAGGGAGGTCGTCAGGGCGAAGCGGTCGAGAACGTACTCACGCCGGGTCTTCAGGGCGACGTTGACGGTGAACACGAGGGGGTAGATCGTCGCCAGCGCGAGGAGCGCCATCGGAACGGCGACGAGCCACCTGATCAGGCGCTTGCCGAGCATCAGTCCTCCCTCCCCGCGCGGCGGAGCACGCTGATCTGCAGGAGCCCCACCACGAGCATGATGAGGAAGAGAACCGTCGACGCGGCCGAGGCGAGCGCGGGGCGGTTCATCTGTCCCTGCTGGATCCACACGTAGTACTCCGGCAGGTAGGTGGACCCCTCCGGGCCGCCGCTGGTCATGACGTACAGCAGGCCGAACATGGATGTCAGCATCCCGATCATCGTGGTCACGAAGACGAACTGAATGGTGCGGGTGAGACCCGGGATGATCACGTGCCAGATGGTCTGGGGGAGCGACGCGCCGTCCATCCTGGCCGCGTCCAGGAGCGCGGAGTCCAAGGTGGCGAATCCGGCGAGGAACACCACCAGGGCCATCCCGAACGTCGCCCAGACGTGCACGCCGACCACCGCGAACATGGCGACACCCGGGTCGCCGAGCCAGTCGACCGGACCGAGGCCGACCGTCGCGAGGACGGTGTTCAACGGGCCGTCGAAGGCGAGCATCAGGTTGAAGATCGCACCGACGATCACCGGTGAGAGCACGGCAGGGAAGAAGTAGACGCTGCGGAAGACCCGGTGCCCGGGAACGCGCAGGTAGATGAACGTCGCGAGCAGCCCGGGGATGGCCACCGCCACGGGAAGGAGCAGCACCAGCAGCCCGACGTTGCGCAGCGCGCTCTGGAACGTCGCGTCCTGGAACATCTCCAGGTAGTTGTCGAGACCGACCATCGTCCCGTTGCGCTCGCCGTCTCCGGTGAAGGAGAAGTTGACGCCCAGCAGCAGCGGCCACAGCCGCAGGACCACGATGATCAGTAAGGCCGGAGCCACCAGGACGTAAGGCGCGAGGCGCTCGGAACGCAACGAGCGGGAGGGGGGCGGGGAAACGGCCCCGGTGCCGGCGCGGCGTTCCCGCTGCCTTGTTCCTCCTCCACCGCCTGCCCGCCCGGAGCCGACCGGGCGGGCAGACGGTGACGAATCTCGAACCGGCACGAGATCAGCTCGCCCGATCCGAGGCGGCCAGCTGCTCCACTACCTCGTCGACGGTCGCCGATCCGCTCAGGAGCTGCTGGGAAAGCCTTCCCATCAGGTCCAGGGTCTTGGAGGACAACGCGACATGCAGTGCGGGCTTGCCCTCCTTGAGCTGGGACACGAGCGTGCCGACGGCCGCGGGGGCCTGCGAGACGTCGATCGTGGTGTCGGACGCGATCGCGCCGGCCTCGGAGTAGAAGGCGGTGAGGGCCTCGGTGGTGGTCAGTGACCGCACCAGGTCGGCGGCGAGCTTGGGGTCCTTCGCCCACTTCGCGACGCCGTAGCCGATGCCGCCGTCGTAGGCGAGGCTCGGGGTCACCCCGGTGGTGACGACCGGGGCCGGCATGACGCCGAGCTTGTCGGCCCCCAGGAACTCGCTGAAGTCCTTCCAGTGCCCGATGTCGGACATCAGCCCGATGATGTGGGAGGCCTTGCCGGAGTTGAAGATCGTGAAGGCGTCGTTGAACATCGCGGTCGAGTTGGCCCCGTCGTTGTTCAGCTTCGCGTCGCCGGTCTCCTTCCACAGCTTGAAGATCTGCTTCACGTTGGGGGAGTCCCAGACGCGCTTGCCGGCGATCCAGTCGTCGTACTCCTGTGCCGTCAGGATGCCCGAGCCGAGGCCCGACATGAAGAACTGGATGCCGGCGCCCTCCTTGTTGCCGAGCGCGAAGCACCTGGCCCCGGTCGCCTTCTTGATGGTGGCGCAGTCGTCGAGGAACTTGTCCCAGGTGGTGGCGGGGCTCGCCGGGTCGAGTCCCGCCTTCTCGTACAGCGTCTTGCTGTAGTAGATCGGGTGGCCCTGCAACGTCACCGGCGCGGCGTAGATCTTGCCGGCCTCGCTGAAGGCGTCCCAGCCCGCCAGGCGCTGCCTGTCCTCGGCCACGTACTGGTCGAGCGGGAGGAGCGCGTCCACACGGTCGCGGATCTGGCCGCCTCCGTTGAAGAGCATGACGTCGGGCCCCGTGCTGGACTGGATCGCCGAGCCCAGCAGAGTGTAGTACTGGTCGAAGGGCTGGGCCACGAACTCGACCGTGACGTCCGGATGCTTCTTGGCGAAGTCGTCCTTCGCCTTCTGAATGTAGGAGGCGGCGGACGCTTCACCGGACTTCCAGTCCCAGACCACGAGTTTCGTGACCTTGCTGGAATCGCTCGGCGACGACGCGGGTCGCGTGGCGCTTCCGCAGCCGGCCAGGGTCAGCCCCGCAACCAGGACGGCCGACCAGAGTGCTCGCTGCTTCATTGCTTGTTCACTCTCCAGAGTGTGGCCGGGCTCACCCGGCCGCCGTTTGAGGCGAAAGGTAATTCGTATGACGTCTGACGTCAATATGCGTGACATATACTGATGTTGAAATGTGGCGCCGCCAGCGGCACCGGAGGAGATATGACGGCATCACCGGAGTCGCCCCTGAGCTTGGCGTCCCCTCCGGCCTGGGTACGGCGGCCGACCAACCTCGCCAGGGCGGTCACAGCGGAGCTGGTGGAGCGCATCGTCCGCGGGGCGCACCCGCCGGGCACACCGCTGCCCGCCGAGCCCGCCCTCTGTGAGACCTTCTCGGTGAGCCGGACCGTCATCCGCGAGGCGGTGAAGATCCTTCAGGAGAAGGGGCTGGTGCAGGTCCGCCAGGGCAGCGGCACCATAGTCACCTCGCCGACGATGTGGGACATGCTCGACGAGCTTGTCCTCGCGGCGACCATCGCCGAGGACGAGAGCCTGGAGATCCTCGACGATCTCGTCGTCACGCGGCGCGTGCTGGAGTCCGACATGGCGAACCTCGCCGCTCGCCTCGCGGATCAGGACACCGTCGATCGGCTGCGGGCGCTGGTGGACCGGATGGACGAGCTCGTGGACGATCACATCACGTACGCCGATCACGACCGCGCCTTCCACGACACGATCATGCAGGCGTCCGGAAACCGCATCGCCCGTGGCGTGGTGCGGGCACTGGAGAGCCAGGTCATCAACACCGCCCGCTACCTGGGCCAGCCCCAGCGGGCCCTGTGCGTGGCGTCCAACCTTGGTCATCGCCGTATTTACGAGCACATCGCCGCCCATGACCCCGGCGGTGCCGCCGAGGCGATGTTCAGGCACATCACCGAGGCCTGGCTCGTTCGTCGCGGCGGGCCGGGCGATCCCGTGCGCCTGGAGCGCTGAACGCCGGCGGCTATGGACATGTGCTCCCTCGCGCGGGGCCGCCGGGAAGGGCGGGGCCACCGGGAAGGTCCGAGGGCCCGGCGGAGGGAGTCGGCAGGGGCAGGCCCAGGGCGGTGACGCACCGTACCAGGGACTCGCGCCGCACCCGGATCTGCCGGCCGTTGTCGTGGCCGGCGAGGGTGCCGGCGCGAACCTCGGCGATGACGTGGGAGTGCGGGACGTTGAGCACCGCGGCGGCCGTGGCGACGCTCACCAGGGGCTCGTCGGGCAGCATCGCGAGCCGTTCGGCGATCATACGCTCGCGGAATTCGGCGGCGAACCACACGGTGGCGTCACCGATGCCGAGATGAAGGACGAGACCTTCGCGTTCCAGATACCGCAGAAGGTCGTCGATGTCGCCCGGCGTGCTCATTGGTGCTTTCCCTCGTGTCGGTGGTGTGGGCGGGATGGGGTGCCCGGCGCCGCGTTCCAGCGACGGTGCCCCCGGAGCGTCCCGGACGGGTGGGTCCGTCCGCGCCCGCCCACGGTCGGTGTGTCCGGGTGATGACCTTCGCCGGGGCGGTGGGCCACCCCGGCGAAGGCATGAGACGGCTGGATCAGTTGCGCAGGCTCCAGCGCTGGTTGGTGCCGCCGTTACAGGCCCAGAGGTTGAGCTTGGTGCCGTTGGCGGTGGCGTTGCTGGGCGCGTCCAGGCACAGCCCTGACTGCACCCCCGTGATGGTGCCGTTGGCGTTGACGTTCCACTGCTGGTTCGCCTGCCCGTTGCAGTCCCAGATCACCACCTGGGTGCCGTTGCCGGTTCCCTGGCCGTAGGCGTCCAGGCACTTGTTGCCGTACACCGTCAGCTGCTTGCCCGAGGTGTGGGTCCAACGTTGGTTGGTGCCGCTGCCGCAGTCCCACAGCTGGGCTTGGGCTCCGTTGGCGGTGCTGCTGCCGGTGACGTCGACACAGCGGTTCGACTGGGCCCCGACGATCTGCGCGCTCTGCTGACCACCGCTGCCCTGGGGGCCGGCGGCCGCCATCACGGCCTGGGCGCCCGAGGGCCAGTTGCCGTTGGTGACCGTGACGTTGCCGTTGACGACGTTGCCGCGGTCGCCGTTGGTCACGTTGGTGCTGCCGTTGGTCGACCAGTTGTTGGTGACGGTGAAGTTCCCCATGTTCTCGGCGTACCAGTAGTTGGCGGTGGCCCAGGTCCCGGTGGAGGAGAAGACGTTGTTGCGGGCGGTGTAGTAACGGGAGCCCTCGTCGAAGTAGATCCCGAAATAGCCGTTGGTCCGCAGGCAGTAGTTGTCGCTGATCACCGCGTTCGGGTTCGCCGACAGGGTGTAGATGCATCCGCCGTCGTTCATCTGCTGCATGACGTCGTGCACGTAGTTGCCGGTGAGCCGGTTGTTGGACGCGGTGGTGGGCGTGGTGTACCTCGGCTGGTAGTTGTACAGGCCGCGACCGGCGTAGTGCTCACTGCCGCCGGCGTCGTTGGCCCCCCAGCCGTACCCGATCGACATGCCGGTGTAGGGCATGTTGTAGACCTCGTTGTTGGAGATGGTGGCGGTGTTGACGTAGGTGGTCAGGACCGACACGATGCCCCGGTACTCCACGCCGAGGTCGTGAATGCGGTTGTTGCTGACGGTGATGTTCCGGTTCACCATCCGCTGGTCGCCGGGGTGGTGCGCGTCGGCGCGCACGCCGCCGACCACGATGCCGCCGGCCGAGGTGCGGGCGATCTCGGACCGGGTGACGGTGATGTTGCTCGCGCCCAGGCCGACACCGCTGGTGTGGCCGTTGGCGTCGTTGCCGATGCCCACGGCCGTCTGGCCGAGGTTGAAGAACTGCGAGTCGCTGAAGGTGATGTTGTTGGCGGCCGACACCTGCACCGCGGCGGGCATCTGGTACCAGTTCGGCCGGGTGGCCTCGAACTGCGGGCAGCCGTTGTGGCAGGAGGAGAAGCCGGGCCAGCTCCAGTTGCCGGCCATGTAGACGCCGGTCTGCTGGTCCACGTAGCCCTGGTTGCTGCTGGGCCCCATCCAGGTCGTTCCGGTGAAGGTGATCCCGGTGAACGCGATGTGGTGGGCGGGTGCGTCGTAGGTGCCCCCGACGTTCACCAGGGACTGCAGCACCGGCAGCTCCACGCTGACGTTGCTCATGTTCTGCCCGGCGAGCGGGATGTAGGAGAGCTGGCCGGTCCCGGGATTGATGTGCCACTCGCCCGGCGAGTCGAGGAACTCGTAGGCGTTGGCCAGGTAGAGCGGACCCGCCCGGTGCGGGCTGGTGAAGGTGTCGTACCCGAAGTTGTTGTTGCTCCAGCCGGGCTGCTGCATCGTGATGAAGTTCCCGGTGATGTTCTGCACCCTCACGTACCGGTCGGTGAACGAGCCGACGCTCTCCATCTCGACCCGGCTCTTGTCGGCGAGGTTGTTCAGATAGCTCAGGGCGCCGTTGCTGAAGGAGAGACCGCTGCTGTTGGCGGTGAAGTCCGACCGGTTCACGGTGGTACGCGCACGCGTGGCGATGGCACCGTTGACGTAGAGCTGGCGGGTGTCGACCCCGGTGCCGACGTTGGCCCGCCAGATGTTCTTCCCGGAGTCGGCGAGCGACCAGCCGGTGACCGCCCTCGCGCCGCTGATCACGGGGCGCGCCGACGGGGCGGCCCGCCACACCACCTGGTATCCGTTGTTGCCGGAGTCGGCGGCGGTGAGCCGTAGCGGCGCGGAGAGCCGGTACACCCCGTCGGCCAGTTCCACGACGATGTCACCGGACATCGCGCCGGTGAGCGCGCGCACCGCGGTCTGCGCGGCCGGCAACGAGCACGGCTGGGCGCTGGAGCAGCTGCTGCCGCTGCCGGAGGGGGAGGCGTAGAGGGTCGTGGTGGCCGCGAGGGCGGGGGAGGCCGGCGCCACCAGAGCGGTCGCGGCGGTCAATCCGATCGCGGCCGCTCCGGCCAGCATCAGTCTCCGCATCGCGGAGTAGGGGAGTTCGAACACGGCAATTCCTTACGTGGGGGGGTGGGAGGGCGGTGGGGTGCCGCTCTCCCACGGCAGGCATGCGAATGCCCCGCCGTGGGCGAGATCCCCCGCCGGGGACGGACGGCCGTCCCGGCGGGGGATCCCGGATGTCTCACAGGTGGTCGGGCAGGAGGATCAGCTCCTGGTCCAGCGCTGGTTGCCTCCGCCGTTGCAGGACCAGATGACGAGCTTGGTGCCGTTGGCGGTGGCGTTGTTGGGCACGTCCAGGCACTTGTTCGCGCCGATGGCGGTGATGCTGCCGTCGGAGTTGAGGCGCCACTTCTGGTTGTTCTGGCCGTTGCAGTCCCAGATCTGCACCGCGGCGCCGTCGGCGGTGCTCTGGTTGCTCACGTCCAGGCACTTGTTGCCGTAGACCCGCAGCTCACTCGCACTGGTCGACGTCCACTGCTGGTTGTTCTGGCCGTTGCAGTCCCAGATCTGCGCCAGGGCGCCGTTGGCCTGGGAGGCGCCGGTCACATCCAGGCACCTGCCCGAGGCCACCCCCCGGAGCGGGCCCGTCCCCGTTCCCGGCGTCGGGGTCACGGTGGGAGTGGGAGTGGGAGTGGGGTTGGGGTCGCTTCCGAACTGCGAGAAGAACCTCCACACCTCGCCCTTGGTCCAGGTCGTGATGCCGCTCTCGGCGTAGGTCCCGTCCACCGGACCCGGCATGTGACCGTTGTCGAAGGCGGCCCACACGACCGGATAGCCCGCCCGGCACCCCGAGTAGGTGGTGGTGATGTGCGTCCTGCTGCCCGCCGCGGGCTCGGGCGGGTTCTGGGCGGTGCAGCCGTTGTTCCTGACGAACCTGTCACGCAGTGACCGTCCCTGGGAGATGTTGAGCACCGAGTCGCTGATGCCGTGCAGTCCCATGTACGCGATGGGCTGAGAGCCGTCGCCGCACCCGCTGAGCTGCGCGCCGGCGTACACCGCGACCGCACGGAAGACATTCGCCCGGCTGCAGGCGAGCGAGTAACTCATGCCGCCGCCGTAGCTGAAGCCCAGGGCGAAGCGCTGCGAGGTGTCGACGCACAGGGCCGCGTCGATGCGCCTGATCAGGTCGTCGACGAGGACCACGTCCTCGTTGCCGGAGTTGGCCCAGCCGTTGCCGATGCCCTGGGGCGCGACGAAGATCGCGTTGTTGTTCGACATCTGCCGCATGCCGTAGAAGGACCAGGGGTAACCGCTGGTGCCGCCGGAGTCGACGTCGTTCATGGTGCCGCCGCGCCAGTGGAATCCGAAGAACAACCGGTAGGGCGTGTTGTTGTTGTAGTTGTCGGGGAGTCTCAGGATGAAGGAGCGGGTCTTGCCGCCGCTCTGGATCGTGTGCGTACCGCTGCTCAGCGTCGGGGCCGTGCCGCATCCGGCGGTCGGCGCGAGGGCGCGGGCCCCCGCCGACGAGGAGGTGGCGCCGAAGCTGTTGCTCAGTGCCGCGTGACCCGTGGAAAGGACGAGGAGGGCCGCGACCGCGATCGCCCCGAAGAGGGACCTCCGCTTCACCATCAGGTCACTTCCCCTGCGGTTCGAATGTCGACGTGTCTTGGTGGGCGGAGCACTTGCTTCTCCTTCAGGTGGGGGGTGAGGAGTTTCAGCCGGCCGATGGGTGGCTCGACGCCGTTTTGTCTTCGCCCGCGCCGAACAGCACGCCTGGCCGGTTCTTGCAGGTGTCGCCGAACAATCGCGCCCCGCTCCGAGATGGTGGGAACCGTTCGCGTTGCCGTCGTGGACGTCCTTACCTCCGGTGGGTTTCCCTCCACTCCGGATGTGGTCCGGTTGAGAGGGCACTCCGACAGGAGGCGTCCCGGAGACTTAGCTACTAATTACGTTCCTCACGCTGAGTCGCGTCAAGACCTTAAGCCCACTTATTTCTGACTCCTCACAAGGACACCTTTGTCAGAGTTGGGGTTGTTTCGAAGGTAAGCGCAGGTGGATGGCTTACTCTTCCCCCTCTTCCTTCCGTGGATCCGATGACGGATCGGATGTGTAGCACTTAATTCCGAGTAGGTTGGCAGGGAATGATGCTGATCCGGGCCACGGTTGGTCGTACTCTTGAGGAGGTGGTGCAGGGAGAGAGCGGGTAGCGTGATCGATAATCCGCGCGCGGAAGGCGCATACCGGCCGGGCTACGAGGTGGCCGCGGAGCAGGTGCTGGAGTTGATCACCAGATTGCGCCTGCGGCCGGGCGACCGCATGCCCACCGAGAACGAGCTGGCCCAGCAACTGGGCACGAGCCGGACCGTGGTGCGCGAGGCGGTGAAGATACTCTCCGCGCTCGGCAGGGTGCGCGCCCAGAAGGGGCGCGGCCTCTATGTGGCCGACGACGAGGGGATGCTCGGCACCGGACGATGGGCGTCCTTCTTCCTGCCCACCGACCTGGACCACATCTACATGCTGTTCGAGTTCCGCCGGGCACAGGAGATGGAGACCAGCCGGTTGGCCGCCCGCCGCGCCACCCCGGCGGAGCTGGGAGACATCGAGAAGTCGGCGGGGGTGTGCCGCTACGGGTTCGACACCGGCCGCGAGGATCTGTTCAACGAGGGCGACGACGCCTTCCACACCGCCATCGCGACGGCCTCACACAACATGTTCCTCCAGATAGCGGTACGGGAGGCCCGCCGGCTGCAGGCGCAGTCCAACCTCATCGGACTGCGCGGCTCGGTGGGCGGGCACGCGGCCAAGGCCGTCGAGGAACACGACACCATCTACCAGGCCATCCGCGCCGGTGACGCCGAGGCGGCGGCCCAGGCGGCGGCGACGCACATCGACAACACCCTGGACGACTACCGCAGGGGGATCCAGCAACGCCTCTTCTCGCCGACCGACTGACTTTCCGCGAGCGGACGACGCCGACGGTGGGTGCTCGGCGCTGTCAGGACCCGCCCGGCGCCGTCGCGCGGGGCGGGGCCGCTCGCGCCCTCGTGACGGGCCCGCCTCGGCGCCCGCGGGTCCTTGAAGGTCGTGGTGCCACCCCTCCGGGAGGAGATGCCGGCCGTGAAATTTTCATCACCTCATTCCGGTCCGCTCGGTGCGGTGACCTGTGAAACAGCAGATGAAGCCGTCTCCCGATCCCGTTCCCGTGCGTCCGGCCGTGTTTTCGGTTCTTGACATCCTCTCCTCGCCTCGTGTTTGCTCCGCTCCACCACCACAGTCATCCGACGCTGGAAGAGGTCGCGACCGGCAAAAAAATGTTAGCGCTCACATATCCCCGCCACCAAAAAAAGCACCCCCGGCGACCGTGAATCCCGGCCACACACCACCTCCGCGATTCCCGCTCACGGTCACCGGCCTCTCAATCAGGAGGGTTCTCCGTACGGCAAAACCCAGACCGACCCGACCCATCGGACCTCGCCGCCCTGTGACCGGCGGGCACCCGCGACGTGCCCCGAGCCGCCGCTGCCGCCGCCACACGGCATTCGTTGGAAAGTGCTCCGAATACAGACCGTCAGCGCTACACGAGCTGTCAGCAGTAACTGCTCTCGGCTTCCGGAAAGAGGTTGAGCATGCGTAGGTGGAGACGGTGGTTCACAGCGGTACTTCTGGCTGTGATCGTGGTCGCGCTGGGCGCGGTGACGCGGACGAGCGTCGCCGGCGCGGAGTCCAACGGCGGCGTGCGGGTCATGCCGCTGGGCGACTCGATCACCGAGGGCACGCAGGTGCCGGGCGGATACCGCATCGGCCTGTGGCAGCGGCTGGTCTCCGGCCGGTACACGGTGGACTTCGTCGGGTCACAGTTCAACGGGCCGGCCGCCCTGGGAGACCACGATCACCAGGGGCACCCGGGCTGGCGCATCGACCAGATCGACGCCAACATTACGAACTGGGCGCGCACCTACAATCCGCGCACGGTGCTGCTGCACATCGGCACCAACGACATCCTGCAGAACTACAACGTGGCCGGCGCGCCCCAGCGGCTCTCCACCCTGATCGACCGCATCACCGCGACCGTGCCGAACGCGGACGTGTTCGTCGCCACGATCATCCCGCTGTCGTCGGCGAACCAGGCGGCCGCCGCCCGCACCTTCAACGCGGCCATCCCCGGCATCGTGCAGAACAAGGTGAACAGCGGCAAGCGCGTCCACCTGGTCGACATGTACAGCAAGCTGACCACGTCCGACCTGATCGACGGCATCCACCCCACCGCGGGCGGCTACGACAAGATGGCCGCCGCCTGGTACGCGGCACTCCAGTCGGTCTCCGGCACCATCGGCCAGCCCGGCGACCCCGGGGCGACGCCCTCGCCCTCGCCGACGAGCGCGATCCGCGGCGTGGGGTCGGGCAGATGCCTGGACGTCGCCAACGTCTCCCAGGCCAACGGCGCCGCGGTGCAGATCTGGGACTGCAACGGCCAGACCAACCAGCGCTGGGCACCGACCAGTGCGAGTGAGCTGCGGGTCTACGGCAACAAGTGCCTGGACGTGAGCAACCAGAGCACCGCCGACGGCGCCGCGGTGCAGATCTGGGACTGCAACGGCCAGAACAACCAGAAGTGGCGCCTCAACTCCGACGGCAGCATCACCGCCATCGGCGCGAACAAGTGCCTGGACGTGTCCAACAACGCCACCGCCAACGGTGCCAGACTCCAGATCTGGTCCTGCAACGGACAGAACAACCAGCGCTGGACCCGCGTCTGACCCGCACTTCCCTACGGTGCGTGGGCCTGCGCCCCCCAGGCAGGCCCACTCGCTGACCGGCCCGGTTGCCGGCGGGCGGGCCTGCTCACCCAGGCCCGCCCGCCGGCCGGGCCGGGCCGGTGCTCCCGCCTCACGGCGGGAGCACCGGGCGGCGCATGGTCATGGGAGCGGCCCCGCGTCGCTCTCGGCCACGGAGGCGCTCACACCGCCGAGGGTGAGTTCGAGGACCGGCGCGTTCATCCCGCCGAAACCGGTCCTCGCCTCCGTGGCCGGGATCCGCCTCGCCGCCCTCGCCGCCCTCGCCGCCCTCGCCGTCCTCGGCGGACGGAACGGATGACGGTGTGTGCGGAAGAAGAGGTGGTACGAGGGCCGGCCCCGGGCGAGGGCGAGCCGTCCGGGTGTGTGTTCCTACACGGTGTTCCTATACGGCGCGGGCGACGGCGATCGTCGAGGCGCCGCGCCGGCCGGCCTCGTAGAACATGTAGGCCACCCCGCCGTCGGTGCCGAAGGAGGGCGCGGCGCTACGGCCGTTGTCGGGGGCCCCGGTCAGGGGGCGGTGAAAGACGCCGAGGTGGACCTCACGGTCGAAGGCGTTGCCCACCTCGGTGAGGAACATGTTTCCGCTGTTGCCGTGGTAGGCGACGTAGGTGGTGCCGTTGCGCTTGAGCAGGGACGCCCCGGACAGGTCGCTCTGCCCGTCGGGGCCGGGCGACACCAGCGGGGCCGGGTCGAACCGCCAGTCCTTGCCGTTGGACGACCAGCCCCAGAAGATCTTGCGGGAGCCGCCGGTGACGCCCATGAAGACCATGACGTACTTGTTGCCCAGCCCCGGCACCGCGTGCTCGAAGACCCGGGCGTAGGAGGTCTCCGTCGAGCCGGGGATCATCGCGGTGGTCAGCACCGTGCCGTGGTAGGTGAAGCGCACGCCGTCGGCCGACCAGGCCATCCTGGTGGTGTTGTTCTCGCCGTGGAAGTACAGGTAGAACTGCCGGGCGGCGGCGTTCCAGATGATGTGCGGCGAGGAGACGTGACCGACCGAGTAGTGCGGTGACCAGGTCCTGGGGATGATCGGGTTGCTCGGGTACTCGGTGAACGGGCCGCCCAGCGAGTTGCCGTAGGCGAGGCAGATGCCACCGGGCGGGTCGTGAGGGGCGTAGTAGAGGTAGTAGCGCCCCAGCGGGCTCGCGATCTTGTCGTACATGCCCCGGATGCAGGGGAAGATCAGCTCGTTGGTCGGGTTGTAGCGCAGGCTCGCCTTGTTGAACGCCGTGCCGATGTAGCGGTACGCGGGGAATCCGGCGGGTCCCAGCGCCGCGGCCCCGCCGGTCCGCGTGGACGCCTGCGCGATCGCCGCCGCGGCCGTCCCGGGAAAGGTGAGCCCGAGACCGCCGGCCACACCGGCGCCGACCGCCGCGCGCAGGAGCCCGCGGCGGTCCAGGAGGGGTTCAGACATTGATCGTCCCTTCGCGACAACTTTCACTGTGAGTGATGGTGAGAACTTCTCCCTGATCGCAAAGGTTCGGTCAGGCGCGCTCGACCGTCAAGGCGCTAATACGAATTATCACCGGCGAAATTTCCAGGACGAGATCCCGCAGCCCGGTTCTTGACAGGAGCGGCCGCTGATTGCAGGATGACGTCCCAACTTCGCTAATGCGCATTATCAGCAGATGGGACGCTACGAATCGTGACCGTCCACGGCCGCCGGCTCACCCAGCAGGACATCGCCCGCATCGCGGGGGTGAGCCAGACAACGGTCTCGCTCGTCCTCAACAACCGGATCGACGCCGAGGTGCGCATCGCCCCGGAGACGCGTGAGCGGGTGCTGAGGGTGATCAGGGAGACCGGATACGTCGCGGACCCGGTCGCCCGGCGGCTCGCCGAGCGGCGCAACCGCATCCTGGGCGTCTTCACCTACGAGGCGGTCTTCCCGACCGCGAGCGCGGACTTCTACCACCCCTTCCTGCTCGGCATCGAGGAGTGCGCCGAGGAGATGGGCTGCGACCTGCTGCTGTTCACCAGTGCCAGGGCCGCGGGGGAGCGGCGCCGCATCTTCAACGAGGACAGCCGGGTGCGGCTGGCGGACGGCTGCGTGCTCCTCGGGCGCACCGTCGACCGCGACGACCTGGCCCGGCTGCTGACGGAGGGCATCCCCTTCGTCTCCATCGGCCGTCGCGACGACGCGGGAGCCCCGGTGCCGTACGTGGGCGCCGACTACTCGCCCGCGGTGCGCGCCCTGGTCGACCGGGCGGCCGGGCTCGGACATCGGCGGCTCGCCTACGTCGGCACCGGGGCGGGTGCCGAGTCGCCGGCCGACCGCATGCGCGGCTTCCGCGAGGCGGTGGCCGCCGTCGGGGCCGAGGGGGTGCACGTGCCGGTCGCCGGCAGGACCCCCGAGGAGATGCTGGACGAGCTGTCGGCCCAGGGGGTGACGGCGGTCTTCGCCGAGGAGCCCGCCGACGCCGTGGCGATCATGCACGCGGCGGGCGAGCGGGGTCTTGAGACCCCCGGTGACCTGTCGTTCGTCGCGCTGGGCGCTCCAACCAGGCCCGTCCGCGTCGACGTCGACCTCACCGGGTTCCGCATCCCCCGGCGGGAGATGGGCCGCAGGGCCGTCGAGCTGCTGGCGCGGCTGCTGGAGCGCGGCGGGGAAACGCCACAGGAACTGCTCGCCTGCGAGCTGGTCGAGGGATCCACGCTCGCCTCGGCCCGGGATTGACCGGATGCGAGAGGGCCGAAAGCGCCGAGAACGGCGAGAAGGCGGGAAACGACGATGATTGGGAGGGACCCCCGACGTGGTTGAGATATCGGCGGACGCGGTGGTCGTCGGCGGAGGGCTGGGCGGCGTCGCCGCCGCCCTGGCGCTGTTGCGAGCCGGGCGCACCGTGATCCTGACCGAGGAGTACGACTGGCTCGGCGGGCAGCTGACCAGCCAGGCCGTGCCGCCCGACGAGCACTCCTGGGTGGAGCGGTTCGGCGTCACGGCCTCCTACCGGGCGCTGCGCGACGGCATCCGCCGCTACTACCGCGACCACTACCCGCTCACCGCGCGGTCGCGGGCCTGGCGGGAGCTGAACCCGGGCGCCGGGCACGTGAGCCGCCTGTGCCACGAGCCGCGCGTCGCGGTCGCGGTGATCGAGGCCATGCTCGCGCCGTACCGGGGTTGCGGGCGGCTGCGCGTGCTGCGGCCGTACCGGCCGGTCGGCGCCGAGGTCGACGGCGACCGGGTGCGGGCCGTGCGCCTGGAACACCGCGGGGGGGAAGGTGAGGTCACGGCCGTCGCGCCGTACGTGCTGGACGCCACGGAGACGGGTGAGCTGCTGCCGCTGACCGGCACCGAGTACGTGACGGGGTTCGAGTCGCAGGGCGACACCGGCGAGCCGAGCGCGCCCGCGGAGGCCCAGCCGATGAACATGCAGGCCGTTTCGGTGTGCTTCGCGATCGACCACGTCGACGGCGACCACACCATCGACAAACCCGCCGCCTACGAGTTCTGGAGAAGCTACCAGCCCGACTTCTGGGGCGACCGGCTGCTGTCCTGGCGCTGCCCGCACCCCAGGACCCTGAAGATCGTGGAGCGCTCCTTCACCCCCAACCCCGACGACGACCCGCTGCTGGTGGAGGCCGACCAGCGGCTCAACCCCGGTGACGCGAACCTGTGGACGTTCCGCAGGATCGCCGCGCGGCGCAACTTCACCGACGGCGCCTACGACAGCGACATCACCCTGGTCAACTGGCCGATGATCGACTACCTGGAGGGGCCGGTCATCGACGTGCCGGACGCCGCCGCGCACGTGGCGGCGGCCCGCGAGCTGTCGCGCTCGGTGCTGTACTGGATGCAGACCGAGGCGCCGCGCGCCGACGGCGGGACCGGTTTTCCCGGTCTGCGCCTGCGCGGCGACGTCACCGGCGGCGGTGAGGACGGGCTGGCCCAGGCACCCTACATCCGCGAGTCGCGCCGCGTCCGCGCCCTGTACACCGTGGCCGAGCAGGACCTGTCGCTCGCGGTGCGCGGCGACAAGGGCGCGGTGAGCTACGCCGACTCCGTCGGGGTGGGGATGTACCGCATCGACCTGCACCCCTCCACCGGGGGCGACAACTACATCGACGTGGCGAGCTCGCCGTTCGAGATCCCCCTCGGCGCGCTCGTGCCGCAGCGGATGACCAACCTTCTGCCCGCGTCCAAGAACATCGGCACCACCCACATCACCAACGGCGCCTACCGGCTGCACCCGGTGGAGTGGAACGTCGGCGAGGCCGCGGGTGCCCTCGCCGCCTTCTGCCTGGACAACGCCACCACCCCGCACGCCGTACGCGAGGACGAGGGACTGCTCGCCGACTTCCAGCGGCGACTCACCCGCGACGGCGTCGAGCTGCGCTGGCCGCAGGTGACCGGCTACTGACCGGACGAGCGGCACCGGCCGGGCGACCGGTCACCCACCACGACCCCGGGGGATTCCCAGCAAGGAGATCGGACGATGAGAACATTCGCGAAGCCCGCGGCCGTCGCGCTGGCGGCGCTGCTCACCCTGACGGCATGTGGCGGGGGAGGCGAGGCCGCCCCCGCCGCGCAGGGCCCGCAGCCGCTGCGCATGACGATCTGGACCTCCAACGAGGCCCACCTGAAGCTGTTCGACGAGATCGCCGCCGAGTACAGGAAGACCCGCCCCGACGTCGGCGAGATCAAGTTCGATCCCCTCCCCTTCGACAACTACACCACGACCCTGACCACCCAGATCGCCGGGGGAAACGCCCCCGACCTGGCCTGGATCCTGGAGAACTCCGCGCCCGACTTCGTCTCCTCCGGCGCGCTGGTGCCGCTCGACGACACGCTGCGCGAGGCCGAGGGGTATGAGTTCGACGACCTCACCCCCTCGGCGGTCAAGCTCTGGCAGGCCGAGGGCAGGCTGTACGCCTACCCGTTCTCCACCTCGCCCTTCGGCGTGTTCGTCAACACCGACCTGCTCGAGAAGGCGGGCCAGAAGACCCCCGCGGAGATGATCGAGGACGGCACGTGGACCTGGGAGAAGGTCGCCGCCCAGAACGCCGCGGTCGCCGCCGAGACCGGCAAGGCGGGCATGGTCGTCCGTGACTTCGACTACAAGGGCTGGGACAACCTCTCCACGGTGTGGGGCGGCTGGGGCGCCCAGGCCTGGAGCGAGGACGGCAGGACCTGCGGGTTCGACAGCCCCGAGATGGTCGAGGCGATGACGTTCCTGCACAAGTCGATCTTCACCGACAAGGCCTTCCCCGGCCCCGGCACCACGGCCGACTTCTTCGCGGGCGACGCGGCGATGACCGTCACCCAGATCTCCCGCGCCTCGCTCCTGCAGGACGCGAAGTTCGGCTGGGACCTCGTGCCGCTGCCCGCCGGGCCCAAGGGCGAGTACTCGGTGATCGGCCAGGCGGGCCTGGGCGTCTTCAAGCAGTCCGCCAACGCGGAGCTGGCGGCCGACTTCCTCGCCTTCTTCACCAACCCCGGCAACTCGGCCAAGCTCGCCGCCTACTTCCCGCCGCCCCGAGCCTCCCAGCTCACCGCCGACACCCTCGCCAAGAGCAACCCGCTGCTCAAGCCCGGCCAGCTGCAGGAGGTCGTGATCGGCGGCATCGAGAAGGGCGTTGTCAAGCCCAACCACACCGGCCAGGCGGAGCTGTCGCAGACCGTACGGGCCGCGCTCGACCCGCTCTGGCGGCCCGGTGCCGACGTCAAGGCCGTGCTGGGCGGCGTGTGCGCCAAGATCCAGCCGATGCTGGGTGCGTGACGTGACCGCGTCACACCCCCGATCCGCGATGACCGGCCGGGCCGACGCCCGGCCGCTCACCGGCGGACGGCCCGCGAGGAGCGGCGATCGGGCCGCCGACCGGGCGGCGGAGAGCACGGGAGCCGGAGGCCGGGCCCCCGGTCCTCAGCGGGCCCACCGGTTTTCCGGCGGCGGTGGAGAGCAGGTGTTCTGGACCATGCGCCGCCGCGACAACCTGGTCGGATACCTGCTCGTCACCCCGCAGCTCCTCGGCAGCCTGCTGTTCGTGCTCCTGCCACTCGGACTCGTCCTGTGGTACAGCCTGCACGAGTGGAACGTGCTGGCAGGGACCTTCGAGTTCGTCGGCGGGGAGAACTACGACCGGCTGCTCGCCGACGCGAACCTGCGCGAGGTCCTGGGAGGAACCGCCCTGTTCTCCGTCGGGCTGGTCGTGCTCAACCTCGGCCTCGCCCTCGTCCTGGCGATCCTGCTCAACCAGCGGCTGCGCGGGACCACCTTCTTCCGTACGGTGTTCTTCTCGCCCGTGGTGGTCTCGCTGGTCGCCTGGACGATCGTGTGGCGGTTTCTCCTGCAGGACGACGGGGGCCTCAACGGCCTGCTCGCCGTCGCGGGGGCCGAGGGCCCCAACTGGCTGCGCGGCGAGGGCACCGCGATGCTCTCGGTGATCGTCGTGCAGGTCCTCAAGAACGTCGGCCTCAACATGGTGCTGTTCCTCGCCGCCCTCCAGGGGGTGCCGTCCCAGCTGTACGAGGCCGCGGAACTGGACGGCGCCGGAGCGTGGACCCGCTTCCTGCGGATCACCGTCCCCCTGATCAGCCCGACCATCCTGCTCACCTCGATCATCACCGTGGTGGGGTCGCTGCAGGTGTTCGCGCAGATCGCGGTGCTCACCCAGGGAGGGCCGGGAATGTCGACGACCGTCCTCGTCTACTACCTGTACCAGCAGGCGTTCCAGTTCCATCACTTCGGATACGGCGCGACGCTGTCGGTCCTGCTGTTCGTGATCGTGGCGCTGCTCACCATCGTGCAGTGGCGGATGCGCAGGAGGTGGGTCTTCAATGAGACGTGAGATACCGGTACGGCTGAAGACGCTCCTGTACGGCGTGCTGTGCGTGTTGTGCGTGCCGTTCGTCTTCCCGACCTGGTGGATGGTCACCTCGTCCCTCAAACCGGTCAGCGAGATCTTCGCCTTCCCGCCGAGGCCGCTGCCCGTCGACTGGGACCTCTCGGCCTACGGGCAGGTCTTCCGGCTCCAGCCCTTCGCGGGCCAGTATCTCAACAGCCTCTACATCGCCCTGGTCGTCACGGCGGGGACGATGGCGGTGGCCGCGATGGCCGGGTACGCCTTCGCGCGCATCCGCTTCCCCGGTCAGAACGTCCTCTTCGTCGTCGTGCTGCTCGGGTTGCTCATCCCGAGCGAGGTCACGATCGTCCCGCTGTTCCAGATGTTCCACGGGCTCGGGCTGACCGACACCCACTGGCCGCTCATCCTGGTGCCGATCCTCGGCGCGCCCGGCGTGCTGGCCACCTTCATCATGAGGCAGTTCTTCGTCAGCCTGCCCGGCGAGCTGGAGGAGGCCGCCCGGGTGGACGGGCTCGGCCGGTTCGGCACCTTCTACCGGGTCGCGCTGCCACTGGCCCGCCCCGCGCTCGGCGCCGTCGCGATCTTCACGTTCCTGCACAGCTGGAACCTCTACCTCGAACCCATCGTGTACCTCTCCTCGCCGGAGAAGTTCACCCTCCCGCAGGCGCTGACCCAGTTCGTCGACGCCTACGGCGGGCCGATGTGGAACGTCCAGCTCGCCGCCGCCTCGATGACCGCCCTGCCGGTGCTCGTGGTGTTCGTGCTCGCGCAGCGGCAGTTCGTCGAGGGCCTGGCCCACACCGGCCTGAAGGGGTGACCTCCTCGCCGCGTTCCCGGAAAGGCCGGGTGGTCAGGCCCGGGGGTCGACGTGGATCTTGGGGCCGGGACCGGAGCCCAGGGGGCGGGAACCCGCGAGGACCTCGCCCACCTCGTCGAGCCCGACGACGGCCGCCACGAGCGGCCGGGGGTCCACCGAACCCGAGGCGTAGTGCTCGATCGCCCCGGCCAGGCCGGGCGAGGCGCTCAGGACGCCGACGGCCGTCACGTCCTTGAGCACCAGCAGACGGGTGTCGACGGCGCTGGGGGTCGAGGCCAGGCCGATGTAGACCACCCGCCTGCCGGGCTCCACCAGATCGACGGCGAGGGAGGGCAGGGCGGGGGCGTTGGAGGCGTCGATGACGGCGTCGAACCGCAGGCCGGGAAGCCGGTCAAAGGTCCATGCCCCGTGCACCCCGAGGGTGCGGGCGAACTCCAGCGACGGCTCCGACAGGCCCATGAGGTGAACCTCCGCCCCGTGCGCCAGGGCGAACCCGGCGGCGAGCAGGCCGATCGTCCCCGGCCCCAGCACCAGCAGCCGGTCGCCGGGGGCGAGGGCCGCGGCCTCGACGGCCCGTAACGCGTTGCCGCCCGGCTCGACCATGGCCCCGGCCACCGCGTCGACCTCGTCAGGCAGGGCGTGCAGCGCGGTGACCGGCACGGGGAGGCGTTCGGCGAGGGCACCGGGCCACCCGCCCCGGATGCCGATCTCGAAGCGGTCCTCACACACGTGCTGCAGCCCGCCCAGGCAGCGGCGGCACCTGCCGCAGCCGAGCATGGTGTCGCCCGTGACGCGGGTGCCGATCCAGCCGCCGTCGACGCCCTCGCCGACCGAGGAGACCGTCCCGCACCACTCGTGGCCGAGCCGGATGGGATAGCGGGCGTGGTCCTCCGCGAGATAGGCCATGTCGCCGCTGAAGAACTCCATGTCGGTGCCGCACACCCCGGCCCGCTCCACGTCGACCACGACCTGCCCGGGGCCGGGAACCGGCGGATCGACGTCCAGTACGGCGAAGCGACGGGGCCCGGTCACGACGAACGCTCTCACGGGTGGAACCTTGCCAGATGACACCGTCAGGAGGGAACAAAGGTAACAGAGGTACAAGAATCGGGCTCCGTAGACTACCGTTCGGCAGATGGGGCTGAAAACGTGACGGCCGAACGGCGTAGCTCGCAGTGGTACGCGGGAAACGACCGCAACGCCTACATCCATCGGGCCTGGATGCGGCGAGGACTGCCCTCGCACGCCTTCGACGGCCGTCCGCACATCGCCATCGCCAACACCGCCTCCGACCTCACACCGTGCAACTCCCATCTCGACGAGGTGGCCGAGGGCGTCAAACGGGGCGTCTGGGAGGCCGGCGGCGTCCCGATGAACCTGCCGGTCGTCTCGCTGGGCGAGACGCTGGTGAGACCCACCGCGATGCTGTGGCGCAACATGGCCGCGATGGCGATCGAGGAGATGCTGCGGGCCAACCCGATCGACGGTGTGGTGCTGCTGGGCGGCTGCGACAAGAGCATCCCGTCCCTGCTGATGGCCGCGGCCTCGGTCGACCTGCCCGCCGTGGTGCTTCCCGGGGGGCCCATGCTCACCGGCACCTTCCGCGGCGTGCAGCTGGGCTGCGGCACGGACGTGTGGAGGCTCAGCGAGGAGGTCCGCGCGGGCACCCTGAGCGAGCAGGCGTTCCTGCGCTCGGAGTCGTCGATGATCCGCAGCAGGGGCCACTGCAACACCATGGGAACCGCCTCCACCATGGCCTGCGTCGCCGAGGCGCTCGGCACCACCATCCCCGGCCTGGCGGGCACGCCCGCCCCCGACAGCCGCCTGCTGGAGGGCGCTCACGAGACAGGGCGGCTCGCCGTCGAGCTCGTCGAGCGGGATCTGCGCCCCAGCGCCCTGCTGACGAGGGGATCCTTCCTCAACGCGATCGTGGCGCTGGCCGCCATCGGCGGATCCACCAACGCGGTGGTGCACCTGCTGGCCATCGCGGGCCGGCTCGGCGTCGAGCTCTCCCTCGACGACTTCGACCGCACCGGCGCCGGGGTGCCGCTCCTGGCCGACCTGCAACCGGCGGGCCGGCACCTGATGGAGGACCTCCACCGCGCGGGCGGGCTGCTGGCCGTGCTGCGCGAGGTGCGCGACCTGCTGGACCCGGAGGCTTTGACGGTGACCGGCAGGCCACTCGCCGACCACCTGGACGAGGCGCGGATCTGGGACGAGACCGTCATCCACCCGCGTGACCGGCCGCTGCGGGAGGCCGCGGGCATCGCCGTCCTGTACGGCGATCTGGCACCGTCGGGCGCCGTCATCAAACCCGCGGCGGCCTCGCCCGAACTGATGCGCCACCGGGGCCGTGCCCTGGTCTTCGACAGCGTCGAGGACATGCACGCGCGGATCGACGATCCCGACCTCGACGTGGACGCCTCCTCGGTGCTCGTGCTGCGCGGGTGCGGCCCCAAGGGCTACCCGGGGATGCCCGAGGTGGCCAACCTGCCCCTGCCGGCCAAGCTCCTGGAGAGCGGGGTGCGTGACATGGTGCGGATCTGCGACGGCCGGATGAGCGGCACGGCGTACGGGACGGTGGTCCTGCACGTGGCGCCGGAGGCCGCGGCGGGCGGCCCGCTCGGCCTGGTGCGGACCGGTGACCCGATCGTCCTGGACGTCGAGGCCAGGCGACTGGACCTCGACATCCCGCCGGAGGACCTGGCCAGACGCCTGCCCTCGGAGAGCATGCGGGAGGCCTTCGCCGCACCCTCACGGGGCTGGGAACGCCTCTACGTCGACCACGTGATGCAGGCCAACCGGGGGGCCGATCTCGACTTCCTCGTCGGCTCCAGCGGTGACGCGGTCGCCCGCGAGTCCCATTGACGCCGGTGACGTCACCGGCGGCACCGACGCCGCGTGACGGGCCGGCCGCATCCGGTACCCGGCGGCCGGCCCGTGCTCCGCGCCGTTCCAGCCTCCCTCGGTCCCCGTCAGCCGCCGGTAGCGGGAGTAGGCGATCTCGTACGGTTCCCGCTGCCCCGAGGGAGGCATCGGCCGGGACCTGAACGAGCGGCGGACCACCTCGCGCAACTCGGTGAGGGAGCCGATACGGCCCTCGGCCATCGCCTGGACCAGCAGGTTGCCCACGGCGGTCGCCTCCACGGGGCCCGCGAGCACCGGCCGCCCCGCGAAGTCGGCGACGAGCCGGCAGAGAGTGTCGCTGGAGGCCGCGCTCCCCACGAGGTGCACCGCCTCCACCCGCCGGTCGCTGAGAGACTCGGCCTGCTCCAGGGCCCACCGGTAGGAGCAGGCGAGGCTCTCCAGGACGCAGCGCACCGTCTGCGCGCGGTCGGCGGGCGGCACCTGGCCGGTCGAACGGCAGTAGGCCGCGATCCTGGCCGGCATGTCACCGGGTTCGAGGAACCACGGGTGGCCGGGGTCGATCAGGGGGCCGAAGGCGGGTGCCGCCGCGGCCTCGGCGACCAGATCCGCGTACGAGGTGCGCACCCCCCAGACCCTGCGGCACTCCTGGAGCAGCAGCAGGCCGTTGAGGGTTCGGGTGAAGCGCACGGTTCCCGTGACGCCGCCCTCGTTGGTGAAACCCGCCAGCCTCGCCTCCCGGCTCGTGACCGGCGCGTCGAGCTCCAGCCCCGCCAGCGAGCGGTGGCCGAAGGAGATGTAGCCGACCGATCCTGACGAGACGGGAAGCGCCGCCGCCGCGGAGGCGGCGTCGTGGCCTGCCACCGCGACGACCGTGGTCGCGGCGCGGCCTCTCCCGTTCCGGTCGCCGCCCCTCCTGCCGCTCCCGCCGCTCTCGTCGCGCAGCGGGCCGACGACGGTGCCGGGCTCGGTGAGCCGGTCGGTGAGCAGGTGGCGGGGCAGGCCCAGGCGGGTGACGATGCTGTTCGCCCAGTGACCGGTCCTGACGTCCAGCAGCTGGCTGGTGCTCGCGATCGTCCGCTCGGTGAGCATCTCACCGCTCAGCCAGAGCGTGAACAGGTCCGGCATCATCATCAGATGGTCGGCCGCGTCCAGGAGCGGGAAACCGGCGTGCGCCAGCAACTGGCAGGCCGTGGTGCCAGGGCTCGGATGGACACCGGTCAGCTCGTAGTGGTCCTGCCAGGAGATGAGTCCGGCCAGTCCGGAGGTGTAGGGGTCGCGGTGGTGGCGGGGGTTGGCCAGCAGCCGCCCGTCGCGGTCGAGGAGCGCGAAGTCACCGCCCCAGGCGGTCACGCCCACGCTGGTGAGGCGGCCGTGGGCCGCGGCCAGCGCGATGCCCCCGCGAGCCTGGGTGAGAAGCCCGAGCACGTCCCAGTACAGGCCGTCGAGAACGCGGACGGGCCGGTTGGCGAAACGGTGCACTTCCCGCACCGAGAGCCGTTCACCATCGAATTCGCCGGTCAATACCCGGCCGTTCTCAGGTCCGAGATCCACGGCCACGTAGACGGGCACGGGTGCAAGGATAACCGGAGAGACTTTACTGATAGGGGAGATATGTCAGAAAAGGTGGGTGAGGAAGCTCACAGGTTCGCCTTTCTCCCCGGGTTCGGCCCTTCGGGCCTTTCCCCTGGGCTCTTCCCTGACGGTTTCACCCGGTGTGCTCAAGCGGTCCCCGCGACCCGGCCGCCTACCGTCACCATTCTCGCCCGGCCCCGTCTCGTCCGGGGTGGGCGAGGACGGCGGGGGCGCCCGGCCCTGTCACGGTGAGGGCCTAAGTGACGATGTCGCGACGTTTACGCGACATGACGGTGACCCCTGTCTGATCCGTGAGTCACCGACCTCCTTATGCGGGCGGCCATTCGGCGTACCGTCCCAGACATTGTCCTCACACCCGTTTCCCCTACGGAGTCGTGGCGCCCACATGGGCTTCCAAGACAGCTGTAAAGACTCATAATTCCTGCGATTTCCCAGCGCCGACAAAGACGCCTCGGATTTCGGGACCGAGATGACCGGGCGCGATTGACACCCGGCGCGGGCCGGCCGTCCGCCGCACCGTTTATCTCGGCCGCGAGGGGTAGTCGGGGGGCCACACACATCGCGACAAGGAGAGAGCCCGCACATGACGAGCGAAGGTCTGTGGAGCTATCGCGAGGGCGTCTACGGTCCCGACGAGACGATGAGCGTCATCGGCTTCGACGTGGAGGCCGTCGACGGCAAGGTCGGCCGGGTGGAGGAGGAGAGCAACATGACCGATGACAGCTACATCGTGGCCGACATCGGCTCCTGGCTCTCCGGCAGGAAGGTCGTGCTCCCGGCCGGCACGGTGACCAGGATCGACAGGGACGAGCACAAGGTGCACATCTCGCAGACCAGGCAGGAGATCCAGGACGCCCCGGATTACGACCCGGCGACCTACCGGCAGAGCGTCCATCGTCAGGAATCGGGCGGTCACTCCACGTCTTCCCCGCCGAACGACCGGTTCACCGCCGATCTCGGCTGAAGCGGCCGTCCAGCCGGATGATGCCGCGGGAGGCGGCGACCGTCACCGCGGCGGTGCGGTCGTCCACGCCAAGCTTGGTGAAGACGTGCAGCAGGTGGGTCTTGACCGTCGCCTCGCTGATGCACAGGTGGGCGGCGATGCCCTTGTTGCTCATCCCCTGGGCGACCGCACCGAGGACCTCGGCCTCCCGGCCACTGAGGGCATCGCGGGCGTCGGCCCGCGCCCACGACAACACCCGGCTCGCGATCGTCGGCGACAGGGCGCTCTCCCCTCGCGCCGCCACCCGGATCGCGTCGAACAGCTGCTCACGGCCGACGTCCTTGAGGAGATAGCCGATGGCTCCCGCCTCGATGGCGCGTGAGATGTCGCCATCGGTGCCGTAGGCGGTCAAGACGATCACCTTGGCTCCCGGGTCGTCCCCGCGGATCCTGCTGATCGCCGTCGCGCCGTCGATCCCGGGCAACTGCAGGTCCATCAGGGTGACGTCGGGCCTCAAATCGCGCGCCAGCCGCACCGCGTCCGTGCCGGAGACCGCTTCGCCGACCACCTCCAGATCGTCCTGGGTGCCCAGGACCGCCCGGATGCCGTCGCGGACCAACGGGTGGTCGTCGGCGATCAGGACCCGGACGGTCATCGTGACCCGCTCAGCGCCACCGCGGAAAGGCTGGCCACCACCGTGGCGCCCGCACCCGGGGCACTTTCCACGAGCAGCGTGCCACCGAGCTGCTCCATCCTCTCCCGCATGATCGAAAGGCCGTGTCCGGAGGCGGCCCTGCCGGGATCGAAACCGTCGCCGTCGTCGTGGACGTCAAGCACGACCAGATCCTCCATGTACGACAGGGTCAGGGTGACCTGCTCGGCGCGGGCATGGCGGCGAACGTTGGCGACCGCCTCCTGGGCCACGCGCAGCAGCTCCGCCTGGACCCGGGCTTCGAGCGGCCGGAGCCTACCGGTGATCACGGTGTGCGCGTGGACGCCGGTCTCATCCGACAGCCGGCCGGACAGCCGCCGCAGGGCCTCCGGCAGGCCGCACTCGTCGAGCTGGCCGGGGCGCAGCGCTCTCACCACCCTGCGGCTCTCCGCCAGATTCTCCCGTGCCACCCGCAGTGCCTGGGTCAGATGCCTGTTGTCCGGCAGGGTGGCCTGGGCCGCCTCCAGCAACATCGCCACGCTGGCGAACCCCTGGGTCAGGCTGTCGTGGATGTCGCGGGCCAGCCGCTGGCGCTCGGCCGCCACGCCCGCCTGCCGTTCGGCCGCCGCCCGCGCCTCCTGCGCCTCCTGCAACCGGTCGAGGAGCCGCTTGCGCTCGGCGTTCTGCCGGGACACCGAACCGAAGTACCCGACCGCGGCGGCCGCGCTGGTCGCGATCAGCGCGGCGATGACGATCTCGGCCCAGGTGATCGACCCGGTCGCGTGGAAACGATGCCACAGCCAGCCCCCGGCGCACGACACCACCGCGACCAGCCCGACCCGCACGGCGTCCATGCAGTACGGCACGAGGACGCTCAGCGCGACCGCCAGGAAGGAGGAGTCGATCGCGAACAGTCCCAGCCAGAGCAGTCCACCGCCGAGCACGTACGGCGCGGGCACGCCGTCCGGGGGCGGCGTGCGCAGCACGAACCACACCGCGTACCAGGCGGCCAGCCCGGTCACCAGCACCACGGGAAGCACCTGGCCCGCCTCCGTCAGGGGGCCGGCCGAGGTGAGCACCAGCCATGAGGCGAAGAAGGCGTGCTGCCACCGGCGCCGCGACCGCTCCCAGGACTCCACACCGCCGACGATAATCAACCTCCCGTCCGTTCGGCATCAACCAGTCGACTGATCACATGATCGGTGTCGCGTTCGATGCGGGCGCAGACCCAGCCGAGCCAGACTCGACGCCGTGACCGCCATCCCCAGCCCGGCCCAGGCCGTCTGGCACCTCGGCCCGCTCCCGATCCGTGCCTACGCCCTGCTGATGCTGCTCGCCGTCCTCGTCGGTATCCGGGTGACCCGGCGCCGCTGGGTCGCTCGCGGCGGCGAGCCCGGCGCGGTCGAGGACATCGCGATCTGGGCCGTGCCACTCGGCCTGGTCGGTGCCAGGCTCTACCACGTGGCCACCGACTGGCAGCGCTACTTCGGCCCCGGCGACGACCCGCTGCGCGCGTTCGCGATCTGGGAGGGCGGGATCAGCATCTGGGGCGCCGTCGCGGGCGGCGCGCTGGGAGCGTGGCCGGCCTGCCGCCGGCACGCCATCGCGCTGCGCGACTTCGCCGACGCCGTCGCGCCCGGGATCGCGCTCGGGCAGGCGATCGCCCGATGGGGCAACTGGTTCAACCAGGAGTTGTACGGCGGGCCGACCACCCTGCCCTGGGCACTGGAGATCGACCCCGCCCATCGGCCACCCGGTATGGCGACCACCGCCACCTACCACCCGACCTTCCTTTACGAGTCGCTGTGGAACCTGGGCGTGGCCGGGTTCGTCATCTGGGCCGAACGACGCTTCCGGCTCGACCGCGGCCGGACGTTCGCGCTCTACGTCGCCGCCTACAGCGCGGGTCGCGCCTGGATCGAGTGGCTCCGCATCGACCCCGCTCCCCACATCCTCGGTCTGCGCCTCAACAACTGGACCGCCCTGCTCGCTTTCACGGCCGCGGTCGCGTACCTCGCCGCCACCGGAAAGGTCGCTCCGGCGGATCGGCAGGAGGCGGCCGACGGGTCGGCGGCCGCTCTCCGCGGACTCGCCGAACGTTCCCACGGCCGGGGCGGTGCCACGAGGCGCCAGAATGTGATCTGGCGTCCGCGGAACCGACCCCCGGGAAAGGGGAACAGATGAAGATTGTCCTCGACGACCTCTCCGGCCCGGAGATCGCCGGTTTTCTCGATGAGCATGTCCAGGAGATGCGAGCCGTCACGCCCCTGAAGAGCAAGCACGCCCTCGATCTGGACGGGCTTCGCCGGCCCGAGGTCACCTTCTGGTCGGTCATGGACGGCGACAACCTGGTGGGCTGCGGTGCGATCAAGAGGCTGGACGCGGGACACGCCGAGGTGAAGTCGATGCGCACCGCGCCGGCGCGCAAGCGCGGCGGGACGGCGTCCCTGCTGCTGGAGCACATCATCACCGAGGCCAGGCGCATGGGATTCACCCGGCTGAGCCTGGAGACCGGGGCGAGCGAGTTCTTCCTGCCCGCCCGGAGGCTGTACGAGAAGTTCGGGTTCGAGTACTGCGAGCCGTTCGCGGACTACGAGTACGATCCGCACAGCGTCTTCATGACGAAAAAGCTGTAAAAATCCCGATTCACGGATCGTCGTGATTGTTTACTGCTGCATGTGTGTTCTCGCATAATATGCGAGGTATTGACCAGTTTGTATCATCGTATGCTGGCCGGGCGCGGAAATCGCCGATCGCGCTAAACCCGAGCCGTGCGTGAAGTGGTCAATGGTCGCATCCTCATTTTCGGGCAGCCGTATCCGTGAGCTGCCGCACCTTCGGCGAAGATGGCCGCTCTCCTTCCGGGAAATGCTAGGTAAAGGGGGGTCGAGGATCCGCAGGACGGTGGTCTTTCCGAGGGTCCGGCCGGTCGCGGCCCGCGTCCGAAGGCGTTCCGTGCCCGCGAGGAGAGGAAAGTCCGTGAGGCGGGCGGGCAACATGAAATTTTCTTGAATTCGTTTCGTGAGAAATCTTCAGATGAAACGCGTGCCGACAGGTTGATTCCTGGCCCATAATCGCCGTCAAGAACATGTGAATCATGAAAAAAGGGGGCGCTGCGGTGCACGGCAGGACCTCTCCGCGGTTCATCGGCCGGAAGCGGGAACTCGACTTTCTCGGGGAGGCGTGGAGGGAGGCCGGACGCCGTGACGCGCGGATCGTGGGTGTCCGAGGGGCTTCCGGGATCGGCAAGACCGAACTGGTCGAGCGCTTCCTGCGTACCGTGCCCGGCGTGCGGACCGTTCGCGCCTTCGGCGACGAGGACGCGCTCGCCCACCCCTGGGGCGTCCTGGAGCAGATCGCCGAGCAGCTGCCGACCTCGGTGCTCGCCAGGACGCTGGAGGGCGAGGCCGAGGCCGCCTTCGTCGGCCAGGCCCTCGCGGTGGAGCTCGCCGCCGCCGACGCGCTGATCGTGGTCGTCGACGACGCGCACTGCGGCGACCGGCAGTCGATGGCCGCGCTGCGCCTGGCGGCCCGGCGCCTGCGCAACGCCCAGGTCATGCTCCTGGTCGTCCACCAGGCTCCCGGGTACGCGACGGGAGCGGTGCCCGACGCGCCCCGCCTGGAACTCCACGAGGGCTGGGCACGCATCTTCGACTCGGCACAGGGGCGTCTGCTCCAGGTCGAGGGACTCCCCGCCGACGATCTCGTGAGGCTCGCCGTCGCGACCGGCCACGACGGGCTCACCCCCTCCGGCGCCAGGAGGCTGCACGAGCACACCGACGGCAACGTACTGCACTCGATCCTCCTGCTGGACCAGGTGGAGATGCACTCGATCAACTTCGGCAACGGCCCGCTGCCCGCCCCCCGGGGCATGACACAGGCCGTCGTGGCGAGGCTGGCGTCGTGTGACCGCCGTACCCGCGAGGTCGTCGGTGCGGCGGCGGTGCTCGGCCGCCGCTTCGGCCTGACCGACCTGCGAGCACTGTCCGGCGTCGACGACGCCACGACCCCCCTCGCGGAGGCCGTCGGCGCCGGGCTGGTGAAGGAGGTCCCCGGGACGGCGGGGCAGGAGTTCGCGTTCACCACCCTGCTCGTCTGGGACCGCATCTACTACGACTCCGGCATCGAGCGCCGCCGCGCCCTGCATCGCAGCGCCGCCCTGCTCGGCGGTCCGGGCGCGCTGTGGCACGGGATCGCGGCGTCAGGGGGCGGCACGGACGGCGAGCTCGCCGGGCTGGCCCAGGAGGAGGCCCAGTTCCTGCTGGCGCGGGGCAGGCTTCCCCTCGCCGCGGTGTACGCCCGCCACGCGGTGGAACTGACGCCACCGGGACCCGACAGGGTGGCCCGCCTGCTGACGGCCGTGGAGACCCTGCTGGTCTGCGGCGACGTCACCGTCGCGCGGCGCTACGAGAGCGAGATCCTCGTCGCGCCACGGGGTCCCTGGCGTGACTACGTCGCCGGCTACCAGGCGCTGATCTCAGGGCGTGTCGCGGAGGCCAAGCTGCTGCTGGTCCAGGCGCTGGGCGCCGTCGCGCGCGACGGGGCGGAGAACCCGCACGCGCCCGCCGACCTGCGGGCGCGCGTCGCGGCCCAGCTGGCGATCATCGGGGTGGTCGAGATCTCCTACCCCGAGATGGTCGAGTACGGTACGGCCGCCGTCGCGGCGGGCAGCCACGAGCCGTGGGTGCGCGCGTTCGCCTGGTTCGCCCAGTCCCTGGGCTGGACCCTGGCCGGACGGGCCGAGGAGGCACTGGCGTCCCTGACGGACGCCGACCTGCCGGGGGCGGCGGCGGGGCTGGACGGGCTGGTGGCCCGCGGGATGATCCGGTTGTGGACCGACGACCTTGAGGGCGCGTCCGCCGACCTGCGTGACAGCGTCGCGCGGGCCACGCGCGGCGAGGCGCTGCGGGTCGGCCAGGCACTCGGTTTCCTGGGCGAGGTCGAGTGCCGCCGGGGCAGACTCGACGACGCCGTCCAGTTCACCAGGCTCGCCGTCGGCGACGCCGAGGAGAACGAGCGGGTCTGGGACTACGCGCTCCTGCATTCTCTGGCCTGTTACCCCCGGGCGGCCCGGGGCGAGTGGGACCAGGCGCGCGAGCACGCCCGCCAGGCCGCGATGTGGGCGCCGATCGTCGAGAGCCGGGTGAGCCTCGCCTACGCGGCGGGCGCGCGTGCGGCGATCGCCCAGGCCCAGGGGGACGCCCGGCGGCTGCTCAGCGCGGCCGAGACCATCGAGTCGCACTACGACTCCCTGGAGCCGGGAACCCACCTGTTCGGCCCGGCCTGTGCCGACGCGCTCTCCCAGCTGGGCCGGATCGAGGAGGCCGAGGCCGCGCTGGGCGTCTTCAGCGACAGGGCCGCCTCCAGCGGGCGCCGCTCGACCCTGATGTCCATCGCGAGGGTCCGGGGCCAGATCGCCGCGGCGAAGGGAGACCACGCGGGCGCCGTACGGGAGTGCGAGGAGGCCCTCGCCCTCGCCCGCGAGGTGGGCCTGCCGATCGAGGCGGGAAGGATCGACCTGGTGATGACGCGCTCCCAGCACGCCAGGGGGCGCCACGCCGAGGCGGAACGGCTGCTGCGGCGGGCACTGATCGCCTTCAACCGCACCGGCGCCGCAGCCTACGCCGCCCTCGCGCTGAAGACGGCCGGGGAGCTCAGGCTCTCCGTGGACGGCCCCAACGCCGCGTTCAACAGCCTCACCGGGGCCGAGCGCGAGGTCGTGGCGATGGTCTGCGAGGGCATGACCACCCGTCAGATCGCGCAGAGGCGCTCGGTGACGATCAGCACCGTGGAGACACAGCTGAACCGCATCTACACGAAGCTGAACGTGACCAGCCGGGTCGAGCTCCGCGCCGTCCTGTCCGACCCCGAGACATAACCGGCACCCGGCACCCGGCACCCGGTTCGCGGTTCGCGGTTCGCGGTTCGCGGTTCGCGGGAGCGGCGTACCGGCGGCGCGGCCGGGCCGGTTGTACGGGGAGCGGGCGTGTCGAGGTCCGTCGTGCCATTCGTAGGGGTGGTACCCGGACGCCTTCCCGGCCCCCGGCGACTACCGTGAGCGCCTGTTGGAGCGCCGGGAGAGCGGTGCCGCAGAAGGAGGCCGGAATGCGGTTGACCATCGACGTCCAGAGGACCGCCACCGGTCACATCGCCGGGACGGTCGCGTCCGACGACTCCGTGCAGCCCGTCCCCTTCCACGGCGTCATCGAGTTGGTCACCCTCCTGGAAACCCACCTGGACGGATGACCGTACGAGGGGATGTCGCGCGCCCTCAGGGGCTGGGGATCGTCGTCCGTGGAGTGCACGCCAGGGGGAGAACATCAGATGGGCATCACATCGCACCTCGAAAGAGAACACCGGCGGCGCCGGCGACGTCGCGGGCGCCGCGGATCCGAGCCGGGCCGGGCCTGCCACCGGCCGAGGATCGGGGCGGTACCGCGGGTCCTTCTCGCGCCGCGGGACGTGCCGGCCACGCGTTCCGAGGGAAACGGTCGCGCCGGATCGGCGGGGACGGTCGCGTGAACGCCACCATGACGGCCTTCGTGCCGCCGACCGACAGCGGTCACGACCTGCTGGACAACTGGATAAGGCCGATCTGCGCGAGGCTGGGAGTCCGTCTCGCGGTCGCCCTTCCCGGCGCCGGCCAGGCCACCGCGCTCGCGGCACAGCGGGCGTCGACCTTCGTCGTGTGGGACTGCTCGGTCGAGGGGCCGGAGGACGTCTACGCGGCCTTCAACATGCGGGCCAAACTCGACCCCGGCAGCATCATCCTCAGCCGCACCCCGTTGCCGCGCAACGTGCTGGCCCGCGCCAGCCACGCCCCCGTCCACGGCGAGTCCCTGGGAAACCCCGAGCTGGGCGTGTGGCTGGAGCGGCGTCTGCGCCGCGTGCTGGGCGCGGTCAGGACACCCGCGTCACGCCTGCCGGAACCTCGGGCGCACTACTGGATGTTCGACGAGCCCGCCGACTACTTCCTCAGCTTTCACGGCGAGCGCCGGCGGGAGGCGGAGGAGTGGCGCGCGGCCTTCGAGAAGGCCCACTCGGTCACCGTGCGGATGGTGCCGCCCCGCGAGTACTCCTACCCGGCCGAGGTGGTCACGCGGCAGCAGATGTGGGAGGGCGTGGCGCGGTTGATGTACGAGATGGTCACGACCGGCAGGGTGATCGTCCATCCCACGCCGGACTACTTCGCGTCGTTCTGGACGGTGAGCGAACTGCTGGCCACGCTGTGGCTGCTGCCGCGCGGTTCCACGCCCCCCATGATCACCTCCGCGTACGCCGCCCGCCCCTCGGGGAGCATCCGGCGGATGGAGCACCTCACCGCCCGTGCCGTCCTGGGCGTCCCCCTCCTGAGCGACGCCCACGCCGACCGCTTCGCCAGGCTCGTCAACCACGCCGACCCGATCACCACCGCCCCGCAGATCAGGAGATCTCCCAAGGGCGAAGGGAGAGGCGTCATCGAGATGGTGAGGAACGTCGGCCACCGCGACCCCGAACTGGGGTCCTCGCGGTTCTGGGACGAGGTGCGGGTGCCCTGCCCGGTCTGCGCCCCCCGGGGCAGGGGTGCGGCGAAGGTCGACTGGGACCGGCACATGGACCTGTCGTGGAACGAGAGGGGGGTGGACCGGTACGGCTATTTCACCGCCCGCCGCGAGGATCTCGGCGCGGAGGGAATTCGCTGCCCCGGATGCCGCACCCACCTGCGGCTCGTCAACGAGCACGGCGTCCGCACACTCTGGACGCCGGCCGCCGAGGGGGAGGCGGAGAGGGAGCGGCCGGTCATCCGGCGCGACCCCGTCTGGCAGGTGTTGCCGGCCGGCCCGCGGGAGGCGGAGACGCTTCCGGGGAAGAGAGGGCTCGGGGCCCTCCTCGACCTCCGGGACAGCGGCTTTCCCACCGGGACGAGGTGGGTTTCCGCACGTGGGCTGGTCTAGGGGTGAGAGGTCCCCCGGGGAGTCGTCACCCCGGAAATAGGAGCGTTCCAAAACAGCGGAGGATCTGGTCATCGTCGCAGACGGACCCGGTTCGGTGAAAGGAGGCGAGGTGGATCCCGTTGACACCGTTCAAGGAGAGTTCTCCTGCTCAAGGAGAAGGGATGGACGTCACCCCTTCCGGTCCGCGGACCGGAGCACCGGGGTGGGATCGCGATGAAGGCGGAGCGCGGCGACGCGACCGCGGAACGCGAGCACGGCCTGGTCCTGTCGCTGACCCGCCGCTCCCGCGCGCTCGGAGCGGCCGGGCGTCACGAAGAGGCGCTCGCCGCGAGCGAGGAGGCCCTGAGGATCGTCCGGCGGCTGGCCGAGGACGACCGCGACACCTATCTTCCCGACCTCGCCCTGTGCCTGGCGGGGGCGGCGACGCGGTACGTCCGGCTGGGCCGCAGGTACGACGCGGTCGAGGCGGGGTGTGAGGCGGTGGCCCTCAGGCGCGAACTGGCGCGGGCACGTCCGGACGACTACCGGCCCCATCTCGCGGGTTCGCTGAACGGCCTCGCCTGCGACCTGGGCCGTATCGGCAGGCCGGAGGCGGCCTTGGAGGCCGCCCGCGAGGCGGTCGACATCTACGAGGATCTCGTCGCACGGAATCCGGCCGAGCACGAGCCGAGTCTCGCCATGGCGCTGCACACCCTGGCTCAGCGGATGGCGTCGCTGGGGCGACTTGAGGAGGCCGTGCTCCACAGCGCGAGGGCCGTCTCCATCCGGCGCGGGTTCGCCGCGGAGAACCCGTCCGTCTACTCGGTGGCCTTCGCCACCGCGCTGCACGGCCTCGGGTGGCTGCTGGCCGCGCTGGGCCGCCGTGAGGAGGCCATCGCCGCCTACGCCGAGTCGGTGACGATCCGCCGCCGGCTGGCCCTGTCGGAGGACGTCCAGGCCGCCGACCACGGCTACCTCGCCGCCGTGGCGGGGGAGTGGGCGGACCTCCTCATGGACGAGGGCCGCCTCCTGGCGGCCATGGAGCCACTGGAGATCGCCAGAGCCGCCTCCGTGCACGCCGGTGACACCGAACGGGCCGGCCGTCTGGCCGCCCTGATGGAACGTGCCGGAAGCATCCGTCCCTGAGCCTTCGGTCCCCGTACGGAAGCGGGAGGCCGGTTCCCTCGCGGAGGGGGAGCGTGGCGGGTGAGGACGGGATTCGCGTCCCGCGCGGGGAGGAGGGGACTCGCGCGGGCCGGGGTCCGCGTGCGGGAGGGGAGACCCGCGCGCGGACCGGGGGAGCTTCACGACCCCGGCCCAGATGACCCCTCCGTCATCCGGGCCGGGGTCCTACCCGGCGGTGAGCCGGGTGCTGCGGTGGCCGGGAACCGGGATCGCCCTCGCCCTCGCCCTCGTCACGCGAAGCATCCCCCCACGCCCTGGCGTGCGCCCCGGTTGAAAGCCCCCAGGCGTTGCGCGGCGGTGCCGTGGTCGCTCACGTCGGTCCAGGGAGTGTCGTCGGCGTGTGCCCGCAGGGCCGCCGCGATCTCCTCGGTGTCGCCGGCCTCGAAGAACAGGATGCCGTCCTCCGCGGCTCCGAAGAGGGTGGCCCCGGCGAGGCAGTCGGCCTGGAGTTCGAGCTGCCGGGACAGCAGCCGTCGGGGGATGCGGGCCTGGACGGCATGAGCCCATTCGTGCGCGATGATCAGATAGACCCACGCGTCGCCCTGCCGGTATCCCATTCGCATGAGGTCGACGTCCCAGGCGACGAAGTCGTAGGGCGGCCAGCAGTACAGCGCGTTGTCATCGGGAAGGGGATATCCCCGACATGTGGGCGTGTTGCCCCATGCGCCGTCGTACGCGCCGAGAACGCGCGGAGGTGAATACCCGCCGGGAAAGAACTCCGACCAGTGTGTCGCCCAGAAGCGGTTGATGACATATCGCGCGCTGCGGATGTCCTCGTCGATGTCGTCGGGACTCGTCGTGGCGGGGGCGCGCACCGGTGCGTTTCCGCCCGTCGTGGCGGTCGCGGTGCCCGCGGTGCCCGCGATCAGCACGCCGGTGAGCAGCGCGGCGAGTGCGAGACGAGTGGTTCTCCATCGTGAAGCGGCCATGGGCTTCTCCCCGTCGCTGGCGGCCACATGCCGGATGTAACGATCTATCGCCGAGTCTTTTCGCAGGGCAGGGTCACCATATGAGGAAAGGTAATACGGAAGAGGTGCTATCGCGAGACAGCATGAAATATCGTGCTAATTCGTCTCTGAATTCGAGGGATTAGAGGCACGCCATAATCATCGCGAAGCGATCCCCGAGGGGACCCCTCCCGTGCCCATGCCCCCGGGCGGAGACGGTCGCCCCCTCGGCGGGGATGACGGGTCCGCGGCCGGATCCGGCGGGCGGCGGAAACCGGTGAGAGGTGGCGTCAGCCCGCCGGGGGAGCGGAGCTCTCGCGGATGACGAGGTCGGTGGAGAGCTCGACCCGGCGGGGCTCGGGGGACTCGCCACGGGAGATGCCCAGGGCCATGCGGGCGGCGAGGAAGGCCATCTCCTCCAAGGGCTGGCGGACCGTGGTGAGCGGCGGCCAGGCGGACCTGGACAGAGGCAGGTCGTCGAAGCCGACGACGCTCAGATCGTCGGGGACGCGCAGCCCGCGCTGCCTGGCGACCTCGAAGACGCCGAATGCCTGCAGGTCGCAGCCGGCGAAGATGGCGGTGGGCGGGTGGGGCAGCGAGAGCAGGGTGTGGCCGTGGTCGTGGCCGGATCCGACGAGGAAGTCGCCGTGCAGGATCAGCGCGGGGTCGACCTCGACCCCCGCCGTCTCCAGCGCGGCCCGGTAACCGTCTATGCGGGCGCGGCTGCACAGCACGTCGGGCGGACCGCCGATCATGCCGATCCTGCGGTGGCCGAGCTCCAGGAGGTGCCGGGTGGCGGTCAGACCGCCCTGCCAGTTGGTCGCGCCGACCGAGGCCACGCCGGGAGCGGGCTCGCCCTCGGGATCGACGACCACGAAGGGGATCGAGCGGGAGTTGAGCCGGTCGTAGCGCTGTGCCGAGAGGTGGGAGCCGACGATGATCACACCGTCGGTGCGGCGGGCGGCCAGCCGGTCGAGCCAGTCGCGGCCGGGGCCCGCGTGGGTGTGCAGGACGGAGATGACGATGCTGGCCCCTGCCTCCGCGGCCGCCTTCTCGGCCCCGCGGACGAGCTCCATCGCCCACGGGCTCTCCAGCTCGGCGAAGATCAGATCGATCAGGCCCGCCGGGCCGTCGGAACCGGTCGCGCGCCGGATGTAGCCGTGCTCGTGCAGAAGCCGCTCGACCCGCTTGCGGGTCTCGGGCGACACCTCGGCCCTGCCGTTGATCACCTTGGAGACCGTCGGTGCGGAGACGCCCGCCTCCTCAGCGATGCGGGCGATCGTCACCCGGGGCTTACCTGGCATGCCCGGCAGCATATCCGAAACCTTTCGGAGTGTGGCCGATGGCCTGGGGATACGCTTCTTCGTCTCCCAATGGGCTCTCGCGTGATACGCCGCCCGCCCCTGATCGTTGGCGGCGGATGAAAATTTTTGCGGTCGACGGAAATATTCTTCGCCGCCGACCCGCCGACCCGCCGACCCGCCGACCCGCCGACCCGCCGTGAGGCCGGGCCGATGGGGCGAGCCGGACGCGGCGCAGGGCCCGCGGGGTCCACGGGAGCCGGTGGACGCCGCACCGCCACCGTTCAGCCTTCCCTTTTGGGGATAGTTATTTATTTACCACAAGGAACAGAGGATTCTCTTTGTATAGTTCAATATAGCCTTTGGAGGGAGATCCGGTATGGCTGGGGATGAGGTCACGCGGTTGCGTGCCCTGCGGGCGAAGATGGACGGCACCCATGGCGAGGCCGGGTGGCGCCAGGCGCTCACCCAGGCGATCCTGAGCCGATGCGCGGATGAGGACTCCCCGGGCACCGCGAACCGGGCGGATCTCGACGAGGCGGCCGAACACGCGGGCTGGCTCCTCGCCCACGACTGCGACCAGTGGTCCTTCGCCCTGGTGGGACGGGTGCACGAGGTCCGCTGGGAGGAGTTCGGGGATCCCGCCGATCGCGATGTCGCCATCACCATGCTCTCCGAGGCGGACGACCTTCGTGAGGAGAACGCCTGGTTCAGCGCCGCCGACCACGCGGCCCTCGCCGAGCTGCTGCTGAGCCGCCACGCGGACCGGGGTGTCTCGTACGACCTCGACCTGGCGCTCGCCCGGCTGCGGGCCGCCCTGAGCGGATGCGACGACCCGTGGTCGGAGCTCTACCTGTGCTACCGGCTGGGCATGGCGCTGACCCTGCGCGCCACAGGTCCCCGCGCGGCCCCCGCCGATCTCGGCGAGGCCGTGGAACTGCTCACGAAGGTGCTTCCGGCCCTCCCCGAGGGTGACCCGGCCGCCCACCAGACGGCGTTCGCCCTGGGCGGGCTCCTGCGCCGCAGAGGGCTCGCCAGCGGCAGGTAGGGCCGCAGCATCACAGTTGAGCCATGCCGGATCGTCGAGGTCCACCTGGAGCTGAGCGGGGGACAAGGGCAGCGGACCGCGTCGGTCGCGGAACAGCACGACGCCCCGGTGCGGCAGGTCGCGGCGGGAGATCCATTCGAGGCCCGCCGCCGTCGGGTCCTCCCGGCGCGGCCAGTGGGCCCAGAGCCGGGTCACCTCGTACTCCGTCGGCTCCGCCTGGATCAGCCGTTCGTCTTGGGCGGCGGGCAGGAAGGCGGGGGGCGGCTGGGCGGGGAAGGTCAGCCGTCCTCCCAGAGGCGGTCCTCCGGGGCGCTCGACAAGGGCTCGCCCACGTGGGTGGCCACCGAGCGCGCCTCGGCCAGCAGCGGGTGTCCGTCGCTCAGGGCCGGACGGCCGTGGGCGAGCGGCCGGCGGTCGAGGAGCGGCGCCAGGAGCGGCGCCACCTCCTCCACGTCGCCCGCGCCCATCCGGTGCAGCGCGAGATCCAGCCGCCCGGCCAGGACGAGCGGGTGGGAGGCTTCCAGCGATTCCCCGCCCAGGGCGATGAGCGCCGCGCTCGCGGCGTCGGCCTCGTCCCTGTGCCCGAGGGCGTGCGCGGCACGGGCGGTCAGCAGCAGCCGCTCCGCCTGGCCAGGGAAGTCGTCGTCCATGTCACGCTCGGCCTCGGCGAGGGTCGCCAGGACCCGCGCCGCGCCGGTCGCGTCACCGAGGGCCAGCTGCGCGGCGGCCTGGGCACGCAGCACCGGCCGCTCGGGCGGAAGCGCCCGCAGCGCGGCGAGCGCCTGGGACGGCTCGCCCGAGGCGATGAGCGCCGTGGCGCGGATCAGCGTCGCCTCGGCGCCCAGCCGGGGCGACACCTGCCGCGCGAACCACTCCGTGGTGACGGTGCCCCCGGTGAGCAGGCGCACCGCCTGGGCAGGGAAGCCCGCGGCCAGCTCGATCTCCGCCAGGCGCACCGTGTCGTACTGGGGCCAGTAGCCCTCGGGTGCCAGATGCTGCGCGCGCACCCGGAGCGCCTCGGTCAGGTGGTGGCGCGCCTGCGTGGGCTGGCCCACCGCGAGCAGCGCCTCGGCGAGGGTCACCCGGGCGGAGGCGGTGTTGACGTTGTCGGGCCCCAGGCGCTGCTCGCGGTCGGCCAGCGTCGCCTCGGCCAAGGCCACGCCGGTGACGATCCAGCCGGCGCGCGAGGCCGCCCTGGCCGTCGCCTGCCGGGTGAGTGTGAACCGCCGCCACGCCGGGGTGACACCCGTGGCGGAGACGGACTTGGCCCGCTCGTCGCTCACCTTCCGCAGCTCGCGCAGGCCCGCGCGGGGACGGCCGCCCTCGACCAGCACCTCGGCCAGATTGTGCCGCGCCCGCGCGGCGGACGACTCCGCGTCGGCCGGGGCGGGAAGCTTCTCCGCCACCCGCAGCGACCGCTCGAAGCAGAACTTCGCGGCCTCCAGGTCTCCCCGGCGCAGCAGGGCCAGGCCCTGCCTGCTGGTCACGTCGCACAGCGTCTGCCGGTCGGTGAGGTCGGACGCCAGCAGATCCGCCAGCTCTCCTCCGACCTCCGCCGCCCGCGCCAGCAGCGGGCTGTCGTCGAGCAGGACCCGCAGGACCACCTCCAGGGCGCGGACCCGGGCGCGGCCGTCGGGCCCCATCCGCTCGGTGAGCTCGGCTGTCATCTCGGCGGTGTGCAGCCGCTCCGCCCACTCCCCGGCCATCGGCAGCAGGTCGCGGGCCATCCAGTGTGCGCAGAGCGCTGCGGCCTGACGCTCGGCCGGCCCCTCGGGGTCGTCGGTCATCGCCCGGAAGGCCAGCTCCGACAGGCGCCCGGCGCTCGCCGCCGCCCACCCCTCAGGCGGGAGGCCCACCGTCAGCGCGGCGAGCTCCAGCCGGGGCGCCAGGTAGTGCGCGTACGCGGTGACCCGGCCCTCCCAGCCGGCGGCGGCCGTGGCGCCGTAGACCTCCGTCACCTCCCACACCGGAGGGCTCTGCCCGGCCTGCGAGCGCTTCTCCGAGGTGGAGATGTCACCGATGCCCAGGCGTACCTGGCTCAGCATGAAGCGCTCCACCTGATGGAAACGCGCCACCCTGCGCAGTGCCGCGGTGACCAGATCCCGCGCGGCGAGCAGGGAGCGCGGGGGGTGCGGTGCGCCGTCGTCGGAGACGAAGTCGTCGAAGGCGTGCTTGGCCGCCAGGGCCACCAGCACGCGGCGGCTCCTGACCTCGTTGTACAGCCAGACGGCGCTGCGGCCCCTGTCGCCCTCACCGCCCCGGGGCAGTCGCACCCGCTCGGCGACGTCCTCGGCTCGCACCTGGTGGTAGTCACCACGACGGAAGGCATCGGCCGACGCCGCCGCGATGGCGGCGAGCCTGCGTTCCTGCGCCGACACCCTCCACCCCCTTTGAATCACTGCAGATGAATATATCTCACTATGGTTCGGCGAACCTTAAATAAGTGAGTTGGCTATTGCAACAGGCGTCCCGTATCGCCCGGACATCGAGCGGATCGCGGCCGGGAGACCGGACGGCGGCACCGGTTCGCCGGAGACCGGAACCGGACGAGCCCTCCTCCACCCCGGCGCCCGGTATCGCGCCCGGCCCGAGGACCTGTTCCTCCTGTTCGTGGTCAGGCCCTCGGCCGAGTTCGCCGTGAGGCGGGGGAAGCCCGGCGTGCGTCCCCGCCGGCTGTGCTGGATAACCCGCCGATTCTGGGTAGGGCAGGCCCATGGCTGAATTCCTCACAGATATCAAGGAGCTCCGGGCGCGGGCGCGCCAGGAGATCGACAAGGGACCCATCACATCGGCCTACGGCGCGGACCTGTCGCGGGTCATCCAGGTGTGCAACGAGGCCCTCGCGACCGAGCTGGTCTGCGTGCTCCGCTACAAGCGGCATTACTACACCGCCTCGGGCATCCACGCCGGGGCGGTGGCCGCGGAGTTCCTGGAGCACGCCGCCGAGGAGCAGGAGCACGCCGACCGTCTCGCCCAGCGCATCGTCCAGCTCGGTGGCGAGCCCGACTTCAACCCCGAGACACTGGCGGCGCGCTCGCACGCCGAGTACGACGACAGCCTCGGCCTGATCGAGATGGTCAAGGAGGATCTGGTCGCGGAGCGGATCGCGATCGCCTCCTATACGGAGATCGTCAACTGGCTCGGCAACGACGACGTGACCACCAGGCGCCTCTTCGAGGATCTGCTGGCCCAGGAGGAGGAGCACGCCGACGACCTGAAGAGCCTGCTGGAGAGGCTTCCCGGCGCTCTGGGGCAGACGGGGGAGGCATAGGGCGGGGACCAATCGAGCGGCGGGCCCCCGGCGTCGGACGCCGGGGGCCCGCCGCTGTTCGCGCCGGTCGGCACCTGGTGCGCCCTCCCGGCACCGAGGCCGGGGTGCCGCGGCCGGGACCGTTGGACGGCCTCGCGCCCGGTGAGACCGTCCCCTTCCCCGTGCGGACCGGATCGCCCGCTCCGCGCGGGGCCGACGCTGATCGGCGCGGGGGCCCCGTGCGGGCCGCTGATGAAGGAAAGCTACAGAGCGCGTCACTATAGTGGAGATAATTGACGTCGACGGCAGGGCGAACGTATTGTCCGGACAACACCACACCTCGGTTTTGGTGCCCTGACCTCGAAGAACACCCAACGGAGCGTTCATGAAGCGACTAGCAGCGGCAGCGGTCTCCCTCTGCCTCGCAGCCGCCACCGCGGCGTGCGGCGGTAACGCGGACGGCTCCGCCGGTGACGTCTTCACCACGATCGACGCGCTCAAGCCGGGCATCGACGCGAACGCGCCGGTCAACCCGTACAACCCCAAGGGCAACGCCTTCCGGGGGTTCAACGCCGAGTGGCTCGGATGGACCAAGAATCACCTGACCGATCCGAACCAGTTCTATCCGGGGGTCGCGCAGAGCTGGCAGATCCCCTCCGACCAGTCCTCGATCACCCTCAAACTCCGCCCGGACGGCAAGTGGTCCGACGGCGAGCCGATCACCGCGGAGGACGTGAGGTTCTCCATCGGCCTGGCCTACACCCAGGGCGGCACCGCCTACGCCCTCGACCCCTCCGCGGCCGGTACGGCCTCCGACATCAAGATCGTGGACGATTGGACAATCAAGATCACCCAGGCGGCGAAGAACCCGAGTTCCTCCTTCGTGCGCAGCGTCATGGAGACCGTCATCGTCCCCGAGCACGTCTGGCGCGGTGTGCTGCCCGCCGACTTCTGGCAGAAGCTGAAGCTCGCGCAGAGCGACGCCCCCGGCGCGGAGGTGGCGCGGGCGGGGATCACCAGCCTCGCGGACAAGGTCATCTCCTTCGCCCCGCCCAGGGACGTCTCGGCCGGGCCGTTCGTGCTGAAGCGCGTCAACCCGGGCGAGGCGCTGCTGGTCAAGAACGAGAACTTCCACAACGCGGCCAACGTCGCCGCCGACCAGGTGCGCATCCTCAACTACACCGGCAACGAGCAGGTCTGGAACTACCTGGTCTCCGGCAGGCTGGACAGCGCGCCGTTCACCGCGGTCCCCGCGGGGGTGATGCGGCGGATCACCGAGACCCCCGGCAACACCATCGTCAGGGGATACTCGCCGGTCAGCATGGGGCTCGCGTTCAACCAGTCCAAAAAGCCCTACGACAACGTGCACGTACGCCGGGCGCTGGCGTACCTGATCGACCGCGCGCAGGTCACCAAGGTCGCCTCCCCCGAGGGCGGCACCGCCTCGGTCACCACCTCCGGCCTGCACCAGGAAGCCGCGAAGGCGTGGCTGGGCGAGGGCCTCGCCGCCCAGGACCCCTACCGGCACGACCCCGCCAGGGCCGAGAGCGAGCTGCGGGCCGCGGGGATGAAGAAGGTCGACGGCAGGTGGACGATGCCCGACGGTAGCCCTTGGAAGATGACCATCAACGTGCCGGCCTCCTTCTCCGACTGGCTGGCGGGCGCCAAGGCCGTCACCAGCCAGCTCAACGACGCCGGGATCGACGCAGAGGTCGTCACCACCGCCGACTATCCGCTCTACCTGGAGGAGATGGCGGCAGGGAAGTACGACCTCGGCTTCTGGCTGGTGGCGCTCGGCCCGGCCCCGTACAACATCTTCCAGCGCCTGTACGGCGCGCAGAACGGCTGGCAGCTCTTCGGCGGCAGGCTCAAGCACGTCGCCCCCGGCACGGAGGGCAACTGGATGGGCGGCGCCGAGATCATCGACGTCAAGGGCGTGGGCAAGGTCAATCCCGGCGAACTGGCGGTGAAGCTGAACTCCGTGCCCGAGGCGGAGCAGCGGCGGATCGTCTCGATCCTCGCCAGGACCGCCAACCAGGACCTCCCGGTGATCCAGCTGTGGGACTACGTCAACACCCAGGTCGTCAACACCACCCGTTTCACCGGATTCCCCGGCGACGACAGTGACGCGCTGCGCCTCACCTCCGGGGTCTGGCTCCAGCTCGGCATGATCGAGAGGAAGGGCCGGATATGAGGGTCATCGCACGCCGCCTCGCGGGCCACCTCGTCCGCGGGCTCGCCATGATCCTGGTGGTCACCACGATCAGCTTCGTGATCATCAGGAACGTTCCCGGGGACCCCATGCGGGCCCGCTACGAGAAGCTGGTCGAGCAGGGCATGTCGCCGGAACAGGCCGAACGCGCCGTCGCGGTGCTGTACGGGTTCATGCCCAAGGGCACGATGTGGGAGCAGTACGTCGACTACATGAGAGGGCTGCTCCACCTCGACCTCGGCCAGTCGCTGAGCGTTCCCGGCGCGGAGGTGACGACCCTGCTCGCCTCGGCGGCGACGTGGACGATCCTGCCGGTCCTCGTCGGCACTCTGCTCAGCTTCGCGGTCGGCGTCATCCTGGGCGTCTACGCGGCGATCAAGCGGTCGAGCAAACTGGGGGACGTCCTCGCCGTCTCGGGCTCGCTGTTGCACGGCCTGCCGCAGTACGTCCTCGCGCTGCTGCTCAGCGCGGTCTTCACGACCCTGCTTCCGATCTTCCCCGCGAGCGGCACGGCGGACGTCACGCTCGAACCCGGCCTCAACGCCCCCTACATCGGCTCGCTGATCCAGTACGCCACGCTGCCGATCCTGACCTACGCGCTGGCCGGATACGGGGGCTGGATCCTGGCGATGAAGTCGAGCGTGGTCACCGTGCTGGGCGACGACTTCATCCTCGCCGCCGAGTTGCGCGGCATGAAGCGGGGCGTCATCTTCCGCTACGTGGCGCGCAACGCGATCCTGCCGCTGTTCACCATCCTCGCGCTCTCGCTGGGCCTGCTGTTCGGCGGTGCGATCTTCATCGAGCGGATCTTCACCTATCCGGGGCTCGGCCTGCTGCTGCTCAACAGCATCACCGACCGCGACTACGCGCTGATGGGCGGGGCCTTCCTGCTGATCACCGTGGCGATCGTCATCGCGAACATCATCGCCGACATGCTCTACACCGCCATCGATCCACGGGTCCGTTCCGGACAGGAGGCGTCATGACCGGACGAGTCAGGGAAGCTGCGGGAAACGGCCTTTCCGGCACGCGGGCGGCGGACCTCACGAGCCCGTACACCCGCACCGCGGGGGTGGTCGCGTGACGGCACCGGTCATCACAGACGGCGCCTCCGGCGCACCCGGCACCCCGGGCACCCCGGGGATCTCCGGCACCCGTGCGACGCTGCGGCGTAACTTCCGGCGCGGCGTCTGGCGGGTCCTGCGGCGCAAGCCCAGCCGGATCGTGGGCGTGGCGATCCTGGCCGTGTTCGCCTTCATGGGGATCTTCGGACCGCTGCTCTACCCCGCGCGGCTGCCGCGCGACGACAACGCGCTCTACGCCGCGCCGAGCCTCGCGCACCCCTTCGGCACCGACTTCGAGGGCACGGACGTGCTCGCCCTGGTGGTCACCGGCGCCCGGTACGTCCTGCTGACCGCCCTGGTCACCGCCGTCATCACGGTCGCCGTCGGCACCGCCGTCGGGCTGTTCGCGGGGTTCCGGCGCGGACGCTGGGACGCCGTGCTCATGCGGATCACCGACATGAAGCTCACCATCCCCGCCCTTCCGCTGCTGCTCGTCCTGTCGACCGTCTGGAAGTTCACCAGCGCGCTGGAGATGGGCCTGGTGCTCGGGCTCCTCGGCTGGGGCGGTGTGGCGCGCGCCGTGCGGGCGCAGACCCTCTCGCTGCGCGAGCGCGGCTTCATCGAGGCGGCCAGGGGGCTCGGCCTGTCCGGCAGGCACATCGTCGGCAGGGAACTGCTGCCCAGCATGGCCCCCTTCATCGCGATGAACATGCTCATCGCGGTGACCGGCGCGGTGTACGCGCAGGTGGGCCTGTTCTTCCTGGGTGTCCTGCCGTTCGACGCCAACAACTGGGGCGTGATGCTCAACCTCGCCGTGTTCGGCGGTGGCGCGCTGACGGCGACCACCGCGCTGCCGTACATGCTGGCACCACTCCTGGCGATCCTGCTGCTCACCCTGGGCATCGTCCTCGTCGTCGACGCCATGGACGAGATCTTCAATCCCCGGCTGCGGGAGGACTGAACAGATGTTCACACGTTCGGAGAAGGCGCCGGTGACACCGGGCGAGCGGCTGGCCGCGGCCGTGAGAACCCTGAGCGCCCGGCGCACCCGCGGCGCCCGGAACCCGGAGGGGGCCGGCGGCGCCGGCGGCACCGCGAGCCCTCAGGGCGCGGCGAGATCCCGCGAGGCGAGAAGAAGCGGCCCGCCCGGAGTGCGGGTCAAGGACCTGTCCGTCGTCTACCGGACGTCGGCGGGGGAACTGCCCGCGGTGTCGGGGATCGACCTTGAGCTGGTTCCGGGGACGATCACCGGGGTGGTCGGCGAGTCGGGGTCGGGCAAGTCCACCCTGGCGCTGTCGCTGCTCAACGCGGTCCAGCCTCCCGGCAGGATCCGCTCGGGCAGCGTGGAGATCGACGGGCTCGGCGACGTCGTGGAATTGCGGGGCGACGATCTGCGCAGGGCGCGGGGGCGGCACATCGGGTACGTCTTCCAGGCGGCCCAGAACTCCCTCAACCCGCTCAAGACGGTCGGCAAGCAACTCCTCGACCTGGGCCGTTCGCACGACATCCAGGATCTGAGAGAGCTGGTCAGGGACGCCAAGGACCTGCTCGGCAGGATGGGCCTGGACGGCGCCCGCGTGCTCGACTCCCACCAGCACGAGCTGTCCGGCGGGATGCGCCAGCGGGTCGGCATCATGTTCGCGCTGGTGCTCAACGCCCACCTCGTCGTGCTGGACGAGCCCACGACCGCGCTCGACATGATCAGCCAGGCCACGATCCTGCGGATCATCAGGGAGGTCCACGAGGAGCGCGGGCTCACCACGCTCGTCATCACCCACGATCTCGGCGTGGTGGCGGAGGTCGCCGACCGGCTCGCCGTCATGTACGGCGGGCGCGTGGTGGAGCAGGGACCGACCATCGAGGTGCTCGGCGCCCCCCGCCACCCCTACACCCAGGGCCTGATCCGTGCCATCCCGCGTCTGGTCGGCGACATCGGGGAGGCGAGGGCACTGCCCGGCCGTCCGCCGACGCTTGGGACGGTCCCGTCGAGGGGATGCGTCTTCAGGGAGCGTTGCGAGCTGCGCATGGACGTCTGCGAGACCGAGGAACCGCCCGCCGTCACACGCGGGGAGTGGATCGTGGCCTGCCACGCCGTCGCCGCCCGCCACGCGGACGAGGACGCGGACGCCGCGCGCGCCGCGCACCGGACCGGCCACGCAGTCATCGCGTGTTCCGCGACCGGGGCGGACGCCGGGACCGAAAACGTCGCGCGTGCCGCGACCGGGACGAAGAACGCGACCGGGGCCGGTAACAGAGGCAAGAACGCCTGCGAGGACCGGGACACGGTTGCGCGGGGGGCCGGAAGGTCCGCCGGGACACACGGGCCGAAGGAGAAAGCGTGATCACTGGACGGGGAGTCACGAAGACCTTCAAGCAGCGGGGCGGCATACTCGCCGGGCGGGAGGTGAAGGCGCTGCGCGGCGTCGACTTCACCATCCCCAAGGGCGGGGCGGTGTCGTTCATCGGGGAGTCGGGCTGCGGCAAGACGACGCTGGGGCGGATCATCGCCGGGCTGGAGAGCTACGACTCCGGAGAGATCATCATCGACGGCACGCCCATGTCGTCGCTGCGCCCGAGACAGCGCCAGCCCTACTTCCGCAGGATCCAGCTCATCCACCAGGACCCGTACTCGGCGCTCAACCCGACCCGCACGGTGCACCAGACGCTGGACGCGCCGCTGACGCTGCGAGCCGCGCAGACCGGCCGATCGCGCTCGTGGGTGGACGGGCGGGCCCAGGAACTGCTGGAACTGGTCGGCCTCGACCCCGGCTACGTGCTGCCGCGCTACCCCCACCAGCTCTCGGGCGGTATGCGCCAGCGGGTGGTCATCGCCCGCGCCCTCACCGTCGACCCCGAGATGCTCGTCGCCGACGAGGCCGTCTCCATGATCGACGTATCGCTGCGGCTGGGCATCCTCGCCCTGCTCAAGGACCTTCGCGAGCGCCTCGGGGTGAGCGTGCTGTTCATCACCCACGACGTGGCGACCGCGCGCTACATCGGCGACGACGGCGAGCTGTACGTCATCTACCGGGGGCAGGTCGTCGAGCGCGGCCACGTCGAGACGATCATCTCCGCCCCGGTGCACCCGTACACCCAGTCGCTGCTGTCGGCCATCCCCGTGCTGCACGGCCTGGAGCGGCCGGGAAAGGAGCCGGTGACGCCGACCGGGGCGCTCGACGAGAGCCGCCTCGACGAGGGCTGCCTGTTCGCCCGGCGCTGCCCGTTCCGTACCGGCCGCTGCGAGTCCGAGCAGCCGCTGCTCGGCCACGGCGGCGGTACGCCCCAGGAGCACGCCTGCTTCCACCCCGCTCCACGCAACGTCGTCGCGATGCCGGTCGGTCACCCGTGACCCCGATGGGAAAGAGACCGGGGGCGGCACCGTGCGGCGTGGGCGAGACGCCGGGGACCACCGAGGGGAGCACGGGAACGCCGAGGGCCTCCGAGATACCGGGAACCCGCGAGGTGCCCGGGATCCGGGAGGCCGTCGCGGCCGACGCGGAGGCGCTCGCGGGGATCGCCGGGGCCGCTCTCACCCATGACGCGGGGGAGGCCGCGAGCCTGGTCGCCCGCCTCGCCGCGCCGCCCGCGCACCGTTCCTGGACGGCGCTGGTGACGCCCGGTCTCGACGGTGTGGTGTTCGCCTCGATGTCGGCGCGTGATCCGCACGCGGGCCATCTCGACCTGCTCGCCGTACGTCCCGAGGCCCGGGGGGCGGGACTGGGCAGGGCGCTGGTCACCGCGGCCGAGGACTGGCTGCGCGACCGAGGGGCGACCGAGGCGCGTTTCGCCGGTAACCCGCCCTGCTACGCCTGGCCGGGCATCGACGTGCGCTACACCGCGGCGGCCTGCCTGGCCGAGAGCCTCGGCTACGAGCGCTACGACGTCGCCTGGAACATGACCGCCGACCTCACCGGCGACCTGTCCGTCGATGCCGACCTCACGCGGCTGGCGGCCTTGGGGGTCACGGTCCACGCCGTCGCCCCCGGGGAGCGCGCGGCCGTGTCGGCCTTCGTCGAGGAGCAGTGGAACGCGAACTGGGCGTGGGAGGCCGAGCAGGCCGTCGGCTGCCACTACGCCGTCAGGGAAGGCGAGATCCTCGGCTTCGCCGCGTGGGGCGCGCGGCCCTCCTGGTTCGGCCCGATGGGCACCGCGCCGGCCGCGCGGGGCCTGGGGGTCGGCCGCGTGCTCGTACGCCGCTGTCTCGCCGAGCAGCGGGCCGCGGGCATGTCGAGCGCCCAGATCGGCTGGGTGGGGCCGTTGGGTTTCTACGCCAGGACGGTCGGCGCGCACGCCGAGCGGGTCTTCTGGCTCTACCGCCGTGAGCTGTCGTGAAGGCCTCCGCCGCCCGCCGGGGCTCCTGCCGGGTACGCGGCCGTGACACCCTCGCTGTCAGATGATCATCTACTGAACGGCAGCGGGACAGGACAACCAACGACATGGGACGTCATGAGTAATCAAGTAGCCACACTGTCCACGCTCTCCACCGAGCAGAGCGATCCGCGTTACAGCAGGATCGACCTGCTCCCCACCGAGCAGGTGGCCAGGCTGATGAACGCCGCGGACGCCGCGGTGCCCGCGGCGGTCGCCGAGGCGATTCCGGAGATCTCGGCCGCGGTGGACGCGGTCGTGGCCAGGATGAGGTCGGGTGGCCGCCTGTTCTACGTGGGCGCGGGGACGTCGGGCCGGCTGGCCGTGCTGGACGCCTCGGAATGCCCGCCGACCTTCGGTACCGACCCCGAACTCGTCCAGGGCGTCATCGCGGGTGGCACCCCCGCGCTGACGCGTTCGGTCGAGGGCGCGGAAGACGACCGGGACGGGGGAGCGGCAGCCCTGGCGGAACGGGAAGTGAACGCGCTCGACGCGGTGGTGGGTGTCTCCGCGAGCGGCCGCGCGCCCTTCGTGCTCGGCGCGCTGGCCGAGGCGACCCGCCGTGGAGCCCTGACCGTGGCCCTGTCGTGCAACGTCGCGACCCCGCTCTCGGCGGCCGCCCGGCACCCCATCGAGGTGATCGTCGGCCCGGAGGTGGTGACCGGCTCCACCAGGCTCAAGGCGGGGACCGCGCAGAAGCTCGTCCTCAACATGATCTCCACGATCGCGATGGTCAGGCTGGGCCGCACCTACGGCAACACGATGATCGAGGTGTCGGCGATGAACTCCAAGCTGGCCGACCGGGCGGCCAGAATGGTGAGTGACATCACCGGGGCCGGACTCTCCGCCGCCCGCTCCGCCCTGGAGGCCGCCGGATGGCAGGTGAAGGTCGCGGTACTCATGATCGAGCACGGCCTCGACGCCGACGGTGCCCGGGCCCTGCTGGAGCGGCACGGCGACCATCTTGAGGCGGCGCTGGGGGCGGGACGGGCCAGGGGCGCCTGAACCTCCGCTGGAGGGGAGACCGATGCCGGATGTGAGACCGACGCCGGGCGCGGGGCCTGGACCGGGACCGGAGCTGAAACCGGTACCGGCGGCAGGAGCGGGACCGGACCGGGGCCGAGATCGGGGAGCGGGAACGATGTCCGAGCGTGACGAGGGTGCCCGGCTCGCCGGGATCCTCGGGGCGGCGGTCCCGGGCGTCTGCTCGGCGGCGGTGGCCGCGATCGCCGTGGACGGTGTCACGGTGGCCGCCGCCGCGGTGGGGGAGGCCGTGCGCTACTCGTCGGCCTCGGAGGAACTCGCCGAGGACCGCCCGCCCGCCCGCCGCGACTCGATCTTCGACCTCGCCTCGATCACCAAGCTCTTCACCACGGCCGTCATCCTGTCGCTGGCCGAGGACGGGCTGCTCGGCCTGGACGAGCCCGTCGCGGACCGGCTGCCCGCCTGTTACGGCGGCGCCTCCGAGGTCACCCTGCGGCACCTGCTCACCCACACGGCGGGACTGCCGCCGGGACGCAGAGCCCACGAGGAGATTCCCGGCGACGCAGAGCAGGCCCGCGCCAGGCGCATGGAAAGGATCCTCTCGACGCCGCCGGTCGGCCCTGTCGGGGAGCGTTACCTCTATTCGGACGTCGGCCTGATCACGGCGGGCAGGGTGGCGGAGATCGCCGGCCGGACCTGCCTGGACGAGCTCGCCCGCGTCCGGGTCATCGATCCGCTGGGTCTGCCCGACACCGGGTATCGCCCCGCCGCGTCCCTGCTGCCCAGGATCGTCGCCACCGAGCACAAGCCCGAGCGTCCGGGGCCCGGATGCGTGCGTGGTGAGGTCCACGACGAGACCGCGCACGGCCTGGGCGGGGTCGCCGGACACGCCGGGATCTTCTCCACCGCCGACGACCTCCTGCGCTTCGCCGAGGCGTTGCGCACCGGGGGAGCGCCGGTCCTGGGGCCCGGCGCGGTCGCGGAGATCACCCGCGATCACGGCGTGAGGGGCGCGGACTTCCGCCACGGCCTGGGCGTGCGGATCGGCGACCCCGCGATCGTCGGCCCGCTGGCCGACGCCTACGGCCACTCAGGCTTCACCGGCACCTCGCTCGTCGTCGACCCCGGGCGCGCCCTCACCGTCGTCCTGCTGACCAACAACGTCCACCCCCTGCGCGGCCGCGCGGGCATCCGCGATCTGCGCCACGCCGTCGCCGCCGAGGCTCTGCGCCTGTCCTGAGCCGGGCCTGCTCCGGCGGCGGTAGTCGGTCCTGAAGCCGTCGATGGCCTCCCTGGTGGCCCTCAGGGCCGCGTCGGAGGTCTCGAAGGTGCGCTGGGCGATGCCGACGAAGATGCAGTCGACGATCAGGAGCTGGCTGATCCGGCTGGCGAGGGCGCCCGGCCGGAAGGCGGTCTCCCTGCCCGCCGAGACCAGGACGTGGTCGGCGAGTTCGGCCAGGGAGGAGCGCGGGTTGTTGGTGACGGCCACCGTGGTGGCGCCCGCCCGCCGCGCGACGCGCATGGGCGCGAGCACGTCCGGGGTCTCGCCGGTACAGCTCACCGCCACCGCGACGTCGTCGTCTCGTAGCAGAGCCGCGCTGGTCAACGCCAGATGCGCGTCGGTGTAGACGTGTCCGGGAAGGCCGATCCGCATCAGCTTCTGCGCCATGTCGGCCGCGACGAGCCCGGAGGCGCCGACCCCGTAGACGTCGACCCTGCGCGCCCGGACCATCGCCTCCACCACCAGGCCCAGCCGGTCGGGGTTGAGCTGGGCCGCGGTGTCGGCCAGCGCCTCCGACTCGGCCCTGGCCACCTTCGCGATCACGTCGGTGAGCGGGTCGTCGGGTCCGAGGTCGCCGGGGATCAGCCGCTCGGGCTCGCTCCTGGCCACCGCCGCGGCCAGGGCGAAGCGCAGCTGCGAGTATCCGGCGAAGCCCAGGGCCCTCGCGGTGCGCACGATCGTGGCCTCGCTCGTACCGGAGGCCGCGCTGAACTCGGTGATGGTGCTGCGGGCCACGACGGCGGGGTCGTCGAGGATGAGACGGGCGATGGACTGGGCTGCGGGGGTGAGGGAGGGGAGGACGGCCCTCACCGTGGCCACCAGGTTCACGGGGGTGGGGCCGTCGAGGACGTTCATTAAGCGCCTTTCATGTTTAAAGCAGCCTATTGGTTGCCGGTCAACCGGCGGGCCACGGCGCGGGCCGAGGCCCGGGAGATGCCGTTCGTGGTCACGTACACGGCCCCCGCGGGTTCGCCGGGCATCCCGGTCTCGATCACCACGGTGTCGGGGCGCAGCGCGACGGCCCGCGCCAGCAGCTCGCCGACCCAGGGGTGGCGTCCGGCGTCGTGCACCACCATCACCAGCGGCCGGCTCCCGTCACCCAGGTCGGGCAGCTCGGGCGCCTCCACGGTGACGACGTGGCCGACGGTGCCGGGCAGCACCTCGGCGAAGGCGCCGATGAGACCGGTGAGCGTGCCCGGCTCGACCGCCTCGCTCAGCCGAGGGGCGATGTCGACGACCAGCGGCGGTCCGGAGAGCAGGGCAGGGGCGGCCGTGGAGGTCACCCGGATCGCCGCCAGGGCGGTCCGCAGGCCGAGTTCCTCGCCCTCCTCTCCCGCGCCCCGGGCGGCGATCCCCGCGGCCCGCGCCCGCGCGGCGGCGTCCGAGGCGTACCAGCCCGACAGGGCGAGCACGCGGGAGGCGGCCTCGGCCAGCCGGTCCTCGCCAAGCCTGCCCTCCCGTACGGCGTCCACGACGGCGTCGCGCATCTCGTGGACGTTCTCGCCGCCGGGGGAGGAGATGCCCGCGCAGATCGCGTCGGCCCCGGCCGCCAGGGCGCGGACCGCGATCTCCCCCGGCGGGTGGAGGGCCGCGACGGCGCGCATCTCGATGGCGTCGGTGACGACCATGCCGGTGAATCCCATCTCCTCGCGGAGCAGGCCGGTGATGATGCTCCGGCTCAGCGTCGCGGGGTTCTCCGGATCGAGGGCCGGGATCAGCAGGTGCCCGCACATGACGGCCCTCACCCCCGCCGCCACCGCCGTGCGGAAGGGCGGCAGGTCGCGCTCGGCAAGGAGACGCGGGGAGGCGTGCAGGGTCGGCAGGGCGTGGTGGGAGTCGGTGTGGGTGTCGCCGTGGCCGGGGAAGTGCTTGGCGCAGGCGGCGACCCCGGTCCCCTGGAGCCCGGAGATCCAGGCCGCGGTGTGCCGGGATACCAGCTCGGGATCGGCGCCGAAGGAGCGGACGCCGATCACCGGGTTGAGCGGGTTGGCGTTGACGTCCGCCACCGGGGCGTAGTCGAGGGTGATGCCGACCGAGGCGAGGAGGCGGCCGATCTCCTGGGCGACGAGCCGGGTCGCCTCGACGTCGTCGCCCACGCCCAGGGCCCGGTTGCCCGGCCACGAGCTGCCCCGCGTGGCCTGCAGGCGGGTGACGGACCCGCCCTCCTCGTCCACCGCGATCACCGCGGCGGGGTTCTGCGCGCGCAGCCGGGCGACCAGCTCGGCCGTGTGGTCGAGGCCGGTGAGGTTGCGGGCGAACAGCACGGTCCCGCCGAGACCCTCGTCGCCGAGCGCGCGCAGTAGCCACCCGGGCGGCTCGGTGCCGTCGAAACCCGGCTGGAGGACGGTCATGGCCAGCCGGGCCAGGTCGGGGCTGCGATGGGGCATGCGGTCACCGTGATCGAGGTAGGCGTCTTCTGCGGGCGGGCGAAGGAGGGTGTCTCAAGGCAGACTACCTATCAATGATGATTTCCTTCATTTTCAACGCCTCAAACGTAGTTTTCTGTCATCCGTGCGCCTCCTCGCCCGCCTCGTCGCCGACGGAGTGGTCAGGCCGGACCGGCTGCGGCTCGGGCTGGACGCCGCTTTCGGCGGTGCGGTCCTGGACGCCTCGGGAGACCCGGACGACAGGATCTTCACGCTCGGTCCCCTGCTGCGCGGAAGCCTGTACGAGACGACGGCGATCCCGGAGATCCGCGCCCAGGCGGCGGCCCTCGCACCGCGCCTGCTGGCGGCGATCGCCCCCGCCACCTGGAGCGCCGCGCCGGCCGGTTAGCCCCGTTCCCCGCACGTGCCGCGTCGTTGCGAGCCGGCGAAGGAGCGGAACCAGGCGCCCGCGGCCGGGGGCTCGGTGGTGTGGGACAGGCCTTTCCTCCGGCGTCCCCGCCACCCTTGACGGAGAAATAGCCCGCTTTTTCGCGAACGATACGCTTGATCGTGTTCGTCACCCTTCGCTGGGGGCAGTCCCCGAATGTGAGGAAGTGTGAGGTTTGTCGGTGCCGCCGTCGCGCCGACTCGCGGAAGCGTGATCGCCGCCCCGTTCGGCGCCAACGGCAGGCTCACCCATCAGGACTACCGGGCCCGGCCTCGCGACGTGCCGGACGAGATCCGCTCCCCTTCCCTCGCCGGGACCGGTTCTCCCGGCAGGTCCACCGCGTGAGAGCGGCCTGACCGCTCGCCGGGCCTCTCGGCCCGGTCCCCGGGATCCGCCGTACGAGGTCCGCCGTACGGCTCCATCCTCCGGGCGCTCCGCCGGAAGGCGAGCGTCCGGTCGCGCGCCGCACAGCGATGAGGAAGGGAGGCCGCCGTGGGGAGATCCGGCCAGGAGGTGGCGTTGCGGGCTCTCGGCGCGGCGCTCGACGTGCACGCGCCGACGGCCAGACACGGTGTCAGGACGTTTCCCGAGGGCACGCCGTTCCTGTGGCTGACCGTTCCCGGCGCGGGAGGCGCCACCGTCTTCCTCGACGAGCTCCAATGGATCTGCCTGAGCGAGCCCGAGCGCGGCGGGGTGACCGTCCAGCTCGTCGCCGGCAGGGTCGACGACGATCCCGCCCTCGTCGTGGGCCGCCTCATGGCCGTGATGACGCCGGTGCCCCGGCCCTTCGGCGGCCGTCTGAAACGCGCGCTGAAGGTGGGGCTGCTCGGTATCGCCGGGGGGGCGGGAGTGGGGCTGCTGGCCGCGCTGCTCATGGCGATCCTGGTGGCGGGTAACGGCTACACCTCGCAGGAGACGATCCGCGCGGTGTACGTCCTGGCCGTGCTGATCGGTGTCGCGACCGGGCTGTGGGTGTCCCTGCGCTGGTGGCGGATGGGGCGGGACCCGCGTGATCGAGACTCCGGCGGGCAGAAGCCGTAGAGACGACCACGTGGAGGAACGACATGCCCGAGCTGCTGGTGATCTACAACGAGAGCGCGGGGAGCGCCGACGAGGAGGCCAGGACCGCCGCACTCGAAACGCTGCGCGGCGGTGGCGCCGACGTGATCGAGGCTCCCACCGGGAAGAAGGACCTGGACGAGATGCTCGACTCCTGCCCCGGCAGGGACGTGGTCGTGCTGGGCGGCGACGGCACGCTGCACGTGGTGGTCGCCGCCCTGTACCGGCGTGACGAGCTGGAGGCCCGCACGGTGGGGCTCGTCCCGCTGGGCACCGGCAACGACTTCGCCCGCGGCCTGGGCATCCCGCTGGACCCGCCGGTCGCCGCCCGCGTCGTGCTCGCGGGACGACCCCAGCCGCTCGACCTGCTGGTGGACAACGAGAACGGGATCGTCGTCAACATGGTCCACCTCGGCATCGGCGCCGAGGCCTCCGAAGGGGCGACGCCGCTCAAACCGGTGCTCGGGCGGCTCGCCTACGCGGCGGGGGCGCTGCTCGCGGGCGTGCGAAGCCCCGGCTGGCGGCTGCGCGTCACCGTGGACGGTCGCTCCGCCGGCGACGGGCGCCGGGTGCTCATGGTGGGGATCGGCAACGGCCTCACCATCGGCGGCGGCACCCCGCTGGCTCCCCGGGCCAGGCCCGACGACGGTATGGCCGACGTCGTCGTCTCGCTGACGACCGGACCGCTGGACAGGCTCGCCTACGCGCTCCGGCTGCGCAGGGGAACCCATCCCGGCCTGCGCGACGTGATCACCACTCGTGGCAGGGAGGTGACCGTGGAGGGCGACCCCGTCCCGGTGAACGCCGACGGTGAGCTGTCGGGCCCGATCGCCTGGCGTCGCTGGACGGTTCTGCCCGCGGCCTGGCGCATGTTCACCTGAGGCCGCGCCCGCTTCGTCCGAGGAGGGCGCCGGGGAGCGGGCCGCCCGGTGGGTGTCCCTCCTCTCGGACGCGCCCTCCCCTCGGGCGCGCCCGCCGGTCGGACGTCGCTGTCGCTGTCAGCCCAAGGAGGCCGAGACCAGGTCGCGCGCCTCCTGCTGCACCCGCTTCAGGTGCTCAGGACCCTTGAAGGACTCGGCGTAGATCTTGTACACGTCCTCGGTGCCCGAGGGGCGGGCGGCGAACCAGGCGTTCTCGGTGGAGACCTTGAGCCCGCCGAGGGCCGCGCCGTTGCCGGGGGCCGAGGTCAGCACCTGGGTGATCTCCTCACCGGCGAGGCTGTTCGCGGTGACCTGCTGGGCCGAGAGCCTGGCGAGCACCGCCTTCTCCTCCCGGGTCGCGGGGGCGTCGACGCGGGCGTAGGCGGGGTCGCCGAACCTGGACACCAGGTCGCCGTAGTGCTCGCTCGGTGAGCGGCCCGTGGTCGCGATGATCTCCGCGGCGAGCAGCGCCAGGATGAGGCCGTCCTTGTCGGTGGTCCACACCGAGCCGTCGCGCCGCAGGAACGACGCCCCGGCGCTCTCCTCGCCGCCGAAGCCCAGCGAGCCGTCCAGCAGGCCCGGCACGAACCACTTGAACCCGACGGGGACCTCCATCAGTGGCCTGCCCAGATCGGCGGCCACACGGTCGATCATGCCGCTGCTCACCAGCGTCTTGCCGACCCCGGCCCCGGCAGGCCAGCCGGGCCGGTGGGAGTAGAGGTAGGAGATCGCCGCGGCGAGATAGTGGTTGGGGTTCATCAGCCCTCCGTCGGGCGTGACGATGCCGTGCCGGTCGGCGTCGGCGTCGTTGCCCGTGGAGACGTCGAAGGCGTCACGGCCCGCGATGAGCGAGGCCATCGCGTACGGCGACGAGCAGTCCATCCGGATCTTGCCGTCCCAGTCCAGCGTCATGAACCGCCACGTCGGATCGGTGAGCGGGTTGATCACCGTCAGGTCCAGCCGGTGCCGTTCGGCGATCTCCCCCCAGTACGCGACGCTCGCCCCGCCCAGCGGGTCGGCGCCGATGCGCACCCCCGCCTCCCGGATGGCGTCGAGATCCAGCACCGAGGGCAGGTCGTCCACGTAGCGGCCGAGGAAGTCGTACCGGCCGGTGGTGTCGGCGGCGAGCGCCCGGGTGTACGGGACCCGCCTGACCTCCTTCATGCCGTCGGCGATCAGCGCGTTGGCCCGGTCCTGGATCCAGGAGGTGGCGTCGGTGTCGGCCGGGCCGCCGTGCGGTGGGTTGTACTTGAAGCCGCCGTCGCCGGGCGGATTGTGCGAGGGGGTCACCACCACGCCGTCGGCACGCGCCGAGGAACGTCCCCGGTTGTGGGCGAGGATCGCGTGGGAGACCGCGGGGGTCGGGGTGTAGCCGCCCCGGCTGTCGATCATGACCGTCACCCCGTTGGCCGCGAAGACCTCCAGCGCCGAGACCTGGGCCGGTTCCGACAGCGCGTGGCTGTCGGCGCCCAGGAACAGCGGGCCGTCGATCCCCCGCGCGGCCCGGTACTCCACGATGGCCTGGCTCGTCGCGAGGATGTGGTCCTCGTTGAAGGCGACGTTCAGCGAGGAGCCCCGGTGTCCCGACGTCCCGAACGCCACCCGCTGGCCGATCTCACCCGGGTCGGGACGCAGGGCGTAGTAAGAGGTCACCAGGCGGGCCACGTCGACCAGATCGGACGGCCGGGCGGGCTGTCCCGCGTGTTCGTGCGTCATCGCAGTCTCCTCACATCACACCTGGACTAACCGTATCTGCCTTTAAATCGGATAAGTCTGCACAACTCATGAGGGTCTGTGGTGCGCCGGCGGCTCCGTGCTCCCCGAATACCGTTGACGATGTTGTCGTTGTCGTCGTACCTTCACCCTGTTTGCCCGGTCGCTTGGGAAAAGTCCCCCGTGCGTCGTCGATCCCGGAGGATGCCCTTGCACAGCCGCCCGCCGGCCCCGATGGTCACCTGCCCTCCGGCCGCGCTCCGGTATGCCGGGCGGGCCGGTCGATGACCGCCCTCGCGATCGACATCGGCGGCACCAAGTTCGCCGCGGCGCTGGTCAGGCCGGACGGGGCCGTGACCCGCAGGGTGGAGGTGCCGGTCGGCCCGGACCCCGAGGCGACACTCGTCTCGCTCGTCCACGACGTCGGTGGCATCCGGGACCTTCGGCCCGCGGACGCCGCCGGTGGCGTCGACGACACCGGGGGGCCGGCCGGGGTCGGCATCGGTTCCGCGGGCCCCCTCGACACCGTCGCCGGTACGGTCAGCCCGGTCAACATCCCCGCCTGGCGAGACTTCCCCCTGGTCGGCGCGGTGAGCGAACTCCTCCCCGGCCTTCCCGTCGCGCTCGCGGGAGACGCGCAGTGCATGGCACTGGGGGAGTGGTGGCGGGGCGGGCACTCGCGCTCCCGAGCCCTGCTGGGCATCGTGGTGTCCACCGGTGTGGGCGGGGGCCTGGTCCTCGACGGGAGACCGTACGTGGGACCGACGGGAAACGCGGGACACATCGGGCACATCATCGTGGACCGCGACGGAGAGCTCTGTCCCTGCGGGGCGACCGGCTGCCTGGAGACGATCGCGAGCGGCCCGAGCATGGTCCGCTGGGCGCTGGCGAACGGCTGGAGCGCTCCCGGCACGCATCCGGACGCCCGCGCGCTCTCGGCCGACGCCGCGCGCGGGGTGCCCGCCGCCCAGTCGGCCTTTCAACGGGCCGCCGACGCGCTGGCCGTGGCGATCCTCACCACGGCGGCGCTCTTCGACATCGACGACGTCGTCATCGGGGGTGGCGTGTCCGGGGCGGGGGAGACCCTGCTCGCCCCGCTGCGCCAGGCGGTCGCCAAGCGGGCCGGCCTCGCCTTCCTGCGCCGCCTGACCATCGAACCCACCTCCCTGCAACGCGACGCCGGCCTGTACGGGGCCGCGGCCCTGGTCCTTCCCGTCACGGGATAGGAAGCCGCCTTCTCTCCTTCGCCCGCAGGTGGAGGTGTCCACGCCCTAAGGAGAACTGATGAGTCCACTCGCCGTCCAGTTGTACTCCGTACGCGAACAGGCGGCCGTCGATCGCCGCGCCGTGCTGCGCCGCATCGCCGGCATGGGATACGACGCGGTCGAGCCGTATGACGCGCATCTCGATCCCGGAGGTCTTCGCGAGGATCTGGAGGAGGCCGGGCTCTCGGTGTGCAGTGTTCACGCCCCGCTTCTCGACGAGCGGCGCGCGTCCTCGCTGGCGGGGGCCGTCGCGGTCGGAGCGGGGACCGTCATCGTGCCCGCCGCCCCCGCCGAGTGGTTCGCCGACTCGGAGGGGGTCGAGCTGGCGGCGAGGACCATCGGCGAGGCGGCCCGCGAGGCCGCCGACCACGGGCTGCGGCTCGGATACCACAACCACTGGTGGGAACTGGAACAGCGGGTGGACGGCCGTCCCGCGCTGGAGGTGCTGGCGGAGCTGCTGGACCCCTCGGTGCTGCTGGAGGTCGACCTCTACTGGGCGGCGACCGGCGGGGTCGACCCCTCGGGACTGCTGAGTCGGCTGGGCGAGCGGGTGAGCCACCTGCACGTCAAGGACGGCCCCGCCACCCGGGAGGGGCCGATGACCGCGGTCGGCTCCGGCCAGGTGCCCATCGTGGACGCGCTGAACACCGCGCCGGACGCGGTGCGGATCGTGGAGCTCGACCACTGCGCCACCGACATGCTCCAGGCGCTGGACGACAGCCACGCCTACCTGACCGGTCTCGTCGCCGCCGGGCGGGTGAGCTCGTGACCGGCCCGCTCGGGGTGGCGATCGTCGGCTGCGGCAACATCAGCCACCAGTACCTGGGTAACCTCACCTCCTTCCCCGGCGTGCGCGTGGTGGCGTGCGCCGACCTGGACCTGGCCCGTGCCGGGGAGGTCGCCGCGCGCTACGGTGTGCCGGTGGCGACCTCCCCGCGGGAGGCGATCTCGCACCCCGACGTGGAGCTGGTGGTCAACCTCACGATCCCGGCCGCCCACGCCGAGGTGGCGCTCGCCGCCGTCCTGGCCGGGCGGCACGTCTACAACGAGAAGCCGTTCACCGTGGACAGGGAGTCCGGCGCGCGGCTCGTCGAGGCCGCCACGGCGGCGGGGGTGCTCCTGGGCAGCGCCCCCGACACCTTCCTGGGCGCGGGGCTGCAGACCGCGGCCAGGCTCGTCTCCGAGGGGGCCATCGGCACCCCGCTCACCGCCCTCACCCTGTTCCAGACACCGGGCCCCGAGGTCTGGCACCCGAACCCCGAGTTCTTCTTCCAGCCCGGGGGCGGGCCGCTGTTCGACATGGGTCCCTACTACCTGACGACCCTGGTGACCCTCTTCGGCCCGGTGGCGCGGGTGGCCGCGGTCGGTCGCAGGGCGAGGGACGAGCGGGTCGTCGGCTCCGGTCCCAGGGCGGGGACGCGTGTGCCCGTGGCGGTGCCCACCCACACGAGCGCGCTCCTGGAGTTCGCCGCGGGGCAGGCCGCCACGCTCGTCTTCAGCTTCGACTCGCCGCTGCCCCGCACCGGGTTCGTCGAGATCACCGGTACCGAGGCGACCATGGAGGTGCCCGATCCCAACATCTTCGGCGGTGAGGTCCGGCTGCGCCGGGCCACCGACGCCGAGTGGACGCCGGTTCCCACCAAGGGCACCGAGGCCGGTCGCGGCCTGGGCGTGCTCGACATGGCCCAGGCCATCCGCGAGGGAAGGCCGCATCGGACCACCGGCGAGCTCGGCCTGCACGTCCTCGACGCGATGATCGCCATCGCGGAGTCCGCGGAGCGGGGCGAGTTCGTGGAGGTCGGCAGCACCTGCCCGATCCCCGCCCCGCTGCCCGAGGGGTGGGATCCGGCCGTGATCCGTTTCGACTGACGGCGGAAGGGCGGGGCGGGTCGTCTCACGGGCCGCCCCGCCACGCGACTCGCCCGGGGGCGACGCCGGTTCGCCCTCGCACGACCCGCCTGAGCCGCTGCCGGGGGCCCGGGTGCCCGGCCGGCGGGGCGGGTGGCCCTCAGGGCGGAGGGGGTGAGGGCTAGGGTGCCTGGTCGGCGGGGCCGACGGCCCTCAGGCCGGGCGCGGGGGAATCCTGGGAGAGCTCGGCGGAGGACTCCTCCAGACGGGCGCGAAGGCGGGCACGGATCTCCTCCGGGGTGTACGCCTGCCGGCGGCGCTCGGCCCGCGCGATCACGACCCCCGTGGCCGCGACACCCGCCACACCCGCCAGACCGAGTATCTTCCACCATCGCATGTGCCTACGCTATCGGAATGTCCGGCAAGAGCATCAGCCTCGATGAGGCCGTCAACCTGACCCGCACCGGCGACGTGTGGCTGTTCCGCGGTCGAACGGTGCCCGATCGAGCGATCCAGACGATGACGAACAGCCCCGTCAACCATGTCGGCATGTCGGTCGTCATCGACGACATGCCGCCCCTGATGTGGCACGCCGAGCTGGGCCGCTCCCTGCCCGACCTGTGGTCGGGAACCCACCAGCGCGGTGTCCAGCTGCACGACCTGCGCGAGGCGGTGACGGTCTGGGCCACCAGATACGGCCAGCGCGGCTGGCTGAGACAGCTGGAGCCGCAGGCGCCCCGCGAGATGGAGGACGCCGTCCTGCGCACCGTCGCCCGGTTGGACGGCACGCCCTTCCCCTCGACGGCCAGGCTCGCCGGCCGCTGGATGAGGGGGCGGGTGCCCAGGATCTTCAAGCGGGGCGCGGAGGAGAGCGCCCTGGAGAGCGCCTACTGCGCGGAGGTCGTCGCGGTCACCTACGAGGCGATGGGGCTGCTGCCCGGAGGGCGGCGGCCGAACTGGTACGACCCCGGCCGCTTCTGGAGCGGTGACGACCTGGAGTTGACCGGAGGTTTCCGGCTCGGGGGAGAGATCACCGTGAAGCTGGGGTAGGTCGTACGGCGAACGGATCGGCGGGCGCGTCCCCCGGCACCCGCCGCTCGAAGGCAAGGAGAGCGGATCCCCGCACCCGGGGGGCCACGGACCCCTGAGGTCTCGTGCCGCCGCCGACTCTGGGGGTGCCCGCGATGGTGCCGCCGTTCTCGTTGCGGCGCCCGGTGCGCTTCGCGCCGGGCCGCTACGTGTGCGGAGACCATCGCGACACCGGCTCGCAGCAGGGGGGCCCTGGTCTCGGGGCGCAGGGCGGCCGACGCCGTCCTGGCCGACCTGGGGTGACCTCGGAGGTCGTCTCCTGGCCGGTGGACCGGTCCGCGGCGGTCCGCCCGGACCGGTCGGGGCGCCAGGCCCTCAGGCCAGCCTGGCGGGGAAGCCGCCGGTGGCGATGGGGCCCCAGCGCTCCGGGGTGACGCGCAGCAGCGACTTGCCCTGCCGCGTCATCGCCGCTCGGTACTCGTCCCAGTCGGGGTGCTCGCCGGAGATGGACCGGTAGTAGTCGACCAGCGGTTCGAGGGCCTCCGGCAGGTCGAGGACCTCGGCCGTGCCGTCCACCTGCACCCAGGGGCCGTCGAAGTCGTCCGACAGGACCACGACGCTCACCCGGGCGTCACGGCGGGCGTTGGAGGTCTTGGCGCGCTCGGGGTAGGTGGACACCACGATGCGGCCTTCGGCGTCGATGCCGCAGGTCACCGGGGACGCCTGTGGCCTGCCGTCGCGGCGGGTCGTGATGATCAGCGCGCGGTGGCGGTCACGGAGGAAATCCAGAAGCCGGTCGCGGGAGACGACCTCGTTGGTTGCGATCTTCGGGCTCATGATTCCCACCCTACGAGGGGATGTGAAGGGCTCTGATTAACGCCCCCTCGAATGGAAAATAGCTATCTCTCTTGGGAGATATGTGGTCAAGAGTCCTCTTCTGCGGCATTTAGCCTCAAATCTCAGGGAATTGATCTCCAATACAGGACATGAGTGGCTCGGGAACCCGCCGACGGACCCGGATGGCTCATCCGCCCAACCAAGGAGAAAACCGTGAAGCAGAAGTCTCTTCTGGCATCGGCCCTGACCGTACTCGCCCTGACCGCAGCCCCCGCCGCGCAGGCGGTCGCCACCCCCGGGTGGATCACCTCCCCCGTGCCGGTCCCGACAGACTCGGCTCTGCCCACCGACAGCGCCTCGCCCACGGACAGCATGTCGCCCGAGCCCTCGGGCACCATGACGGAGCCGTTCGGCCCCGGGTGCGCGTCCCTGCCCGCCAGCGGCGCGGGCAGCCTCAGCGAGATGGCCTCGCAGCCGGTCGCCACCGCCGCCGCCTCCAACCCCGCCCTGTCCACGCTGGCCCAGGCGATCGAGAAGGCCGGCCTGACCGAGACACTCAACTCCGCCAAGGACATCACGGTGTTCGCCCCCACCAACGAGGCGTTCGCCGCGATTCCGAAGGACAAGCTCGACAAGCTCCTGGCCGACAAGGCGGAGCTGACCAAGGTCCTGACCTACCACGTCGTCGAGGGGAAGAAGACCCCTGAGGACCTGACGAGCGGCCCGCTGACCACGATGCAGGGAGGGACACTGACCGTCACCGGTTCCGGTGAGGACTTCACCGTCGACGACGCCAAGGTCCTCTGTGGCAACATCCAGACCTCCAACGCCGTCGTCTACCTCATCGACAAGGTGCTCATGCCGAAGTGACCGCGGCGAACGCGGTGAGCACACGGCGGTCGTGACGGCCGTCGCGGTCACCACGACCGCGACGGCCGTCACGACGCCGGCGGCCTCCCCGCCCGTCCTCGTCCCGCGCCCTCCGGAGACGCGGGGGACGTCGTGCGACTAGTGCCCCGATCCGCGGGTACCTGGCCGTCACACGGCGGGAGGCGGAGGGCATGAGCATCAAGGACAGGTTCGGGCCGAGGGCGCGGAGGCTGCGTGCCGTGGCCCGCGAGGTCTTCGGCTGGCGTGACCTGCGCCCCGGGCAGCTCGACGCCATGCGTCACCTGCTCGACGGGGGCGACGCCCTCGTGGTCATGCCCACCGGCAGTGGTAAGTCGGCCGTCTACCAGGTGCCGGCACTGCTGCTCGACGGGCCGACCGTCGTCGTCTCGCCCCTCATCGCCCTCCAGCGTGACCAGGTCGCCGGGCTGGCCGAGGCCGACGCGGGCGGGGCGGTCGCGGTCAACTCCGCCCAGTCCGGTGGCGAGGCGTCCCTGGAGGCCGTACGCGCGGGCGCGGCCGAGTTCGTCTTCCTCTCACCCGAGCAACTCGCGAAACCGGAGACGGTCGAGCGGCTGCGCGCCGCGCGTCCCTCGCTGATCGCCGTTGACGAGGCGCACTGCGTGTCGGCGTGGGGCCACGACTTCCGGCCCGACTATCTGAGGCTGGGCCAGGTCATCGAGCAGCTGGGGCATCCGCCGGTGGTGGCGCTCACCGCCACGGCCGCCCCCGCGGTACGCGAGGAGATCGTCGCCGCCCTCGGCCTGAGGAGGGTCCGCCAGGTCGTGCGGGGCTTCGACCGGCCCAACATCGACCTGGAGGTGCGCCGCTTCGTCACCCAGGAGGATCTGAGGCGGGCGCTGGTGGAGGACGCGGCGTCCCGCTCAGGGCTCGGGCTGGTCTACGTCGCCACCCGCCGCGCGGCCGAGGAGTACGCCACCGCGCTGCGCGAGGCCGGACGCAGGGCCGAGCCCTACCACGCGGGGATGAAGGCGGCCGAGCGGAACAGGATCCACGAGATGTTCCGCGACGACGAGCTGGACGTCGTGGTCGCGACCTCGGCGTTCGGCATGGGCATCGACAAGCCGGACGTGCGGTTCGTGCTGCACGCGGCCCCGCCGGAGTCACCGGACTCCTACTACCAGGAGATCGGCCGGGCCGGGCGGGACGGCGAGCCCGCCGCCGCGGTGCTCTTCTACCGTTCCGAGGACCTCGGGCTGCGCAGGTTCTTCGCCGGGGGACGGGCCGACGAGGAACTCCTGCTGCGGGTCGCCACGCTGGTGTACGAGCACGGCGGCACCGTACCCGCGGGGGAGATGCGGGCGCTGCTCGACGTCGGCGCCACCCGGCTCACCCGGCTGGTCAACCTGCTGGAGAGGGCGAACGCGATCGAGGTCACCGGCGAGGGCGACCTGCGCAAGGTGTCCGGCGGTCCCGAGCCCGAGGCGGCCGCGGCGCGCGCCGTCGAGCTGGACGACACCCGGCGCCGCATCGACGACTCCCGGATCGACATGATGCGCGCGTACGCGGAGACCACGGGCTGCCGCCGCCGATTCCTGCTCGAATACTTCGGCGAGCCGCGTGAGCACGGCTGCGAGGCCTGCGACACCTGCCGCGCCGGCCTGCCCGAGGAGCCGAAGGCCGCGGGCGAGGGGCCCTTCGCGATGCACGCCAGGGTGCGGCACAGCGCCTGGGGGCCGGGGATGGTGATGAGCAGGGAGAGTGACCGGATCACCGTCCTGTTCGACGAGGTCGGCTACAAGACGCTGTCCTTGGAGGCCGTGGAGCGCGACGGCCTCCTGGTCGCGGGGTAGGTCTTTCCCCGGACTCACCTTCGGGCGGGTGCGGGGGGAACGGCCGGTCGCGTGCGGGCCGGTCCTCGTCAGTCCCTGACCTTGCGGGCCACGCCGCCCATCGTCCAGGTCCTGTCGCGGCCCTGCGTGGTGAGCGGGTTGTCGGGGTGCCAGTGGCGTAGGTAGACCAGGCCGGGATCGACCAGTTCCAGCCCGTCGAAGAAACGCAGCACCTGATCGCTCCGCCGGGAGGCGTCCTCGGTGCGGCCGAGAACCTGCTGGAAGATCTCGACCAGCGGGCCTCTGGCCTCCGGTCGCGTGTCGAAGACGACGTGGCCGATGCCGAAGTGGCTGCCGACCGCTACCGCGTCGCGAAGGATGGCCACGCTCTTGTGCGGGTCGTCCTCGTCGGGGATGAACTGCAGGGCCGACAGGATCAGGATGGCCACCGGTAGCTCCAGGTCGACCAGGCGCAGCAGTTCCGGATCGGTGAGCAGCTCTCGGGGGTGCAGGATGTGGCCCTCGACGACGGTGGTGTACGGGTTGGTGGCGAGCGTGGCGCGGGCGTGGGAGAGCACCACCGGGTCGTTGGAGACGTAGGCGACCCGGGCGTCGGGCACGATCTCCTGGGCCACCTGGTGGACGTTGCGGTCGTTGGGCAGACCGGAGCCGATGACGACGAACTGGGTCATGCCCCGCTCGGCGAGGTATCGCACCATCCGGCACAGGAACGCCTGGGCCTCGTGTGTCATGGCCCTGATCTCGGGCGCGATGGCGAGCACTTCCTCGGCCGCTTTGCGGTCGGCGGCGAAGTTGTTCTTCCCGCCAATGAAGTAGTCGTTCATTCTGGCGATGTTGGGAACGCTGGTGTCCAGGCCTGCCCCGAGCCGCCGGGACGTGTCGTTCATGTGCGTACCTCCGATGTTGCCTGCGACCTTAGAGAATCGCGCGTCGCGTGAACAGGTACCGAGACGCAGGAAACGCAGGCAAAACTCGATTGTCTCCCCAAGAAGCCTGTTCTTGCCGGAGCCTCCTTCCGCCCATGTGACTTTCCGGGCACTCGACCGTCGCTGACGGGCTCTCACGTGTCGTCAGTGGCAGGCCTCCAGATGACGTTCCCCTTCCGGGGGCAGGGCGAAGGCCGCCCACACCGCCTTGCCCCGGCTCTCCAGCGGCGCCCAGCCCCACGTCTCGCTGACACCGTCGACCAGCTGGAGGCCCCGGCCGTTCTCCGCCTCGTAGTCGGGCTCGCGCAGGCAGGGACTCCGGTCACTGGGGTCGGTGACCGCGCACAGCACCGAGCGCTCGGTGTGGCAGAGGATCACCCTGACCTCGGGGAAGGAACGGGCGTGCAGGACATCCGGCGTGCCGTGGCGCACGGCGTTGGTCACGAGTTCGGAGACCACGATGCCCGTGTCGTCGATCAGTGGCTCCAGCTCCCAGGCCCTCAGCGCCTTGGCGGTGAACTCGCGGGCGGTCCGCGCCGCGCACGAGTCGTAGCGGAGGCTGCGGACGGCCATCTGTAACTGGCCGACGTGACCCTCCCTGCAGGCCCATGGAGGCAGGCCGCTCGGGGGGAGCAGGTGATCAAGCATCGACAACCACCGTTCCCACCCTCCGATCTCAGCTCGGATGGGTGTGGCTTCATGTCTTTGGTAACCAGTCATCGGCGACCTTGGGGAGGGGATGATCGTGTGGCGAGGTTGATCCATCTGCCATCTTGCCGTCCGTAATGTGCATAGGCAAGTACAGATGCACGTGCATCTGCACAAAAAGCCTTAGACTTGGCGTGTTGTTTCCCTCCCTAATCGGTGAGAGGCGAGGATGAACCAGCTGTACAACGGCATGTCGGCCGCCCTGATGGACGGCGTCGTGTGGCGCAAGAGCCACTTCAGCAACCCCAGCGGCAACTGCGTGGAACTCGCGGAACTGTCCGACGGCAGGGTCGCGATGCGCAACTCCCGCGACCCCGAGGGGCCCGCGCTGATCTACACCCGCCGCGAGGCCGACGACTTCGTCCGCGGGGTGAAGGGCGGGGAGTTCGACGATCTGATCAGCTGACGGAAATCCGCCGCTGTGATTGAAAGATGAATTTCTCTATGGTCTTGGCGGGGCCGGCGGAGTACCGTGAAGGCTCGCATTCGCCACAATGAGTGGGCAGAGGATCGCGTTCCGCGCCTGAAGGACTGCAGATGATCACGCCAAACGCCGACGGTCGGCAGGTCAGTCCACCTCCCATGGCCTCCGTGGCCGCACCGCGGGGCAGCTCCACCGTGCTGCGGATCGTCCTGGGCGCACAGCTCCGCCGCCTGCGCGAGCAGCGGGGCATCACGCTGGAGGAGGCGGGGCACTCCATCCGCGCCTCGCACTCCAAGGTCAGCCGCATGGAGCTCGGCAGGGTCAGCTTCCGGATCAGGGACGTGGCCGACCTGCTCACCCTGTACGGGGTGACGAGCGACGCCGATCGCGAACCGATGCTCTCCCTCGTCGAGAGGGCCAACCTCGCCGGCTGGTGGCACAACTACAACGACGTGCTGCCCTCCTGGTTCGAGACGTACGTGGGCCTGGAGGAGTCGGCCAGCGGCATCCGCAACTACGAGGTCCAGTTCGTGCCCGGCCTGCTGCAGAGCGAGGCCTACGCGCGGGCCGTCTTCCGGCTGGGCTTCCCCTCGGCCTCCCCCGCGGAGCTGGACCGCAGGGTGAAACTGCGCATGGCGCGCCAGCGGCTGCTGCACCGCCCGGACCCGCCCTACCTGTGGGCCGTGCTGGACGAGGCCGTGCTGCGCCGTCCCCTCGGCGGGATCGAGGCGATGTGCGAGCAGATCGACCACATCCTGCGCGCGCTCGAACTGCCCAACGTGACCGTCCAGATCGTGCCCTTCAGCGTCGGCGGCCACGCCGCGGCAGGAGGCCCCTTCAGCATCCTGCGTTTCTCCCAGCGCGACCTGCCCGACGTCGTCTACGCGGAGCAGCTCACCAGCGCCGTCTACCTGGAGAAGCGCGACGACGTCGACAGCTACCTGGAGGTCATGGAGCGCCTGTGCCTCGAGGCCGAGCCTGTCACGCGCACCCGCGAGATCCTCCTGGAGGTCCGCGAGGACTTCCAGCGGAGGCTCTGAGCCGGAAACGGCGGGTCAGGAACGACGACGAGGGCCAGGGGGCGCCGAGGGCGCGGCGAACACACGGCCGTGAGCCCGTGAGCGGCCCACGGAAGGGTCCGGCCGCAACCGCCGGGCGGCGCCGTACGAAAATGTTCGCATGAGATGTCTCGTGACCGGCGCGACCGGATACATCGGGGGGCGGCTCGTTCCCGAACTGCTGGACGCCGGGCACGAGGTCCGCTGCATGGTGAGGTCGGCCGGCCGCCTGCGCGACCAGCCGTGGGTCTCCCGGGTCGAGGTCGCCCAGGCCGACGCGGCCGACGCCGGGCAGGCGGCGAAGGCCCTGCAGGGCATCGACGTGGTCTACTACCTGATCCACACGATGGGCGCGGGGAGCGGCTTCGCCGCCGCCGACCGCGAGGCGGCCACCGTCTTCGCCGCCGCGTGCGAGCGCGCCGGGGTCCGCCGGGTCGTCTATCTCGGTGGCCTCGCGCCGGACGAGGAGCTCTCGCCGCACATGCGCTCCCGCGCCGAGGTGGGGGAGATCTTCCTGGGCTCCTCGGTGCCCGCGGTGGTGCTGCGGGCCGCGGTCATCATCGGATCGGGCTCCGCCTCCTTCGAGATGCTGCGCCACCTCACCGAGCGGCTGCCCGTGATGACGACGCCTCGGTGGGTGAGCACCAAAACGCAGCCCATCGCGATCCGCGACGTGCTGCGCTACCTCGTGGCCTGGGCCTCCGTCGAGGAGGAGGTGAACCGCTCCTTCGACATCGGCGGCCCGGACGTGCTCACCTACGCCGACATGATGCGGGTCTACGCGGAGATCACGGGACTGCCCCGCAGGCTGATCATTCCGGTCCCGCTGCTGAGCCCCGGCCTGTCGAGCCACTGGGTGGGGCTGGTCACCCCGGTCCCGGCGAGCCTGGCCCGCCCGCTGGTGGAGTCGCTGCGCAACGAGGCCGTCTGCGGCGAGCACGACATCGCCCGCTACGTCGAGGAGCCGCCAGGAGGGCTGATCGGGCTGAGGCGGGCGGTCGAACTCGCCCTGCAGCGCGTCAAGGAGGCCAAGGTCGTCACCCGCTGGTCCTCGGCCTCCACCCCCGGGGCGCCGAGTGACCCGCTGCCCACCGATCCCGACTGGGCGGGCGGCAGCCTGTACGTCGACGCGCGGGCCCGCCGGGTCGACGCCCCGCCCGAGGCTCTGTGGAAGGTGATCGAGTCTGTCGGCGGCGAGGTGGGCTGGTACTCCCTGCCCCTGGCCTGGAGCCTGCGCGGCCTGCTCGACCGGCTGGTCGGTGGCGTGGGCCTGCGCAGGGGGCGTCGCGACCCCCGGCGGCTCAGGGTGGGCGACTCCGTCGACTTCTGGAGGGTCGAGGAGGTCGAGCCGGGGCGTCTGCTGCGGTTGCGCGCGGAGATGCGCCTGCCCGGTCTGGCCTGGCTGGAGATGCGGGTGCTCACACACCGGGGTGAGACCCTCTACGGTCAGCGGGCGATCTTCCATCCTCGCGGCCTGGCCGGGCACCTCTACTGGTGGTCGGTCGCGCCCTTCCACAGCCTGGTCTTCGGGCCGATGCTGCGCAACGTGGCGAGGGCCGCCGAGCGCGGCGGCCGGTCCGCCCCGCAGACCCCGGTGGCCGAGGCTCTTCGTGACGGCGACCCGAGGGACACCGTCTCCCTCTGAGCGCCCGCGGCTTATCGTTCGCCGGGGTGAGAGCTGCTCTCGAATGAGTGTCCATGAGTGTCCATGAGTGTCCTTTAGGTATTACGAGTGATGTATGATCTCACGCATGAACCTGACGGAATGGGCGCGGGCGCAAGGGATCGCCCCGCG
>Ga0233377_1000061_pt1 | contig 75852 bp, 66 predicted proteins | sample ElkDunMinimDraft_6_FD_191540 | JGI IMG/M metagenome (GOLD analysis project Ga0233377, IMG submission 191540) | Fecal eukaryotic communites from dung pellets of Tule Elk in California, USA - Elk Dung E36 | ecosystem: Host-associated > Mammals > Digestive system > Large intestine > Fecal | place...
CAGCGACTCCTGGCTGGGGGCCAACACCAGTCCGCTGCTCTTCGACGGCAACGGCAACAAGAAGGCCGCCTACACCTCCGTGCTGAACGCGCTCAACGCCGCGAGCCCCAACCCGGACCCGGACCCGACCCCGACGGTGACCCCGACGGTCACGCCCCCGCCGGGCACCACGTTCCGGCTGCGTAACGAAGCGGCGGGAAGGTGTGTGGACTCGCCGAACAGCGCCACCGCCAACGGCACCCAGCTGCAGATCTACGACTGCCACACCAACCCCAACCAGCAGTTCACCTACACCTCCGGCAGGCAGCTGCAGATCCTCGGCAAGTGCCTGGACTCCCCGACCGGTGCGGGCTCCGGTGCCCGTGTCCAGCTGTACGACTGCCACAGCGGCAACAACCAGCAGTGGAACCGTAACTCCAACGGCACCGTCACCAGCGTCGCCAACAACCTGTGCCTCGGCGTCACCGGCACCGGCAACACCTCCGGGGTGACCATCGCGAGCTGCAACGGCCAGTCCACCCAGAGGTGGAGCAGCTAGGACGGGATCCCCGGGAGACCCTGACATCGCCCGGCACGTGAGCTCCTCGGAACCGGGGGAGCGGCGTCACGGCACATGATCAGGACCCGATGAGGTCAAAGCGGCGGGCTCGGTCCAAGACCGAGCCCGCCGTGTCGCGCGGAGGGCGTCCACGTCCGGAGAGGTGGGTCTCGCCTTCTCGGCGCGGGTTCGAGCATCGTGGTCGATCTGGGCGAACCCCGGCCATCGAGACGACCTCGTGCGAAATGGCGCCGGTGGCGTTACGCTGCGGTGTCGTGCAGGAGACCCGTCTCGACACCGCTCGGATCCGGGCGGCCCGTCACGTGATCGACCCGGTTTTTCTCGACACCCCGCTGTACCGCTGCGAGGCGCTGGAGCCCGGCCTCGGGTGCGCGGTGAGCGTCAAGCTGGAAACGGCGAACCCGGTCCGCAGCTTCAAGGGCCGCGGCACCGAGCTGATCGCGAGCCGGCTCGCCGCCGACGGCCCGCGGGCGGCGGTGTGCGCCAGCGCGGGCAACCTCGGCCAGGCCCTCGCCTGGTCCGGCCGCGGCAGAGGGCTCGACGTCACCGTCGTGGCCTCCCGTTTCGCGCCCGCGGTCAAGCTCGATCGCATCCGCGCGCTGGGCGCGAGGCTGGAGCTGGTGGACGGCGACTTCGAGGTGGCGCGCGAGCGGGCCGCGGCCATCGCGCGCCACGACGGCATCCGGCTGGTCGAGGACAGCATGGACCTCGAGACCTGTGAGGGTGCGGCGACCATCGGCCTGGAACTGGTGAACACCGCGCCGTCGTTCGACGCCGTCCTGATCGCTCTCGGCGGCGGGGCGATGGCGACGGGTGTGGGGCACGTGATGAAGGCCCTGGCGCCCGGAGTCGAGGTGATCTGCGTCCAGCCGCTGGGCGCGCCGGCGATGACACACTCGTGGCGCCAACGGCGCGTCGTCACCACCGACTCGACCGACACCATCGCCGACGGCGTCGCCGGCCGACATCCCATCCCCGAGGTCCTGGACGACCTCCTCCTCGTCGCCGACGACGCCGTCCTCGTCAGGGAGGAGTCGATCATCGCCGGCATGCGGATGCTCCTCGACCACGCCGGCCTCGTCGTCGAGCCGTCGGCCGCGCTCGGCATCGCGGCGATCCTCGAAGACCGTGACCGTTTCGCGGGACGGCACGTGGCCACCATCGTGTGCGGCGGCAACGTCGACATGGACGCCTACCACCGCTGGATCGGCACGCCTACCGTCCGCGGATCCTGACGATCGCTCGTACGTCCCCGGTACGGGGTCCCGCTCACCACGGCGTCGTTGGTGAGCGGGACCGGGCGGCCCGGATCACGCCCGGCGGTCGTGAGCGTCTCGATCGGCGGATGCCACCGCGACGGCCGGACCGCCTTTCCCCTGCCCTATCGCACCCGGGATCACCGAGTGTCCCGGGCAGGGGGTCACCTCGACACCTTGGTCAGTTCCTGGGACGTCCGCGGCGCTTCGGTCCTGCCCAGGCGGCTGGGCCACCAGGCTCGCGGACCCAGCTCACGTACCAGCGCGGGGACGAGCAGGGAGCGCACCACCAGGGTGTCGAGCAGGACCCCGAAGGCGACGATGAAGGCGAGCTGTACGAGGAAGGTGAGGGGGATCACCACCAGCGCGGCGAAGGTGGCGGCGAGCACGACGCCCGCCGAAGTGATCACCCCGCCGGTGGTGACGAGCCCGCGCAGCAAACCCTCTCGCGCCCCGTGGTGCGCGGTCTCCTCGCGCACCCTGGACATGAGGAAGATGTTGTAGTCCACCCCCAGCGCGACCAGGAAGACGAAGCCGTACAGCGGCACGGACGCGTCGCCGCCGGTGAACCCGAACACGTGCGTGAAGACCAGCGTGGAGACGCCGATGGTGGCGAGGAAGTTCAGCGCGACGGTGGCCACCAGGAGTACGGGGGTCATCAGCGAGCGCAGCAGGACGATGAGGATGAGCAGGATGATCACGAGGACGACCGGGATGATGAGCAGCGTGTCGTTCTTCGCGGTTTCCGTCGTGTCGTATCGCTGGGCGCTGTAACCGCCGATCAGCACGTCGTTCTCGGAGGCGAAGGTGGCGCGCAGGCGCTTGACCGTCTCCTGGGCGGCCTCGCTGTCGGGCGCGTCGTTCAACGTCGCCTCCACCAGCACGAGCCCGTCGACGGTCTTGGGGGTGTCGTCACCCGGCCGTCCGCTCTGGGACACCGCCGAGGCGTCGGACACGCCCTGGACGCCGCGCGCCGCCTCCTCCACGGCCTTGGCGCGCTCGGCGGGGGCGACGATGACCGCGGGCTGCCCGGAGCCTCCGGGGAAGTGCTCGCTCAGCGCCGCCTGCGCCGCCACCGACGGCGCGTCGTTCACGAAGGTCTCGTCCAGCGGCACACCCCTCGCGTTCAGCTGCGGCGCGAAGAGGGCGAGGGCGATGAGAGGCAGGATGGTGGCGATCCAGAGCCGGCGCGGACGGCGGTCGACCACGGCGGCCACGCGGTTCCAGATGCCGCGCGTCTCGCTGTCGGCCGGACGCGGCTTCGAGGGCCACAGGGCGGCGCGGCCCAGCAGGACGAGAGCCGCGGGCAGGAAGGTGAGCGCGCTGAGGGCGGCGCACACGATGCCGATGGCACCCACCGGGCCGAGCGCGCGGTTGTTGGTCAGGCCGCTGAGCAGCAGCGCGAGCAGGGCGAGGGCCACCGTGGCGGCACTGGCGACGATCGGCTCGAACGAGCGTCGCAGCGCGACGCGGCCCGCGGCGAAGCGGTCGCCGGTCGCGGCCAGTTCCTCGCTGAAGCGGGCGGTGAGCAGCAACGCGTAGTCGGTGGCCGCGCCGATGACCAGGATGAACAGGATGCCCTGCACCTGCCCGTCGACCCGGACGATGTCGCGGTCGGCGAGGAAGTACACCACGGCGCACGCCAGGCCGAGCGCGAAGACCGCGCCGCCGATGATGACGAGAGGCAGCAGGATACTGCGGTACACCGCGAGCAGGATGATCAGAACGGTGGCGAGCGCCACCCCGAGAAGCAGGCCGTCGATCCCGGCGAAGGCGTCGGCCAGGTCGGCCCGGCTCGCCACCGGCCCCGCGAGCTGAGCCTGCAGGCCGTCGACCGCCACCGCCGACCCGACCCGGTCCAGGACCTCTCTGAGTGAGTCGAGGTCGGGACTGAGCTGGACCACGCCCTGCAGCGCCTGGCCGTCGTCGGAGGGGATGGACGGTGTGGGCGTCCCGACGACGCCGTCCGTGCCGCGCAGCGAGGCGAGCGCCTGGGTCGCCGCGGCGCTCTGCTCGGGAGTGACGGCGTCGCCGTTCGCGGTCCACACCACGATGAGCGGTTGCGCCTCGTCCTGACGGAATCTCTCCTGCGCTTCCAGCACGCGTGTCGACTCCGCGCTCGCGGGCAGGAAAGCGGCCTGGTCGTTGGTGGAGACCTCGGTGAGCTTGCCGGCGAACGGCCCCAGCCCTCCGCCGATGGCCAGCCAGACCAGTACCAGCAGCGCCGGCACAAGCCAGCGGATCGGTCGCCGCCCCATGTCATCACCTTTCCATGATGTACCGTAACTCAACGATCGAGTATCTCAATGATTGAGTTAATGTAGCATGGCGCTATGAGCGGCGACAGTGGGGAGGGCATCGATCGGCTGGACTTCGCGGTGCGACTGCGGAGGATGACCGCCGAGTTCAATCGCATCGCTCACGAGTTCGCCCACGAACACGGGCTGCACCCCACCGACGTCCAGGCTCTGATGAAGATCTTCGACTCCCCGTCGCCGATCACTCCGAGCCGGCTGGGGGAGCAGCTGAACCTCACCTCGGGGGCCGTCACCGCGTGCCTCGACAGGCTGGAGCGGGCCGGGCACATCCGCAGGGTTCGCGACGTGCACGATCGGCGCGTGGTCCACCTGCACTACCTCGCCGCCGCGCAGGAGTTCGCCGCTGACTTCTTCCGCCCGCTCGGCCACAGCACGGACAAGGTCCTGCGGCGTTTCAGCCCGGAGGAGTTGCGCACCGTGGCCGCCTTCCTTGACGCGATGAACGAGGAGCTTGACATGTCGCGAGCCACACCGGATTCTCGCTGACCTGCTCTTCGAGCGCGCGAGCCCGACGGTTGCGTACGGCGCCGGTTTTCTCGTTCGTCATGGGGCGGCGGGGGACGGGCGGCTGGTCGTGCGCCCGGAGACGGGTGACACCTTCGGAAAATCGTCCCGGGGGCGTCGTCGATCTTGATCTTTCGTGCGGATCCGTCCGGAGTCCCCGATCGCCAGGGGGCGTGTCGCCCCGGTCGTGGCCTCGGGGACTCCGGCCCGTCTTACACGGTCAGGTTCACGAGTGGGCGATGAGGCACTGCCTGAGCGAGTTCCTGGAGTTCTGACGCTTCGGCGCGACCTTCATGAGCGCCGCGTCGCGCACCTGCACGTACTTGGCCCCGGCGGCGTTGTATGCCTCCACCATCTTCCTCGCGGAGGGGTCCAGAGCAGGAGCCTTGACCCCGAGCTGCTGCAGGGCCGCCTTCTGGGAGAGCTGGTCGATGTTCGCGGCGGCACCGGCCTTCATCAGGGCGGCGTGGGCGGCCTTGACCTCGGGCAGGGTGTCGACGTTGGCGATGGCGTCCTCGGCGTTCATCAGCGCGAGCTGCTCCTGCGCGCAGGGGGCCGGGGCGGTGGCGGCGACGGCGGTGGTGGCCGTGGCGCCGGCGGTCAGGGTGGCGAGAAGGCCGAATGCGGCCAGCGCTGTCACAGTGGTGCGGGTGTGCATGGGGTGCTCCCGTTGGTGCTGAGGGTTGATTGGCATGTGACCTCATGCACAGTAATCACTGTGGGTAATCGCCCGACCGCTTCAAGTTAAGGTCAAGGGTCGAGGGACGCCCGGTTTGCGAGGCGGCCGATCGCCCGTGGCGCCGGCCGGGGGCGACGTCGGCCTCCGTTCGTGACCTGCGAGCGGCCCCCGCCCCGGGCCGACCACAACGCAAAAGGAGGAAACCCGTGGATTTCCATCGGTGCGACAGCGTCGAGATCCAACTCCCGACAAGCCATCCGACTTGCTGGGATCCAGTTTGCCGTTAGCAGGTAAGGCCGGTGTCAGCATCGTCGGAGAGTCATAACCGATCATGACATCTGGGGGAAAAATGCTTCGAAAACTGATCCCGTTCCTGGTCGCGATCGCGGCGGCGGGCTCACCCGCCATCGCGACCAGTGCCTCGGCGGAGGCGGCGCCGGCCGCTTTGGCGGCCCAGGCGGTCGCCGCCGCGCAGACGGCGGGGACGTGCAGTCCGGGGTCGCCGTGCGCGGCGGTCAACTGCGGTCCGGGCCGCGTCTGCGTCCCCTCGCCCAAGCAGTGTTTCACCACGCCGTGCCCGCAGTACGACTGCGTGCCCGTGTCGGGCCATCCGGGTGGCTACCCCGGGTATCCGGCCGTGCGCCCGCCTTCGTATCCGGGCTGGCACCACCACCACCCCGGCTGGCGGCCACCCTATCCGGGCTGGCGTCCTCCCCACTCCGGCTGGCGCCCTCCGCACACGCATCCGCGCCCTCCGCACTCGCACCCGCGGCCTCCCTACCCGGGCGTGCGGCCTCCGTCGTACCCGGTCAGGCCTCCCGGTCAGGGACCCAGGCCCCCCATGCACCCCAGGCCTCCGGGTTCGGGATACCTCCATTCCTGACGGATCGCGGGCCGGCAGGGGAACACCTCCGCCGGCGGGCACCATGTGAGCCGGGCGCCTAACGGCCCGGCCCTCACCTGCGTCGGGCGGCTCGCCCGCGCCGGTGACTCGTACGTCACATCCAGCGGTCCCGGCGCGCCCGGCACCGCCCGTCGCCACCCCGGGTCCGCCACGACGGCGGCCCGGGGACAGGCGGGCGGCGACGGCCTGTGGGGACATCGGAGGAGCCGGACCGATGTGCGAAGGATGAGGTGAAGCCGGTACGAGGGTAACGTGCTGCCGTGGAGGCATCCGTCGAGCAGCTGGTGTACGTCCGGGAGGACGAGTACACGATCGCGCGAATGAGCGCCGAGGGCGTGCCCGGCTTCGTCGCCTCCGGCCGGGCCCTGGGCGGGGTCCAGCCGGGGGAGACGCTCAGACTCGTCGGCGAGTGGGGCGAGCATCCGCGGTACGGCAGGCGCTTCGAGGTCGTCGCGTGCGAGCGGCTGGTGCCGGCCACGGTCCGGGCCATCCGTATCTATCTGGGCTCCGGCCTGATCCGTGGCATCGGACCGAGGCTCGCCCACGCCATCGTGAGCCACTTCGGCGAGGCGACGCTGACGGTGATCGACACCGAGCCCGGCCGGCTCACCGAGGTCGTCAACATCGGCCCCGCGCGACAGGCCCAGATCGCCGAAGCGTGGGAGGAACAGAAGGCGATCGCCGAGCTCATGGTGGTCCTGCAGGGCTTCGGGATCAGTCCGCTGCTCGCGGCGAAGATCTATCAGGTCTTCGGGGCCGACTCCGGAGAGGTGCTCACCTCCGACCCGTACCGCCTCATCGGCAAGGTGAGAGGCATCGCCTTCGCCACGGCAGACAGGATCGCCCTGCGGTCGGGGGTCTCAGAAGACAGCCCGCAACGGATCAAAGCGGCGATCCTGGACAGGCTGGAGACGGCGGCGAGCCGCGACGGGCACTGCTACGTCCGCCTGATCGCGCTGGTCGCCCAGTCCGCGGAGCTCGTCGAGCAGGATCACGACCTCGTCGCCCGGATGGCCGACGCCCTCGTCGCCGAACGCCGCGTGGTCGTCGAGGCGTCACCCGACGGCCAGGCGACGGCCGTGGTCTATCTGAAGGAGACCCACAGCCGCGAGGTCACGCTCGCCGCCCAGCTGACCAGGCTCTGGGAGGCCCCCTCGACGCTGCCCATGCGCACGTTCCAGGAGGACCCCGGGCTGGACGAGGACCAGCGGGCGGCGGTGAACATGGCGCTCACCAGTACCGTGTCCATCCTCACCGGCGGTCCAGGCTGCGGAAAGAGCCACACCGTCAAGACCATCGCGGCGACCGTGCGGGCGATGGGCGGCACGGTGACCCTCACCGCGCCGACCGGCAAGGCGGCCAAGCGCCTGTCGGAGCTCACCGGCCTGCCCGCCATGACCGTGCACCGGATGCTCGCACACCGGCCCGATCCCGACAGCGGCGCGCTGTTCGAACAGACGCCCGCTCAGGCCGACCTGATCGTGGTCGACGAGGCGTCCATGCTGGACCTGAGCCTGGCCACCCGCCTCACCGCGGCCATATCGCCCGGCAGCCACCTGCTGATCGTGGGCGACAGCGACCAGCTTCCCAGCATCGCCCCCGGCAGCGTGCTCGCCGACCTGCTGCGCGTCGAGACGATCGCGCGGATGCGCCTGACCCGGGTCTTCCGCCAGGCGGAGGGCAGCGGGATCATCCGGGCCGCCCGCCGGGTCAGGGCGGGCGAGGTGCCCGCGACCCCCGGCGGGGGAGGTTTCTGGTTCGAGGAGGTCGACGACCCCGAGCGGGTCGCCGAGCGGGTGCTGCACCTGGCGACGGTGGCGATCCCGCGCAAGCAGGGGGTGGGCCCGGACCAGGTCCAGGTCCTGTGCCCGATGCGCAGGGGCCTGACGGGGACGGCCGAACTCGGCAGGATGATCCAGGAACGGCTCAACCCCGCTCGTGAGGGGGTCGCCGAACACTGGTCGGGCTCCTCCGCCTTCCGGGTCGGCGACCGTGTCATGCCGATCCGCAACAACTACGACAAGGGCGTCTTCAACGGCGACACCGGTACGGTCACCGCCATCACCCCCGAGGAGAGGGTCGTCGAGATCCGCACCGACGACGGGCAGACCGTGAAGTACGGCTTCGGTGAGCTCGACGAGCTGACCCACACGTACGCCATCAGCGTCCATCGCTCCCAGGGCAGTGAGTATCCCTTCGTGGTCGCGCCGCTGGTCACCGAGTCCGGGGGCGTCATGCTGCGCCGCAAGCTGCTCTACACCCTGCTCACCCGGGCGCGGTCGTGGGTGGTCGTCGTCGGCGAGCGCAAGGCCCTGGAGATGGCCGTCAACCGGCTGGACCACCGCCGCAACACGGGGCTCGCCCGCAGGCTCGCGCTGAGCCTCGGCGCGGGCCTCCACTACGACACCGCCCCCACCGCCGAATGAGACGGCCCGATGGCGCGAAAGGCATGAACCGCGACGTACACCTCGCCGCCGAGCGAGACGTCCAACGCCACGGATCACGGCGACGACACCCCGGCGCCGTTCACGATCGCGGCCGGGCACCGAACCGGTTCGCCGTTCACGATCGCGGCCGGGAGCCGGGCCGGTTCGCCGTCGACGGTCCGCTGCGGCCGGGCGGTGGGAGCACTCCGCCACCGCCGGTCTCGACGCAGGGGATTCCGCGATCGGAGACTCTGGAGCACTGTGGGGTTCATGCGATCTCAAGCACATGCGAAACCACGGGACGGCGACCGTCCGGCCCCTCCTCCCCTTCCCTCCGGCTCGCGGACCCAGGACACGGCGCGTCGGACACCCGAACGACGACCCGCCCGAGGTCTGGCCGCCCTGCGAGGTAACGCCGCGGGGAAGGCCGCCGTACGGAAGACCGCCGGGGGCGCCTCGTGAGGCGGGAGGTCCGGCGCTTCGAGGCGCGGGTCGCGAGCGCGGACGCGCACCTGCTGGGAGAGGGGCCCGTCTGGGACGCCGCGAGGGAGCGTCTGCTGTGGGTGGACATCAACGCCGGCCACGTCTTCGAGGGACGGCTCGTCGACGACTTCGTTCGCGTGGGCCGCAAACACGAGTTCGGCGAGACCGTCGGCGCCGTCGTGTGCGACCGGGACGGCAGGCTGCTCGTCGCCGGGCGGAGGGGGCTGCTCACCGTGGAGGACGAGGGCGAGCGGGCGCACCTCGTCGACCTGATCCCCGAGGGAAAGGACAGCCGCCTCAACGACGGGGCGTGCGATCCCGCCGGACGCTTCCTCGTGGGGAGCCTCGCCCTCGACGACAGGCACGACCAGGAGTGCCTGTACCGGTACGAGGCCGACGGAACCACCACGACGATCGACGCCGATCTCACCCTCTCCAACGGTCTCGCCTGGTCTCCCGATCAGTCGATCATGTACAGCGTCGACAGCGTCCCGGGAACGATCTGGGAGAGGGCCTACGACGCCGCCACCGGCGCGTACGGTGAGCGCCGCGTGCTGCTGGAGATCGCCGACAGCACGCCGGACGGGCTGTGTGTCGACATCGACGGCAATCTGTGGCTCGCGTTGTGGGGCACCGGTCAGGTGCGCCGCTACTCGCCCGAGGGTGAGCACCTCGCGACCGTGGAGGTCGCGGCACCCAACGTGACCAGCGTCGCGTTCGTGGGTCCACGGCTCGACACGCTGCTCATCACGTCGGCTAGCGCGCAGATGACGCCGGAGGACACGGCGCGCCATCCGGACGCCGGGCGCGTCTTCCTCGCCGACGTCGGTACGCGAGGGCTGCCCACCCCTTACTGGTCGGGTCTCACCGGAACGGGCCGTACTCCGGGGTAGTGCGCTTCCTCCTCCGGGACCCGCCGAGGGGCGGCGGGTCCCGGAGGAGCGGTCCGGTCCGGTCGCCACCGTATTCCGGTGCCCGGGTGCTTCGGGTGCGCATCGCGTTCAGATGTGAACGGTGTTTCCGGCGTGAACATGCCTTGGGCGAGGGCGAGGGCGAGGGCGAGGGCGAGGGCGAGGGCGAGGGCGAGGGGCCTTCGGGCTGCTCGGACTCGCGGGAGCGGCGGCGGGGTGGCGAATTTCGGCGCGACTGCCAGGGGAGAGGGGGTATTAGGTGCGAATATGCGAAGGTATGGTGATTGTTCGTGACGACGTTTCGGATCAGCGAGGCCGCCGCGCTGCTGGGAGTGAGCCCCGACACCGTCCGCCGGTGGGTGGACGCGGGGCGGCTCGCGGCCCGGCGGGACGAGCACGGCCACCGGATGGTGGAGGGGGTCGATCTGGCGGCGTTCGCGCGTGCCCAGATCGGGTCCGAGGAGAGCACGGGGCACTCCTCGGCCCGAAATCGCTTTCGCGGGATCGTGACCGAAGTGATCAGGGACGCGGTGATGGCCCAGGTGGAGATCGCCGCGGGACCGTACCGGGTGGTGTCGTTGATGAGCCGCCAGGCCGCCGACGAGCTGGGCCTGGAGGTAGGGGTGACGGCGGTCGCCGTGATCAAGTCCACCAACGTCGTCGTGGAGATCGCCGACCACGCTCGTACGACGGGTTGACAGCGCCGTGAGTGGTCCGTCCGGTGGCGTGAAGGGCAGCCCGGCCGACGGCGTGCCAAGCGGTCCGTTCAGCGGTGTGCCGGGGGACCTGCCCGGCGGTGCGGATGGGGCCTCCGGTGGGGGGCGCGGCGGTGCGGTGGCGGGCCGTCTGCCCTGGATGCTGGTGCTGCCGGCCGTGGTGGGCATGGTCTTCCTGACGCTGCCGCTGGCCGGGCTGCTGCTGCGCGCCCCCTGGTCCACCCTGCTGGAGAGGCTGGGCGAGCCGCAGGTGCTGGAGGCACTGCGCCTGTCACTGGTGAGCGCGACCATGGCCACGCTGGTGTGCCTGCTGTTCGGGGTGCCGCTGGCGTGGCTGCTGGCCCGGGTCGCCTTCCCCGGCCGCCGCCTGGTGCGGGCGCTGGTCACCGTGCCCCTCGTGCTGCCCCCCGTGGTCGGCGGGGTCGCCCTGCTGCTCGTCCTGGGACGGCGCGGCCTGGTCGGCCAGTGGCTGGACTCCACCTTCGGCATCACCCTGCCGTTCACCACGGCCGGGGTCGTCGTCGCCGAGACGTTCGTCGCCATGCCGTTCCTGGTCATCAGCGTCGAGGGCGCGCTGCGCGCCGCCGACCTGCGTCTGGAGGAGGCCGCCGCGACGCTGGGCGCCTCCCGCTGGGTCATCTTCCGCCGCGTCACCCTGCCCCTGATCGTCCCGGGCATCATCGCGGGAGCCGTGCTGTGCTGGGCCCGCGCGCTGGGCGAGTTCGGGGCCACCATCACCTTCGCCGGCAACTTCCCCGGCCAGACCCAGACCATGCCGCTGGCCGTTTATCTCGCCCTGGAGACCGAACCCGAGGCCGCGATCGTGCTCAGCCTCGTCCTGCTCGCCGTCTCGGTGATCATCCTGGCCGGCCTGCGCGACCGGTGGGTGAGCGGTCCGTGACCCTCGACGCCCATCTTGTCGTCACCCGGCCCCGCTTCCGCCTGGACATCGAACTGGAGATCGCCGCCGGCCAGGTCGTCGCCCTGCTCGGCCCCAACGGCGCGGGCAAGACCACCGCGCTGCGCGCGCTGGCCGGGCTCACCGCCTTGTCCGGCGGACGGATCCTCCTGGACGGCCAGGCGCTGCACCCCCTGCCGTCCGAACATCGCCCGATCGGCATGGTCTTCCAGGACTACCTGCTCTTCCCGCACCTGTCCGTCCTGGACAACGTCGCCTTCGGACCTCGTTGCCGCGGCGCCTCCAGAGCGGTGGCGCGGCGCGGTGCCGCCGCCTGGCTGGAACGCGTCGGCCTGGCCGAGTACGCCGCGGCGAAACCCCGGCAGTTGTCGGGCGGTCAGGCCCAGCGCGTCGCACTGGCCCGCGCCCTCGCCGCCGGCCCCCGCCTGCTGCTGCTGGACGAGCCGCTGGCCGCTCTCGACGCCCACACCCGCCTGGAGATCCGCTCCCGGCTCCGCCGCCACCTGGCCGACTTCGAAGGCGCGACCGTCCTGGTCACCCACGATCCGCTGGACGCCATGGTGCTCGCCGACCAGCTGGTCGTCATCGAGAACGGCGCCGTCGTGCAGCGCGGTGCCCCCGCCGAGATCGCCCGGCGCCCGCGCACCGACTACGTCGCCCGCCTGGTCGGCCTCAACCTCTACCGGGGACTCGCCGGCGGACGGCAGATCAGCGTTGGTGAGGTGCGTTTCAGCGTCGCCGAGCACCTGGAGGGTCCCGTGTTCGTCGCCTTCCGGCCCGCCTCGGTCGCGCTCTACCGGACCCGTCCTGACGGCACCCCGCGCAATCTCTGGGAGGCCACGATCGAGGGGATCGAGCGGCACGGCGACAACGTCCGTATCCACCTGGAGGGACCGATCACCGCCTCGGCCGACGTCACCCCCGCCGCCGTCGCGGATCTCGACCTCACCCCCGGGCAGCGGATCTGGGCGTCGGTCAAGGCGACGGAGACCCACGCCTACCCGTCATGATCGGCAGCCGGGCAGCCGGGCAGCCGGGCAGCCGGCATCCTGACAGAAGTCCGTACGGGCGGGCAGCCCTGTCATGTCCCCGGTCACGATCCGTTCGGCAGGCCGATGCGCCCGTACATGACGAGGGCCCAGGTGAGGCAGCAGAAGGCGGCCACGCACGCCAGCGTGCGGATGAGGTTCCAGCGGACCCACGCCGTCTCGAACCGTTCGCGCACCGCCGCGAGGTCGGTGACGCGGTCGGGGTCCCCGGCCGCGTCGAGGGCGTTGTTGAGCGGCACGTTGATCCCCATCGTGATGGCGAGCATCACCCCGTACAGGACGAGCGCGGCCACGATCCAGGGCAGCACGGGCCGCGCGTCCTGTGAGAGGTGAAGGGCCGCGGCGAGGACGGTCAGCACCGGCGCGCCGCCGAAGCAGGCGGCGAACCAGCCATTGAGGATCGCCGTGTTGATCCGCCGCATCGCGCCGACGAAGGTCCGGTCGTCGGTCCTGGCCAGGCCGGGCATGACGGAGCAGGTGTAGGCGTAGAAGAGACCCGCCACGAGTCCCATGGTGATGGCCGCCGCGACCAGTGCGGGGCCTTGGAGGAACGACATCGCAGTCATGGGACCAGTGAACCGGCGGAGATTGAGACGAGCCATGGTTGAGAAGCGCAATTCCATGTTTCAACGTCTACGGTGAAGGTGTGGACGCACTCACTGACTTTCTGGACGGTCCGAGAGCGAGGGGAGCGTTCCTGCTCCGCTCGATCCTGAGCCCGCCCTGGTCCCTGCGCATCCAGGACCGGGCGCCGCTCGCCCTGACGGCGATGGTCCGGGGGGAGGCGTGGGTGGTTCCCGACGACGGCGATCCGGTGCGCCTGGGGCCGGGAGACGTCGCGATCATCCTCGGCCCCGACCCCTACACGGTCGCCGACGATCCGGCCACACCGCCCGATGTGGTGATCCATCCGGGCCAGCACTGCACCACCGTCGACGGGCGGAGCCTCGCTCAGGAGATGGACCTGGGCATCCGCACCTGGGGCAACAGCCCTGAGGGGTCAACGGTGGTCCTCACCGGCGCCTACCAGATGCGCGGGGAGATCAGCGGCCGCCTGCTGGAGGCGCTGCCCTCGCTGCTGGTCCTTCGAAAGGACGACTGGGACTGCCCGATCGTCCCGTTGCTCGGCGACGAGATCGTCAAGGACGATCCGGGGCAGGAGGCCGTTCTCGACCGGTTGCTCGACCTGCTGCTCATCGCCGTCCTGCGGGCCTGGTTCTCCCGCCCCGAGGCGGGGGCGCCCGCCTGGTATCGCGCCCACAGCGACCCCGTGGTGGGCAAGGCCCTGCGCATGCTGCACAACAGTCCGGCCCGCCCCTGGACGGTGGCCGCGCTGGCCGCCGAGGCCGGGGTCTCCCGCGCGGCCCTGGCTCGCCGCTTCACCGAGCTGGTGGGCGAGCCGCCGATGACGTTCCTCACGGGCTGGAGGCTCGCCATGGCCGCCGACCTGCTGCGCGAGACCGACGCCACCGTCGGCGCGGTGGCCACGCAGGTCGGCTACGGCAGCGCGTTCGCCCTCAGCGCCGCCTTCAAGCGTGAACGCGGCGTCAGCCCTCAGAAGCACCGCGCCGGGGCCAGGAATTCCTAGAACAGCAGGTCGAGCAGGCCGCCCAGGCCGCCTCGGCCACCGCCGCCCGAGTCGTCGTTCGTTTCCGTGTCCTGAGACGGCGGTGCCGTCGTCGGCTGCCGGCTCGGTTCGGCGCTCTCGGTGGGGGCCTGGCTGGTCTGCGAGGGCGTGGGTTCCACGGTGATCCGCGTTCGCGGGGCAGGGCTCTCCCCGGAGGCATTGTCCTGCTCGGTCTCCTCGGCGGTCCGCGTCGGGCGGGTCTCCCTCGTGGGAGCGCTGCGGGCCGGCGACGGCCGGGCGGAGGGCTCCCGGGTCCGGGGTGCCCCGGTGGGGGCGGTCGTCGGCTTCTGCGACGGGTCCTTCGTCTGCTCCTCGGGCCGGGGGGCCGACGTGTCGGAGGGCGGCTTCGGCATGTCGGCGACCGAGCACCGCGCGCCGGGTGAGCATGTGGTGTCGGGCTGCCCGTTCACGGAGGCGGAGAGCATCCAGCCGCCCGCGACTCCCGCGACCACGACGCCGCCCACGACCGCGAGCAGGATCCTGCCCTTGCTCTTGCCTCCGGGGTCGGGGTCCTCCCGCCAGCCCGATCCCAGGAAACCGCGTGTCGGCGTCTCCCCGTCCCCGTCGCGGTGGTGGGGGCCGTCGGAAGTGTCGTCGGTGTCCCTGTGACGTTCGTCGAGATAGACCATCTCCCGGGAGCCGTCGGTCCGGATGATCTCCCGGGACCCGTCGACGTGGACGATCACCTGGGATCCGTCACCCGGGGTGGGGTCCGGAAGGTCGATCTCGTTCCATCCGTCCGACAGCACGTCGCCGGCGGGGTGTTCGGGGTGCCACTGGGCCGGTCCGAGAGGACCGGTCTGCTCGCGAGGATCTTCTTCGTACGGTCTCTGGATGTCGTCGCGCCCCACGATGACCCTCTCTGCTGTGAACCATGGCCGGGCATCTTGATAGCAGATCCGACACAAACATGTCTGAAAAGTTCACCCACGACTGAGAATAATGTGACTTGTGGGGTATTGCTGGGAATCATTCTTGGACCGAGCCATCGCTCCCTGAGCGGCGGATATCCGAGGTGAAGACGTGCCCGAAAGCGGCGGTGAGGGTAGGAACGACGCGACGCCTAACGGTCCGCTCCGTTCGAAGGCGGGGTCTCCAGGCTCAAGGAGAACTGATGACGGCGAATCCACCCACGCACACGTTGCCCGGTCCCTCCCCTTTCCCGCACATCGCCGACTACGGGTTCCTGTCCGACTGCGAGGCCACCGCGCTGGTCGCTCCGAGTGGGAACGTCGAGTGGATGTGCCTGCCCCGGATGGACTCCCCCAGCGTCTTCGCCGCGATCCTCGACCGGGGCGCGGGAGGCTTCCGGCTCGGCCCCGCGGACCTGAGGGTGCCCGCCGCGCGCCGCTACCTGCCGGGCACCATGATCCTGGAGACGAGCTGGGGCACCCCCACCGGCTGGATCATCGTGCGTGACGTGCTGCTCATAGGGCCATGGCACCACGAGGAGGGCGAGCTCTCCCATACGCACAGGAGGGCGCCGACCGACTACGACGCCGCCCACGTGCTCCTCCGCATGGTGCGGTGCGTCAGCGGAGAGGCGCAGATCACGCTCGACTGCGAGCCGATCTTCGACTACGGGCGCAAGTTCGCCCACTGGGCGTACACGGACAGGGGTTATCACCAGGGCGTCGCGACGGCGGATGGGGAGAGGCTGGAGTTGCGGCTCACCACCGACATGCGCCTGGGGTTCGAGGGCGGGCGCGCGATGGCGCGCACCATGCTCAGGGAGGGCGACACGCGCTTCTGCGCGCTGTCGTGGAGCACGCACGAGCCGCCGTACACCTTCGAGGACGCCTACCAACGGCTCGTGTGGACGGCCCACCACTGGCAGCACTGGCTCGCCAGGGGCACTTTCCCCGACCACCCCTGGCGGAGGTATCTGGAGCGCAGCGCCCTCACCCTCAAGGGCCTCACCTTCGCCCCCACGGGTGCCCTCATCGCGGCGGCGACCACCTCCCTGCCGGAGGCCCCGCGGGGCGACCGCAACTGGGACTACCGCTACACCTGGATCAGGGACTCGACCCTCGCCCTCTGGGGCCTGTACACGCTGGGCTTCGACTGGGAGGCCGACGACTTCTTCTGGTTCATCGCCGATGTGGCCGAACGGGACGAGGAACTCCAGGTCATGTACGGCATCGACGGCGAGCGGGATCTGGACGAGCACATTCTCGACCATCTCTCCGGGTACGAGGGCGCCAAGCCCGTCAGGGTCGGCAACGCCGCCTACCGGCACCGTCAGAACGACGTCTGGGGCGCGGTCCTCGGCGCCTTCTACATCCACACCCGATCGCGCGACCGCCTTGACGAGCGGATCTGGCCCATCCTGAAGCGGCAGGTCGAGTCCGCCATCAAACACTGGCGGGAGCCCGACCGCGGCATATGGGAGGTACGCGGAGAGCTCCAGCACTTCACCTCCTCGAAGGTCCTGTGCTGGGTGGCGGTCGACAGGGGCGCGAAGCTCGCCCGGCTCAGGGAGGAGCCGGAGCTCGCCGAGTGCTGGCAGGCGGTCGCCGACGAGATCCACGCCGACGTGTGCGCCCACGGCGTCAGCGAGCGCGGGGTCTTCAGGCAGCACTACGGCACCGACGCCCTCGACGCGTCGCTCCTGCTCATCCCGCTGCTACACTTCCTGCCGCCCGACGATCCCAGGGTCCGCGCCACCGTGCTGGCCATCGCCGACGAGCTGACCGTCGACGAACTGGTCCTGCGCTACGAGACGAAGCGTACGGATGACGGTATGAGCGGGGAGGAGGGCACTTTCACGATCTGCTCGTTCTGGCTCGTCTCGGCGCTGACGGCGATCGAGGAGCACAACCGGGCCCGCAGACTGTGCGAGAGGATCCTCTCCTTCGCCAGCGCCCTCGGCCTCTACGCCGAGGAGATCGACCCGGTGAGCGGGCGCCACCTCGGCAACTTCCCCCAGGCGTTCACCCATCTGTCGCTCATCAACGCGGTGATCCACATCATCCGCGCGGAGGAGGAGCAGAAGCCGCCCCCGAGCAGCTGGTCGTCATGATCCCACACCCGCTTCCGGCGCCCCACCCATGCGCTGACGTGCGGGAGCATCCGGATATCTGGCTAGGCTTTCAGCTATGAACCGTCGAGTGATTGCCATAGTGGTGGTCGTCGGCCTGCTCGCGACGAGCGGTCTGTCCGTGGTGCTGGCCTGGGGACTGAGCGGCTGAGGGCCGCTTCGTCGCCGGGCCGGAGGGTCGGCCGCCGGATCCGCGAGCGCGTCAGGCGTCGCGGGAGCGTGTTCGTCGAGTCCGCCCCCGACGCCGCGACCATCCTCCTGAACAGGCGCTAGGCGCCCACCATCGAGGTCTGGTTCGCGGGCTGTGCGCTCTGCTGCTGAGGGTGGGCGGGCTGCCCCGCGGTGTGCTGGGGCTGGGACTGCTGCTGTGACTGCTGCTGGGGGGCGGCGGCCTGCTCGGCAGGGCAGGTGCAGTAGCCGTTCGCCAGGATCAGGCGTCCTCGCTGTGCGGTGTAGGTGCGGGAATCGGTGGCGAGGAGAACGCCCGTGCATTTCTGGCAGACGACGGACTGTTGATCCATGGCCGGCTTCCTTCCTTGAGGGTAGCCGTCGAACGTCCTCGGTCCGGTCGGCTGGCTGCTCGTGCCCCGAGAGGAGGACGTGAATCTCCCTAACGAGGTTTTTATCTTACTCGTGGCGCGTAGTGATCTTTTGGTGACATCCGATAGCGGGTGTGAACCTTGGTGGTGCTGCTTCACAACGGTCTCATGTGAAGCGACCCGGCGGGTGGGAAATATCCCTCTCCCATCCCTGCCGGTCCCCACTTCAGCGATCTTCGCGGTGTCTGGATCCCCGATGTGGCCGGGAATCGCTATGTGCTCAGAATTTTTTTCCTCTCCTTCACCACCGGCCGGAACAGCAGCGCGTTGGCGGCCACCGCGATGCAGACCAGACCCAGCAGGAAGCCCCAGCTCACGTCGCTCAGGTGGTGCATGCCGCGATACATGCGCGAGTAGGCGATACCCAGGGGAATGCCCAGGCCGACCACCCACCACAGCACGTTCAAGATCTTGAAACGGTGGGTGTGGAGGGTGAGGACCAGGGCGACGCCGCAGTAGAAGGCGACCGCGGCGCTGGTGTGCCCCGAGGGGAAGCTGGAGGTGGGCGGCGCGGGGTCGAGGTGTTCGACGGCGGGTCGCTTGCGCTCGGCCAGGACGGTCGAGAGCAGGAAGATCGCCGACTGGGAGAAGACCGCCAGCGCGAGGAAGATCGACTCGTTCCAGCGCTTGAAGGCCAGCCGAAAGCCGATGACGAGCAGCGCGGTGGCAATGATGATCACCGGGGTGTCGGACAGACCGGAAAGCACGTCGGTGATCGAGCTCAGCTGGGCCGTGCGGCCCTCGGCCAGCTGCGCGTTGACGCCCTGGTCGTTCGCGATCAGAGTCGTCGTCTGCAGAACCTTGGTGATGAGGAGTCCGACGCCGATTGTCAGCGCGGCCATGATGGCGAGCGGCGCCAGGATGAGACGTGTCACGCCTTTGAAATCCACCGACATTTTCGACATGGCGCGCCAGCTACCCCGAATCGGTCTCCCGGAACGCCTCGGGTTCGATGCCTTCCACGTGTGGTTCGGCGGGCCTGCGGCCCTCTCCACGGCGCCAGGTCTCGAACCCCGCCGCCGCTCCCACCACGACCACCACGCCCAGCGCGACCCCCGCGATCACGTCGCTGGTCCAGTGGACGCCGAGCGCCACCCGGCTGTAGGCGACGAACACCGTGATGGCCGCGGCCACGACCCAGGCGATGATCCGCGAGGTCGCGCTCCGCAGGAAGGGCAGCAGGAGGAGTACGAGGATGCACGTACCCAGTGCCGCTCCCATCGCGTGCCCGGACGGGAAGGCGGCTCCGGGCGCCGAGGCGACGGGATTCGGCAGATCGGGCCTGGCACGGTCGACGATCTCCTTGATGGCGAGGTTCAGCAGGCCGCCGAAGGTGATCGTGGCGACCGCCCAGATCCCCAGGCGCGGCGCGCCCCGGCGCCAGAACCAGAGGGCGGCCAGCACCACCAGCACACGCCACGTCCAGGGGCCGAACACCTCGGTGGCCACGCTGAGGAAGGTGGTGTAGCCGGGGTTGTCCAGTGCCTGGGCGTGCAGGCTCAGGGCGATGCTCTCGTCGAGATTCTTGAGCGGAGAGGAGGAGGTCTTCACGAGCACGAGCAGCACCACGAACGGCACCGTGAAGATCGCCGCTGCCGCGAGCGCCATCGTCAGGCGCATACCCAACCGCAGGTCAGAAGTATGGCCATCGGATTTCCTGTGAGATGAGGGCTTACCTTCGACAAACCTGACCATTGTTCATGGCTACCCGACTCCTCGCGAATATTCCCCCGCCTCCCCCTCCCTTCAGGCCGCGTGGGGGGTGTGAGGACCCTTCAGGCCGCGTGACGGGGTTCGCGCCGGGTCGTCCAGCGCAGGACGTCGCAGTGCCGCCGCTCGGCCTCGGCGAGCGCCGCGTCGTCCGCGTGGGCGTCGAGTACGGCCCGCAGCCACGGCATCTGCTCGCTGACGTCGTCCCACGCCTGGGAGGGGGCGTCGAGACCCAGCTCGATCAGCGCGTCCAGGTGCGCGGCGTAGGCCGTCCACCACTGGCGGCTCAGCTCGGCCAGGAACCCGCCCAGCCCGCCGAACTCCCGCTGGATCTCCTCTTCCCACCAGGCGGGGAGGGTGACGTCACCGGTGTCCGCGAGGTCGCGGAGTACGAGGTTCGCCAGGGTGCGCCGTCGTCGGGCGATGGCCGAACGTGACAGGATGCTCATGGCCCCAACCCTGCCGATCGTTGTTTGCCGAACGCTTGACGATGTATTGATGGTGATGTCCGGCCCCTGCCGTATGGCCCGAGGGGAAGACCGCTTGGCGGGAGTCATCGGGCAGCACTAGGTTTTGACTCGCAGATCATTCCGCCCTGTGTCCGCGGAGCTACCTCGACATGGAGGAAGCCCGCCCATGACCCAGGTTCTTGAATTCTCTCAGCTCGTCGACCGCACCCTCAGTGCCCTCGCCGACGTTCTCGGCTCCGACGGGGCCGCACTCATGCTGATAGACGACCACGACCGGCTGCGCGCGGTCGGAGGCTCCGACGACCGGGGCCGGCAACTGGAACTGATCCAGGAGCAGATCGGCGCAGGGCCCGCCATCGAGACCCTGAGCCGCGGGGAGGACGTCGTGGTCGACGACCTGCGGGCGGCCAGGCCCTTCGGCTTCCCCGGCGTCGCGGCGCGGGTCCCGGAGGTCAGGGCGGTGCTCTCCGTGCCATTGCGGTCGGGGAAAAAGCTGATCGGCACCCTGAATTTCTACGACCGGACGATCCACGAATGGCAGTCCGCGAAAGTCCGGACGGGAGAGCGTCTCGGCGAGCTCATGGTAATGGTCCTCCAGAGCATGGCTCATAAATCTTCTCTCTGAGGGAAGTCGTAGTGTGCATGTCAGTAACCAGGTCGACGCTGAAAGGCGCTCCACATATGACTCACATTGATCCGGAGGCGCTGGTCGCGAGCCTGAGGAGGCTCCAGACGACCTCGTCCACCACAGGCATAGTCCAGCAGTTGGAGCGTGCCGTGGATGTGGTGAACTCGCTGTTCGGATATGCGGGTGCGGGTTTGATGTTCGCGGAAGAAGGCAAAGATCTTCGTTATTTGGTCGCCACCGATGAGCGGGGCCGCAGCCTTGAAGGCGCGCAACTCCATCTCGGTCAGGGACCGTGTGTTTCCGCGTATGAGGAGAATCGCGCGGTGACCTCAAGCGATGTGCGGGTCGATCCTCGCTGGCCGAAACTCGCCGACCGGCTCCACCCCGAGGTGCGGGCGGTGGCCGGGGTGCCGGTGCGCCTTGGAGGCGAGCCCGTGGGCACGTTGAACGTCTACCAGGCGAAGTTGTACGAGTGGGACGAGTCAGACGTCCAGGCGCTTTACGGCTACGCGGAGGTGATCGAGCAGCTTCTCACCGTCGCGATGGCCGCCGAGGAGAAGAGCGCCCTGGCCGACCAGCTTCAGTACGCCCTCGACTACCGCGTGGTCATCGAGCGGGCGATTGGCTATCTGATGGGAAAGCACGACATGACCGCCACCCAGGCCTTCACGGGCCTGCGCAAGCAGGCCCGGGACACCCGTCGCCGCGTCGCCGACCTGGCGGCCGAGGTGCTCGGTGAGGGGGCGGGCGAAATACGGTGATCCTGCTCACGTCGCCGAAGTCCTCGGAGAACAGCGTCGAGATCACCGTTTACGGTGATCTCGACGCCGTTGGAGGCGCTGAATTTCGCCGTGCCCTCAGCACGATCACCGCGGCGATGGTGGAGTTCGACCTCGCCCATGTGGGCTTCATCGACTGCGCGGGCGCCCGGGCCCTGCTCCGGGCCGACGAGTACATGCGCGGCCTGGGCCGCGAGATGATCATTCTGCGCCCCTCGGGGCCGGTGCTCCGCCTGCTGCGACTGCTCGAATTCGACCGGCACCTCCTGATCAGACGCCCCGGGGGCCCGGTCGGCGCGAGCGGCACCCCGCCGGGGCACTAACCTGATCGGTGATGTATCGATTCGTCTTCTCGCAGGTCCTCAGCCGCCTCGACCCAGAGGACGCGCACCATCTGACGGTGCGCGTCCTGCGCACCCTCTCGGTGACGCCCGTGGTCAGACGGCTGGTCCATCGACGCCTCGCGCCACGCGACCCCGCGCTGCGCGTGCAGGCCTTCGGCGTGCACTTTCCCGGTCCTTTCGGGTTGGCGGCCGGCTTCGACAAGGACGCCGGCTGTGTGGAGGCCATGTCCGCGCTCGGCTTCGGCCATGTCGAGGTCGGCACGATCACCGCCCACGCCCAGCCGGGCAACGCCAGGCCCCGCCTGTTCCGCCTCGCGAGAAACCGGGCGATCATCAACAGGATGGGCTTCAACAACGCGGGCGCGTCCGCCGCGGCCCGGCGGCTGGCCAGGCCCCGGGGCGTCCCCGCGATCGTGGGCGTCAACATCGGCAAGACCAAGGTCGTTCCCGAGTCGGGGGCCGTCGCCGACTACGTGACCAGTGCCAGGGAGCTCGCTCCCCTGGCCGACTACCTGGTCGTCAACGTCAGCTCGCCCAATACCCCCGGCCTGCGCGACCTTCAGGCCGTGGAGCTGCTGGGGCCGCTGCTTCGGGCGGTGAAGGAGGTCGCCGACGCCACGCCCAAGCGCACCCCGCTGCTGGTCAAGATCGCTCCCGATCTGGCGGACGCCGACGTGGACGCGGTCGCCGACCTCGCCCTGGAGCTCGGGCTCGACGGCATCATCGCGACCAACACCACGATTGGCAGGCAGGCGCTGGATGTCGCGGAGCCCGCGAGCCGTGACCACAGCCGCGAGAGCGGCGGCCTGTCGGGGCGTCCGCTGAAGGCCCGATCGCTGGAGGTCCTGCGCAGGCTGCGCGCCAGGGTGGGCGACCGCCTGGTGCTCGTCTCCGTCGGCGGTGTCGAGGACGTGGACGACGTCTGGGAGCGCCTGCTCGCCGGGGCCACGCTCGTCCAGGGCTACAGCGCGCTGGTCTACGAGGGCCCTCTGTGGGCGTATCACGTCAATCGCGAGCTCTCTCGCCGTTTGCGCCGTCACGGCGTGGTCGACCTCCGCCAGATCATCGGCCGCACCGCGGACCGGAGCGCCCGAGCCTGACCCGGCCTGTCGCGCCCCGGCCTGATCCGGCCGCGGCGCGACCCGGAGTGTCACGTCCCGAACCTTTGCGGCGGGTCCTGATTCGTCATCCTCAACGGGCCGGAAGATGGCCTTACGTTATACCCTGGGTGGGTAACCTCACGGCTTTGGAGGCACGATGAGCACGATCACATACACCGTCACCGGCATGACCTGTGGTCACTGCGTGAGCTCGGTCAAGGAGGAGGTCGGCGAGGTCCCGGGTGTCACCGGTGTCGACGTCGACCTTGAGACCGGCAGGGTCGACGTCTCCGGCGACGCCTTCGACGACACGGCCGTCCGTGCCGCCGTCAAGGAAGCGGGCTACGAGGTCTCCTGACCGGGCGGAGTCCACTTCCGCCCGGGGGCTCGCGAAGGGCCACAAGACCGTCACATGCTGGGACGGGTCGAGTCGGCCTCGTGGGTCAGTTTCTCCAGGTGTTTCATCGCCTCGTCCACCTTGACGACCCCCGGGCGGTGGCGTCGGCGACCGGTTCCGCCGAGCTGCCAGGGGTGCGGGCCGGTCAGCGGTCGATACTCGACGCCGAGCGCGTCGAGGCGGGTCAGGTGCGCCTCCAGCCGGGCGCCGAACCCGGCCCCGGCCGAGCCCGACCAGGCGATCTCGGCCAGCGCGCAGCCCCGTGGCCAGGCCCGGTAGTCCACCGCCCGCCCGTCGGGCAGCCGTTCGCTCCACAGCTGGAACTGTGCCCCGAGCACGTGCTCCCGTTCCTCGGCCGTCCACGACTCCGGCGCCGGGACGTAGGCCGCGACGTCGGAAACGGTGATCGCCTCACCGCTCGCGAGGGGCTCCTCCTCGCTGGAGGCCTCGGCGTAGTCGAAGTACAGGGGGAAGACCGGGGTCTGCACCACGTCGTGCCCGGCGGCGACGGCGCGCCTCGCCACCCCGGGACCACGCCAGGGCATCACGATCGTGTCGGGCCTGAGCATGCCGCTCACGAACGCCTCGTCCCACACCACCGCCCTGCTGCCGCGTTCGGCCAGCTTGTCCGCGAGCCGGCGCAGGAACCAGGCGTGCAGGTCGCCCAGGCTCTCCAGCCCCAGCTCCGCCTGGAAGGCGACGATCTCCGGGGAGCCGGCCCAGTCGTCGAGAACGCACTCGTCCCCGCCGATGTGGACGTACGGGGTCTCGCCCAGCGCCCCCGTGATCTCCTCGATCACGCCGGTCAGGAAGTCGATCGTCTCGGGCAGGGGGGACAGGATCGCGGGGGAGATGCCCCAGCGGTCCAGCACCGCGAAGGGCTCGGGGCGCCGGCCGCCGGTGGCGCGGGCGTCGAACTCGGGGTAGGCGGCGAGGATCGCCGAGGCGTGTCCCGGTACGTCGATCTCGGGTACGACCGTCACGGCTCGGGCCCGCGCGTAGGCGCCGATCTCCGCGAGGTCCTCCAGCGTGTAGTAGCCGCCGTGCGGTACGTCGTCGAAGGTGAGCTCCTCCTGGTAGTGACTGGTGACCGTGCGCGGGCGGTGCGCGCCCACCTCGTGCAGCCGAGGACGCCGGCGGCTCTCGACCCGCCACCCCTGGTCGTCCACCAGGTGCAGGTGGAGGCGGTTCAGCTTGTGGACCGCCATGATGTCGATCATCCTGAACACCTCGCGCCGGGGCATGAAGTGCCGCGCCACGTCCAGGTGCGTCCCGCGCCAGGAGAACCGGGGCGCGTCCCGTACCTGGCCGAGGGGTACGCTCCAGTCCGCCCCGCCACCGGCCACCGCGCGAAACGCCGCCGAGGGCAGCAGCTGCCGCAGCGTCTGGCCCGCGTAGAAGGCGCCGGCGCGGTCTCCGGCCGCGATCCGCACGCCCTCGCCCGTCACGTCCAGGACGTACGCCTCGGCGCCGAGTGAGGTGTCGTACTCCACCGTGATCGTCCCCGCCTCGCCGGGGCGCGGGTCGAGGACGGCGAGCGCGAGACGTACGGCGTCGACCGGTTCGGCGGGACCGGAGACGACGACCCCGTGGGGAAGGCCGAGGACACCGCCGACAGGGGTGAAAACGGAGGGAGACGGCAAGAGGTCAGTCATGCTTTAGATCATGCCAAATCGCCGAAAACGCGGGGGAGACACGCTTTTTACGTCGGCGATCCCGGACATGGAGCCAAGAACCGCCCAAGTCCCGCGCGGGAGAATCGGGGGAGACCCCCCGCGCGGACATGCTGCTGCTCATGTTCCCAGCTTCCAGGGTTTCCAGGCATCCGGCACGCACACCGTCGGCGATCCTGGTGACGATACCGATGGCGATCATGCTGGCCACCGGGTGTGCCGCCACCGTCGAGAACCCCTCGGCCTCGCCCACTCCCACACCGACTCCCACACCGACTCCCACGGTGTCCTCCTCCGCGGTGAGGAGCGCCGAGGGGGACGACACCACCGTGGCGGAGAACGCGAGGGAGGGCGATCCCGGCTGGCGGGTGCGCCGGCGCGGTGCCGAGCACGAGATCGAGGGCTTCTCCGACCGGGTCAGCGTGCTGCCCGGCGAGGGCTTCCGGCTGTACGTCTCGACCACCGCCGACCGCTACACCGCCAGGGCCTTCCGGATGGGCTGGTATGGCGGGGCCGGGGCGAGGCAGGTCTGGCGGGCGGCCGGGCTGCCCGGTAGGAGGCAGGCTCCCCCCAGGACGATCGCCGCCACGGGAACGGTGACCGCCGCCCACTGGAAGCCCGGCCCCGAGGTGGACACCTCGGGGTGGCCGGAGGGCTCCTACCTGATCAGGCTGGACGCCGCCACCGGGGGACGGCGCTACGTTCCCCTCACCGTGAGGTCCGCCTCCACCGGGGGACGTCTCGTCGTCGTGAACGCGGTCACCACCTGGCAGGCGTACAACGACTGGGGTGGCCGCAGCCTCTACCACGGCCCCGGCGGCTTCGGCGACAGATCCCGGGCGGTCAGCTTCGACCGCCCGTACGACACCTCGGGGGCGCGGCTCTTCCTGGACATGGAACGCGACGCCATCGAGCTCGCCGAGCGTCGCGGCCTGCCGCTCGCCTACGTCACGAGCCTGGACCTGGACCGTGACCCGCACGTCCTCGACGGGGCGACGGGGCTGGTGTCGCTGGGCCATGACGAGTACTGGTCGCCGGGCATGCGCCGCACCGTCGAGGCCGCCCGCGACCGCGGCACCAACCTCGCCTTCCTCGGCGCCAACGCCGTCTACTGGCGGATCCGCCTCGCCGCGACGCGCCTGGGACCGCGCCGCCTGGTGGTGTGCCACAAGGACGCCGCCGAGGACGCCCGGACGATCCTGTGGCGGGCCACAGCCAGGCCGGAGAGCTCGCTGACCGGCCCGATGTACGACTGCTTTCCCTCCGAGGCCGCCTACGTGGTCAGGCGCCCCGGCAACTGGATCTTCAAGGGGACCGGGGTGCGGCGCGGCACCGCCTTTCCCGGGATGGTCGGCGTCGAGACCGACAGGGTCGGCGCGGGTGTGCCGCGTCCCATGGAGGTCCTGTCGGTCTCCCCGGTCGACTGCGGCGGTCGCGCCACGGTCGCGCACAGCGCCTACTACACCGTGCCGAGCGGCGCAGGGGTGTTCAGCTCGGGCACGATGCGCTGGGTGTGCGCGATGCGGGGCGCCCGCTGTGGCCACGGCGTCACGCGGGAGGCGGGGGTCTTCGTCCGCAAGGCGACGGGAAACATCCTGAGGGCCTTCGCGGCCGGACCGGCCGCGCGCAGCCACCCGGCCCGCGACAACCTGAGATCCCTGGGCCTGGGAGGACCCCGGGGGTCTACCCCTTGAAGTACTTCTGGAGTCCGTTCGCGAGGGAGAGCGCGATCTTCTGCCGGAACGCCGGCTGCTGGAACTTGGCCGCCTCGGCGGGGTTCTTCATGTTGCCCGACTCGATGAAGACCTTGGGGACCGTGGAGAGGTTCAGGCCGCCGAGGTCGTCGCGGTAGTCGAGGGCGTTCTTGCCGATGTAGGTGGAGTACGCCAGGCCGGTGCCGCGCGCGAAAGCGTTGCGAATGTCCAGGCCGAGCTTCTTGGAGGCCGCGACCACCGGGTCGACCGGGCCGCCGATCTTCTCCGGCATGATCACGTGGAAGCCGTGGTTGGCGGTGCTCGACCCGTCGGCGTGGACCGAGATCACCGCGTCCGCCTTCGCGTCGTTGCCGATCGCGGCCCGCTGGGTGATGCACGGCCCGACGCCGGAGTTGTCGTCGCGGGTCAGCTTCACCGTCGCGCCGCGGCTCTTCAGGATCTTGGCCAGGCGCTGCGAGACGTCCCAGGTGAAGGCGGCCTCGCTGTAGCCGTTCGCGGTGGTGGTGCCCGTGGTGTCGCACGCCTTCCACTGGGTCAGGACGTTGACCTTCTTGTTGATCTTCGCGGGGTGGCGGTAGTTCTGCCCGTTGTGGCCGGGGTCGATGACCACGATCTTGCCGCGGAGCGGCTTGTCACTCTGGATGCTCCGTCCCGCCGCGGGATCGCTCGCCGTACCGGCCGCCGGCGTCGTGGCCGTGCGGGCGGTGGCGGGCGGGACGGGTCCGCGCTCTCGCGCGAGGTCGGCGCCGGTGGTGGCGCCACCGCAGGCGGCGGCACCGAGTCCGCACAGGACCAGGGTCGCCGCGAGTGCTTTGCCGGTCACGCTCATCGCCTCCCAGAAGTCGTCAATCACCCAACTTACGTGGCCCGGAGGTGTGACCCGGCCGATGTCGCGACATGTGCTCGCCCGTCACGAAGCGTGACGCGCTCCCGCCTCAGGGGGGCTCTTTCGTCACGGGACCCGGCCTCGGACGGGCTCTCCCGGCACGGGACCCGGCGAACGCCCCCTTCACCAGACGTGCTCGCCGGCCTCCTGCTTCTGCAGGAGCGAGGCGAGCTCCCTGGCGTCCTCGGCGTCCAGCCCGAGGACCACGCGCGGCCGTCCCCACGGATGGTCGATCGAATGAGCCACGTAGCTGGCCACGGACTCGGCTCCGGCGTCGCCGGTGCGGCCCCGGGCGGCCCGCCAGTGCGCCCATGCCCGCTCAAGCTCGGCCGCGGCCCGCTGGGCGCATGACACAAGTTCCGGATCACGCATCGTTACCCCCTCGTCTCGGCCAGAGTCAACACCGGCGGCACGCGGACGCCCGCGATGTTGACCCGGATTTGGGGAGGTCATAGAGCCTGCCTGGGCGTACTGTAACGCTCCAGGCAGGCTCTTTACCGTTCGGTGGGGCCCGTGCTGTTCCGTACGACCAGCTGCGGCGTGACCTGGCGCAGGCGCGAGGCCTTGCCGGGGTCTCCGATCCGGTCGTTCAGCAGCGCGGCGGCGGAGCGTCCCATGGCGCGGCGGGGCTGGTCCACGGTGGTCAGCGAGATCGGCTGGGTGCCCGCCCGGTGGATGTTGTCGTAGCCGACCACGGACAGGTCCTCGGGAACCCGCAGTCCCAGCTCGGTGGCCGCGGAGAGCACGCCCATCGCCACCCGGTCGTTGGCGGCGAAGATCGCTGTGGGTCGGGGGTCACGTGTGAGCAGGCTGCGCGCCGCCCTGGCGCCGCCCTCCTCGCTGGACTCGCCCTCCTCGACCATGATGTACGGCGCCAGGGAGTGCCTGCGCATCGCGACCAGGTACCCCTCGCAGCGGAAGCGCCCCGAGGAGATGCCCGCGGCCTCGATGTGGGCGATCCTGCGGTGACCGAGCTCCACGAGGTGGTCGACGGCGAGGCGGGCACCGAGCTGGTCGTCGTCGACGACGATGTCCACGCCGCCGAGGTCGATGTCGCGTTCGCCCACCACCACGGTCGGCGTGTAGCCGGTGGCCTCGATGAGCGTTCCGCTGGTGGGCGCGATACCGAGCAGGACGAGCCCGTCGACGCGAAGTTCGAGGAACGCCTCGACCGCCTCGTCCTCGAAGGCGGGGTCCCACTGGCTGTTGCCGATGAGCAGTCTCAGCCCGTCGCCGTGCAGGCTCTCCTGGAGGCCGTCCAGGAATTCCGCGTAGAACGGGTTGTGCAGGTCGGCGACGAGCGCCCCGACCAGGTGGGTACGGCCCTCGACCAGGCTGCGCGCGACGGCGTTGGGCCGGTAGCCGAGGTCTCTGGCCGCCTGGAGCACGGCCTGCCTGCGATGTTCGCTGACGTGGGGCGATCCGCGCAGGACGAGCGAGACCAGTGATTTGGAGACACCGGCCCGTTCTGCCACGTTGCGGATCGTGGGTCTTGGGCGTGGCCCGCCCCCGTCGGATAAGACGGGTTCGGCGAGCCCGCGGGCTCGGGTGACGGTGCTGTTGACTGACGGTCCTGACATGGCTCTCCCCCGCGATGGTGGATGGGCACCTGTCACTCAAAACGATCGAGTTCCGAATGGGGTACGGGTTGGAAGGAAGGGAACTTCGATCTTGACCAAGCGGCCGGGCGGAACGGCTCCGATAGTCTTCGCGATGTGAGGTCGACATCCGGAGCCGCCAAACGGGCGCAGACCGTGTCCAAAAACACGCGACCGGTGCGGCGCAGACTCAGTGTCGACCGGCGTCGTGAGGAGCTCATGGCGGCGGCGCTGGAGCTGTTCAGCAGGCATGACGCCGAGCACGTGTCGATCGACGACGTGGCCTCCGCGGCCGGCGCGTCGCGGGCTCTGGTCTACCACTACTTCGGCGGCAAGCAGGAGCTCTACGTCGCCGCGCTGAGGAGCGCCGCGGCCCAGCTGGAGGCGAGGCTCAGGCCTCAGGGGGCAGGCGCCCCACTGGACGAGCTGGCCGGAGGTCTCAGCCGATACTTCGACTTCGTCGAGGAGCACGCGACGGGCTTCGCCGCGCTGCTCAGGGGCGGGCCCGCCAACCGCAGCGGTGAGATCGGGGAGGTCGTCGACTCGGTCAGGCACCGGCTGCTCAGGCTGATCATGAAGCAGATGCGGATCGAGGAGCCAGGACCTGTGCTCCGGGTCGCGCTGCGCTCGTGGATCGCCTCCGTCGAGACCGCGGGCCTCGACTGGCTGGAGCGCCGCGACATCGAGCGGCCGACGCTGGAGCGGATGCTGATCGGCCAGATGGTGGCGCTGCTCGGCGTGGCGGCCGAGCACGATCCGCGCGTCGGCGAGTTGCTGGACGGCCTGTTCAGAGAACGGGCGGGTCGTCCCGCGGACCTGGAAAGGTCCGGGACGGACGGCTGAGAAGGCCCCCGGGCATGGCTGAACGGGGCATGGCCGAAGCCGCTCGGGAGCACGTGCTGGGGCGGCGCCGGGCGGGCGACGCCGCTCCCCACAAACCCGTGTGGCCTACACGCTCACAGGGTGAGCGCGCACCAATCCCCCTAGGTCAGTGACGGCCCCCGTCTTACTCTGAGCGCTGCTGCGGAATCCCCGCGAGCAGCGCGCGAACCTCGGTCTCCCGGTATCGGCGGTGTCCACCCAGGGTGCGGATGGACGTCAACTTGCCCGCCTTCGCCCACCGGGTCACGGTCTTGGGATCGACGCGGAACATGGTTGCGACCTCCGCCGGGGTGAGCAGCGGCTCTGCCTCGGGTGTACGAGCTGACATTTGTGCGGCCTCTCCTCCATGTGGACCGGCGACAGCGATCCTGCGACTTGACGCTTGTCACGGATGTCCGCCTATGGCCCATGCGTGCGGCTGTTTGGGCCATATGCGGCATCACCCGATGTGACCATACAGCCACGTAGAGCGATTGGCGAGTCTTTGAGCGACTCATCTCTCTTGTGCACGTGTTGTTGTCACGCTCGGTGATTCTAGCGACACGTTTCGTGGTATCGCAGTGAAAACGGCAAACTACTCAGTTCGTAGGTGCATCCCCGGTCATCGACGGACCTACTTACGCAGGTTGAAGGGATGATTTGCGACTCAGTTTGCTGATTCGAGAAGTTGTATTGATCTCCAGCGGAGAATGACGCGCTGGTACATGGTGAACGCCAGTTCTTCCTCGCCTTTTTCCAGACCTGTCAGCGCCGCCGCGAGTTCCGCCACGGACTCGTCGGCCTGGAGTGTCTCGTCGTCCATGAGGTTGACGATGCCGCCGTAGTCGAGCTCGACCAGAGAATGCGGGTGGAACTCCTCCAGCCAGCGGGCCACGTCCTCGACCTCGGCCGTGACCGAGGCGTCGCCGATCTGCCTCTTGATGATCTGCAGGGCGCGGGCGCTGCGGCGCCTCGCGTGGGCCATGGACGTGACGTAGATCAGGTTGCGGGTGGTGGTCGTGCCCCCCTGCCCGTCGCCGCCGTCGAGCACCAGCCAGCGCTCGTTGCCGTCGAAGGGGACGAACCACGAGGTCGGAACGTGCCAGGTGGAGCCGCGGATGTGCGTGCGCAGCGCGGCGGAGTCGGTGTGGCGCTTGAACCGGTCGAAGTCGTCGGCCGTCCGCTCCGCGACGGCCGGAGGGAAGAAGCGCTCCATCAGCTTGGGCGGGGTCGCCCCGCGAAAGCGTGAGAAGGCGAGCCATGACCTCAGCCTGCTCTGCCATGGGCAGACGTACAGGACCTCCTCCACGCGCCTCAGATAGGCGTTGGGGCTCTCCTGGGCGGGTGCCGGGGTCGGTGGTACCCCGAGGAGGCGTCGCACCGCCTCGCCGTGTTCGGCGTGCAGGGCGCTCGCTCGGCGCGGTCGGTCGGACATCTCGGAGTAGGCGGACCACGAGACGCGTTCCGCCGGGGCGAACGCGACCAGCGGTTCGTAGACGCGGAGGTACGCGGCGTAGGGCAGCACGACCGCATCGTGTCACGAAGGACCGGCCGTTGTCCGTAGCGAGCCCGCTTCCGCGGCGGTTGTCTCGGCCACTGAGATGGGACGTTCGCGCACGTCGTCCCTGTTGCGGACTTGTGGTTACGCTGAGGGTGATCTCCGCCGCGACGGTGCGGCGGTAACGAACGACTGGGAGTCACCACAGTGACCGACGTCTTCGGGCTGTCCCACAAGGACGCGGGCCCGGTAACCGGCCAGGCGAGGCACGAACAGGTCGTTTTCTGCTCCGACGAGCGAAGCGGCCTCCACGCGATCATCGCCATCCACAACACCGTCCTGGGCCCCGGCCTGGGCGGCACCAGGTTCTATCCCTACGAGAGCGAGCAGGCCGCGCTGGCGGACGTGCTCAACCTCTCGCGGGCGATGGCCTACAAGAACGCCCTGGCGGGACTCGACCTCGGTGGCGGCAAGGCCGTCATCATCGGCGACCCGGCGAAGGACAAGAGCGAGGCGCTGCTGCGCGCCTACGGCAGGTTCGTCCAGTCGCTCGGGGGCCGCTACTACACGGCGTGCGACGTCGGCACCTACAGCGAGGACATGGACGTGGTGGCCCGCGAGTGCTCGTACGTGACCGGCCGTACCCCGGCCGACGGCGGGGCCGGCGACTCGTCGATCCTGACCGCGTTCGGCGTGTTCCAGGGCATGCGCGCCGCGGCCGAGCACGTGTACGGGACGCCCACGCTGCGCGGCAGGCGCGTCGGCGTGGAGGGTGTGGGCAAGGTCGGCCACCGCCTGGTCGGCCACCTGATCGAGGACGGCGCAAAGGTCGTGGTCTGCGACGTGAGCGAGCGGGCCGTGGAGCGGCTGCGGCGGATCCATCCCCAGGTCGAGGTCGTCGCCGACCGGCTGGAGCTCACCTCCGCCGACATCGACGTCTACGCGCCGTGCGCCCTCGGCGGGGCGCTGGACGACGACACGGTGGCCCGCCTGCGCGCCACGATCGTCTGCGGCGGGGCCAACAACCAGCTCGCCCACCCCGGCGTGGAGAAGCGGCTCGCCGATCGCGGGATCCTCTACGCGCCCGACTACGTGGTCAACTCCGGCGGTGTGATCCAGGTCGCGGACGAGATCAGGGGGTTCAACATGGAGCGGGCGCGGGCAAAGGCAACCCAGATCTACGACACGACTCTCAAGATCTTCTCCAGCGCGGCGGAGGATGGGGTCCCCCCGGCTGTCGCAGCCGATAGGCTGGCTGAGCGCAGAATGTCGGAAGTCGGGCGAATTAGGGGCATTTGGCTGGGCCACTAGCCCCACACGCCCATACGACGTACCGAGCCGGGCGTAAAACAGGTACGGTTGTAGGCGAACGAGAGCTGACGCCTAAGTCAGGTGGCGTCAGTGCGTGGTGCGTTAGCGACGAGGGGTCGGGCACGACCCCACACGAGGGGGTCGAGCCAATGGGGCGCGGCCGAGCAAAGGCCAAGCAGGTCAAGGTTGCTCGCCAGCTGAAGTACAACAGCGGCGGCACTGATCTTGAGCGTCTGCGCGACGAGCTCGGAGTCAGAGACGACTCCAACCACAATGACGACTCCAACGACGCCTACGACGAGCTGGCGGATCGGTACGCCGATTACGCCGATGACTTCGGCTCCGGAGATGACCGCGACGACGGGAAATCCGGCCGCCGCTAGGCGGATTTCAGATTGATGTGAGCGGGGCACCCGGCGGTGGACAAGCCGCCGGGTGTTCTTCTCGCTGAGGGTCGACCATACGCGGCGCTCCGGTGAGTCCGGGGCGCCTTTCGCCGTACCCGCCTCCCGCCCGGACTCTTCCCTCTCGCGGCCGGCGGCGGCGGCCGCGAGAGGGAAGAGAAACGCCGGGATTCCCGGAGAAAAGCGCGGATCAGCGGAAACGGGCCTCGCCCGAGCCCTCGACGATCTCACCGAGCACCCAGGCGGGAAGGTTCCGCTCGGCGAGCAGCGCGAGGGCCGGTTCCACGGCCTCGGCGGGGACGACCGCGGCCATGCCCACGCCCAGGTTGAACGTCCGGTCCATGTCGGCCTGGGCCACCCCGCCGTGCCCCGCGAGCACCTCGAAGACGGCGGGCGGGGTCCACGACGAGCGGTCGAGCAGCGCGTCCAGCCCCACCGGCAGCGAGCGAGACAGGTTGCCCGCCAGGCCGCCGCCCGTGATGTGGGCGTACGCGTGGACGTCGACCGCGCGGGCGAGTTCCAGGCAGTCGAGGGAGTAAATCCTGGTCGGCTCCAGAAGCTCCTCGCCCAGCGTCCGCCCCAGCTCGGGCAGCTCGGCCTCCAGCGAGAGCCCTGCCCGGTCGATGATGTGCCTGACCAGCGAGTATCCGTTGGAGTGCACGCCCGAGGAGGCCAGCGCGAGGACCACGTCGCCCGCGCGGACCCTGTCGGGGCCGAGCATCCTGTCGGCCTCCACCACCCCGGTGGCGGCGCCCGCGAGGTCGTACTCGCCGGCCTCCATGGCACCGGGGTGCTCGGCGGTCTCCCCGCCGATGAGGGCGCAGCCCGCGAGGCGGCAGCCCTCGGCGACGCCGCCCACGATCTCGGCGATCCGCTCGGGGACCACCTTGCCGCAGGCGATGTAGTCGGTCATGAACAGCGGCTCGGCGCCGCAGACCACCAGGTCGTCGACGACCATGCCGACCAGGTCGATCCCGATCGTGTCGTGCTTGTCCAGCCGCTGGGCCAGCATGACCTTGGTGCCGACGCCGTCGGTCGACGTGGTGAGCAGCGGTCGCCTGTACGACAGCAGGGCAGAGGCGTCGAAGAGGCCGGCGAAGCCGCTGGCGTCGTCCACGACCTCCGGCCTGCGCGCCCGCGCGACCTTCGACTTCATCAGCTCGACGGCGCGCTCGCCCGCGTCGATGTCCACTCCGGCGGCCGCGTAGCTGGTCATGAACCCTCTCCTCGCGTGCCAGGCCCGCTCAACGCTTGGCCTCAAGCACGTACTTGCCCACGTTGTCCTGGTCGATCGGGATCGGATACTTACCGTCGAAGCAGGCGCGGCAGAGCCGGTCCTCGGGGATCGTGGTGGCCGAGGTCAGGCCCTCCAGCGAGATGTATCCGAGCGAGTCGGCGCCGAGCGAGGCTCGGATCTCCTCCACGCTGAGCGAACCGGCGATCAGCTCGGCCCGGGTGGCGAAGTCGATGCCGTAGAAGCAGGGCCAGCTGACCGGCGGGGAGGAGATCCGGACGTGCACCTCCGTGGCACCCGCCTCGCGCAGCATCTTCACGATCGCCCGCTGGGTGTTGCCCCGCACGATCGAGTCGTCCACGACCACCAGGCGCTTGCCCGCGACGACCTCCTTCAGCGGGTTGAGCTTCAGCCGGATGCCCAGCTGCCGGATCGTCTGGGACGGCTGGATGAAGGTGCGGCCCACGTAGGAATTCTTGACCAGACCTTGACCGTAGGGGATCCCGCTCTCCTCGGCGTAGCCGACGGCGGCAGGGGTGCCCGACTCGGGCGTCGGAATGACCAGGTCGGCCTCGATCGGGTGCTCACGGGCCAGCACGCGGCCGACCTCGACGCGCGTGGTCTGCACGCCGCGCCCGGCGATCGTGGTGTCGGGACGGGCGAGGTAGACGTACTCGAACAGGCAGCCCTTGGGCTCGGCGAGCGCGAACCTGCGCGAGCGCACGCCGCGCTCGTCGATGGTGATCAGCTCGCCCGGCTCGATCTCGCGGACGAACGTGGCGCCCACGATGTCCAGCGCCGCGGTCTCCGAGGCCACGACCCAGCCGCGCTCCAGACGCCCCAGGACCAGCGGGCGGACTCCCTGCGGGTCACGGGCCGCGTAAAGGGTCTTCTCGTCCATGAAGACGAGCGAGTAGGCGCCCCTGACCTGCGGAAGCAGGTCGGCGGCCGCGTCGTCGATCGACTTCTCGCGGTCCTGGGCCAGGAGTGCGGCGAGCACCTCGGTGTCGGTCGTCGCCCGGGTGGAGCCGGGGGCAAGCCGCTTGGACAGCTCCGGGGTGTTGATCAGGTTTCCGTTGTGGGCGAGCGCGAGCCCGCCCGACTCGGTCGAGCTCAGCGTCGGCTGCGCGTTCTCCCAGACACTCGATCCGGTGGTCGAGTAACGGCAGTGGCCGATCGCCAGATGACCGCGGAGGGTCCCGAGCACGGACTCGTCGAAGACCTGGGCCACCAGGCCCATGTCCTTGTAAACGAGGATCCTGCTGCCCTCGCTGACCGCGATGCCCGCTGACTCTTGGCCGCGATGCTGTAACGCATACAGCCCGTAGTAGGTGAGTTTGGAGACTTCCTCCCCAGGAGCCCACACTCCGAAGACGCCACATGCGTCCTTCGGAGGCCGGTCGTGGGAGTCGAGGTCATGGCTCAGATGGCCGTCGCCCTTCAGCACATGCTTCATTCTAGGTCGGCTTCTTCCCTGCTCGTACCCAGGGTCCTTTCCGTGGCATGTCGCACCCTGACCGAACGATCATCGGTGTTTTGCCGTGTCAGCCTGTTTCGTCGGTGGTCGACAGGGGAGTGTGAGATATCCGGCATGCCCGAGCGTCGGGAGATGAGACGTGACAACACCCGTGGACCCCGTGGACCCGAACCAGCCCGGCAGAGGCTCCGGCAGAGGCCCCGGCCAGGAGGGGGCCGACGCGGAGGAGCCGCAGGACACCTCCGAGGAGAGAGCCGTCCCCGGAGAGTCCGAGCGCGCGCCCGCCGCCCCGGAACCGGACGCCTGGCCCGTCCCTCCCTCGAACGAACCGCCCACGTGGCGGGAGCCCGCCACCCCGGCGAGCGAGTCCACCGGGTGGACCGATCCTTCCGGCGATTCCGGGCCCTCCGGCGCCGCGGGACCCTCCGGCGGGTGGGCCGAGCCTTCCGGTGCTGCCGGACCTTCCGGTGGTGCCGGGCCCTCGGGTTCCGCCGAGCCTCCCGACAGGGCCGCGTCGAGCGGATGGACGGAGATCCCCGGCAGGACCGAGCCGCAGGGCCGAAAGCCCGGCGAGGAACCCGTGTGGGGATCGGGGGCGTCGACGCCCCCGACGCCTCCGACGCCGCCGGTCCCCGAGCCGTGGGAGGAGCCGAACCCCGAAGCACCCGTGCCCGATCCCGACGAGCCGTCCCAGAAGCCGTTCTCCATCCCCACGGAACCGCAGGTGCCGCCGCACCCGGACACGCCGTCCGCGCCCGAGGTCCCCCCGCCCGACCAGGGCGGTGGCAGGCACGTCACGCCGGGGTCCCCGGGGAGTTCCGGGGCACGCGCCCAGGGATCGCCGATCGGCCCGCCACCGGAGGGGACACCCGAGAGGACACCTGAACAAGCACGGGAGGGGACGCCCGGGGAGCCCGAGGGGCAGCCCTACACGGTGCCGGGCACCACGCCGTCCGCCTACCCCGGCTGGGAGAGCGCCTCGGAGACTTCCGGCGAGTCCGGCAAGCCCGAGGCGGGCCACCCCGAGGCCCCGGGGGCACCCGCCCCGCCCTCGCGCTACGAGCAGCCGGGATACGAGCAGCCGAGATACGGAGAGGCGCAGCGGGCCGGGCAGCCCTACGGTGGTCCGGGAGTGCCGCCACCCGGGGCTGACCCCTCCCAGCAGCCCCCTCCCGGCACCCCGTACCCGGCGCAGCCGGGCGCGCCCGGCTATCCGTACCCCACGCCCTATCCGCCGTATCAGGGTGAGGGGCGGCCCAGCGGGAAGCTCGGCACCACCGCGCTCGTGCTCGGGATCGTCGCGATCCTCTCGCTCGTCGTCTGCGGCTTCGGCGTACTGGTGGCGGTCGCCGGCCTGATCGTCGGCATCGTCGCGCTCGCCAAGCGGTCCGCCCCTGGCCGGGCCTGGGTGGGGATCGTGCTGAGCCTTCTCACCCTGGTGATCGCGGTGGTGTTCCTGAGCTGGGTCTACAGCAAGTTCGGCGACTGCATAAACCTGCCTCCCGAGCTCCAGCGGCGCTGTATCGAGGACAGGTTCGGCATTCAGGTGGAGCCCGTCCCGTAACGGGGACCGGGGCTCACGGGCGTAGGTGGGCACGTGACGGCCGGGTCTACGGCGTGTCCGGGGGTCGCGCGGCGTGCCTCAGGGCCGCCGGGGCCGCCTGTGGCCGGGGACTAACGGAGAGGCAGGTGGCCGGACAGGTCGGCGCGGGCCCCGCTCGCCGCGATCTTTCCTGCCGCCATCGCCGCGGACCAGGTCAGGCCTCCGGTGGCGAGTTCCAGCCAGGTGCGCGCGTCGGTCTCCACCACGTTGGGCGGGGTGCCCCGGGTGTGACGGGGCCCCTCCACGCACTGCACCGCCGCGTAGGGCGGGATCCGGACCTCGACGGTCCTGCCGGGGGCCGCCGTCGCCAGCTCGTCCAGCAGGTGCCGTACGGCGAAGCGGGTGACGTCCCGCTCCGGGCGGACCTCCCGCGCGAAGGCTCGAAGCACCACGCTCACGCAGGCGCCGAGCAGTGCCGCGAGCCCACCCGGCCCGTCGTAGGGTGGTTCGCCGAGGGCACTCAGCTGGGTGTCGAGGGCGGCGCGGACCTTGGCAGGGTCGGGTTTGTGAGGTGGCACGCCCTCCATGATGCCCGCCTGAGCCGTGTTCGCGGACGACTCCGGCCCCACGCGCCTCCCGGACACGGGGATTCACCCCCGGTCGCCGGGGGGGCGGGAGAGGGCGGCCGTGAGGGCGCCCGCGAGCGCGACGGCGAACAGGACGGCGTAGGTCCTCTGGAAGCCGGTCATCAGCTGTTCGACGGCGACGGGGGAGAGGCGAGACAGCGTGCCCGCGTAGACCTGGCCGCGCAGTTCGGCACTGACCGAGCCGGTCAGGACGCTGAGCGTGAGTGCGACGCTCAGCACGATCCCGACGTTCATGATCATTAGCCGGAAGCCGTTCACCACGCCCAGGCTCCCGGCGGGCAGGGCGGACATGACCTGGGTCGTGTTGCCGGTCAGGAAGGCGCCGCTGCCGCAGCCGCACAGGAACAGGCCTATCCCGATGATCCAGTACGGCGTGGCGGGGGCGGTGTTCAGGAGCAGGACGCCCAGCCCGGCCGCGCTCATCAGGGCGCCGCCCACCGAGAGCGCGTACGGTCTGATGCGGCGGCCGAGGGCGCCGGTGATCGGGGAGGCGAGGGCCATGCCGATCGGGACGGGAAGCACGCCCAGGGCGGCGGTGACGGCGTCGAGTCCTCTGGCCGCCTGGAAGTAGAGGGCGACCAGCAGGATCAGCGCGGAGCGTGCCAGCGCGTTGCAGAAGGAGGCGAGGTTGGCGAAGGCGAGTACGCGCTCGCCGAACAGCCGCACGTCGAGTACGGGGTGCGACGCCCGGCGCTCCACCAGGACCAGTGCCGGCACCAGTACCGCCGTGATCGCCGCGCCGACGATCACCACGGGGCTCGACAGGCCGCGCGATCCCGCCTCGGACAGTGCGATCAGGGCCGCGGAGAGGACGGCGAACACGAGCAGGTTGCCGAGCGCGTCCACCGGTTTGCGCGCCCCCCGCGAGACGCGGCGTAGCGTGAACGCGCCCCAGATGAGGGCGATCAAGCCGGCGGGCACGTTTATCCAGAAGACCCACTGCCAGCCCGCGGTGTCGGCGATGAGGCCGCCCAGGGTGGGGCCGGCGAGCTGGGCGACCGAGAGGGTGCCGATGTAGACGCCCATGCCCTGGCTGAGCCGGTCGGGAGGGAAGGCGTCGGTGATGATCACGGTGCCGTTGGCGAGGATCATCGCGGAACCGATCGCCTGCACCGCGCGCATCGCGATCAGGAACCAGATGTCCGGTGAGAGCCCGGCCAGCAGCGATCCCACGGTGAACAGGGCGAACCCCGCGAGGTAGATCTCCCGCCGCCCGAGCAGGTCGGCCACCCGGCCGAAGAACACCAGCGTCGCGGTGTTGACGAGCAGGAAGGCGAGCAGGACCCAGCCCGCGGAGAACGCGTCGGCCTGGAAGTGCCTGACCACGGTGGGAAGCGCCACGTTCAGGGTGCTGCCTGAGACACCGATTATGACCATGCCGAGGCTGGTGACCGAGCAGACTCGCCATGCGTAACGGAGCTTAGATCCGTATTCAGGTGATCCGGGTAGGTCTTGGGGGATTGCGACCATACCTCCCAGTCTGACGTACGTTGTACGTTGACCTTGATCCGGCTCCCCAAAGCGCCTTCGCGTGCCTTCCTGTGCCTTCCTGTGCCTTCCTGCGTCCTTCCCGTGTCCGTCCGCGAAAGGCGCGCTGCCGGGATGGCGCGCTGTGGGAGGGCGGGCCGTAAGAGGGCGGGCCGCGAGAGGGCGGGCCCTTAGCCGTTCGGAGGGCGCCCCCCAGAGCGCTCCAGCGCACCTTCGACAGACCTTCGGCCGCGCGCCCGGGCGCGCCCTCGGCGCGCCTTCGGCAGGCCCTCCGGGCGTCCTCAGCGGGCCCGCCTGCGCAGGCCCTCCATGTCGTGGATGATCACCCGGCGCCTGCCCGTCTCGATGAGCCCGCGATCGCGCAGGGAGCGCAGCGCCTTGCTGACCGCCTCGCGGGAGGCCCCGGTCCAGCCGGCGAGCTCGTCCTGGGAGAGCGGCAGCGCCACCCGCACCCCGCCGTTGTCCGGCTCGCCGTACCGCTCGGCCAGCTCCATCAGCCGGGTGGCCACGCGGCCGGTGGTGTCGAACGCGCCGTACTCGATGCGTTTGCGGTCGGAGTCGCGCATCTTGCCGATCACCATCCGCATCAGCAGTACGGCGACTCTCCCGTGGGCACGCAGGTACGAGGAGAAGTCGCGGACCGTGATCCCTTCCACGGGTTCGAGAGCGGTGACCGTGGCGGACCTGGGCAGCCCGTCGATCGCCGCGAACTCGCCGAGCAGCGCACCGGGCCCCCGTACCGCGAGGACCACCTCGCTGCCGCCCGCGGTGTGCGAGGAGACCTTGACGCGGCCGGAGGTGAGGACGAGCACCCAGTCGCTCTCGTCGCCCTCGGTGCACACCGTGTCACCCCGCTCCCAGCGCCGGGGTCTCCCGGCGGCGTACAGGGCCTTCACCTCGTCTTCTGTGAGTAATGTGATGAATTCGCCCGGTTCGGGGGAAGAAATCATGACCACCTCCTGGCGACTTCAATGGTGTTCGCATCACTCTCGCGGCGAAAGATACTTTTACGCGAGACTGGACAGTACATAGGCATAGACGGGTTGCGCCCTGCCCTTGAGGCTGAGCGGGCCCAGGGGCCGGGTCCGGGCCCGGGGGCCGATCAGGTCGAGAGTGCTCTGGCCGATCACGACGCTGCCCGGTTCGGCGATCCCCTCAAGCCGGGCGGCCACGTTGACGCAGTCGCCCATCGCGTTGAAGCCGCGCAACTGAGGGCTGCCGATGTTTCCGACGAGCGCCTCACCGGTGTTGATCCCGATTCTGAAGCGGGGATATCCCGGCATTCCCTGAGCGATCTCCTCGGCGGCCTTCTGCATCGCGAGGCCCGCGCGCACCGCGGCGAGGGCGTGGTCCTCCTGCCGGGCCGGGGCGTTGAACAGCGCGAGCAGCGCGTCACCCACGAACTGCACGATCGTGCCGCCGTTGCCGAGCACGATGGGCACGGCCGCGGTGTGGTAGCGGTTCAGCATCTCGACGATCTCACCGGGCGCCACCCGCTCGGAGAAGCTCGTGAAGCCCTTCAGGTCGGCGAAGAGCGCGGTCAGCTCCACCAGCTCGCCGCCGAGCGCCGCGGTCTGGGGGTCGGCGAGCAGCGACTGGGCCACGTCCGGTGACATGTACTGCCGGAAGAGGGTCTCCAGCTCGCCGTAGAGCCGGGCGTTCTCCAGGGAGATGGACATCTGTCCGGCGAGTGTGGCGGCGAGCGCCTCGTCCTGCGGGGTCCTGCCGATCGGCACCTCGATCGCCCCGGCGAGCCTGCCCTTCACCATCAGCGGATGAAGGACCCTCCCCTCCAGCCGGACCGGCCGGTCCTCGGGGAAGTCCCGCCGGCCGTACTCCGTGGAGTTCACGGTGACCCGGCCGTTGTCGACCAGCCTGATCCGTACGTCCCCGTACGCCTGCCGGACGCGGTCGAGACACCGGGCGAGCATCTCCTGCTCAGGCAGGCCCACGCGGGCCTGCCTGCCGATGTCGACCAGCGCCGCGAGCCGGTCGCTCAGCTCCCGCTCGTTGGCGAGCGCCTCGCCCGCCCGGTCGAGCACCGCCGCCTGCGACTCGGTGAGCCCGAACTTGTCCGCCAGCCTGTCCGCGATCGGGACCCTGCTCTCCTCCCTGCGCCGCAGGTGGCCGACGAGTTCCTCCAGGGCGGCCTCGTAGTCGGCCCTGATCCTGCGGGCCGTCGCCGACAGCGCCACCGAGTCGAACAGCCCCGCGCTCGTGCCCTCGCGCCGGAACTGCAGGTAGGCGCTGTAGGCGACGAAGACGAAAGCGGTGGTCAGCAGCACGTGCCACAACCACCACGACAGGTGCCAGCTACGGTGGGACAGCCCCGCGACCAGCCCTTCGGCGAGGAGCGCGTACGCGGTGACCAGGCTGATCAGAACGACCGACGGGCGTCCGCGGTGCAGCTGGAACATCATCGCCGACGCCGCCGCGAACAGGGCCACCCCGGTCCACTCCAGACCGCCCAGGCCCGTCCCCGCGGGGGGTGGGCCGCTGAGCGGGGTGAGGCCCGGCACCAGGCAGGCCACCCCCCACCCGGTGATCAGGGCGGCGAGCCCTCCGCGCAGCCACATCTGGTTTCTCAGCACGGCCTCGGCCGCCCGCCCACCCAGGGGCAGCGCCGACGCGAACGCGAACACCGAGGCGACGAGAAGACCGACCGGATGGGAGAGGTCGAAGCCGTAGCTCGCGCCCTCCAGGAGGATCCTCGGGGTGGTCAGTCCGTGCACCAGGAACGATCCCGCGCCGCTCAGGAAGACCAGGGAGACCAGTAGCAGGCGGGCGTCCGCCCGTCGGGCCGACGCCTCGCCGATCATGAGCCCCAGGACCAGGTTGATCCCGGCGATGGTGATGATCAGCCAGAAGTGGCTGGGGTTGTCCTGCAGCACGATGTTCAGGTCGGGCTCGGCCAGCAGCAGCCAGAGCCCGAGCATCGGCAGCGCCAGATGCAGCGCCCACACCACGGTGCGGATCGGCTGGGTCGCCGGTGGAAGGTACGGTTCCCGCCGGGCCTGGTCTTCCGTGACCACGTCTGTCGGGTCGATGGTCGGCACGGTGGCCTCCGCGTCTGGGGAACCGCGAAGGTTCCCCGTCTCTGTTCGTCCGCGCCCAGCGGGCGGGTTCCCCCGAACGGCCCGATTATCCCGTATGTGGCAGGTGCCGGTGGATGAGGTGAACGGCAGGGTTCCGAGGCCAAAGCGTGATGTTTGATGTGCAAACCTTTGGAACGTCTGAAACGTGTACTACGTGTATCTCTTCAATCACACCAGGCTCTGGTGTCGCAGAAAGGAAGCCCAGTGGCTATCAAGTTGCCGGGCGGACGCGCGCTCGCCGCCGTGACCGTTGGCGTGCTCGTCGGCACACTGTTCACCGCGGGTGGCAGTGCGGTCGCCTCGTCGGCGGGCGCCGAGGTTCACGCGTGCGTTCACAAGAAGACGCGCTACACACGGATCGTCAACGCGACGGCCAAGTGCCGGACGACCGAGATCCGCATCAAGTGGGGACAGACGACCCAGGGCCAGCAGGGGATCGCCAGCGCCGGTCCGCAGGGTGAGCGTGGTCCGCAGGGTCTCAAGGGCGACGCCGGACCGCAGGGCCCGCAGGGGCCGCGCGGACTGAGGGGCGCCACCGGCCCGCAGGGAGTCAAGGGCGACGCCGGACCGCAGGGCCCGCAGGGCACGCAGGGCCCGCAGGGTCCCAAGGGCGCCGACGGGGAGAAGGGCAACACCGGCCCGCAGGGTCCGCAGGGTGAAGAGGGCAAGCAGGGTCCCGCCGGTCCCAAGGGTGAGGACGGCAAGCCGGGCGTCCAGGGTCCGAAGGGTGAGGACGGCAAGCCGGGTCCCGCCGGTCCCAAGGGCACCGACGGCAAGGCCGGTCCCGCCGGCCCGAAGGGTGACCGGGGTTACCAGGGTCCCAAGGGCACCGACGGCAAGGCCGGTCCCGCGGGTCCCGCAGGCCCTGCCGGCCCCGCCGGTAAGGACGGTAAGGACGGTAAGGACGGCAAGGACGGCAAGGGCGCTATCCCGACCATCACCACCGCCACCGAGTCCTTCGGCTTCGGCGGTCAGGGCGGAAGCAAGAGCGTGAGCTGCGGTACGGGCAAGGTCGTCACGGGTGGCGGCTTCAGCAGCAGCGGTAGCGCTTCGGGCCAGATCTACACGAGCGCGCCCACCGGTAGCGGCTGGACCGTGGCCGGCAAGAACACCAGCGGCACCGTCTACGCGCTCTGCATGAGCGCCTCCTGATCCACGGCGGCACTCGACGGCACGTGAGAGACCCCGGGCGGTTGTCGGGACCTCTCGCGTGCCGTGGAACGCGGACGGTCGCGCGATCCACCGTGTGATGCCACCGGTGGCGGTCACGGGAGGGGGATCCTCCGTGCCCGGGCGCCGTCCTCGTGATCCGTCCGGTCGCCCTGCCCGCCCCGCGGGAACGCGGCCCACGTGATCCGCCCGACCTGTTTCGCGGGAACGCGAAGGGTGTGCGGCGCGGCGGGGTCACCATCCTCACCACGCCGGCCCCCGGCGCCGACCGTGTGATCCATATAGATCGGTCGGGCCCCTCACCGTCACACGACGATGAGGGGCCCGACCTCCCAAAGACCTTGAGATCCCTGGGATCTCCTGCGAGGGACGATCAGCCGAAGATGCCCGGCAGGGTGGACGTGTGGGTCTTTCTGAGCTCGGTGACCGGGATCTCCAGGACACCCTCCACCTTCAGTGAGTCGCCGCCGGTGGTGCCCAGGCCGTAGCAGGGGACGTCGCGGGCCGCGCACAGCTGCGCGAAGGCGTCGAACGACTCCGGTGCGACGGTCACCAGCGCGCGGGCCGACGACTCGCTGAACAGGTCGACGAACGCGTCGTCGCCCGTCAAAGAGACCTCGCAGCCCACGCCCTGGGCGATGCATGCCTCGGCGAGGGCGATGGCCAGCCCGCCGTCCGACAGGTCGTGGGAGCCGGTGAGCAGCCCCCGTGAGGCGGCCTCCGTCAGGACGAGGGCGAGGTCGCGCTCAGACTCCAGCCGCGCCACGGGCGGCAGGCCGCCGAGGTGGCCGTGGGCCACGTGCGCCCACTCCGAGCCGCCGAACTCCTCCTCGGTCTCTCCGAGCAGGACGATCCTGTCGCCCTCGCCGGTGAAACCGGTGCGCACGCGCAAGGCCACGTCGTCGATGACGCCCAGCACGCCGACGACCGGCGTCGGGTGGATCGGGACGGATCCCGTCTGGTTGTAGAACGAGACGTTGCCGCCGGTCACCGGGACGCCGAGGGTCTTGCAGGCGTCGGCGAGACCGCGCACGGCCTCGGAGAACTGCCACATGACCTCGGGGTCCTCCGGGGAGCCGAAGTTGAGGCAGTTGGTCACCGCCAGCGGTGTCGCGCCGGTCACGGCCACGTTCCGGTACGCCTCGGAGAGGGCGAGCTGTGCCCCCGCGTACGGGTCGAGGCGGGTGTAGCGGCCGTTGCCGTCGGTGGCGAGCGCGATGCCCCTGGTCGTCTCCTCGGCGCCGGGCATGGCCTCGCTGATGCGCAGCACGCCCGCGTCGGCGGGCTGGGCCAGCACGGTGTTGCCGCGGACGTAGCGGTCGTACTGGGAGGTGACCCACTCCTTGGACGCGAGGTTCGGCGAGCCGAGGAGCTCAAGCAGCGTCGCGCGCAGGTCGGCGGGGCGGGCGAGGCGGCCGGGGCCGTCGTCGTTCAGCGCGGTCTGGCCGGCGGGCTCGTGGAACGGCCGCTCGTAGACCGGGCCCTCGTCGGCCGCGGTGCCCGGCGGGATGTCGACGATGACCTCGCCGTGCCAGGTCATCACGAGGCGGCCTCCGTCGGTGACCTCGCCGATCACGGTCGCGGGGATGTCCCACTTCGCGCAGATCGCCATGAAGGCATCGATGTCGTCGGGGGTGACGACCGCCATCATGCGCTCCTGCGACTCGCTCATCAGGATCTCCTCGGGCCGCAGCGAAGGATCGCGCAGCGGTACGAGGTCGAGCTTGACGTCCATGCCGCCGGTGCCCTTGGCCGCGAGCTCGGTGGTCGCGCAGGAGACGCCGGCGGCGCCGAGGTCCTGGATGCCGACGACCACGTCCGCCTGGTACAGCTCCAGGCAGCATTCGATCAGCAGCTTCTCCATGAAGGGGTCGCCGACCTGGACGCTGGGGCGCTTGGCCTGCGACTCGTCCTCGAACGTGGCCGAGGCGAGCACGGACGCGCCGCCGATGCCGTCGGGGCCGGTGAGGGCGCCGAACAGGACGACCTTGTTGCCGGGCCCCGGCGCCACCGCGAGCTTGATCTGGTCCTTGCGCAGCAGGCCGACACACAGGGCGTTGACCAGCGGGTTGCCGATGTAGCAGGGGTCGAAGACGACCTCGCCGCCGATGTTGGGAAGGCCCAGGCAGTTTCCGTAGTGGCTGATGCCCTCGACCACGCCGGGCAGCACCCGCCGGGTGTCGTGGGCGTCGGCCGCGCCGAAGCGGAGCGCGTCCATCACCGCGATCGGCCGGGCGCCCATCGACATGATGTCGCGGACGATGCCGCCGACACCGGTCGCCGCGCCCTGGTGAGGCTCGACGTAGGACGGGTGGTTGTGTGACTCGATCTTGAAGGTGGCGGCCCAGCCGTCGCCGATGTCCACGACCCCGGCGTTCTCGCCCATCCCGACGAGCAGCGCCTCCGACTTGGGGGCCTTGGTGCCGAACTGCCGCAGGTGCACCTTGGACGACTTGTAGGAGCAGTGCTCACTCCACATGACGCTGTAGATGGCGAGCTCGGAGCCGGTGGGCCGGCGGCCGAGGATCTGACGGACCCGCTCGTACTCGTCGATCTTCATGCCCAGCTCGGCGTACGGCTGGCGCTCGTCCGGGGTGTTCTCGGCCCGCTTGACGGTGTCGAGACTCATGCGTTCACCAGATTCTTCAGGATCGAGGAGAAGAAGCCGCGGCCGTCGGTGCTCGGGGCGCCGGTGAGGTCCTCGACGGCGTGCTCGGGGTGCGGCATGAGGCCGACGATGTTTCCGGCCTCGTTGCGGATGCCCGCGATGTCGTTCAGGGAGCCGTTGGGGTTGCCGCCCACGTACCGGAAGACGACCTGCCCGCCCGCCTCCAGGGCGCTCAGAGTCGCCTCGTCGGCGACATAGCGGCCCTCGCCGTGCTTGACCGGCAGCACGATCTCCTGCCCCTCGGTGAAGTCGGAGGTCCAGGGGGTCGCGGTGTTCTCCACCCGGATGCCCTGGTCGCGGCAGATGTAGTGCAGTCCGGCGTTGCGCATCAGCGCCCCGGGCAGCAGGTGGGCCTCGCAGAGGATCTGGAAGCCGTTGCAGGTGCCGAGCACCGGCAGCCCGGCCTTGGCGGCGGGGATCAGCTCTTCCATCAGCGGCGCGAACCTGGAGATGGCCCCGCAACGCAGGTAGTCTCCGTAGGAGAATCCGCCGGGCAGGAAGACCGCGTCGACTCCCTTGAGGTCGGGGTCCGCGTGCCACAGCGGGACGGCTTCACCGCCCGCGTGGCGCACGGCGCGAGCCGCGTCCTGATCGTCAAGGGTTCCGGGAAAAGTGACCACGCCCACGCGGGCAGAACTCATCGTGTTCCTTTCAGCGTGGAGACCCCCGCCTTTGGCTTCAGCCGTGGGGAAGAAGTCAAGACAGCGTTCCCCTCCACAAACGAGCACCGCGCCGGCGTCTCACCCACTCGGACGTCGGTCTACGGCGGTGCTCCCAGGTTATCCGCTCCCGGCGGGCGCTCAGGCGCGGAGTGTCCGATCGCACAGCTCAGCGGGCGGGGCCGGGTTCGTACGGCCTTGTGGTGAGGCCGGGGCGGACCTTCACACGGCGGCGAGCACCCGGTCACCGGGGTAGACGGCGTCGTGGTCCCAGTCGAGGTGTTTGCACAGGTGCACGACGGTCCCGCAGCCGGGAGTGATGTCGAAGGAGATCTCGTCGACCACGGCCTGCATGATCAGCAGGCCCCTGCCGTTCTCGGCGTCGGTCGGCGGGTAGTGCTCGGGCACCCGGACGAGGCCTTGGCCCCGGTCGATGATGCGGACGTCGCAGCGGCCGTGGCCGATGGCGGTCTCGACTTCGTAGCGGGTGGCCGGACCGCCGTGTCTCACGGCGTTGGCGCACGCCTCGGTCACCGCCAGCAGGATGTCGGCGACGCAGTCTTCCGTGACGCCGAGTGAGCGCAGGGAGTCACCGAGCGCCCTGCGGACCATCGGGATGCCGACGGCCTGTCGCGGCAGAGCCAGCGAGAACTCCATGTCCACCGGTTTCCTCCCGCGCTCAGACGTCACCTTCTGAAGGCTTCCCTGCAGAATCCGGGCTAACCGCAAAATAACCGTAATGTTATTGACTGGTGGTCAAGCCGTGGGATTGCTCCACCCACAAATCCGGATATAGCCGGATTTGTGCAGTCGATCTGCGTGGGGTGACGGCCTAGGACTCGACGGTGACGGTGTAGTCCTCGATCACCGTGTTGGCGAGGAGAGTCTCGGCCATTTTTCGGACGTCCGCAATTGCCGCCTCGTCGGCGGGCCCTTCGAGCTCCACCTCGAACCGCTTGCCCTGCCGTACCGCTGAGACACCCGCGAAGCCGAGCCGCGGCAGTGCACGGGCGATCGCCTGTCCCTGCGCGTCGAGAATCTCGGGCTTCAGCATGACGTCGACGATGACGCGCGCCACGGCGTTCCTCCTGGTTGAGACGGGGACGGTCCGGCGCCTCAAGAGTAACGGGCTCCGGCCGTACTCCGGTGCGGGGGCCGGATCCGAGATCCCGCGCGCGAAGGTCACGGACGGTGAGCGACCTCGAACCCCGTGAGCGGAGGGCCGGACGGTGGGTGACGCCCCTGGATCCCCGGCGCGGCAGGCGATACGCCGTCTTTCACGCGAAGGTACGGGCGGGTGAAAGGGAACGCGCGGGGAACGGGGAGCATATGGACGTCGAGGCAGGTCTTGCGCAGATGTATGTGACCTCTGCCACGATGGCCACAAGCGCGGACGAACCACCACCAGAAGGGTCGAACGCGTCGCGAATCGGCCGGACGACGGTGGAGAACCCATCCAGACGGCCCCGAGCACACAGGAGTGGCACGTGACAGCTGACGCCTCTCGTGGTGCGGAAGCACCTCCAGAGCTCATCCAGCTACTGACCCCCGAGGGGGAACGGGTCGAGCACCCCGACTACGACATAGATCTGACACCCGAGGAGATCCGCGGGCTCTACCGCGACCTGGTCATGGTCCGCCGCGTCGACCTGGAGGCCGTCGCACTGCAACGCCAGGGCGAGCTGGGGCTCTGGGCCTCGCTGCTCGGGCAGGAGGCCGCGCAGATCGGCTCGGGCCGGGCGTTGACCGAGGCCGACATGGCCTTCCCGACCTACCGCGAGCACGGGGTGGCCTGGTGCAGGGGGGTCGACCCGGTCAACCTGCTCGGTCTGTTCCGCGGCGTCAACCACGGAGGCTGGGACCCCGCCGAACACAACTTCCACCTCTACACCATCGTGATCGGCAGCCAGACCCTGCACGCGGTCGGCTACGCCATGGGCATCCAGCGCGACGGCGCCGAGGCCGCGAGCATCGTCTACTTCGGCGACGGCGCCACCTCCCAGGGGGACGTGAACGAGTCGTTCATCTGGGCGTCGGTGTTCAACGCGCCGGTCGTCTTCTTCTGCCAGAACAACCAGTGGGCGATCTCGGAACCCCTGGAGAAGCAGACGCGCATTCCCCTGTACCGCAGGGCGAGCGGGTTCGGGTTCCCCGGCGTCCGTGTCGACGGCAACGACGTCCTCGCCTGCCTCGCCGTCACCCGCAAGGCGCTCGCCGACGCCAGGTCCGGGCAGGGACCCGTGCTGATCGAGGCCTTCACCTACCGGATGGGTGCCCACACCACCTCCGACGACCCGACCCGCTACCGGGTGGCCGCCGAACTGGAGGCGTGGAAGCTCAAGGACCCGATCGAGCGGGTCAGGGCGTACATGTTCAAGAACCAGTTCGCCGACCAGGAGTTCTTCGACGCGGTCGAGGTCGAGGCCGACGAGCTGGGACGCGACGTCCGCAAGCGCTGTCTCGAACTACCCGACCCCGAGCCGTCGGCCATCTTCGACAACGTCTACGCCGAGCGGCACTCCCTGATCGACGCCGAGCGTGCCGAGTTCGCCACCTACCTGGAGGGGTTCGAGGCATGAGCATTCTCACGATGGCCAAGGCGCTCAACGAGGGGATGCGCAAGGCCATGGAGGACGACCCCAAGGTCCTCGTGATGGGGGAGGACGTGGGCAAGCTCGGCGGGGTGTTCCGGGTGACGGACGGCCTGCAGAAGGACTTCGGCGAGCAGCGGGTCATCGACACCCCCCTGGCCGAGTCGGGCATCGTCGGGACGGCCATCGGGCTGGCGCTGCGCGGCTACCGCCCGGTCTGCGAGATCCAGTTCGACGGGTTCGTCTTTCCCGCGGCCGACCAGATCATCACGCAGCTCGCCAAGATGCCGCTGCGCTCGCTGGGCAAGCTGAGGCTGCCGGTCGTCGTACGGATCCCGTGTGGCGGGGGCATCGGCGCGGTGGAGCACCACAGCGAGTCGCCCGAGGCATACTTCACCCACACCGCGGGCCTGCGCGTCGTGGCCTGCTCCAACCCGGCCGACGCCTACACCATGATCCAGCAGGCGATCCGCTGTGACGACCCGGTGATCTTCTTCGAACCCAAGCGGCGCTACTGGGAGAAGGCCGAGGTGGACGTCGACTCCTCCGGCTGGCCCCCCTTCGACGAGGCCAGGGTGGCGCGGCAGGGCACGGACCTCACCCTGCTCGCGTACGGGCCGATGGTGAAGACCTGCCTTGAGGCCGCGAAGGCGGCCGAGGAGGACGGCCGTTCCCTGGAGGTCGTCGACCTGCGCTCACTCAACCCGCTCGACATCGCGAGGGTCACGGAGTCGGTGCGCGCGACCGGGCGCTGCGTCGTGGTGCACGAGGCGCCCATCTTCAACGGCTTCGGCGCAGAGGTCGCCGCCCGCGTCACCGAGGAGTGTTTCTACCACCTGGAGGCCCCGGTCCTGAGGGTCGGAGGACCATCCACCCCCTACCCGCCCTCGCGGCTTGAGGACCACTACCTGCCCGACCTGGACCGGGTCCTGCACGCCGTCGACCGCGCGTTCGCGTTCTGAGGAGGGGCGGAGAGATGAAGGAGTTCAAGCTCCCCGACGTGGGGGAGGGCCTCACCGAGGCGGAGATCGTCCGCTGGCACGTGAAGGCCGGGGACCCGGTCAAGGTCAACCAGATCATCGTGGAGATCGAGACCGCCAAGGCCGTCGTCGAGCTTCCCAGCCCGTTCGAGGGTGTGGTGGCCGTCCTGATGGCGGACGAGGGCGAGGTCGTGGACGTCGGCAGGCCGATCATCTCGGTGGACGACGGCACGGGCGTCCCTCCGGTCCCCGCCCAGGCCACGGCCCCTGACGGGGCGGCGGAGCGGACGGAGGCCCTCGCCGACGACATGGTGCCCACCCCGCCGGCCGAGGTACGGCAGCCGGTGCTGGTTGGCTACGGCGTGAAGCCGGGCACGGCCAAGCGCCGCCCCCGCAAACCGGTCCCGGGTGCGTCCCCTGCGACGGGGACGACGCGGCCCGGTGAGGGGGCGTCGGGTGCGTCCACGGGGACGGTGCCCGCGACGCGGGTCCCGGAGGCGGCGCCTTCCGGGGCGAACGGGCCGGCCGCGGGCTCCGGGGTGAACGGTCCCGGCGTGAACGGGCCTGATACGGCCGGTCCCGGGACGGGTCCGGCCTCGTCGCCGGGAAAGATCGCGGTCCTGGCGAAGCCCCCGGTGCGGAAGCTCGCCAGGGACCTGGGGGTCGACCTGTCCTCCCTCATGGGAACAGGCCCACACGGCTCGATCACCAGGGGCGACGTCCAGGCCGCGCTCGACGCCGCCTCCACCCCCGGCGAGGCCGGGCTCACCCCCGGGAACGACGTCAGGGCACGAGTACCGGCCGCGACCTGGGAGGGCGAGGACGAGGAGCGAATCCCGATCAAGGGGGTGCGGAAGGCGACCGCGCAGGCGATGGTGTCCTCCGCGTTCACCGCGCCGCACGTGACGGAGTTCCTCCAGGTGGACATGACGGCGACCATGGACGCGGTCCAGCGCCTTCGCGGGCTGCCCGACTTCGCCGAGGTCAAGGTCTCCCCGCTGCTCATGGTCGCGAAGGCGGTGCTCGTCGCCGTCCGCCGTCACCCGATGATCAACTCTGCCTGGGACGAGGCCCGCCAGGAGATCGTGGTCAAGCACCGCGTCAACCTGGGCATCGCCGCGGCCACCCCGCGCGGCCTGCTCGTTCCCAATGTCAAGGACGCCCATCGCCTGTCGCTGCCCGATCTGGCCGCCGCCCTCGGAGCCCTCGCCGAGACCGCGAGGGCGGGCCGTACCCAGCCCGCCGACATGGCCGGCGGCACGATCACGATCACCAACGTGGGCGTCTTCGGGGTGGACGCGGGCACCCCGATCCTCAACCCGGGTGAGTCGGCGATCCTGGCCTTCGGGCAGGTGAGGGAGATGCCATGGGTGGTGGACGGGCAGGTCGTGCCGCGCAGGGTCTGCACGCTCGCCCTCTCGTTCGACCACCGGGTGGTGGACGGGCAACTCGGCTCGCTCTTCCTTCGCGACGTCGGGGCCATGCTTGAGGACCCTCTCCGCATGCTCGCCTGGGGCTGACCCCGTGACCCCGTGACCCCGTGACCCCGTGACCCCTGATCCCGCGACCCCGTGACGTGGTCTCCTCCTCCTGAGGAGGGGGAGACCACGTGCGCGTCCTTTCCCGCCGTCGTGAGAACTCCCTTCCGCACCCGGAAGCGCGGATTTCCGGTGGACGTGAGCGTTCTTTCCCACGCGGGTAAGGGTTCTTTCCCGCCCGCCAGGAGGAGGGCGGGGGCCTTCCCGCGCATCCGTGAGGGCACTTTTCCCCTTCGTGCCCGTCGAGAAAGTGGGGTGGAGGAGGGGGCGATATGCCCCTGGGCGCCGGCCTCGCCTTTCCCGGCTTCACGGGCCGATTACCTCGGCGGGAAAACGAGGGTGTGCTTCGGGAGGGTCCGTACCGACTGCCGGGGCGTCACTCGGCCGCCAATGGGAAACCTCTTTTTGTCTCCCGTGGATCGATCTTTAAGGTGCGTGCCCTCAGCTGTGGCGGGGCCGCGGAGCGATGCCGAGAGGTCGAGGTGGTCTTTACTCTCGATCCGTTTTATGGCCTTTACGAATCGCTTATTAAAACATCTTGAATGCGTGAAGAATCTGACGGTTTGTACGGGTATGAGAGTTGTGTCGCGATTGGTAAGGCGCGGCAAGCATCAGTGCGAAGGGGGAAGCCATGACTTTCAAGCAGCTCTTCCCGGCCGGTAACTATCTGAACTGGGCAAGCGGCTGGGGGTGCTGCCGTCGCCGCCGCCGCTGCGGATGCCGCTGCGGAGGGTGCGGCGGATGGTGGTGAGCCGGATCCGGTGCTAGCGGAAACAAATGAGAGCCGGCGGGTCAACCGTCGGCTCTCATTCTCAGAGTCACTCTCGCCCCACGGGGCGAGGGCAGCCGTACGCCGTCCTCCGGTGGCACCCACGGTCTCCATCCGCAGGACCTTCCGGGAGTTCTGGCCGTACACCCGTGGCCTTCGTCATCTGCTCGTGGCCGGTGGCGTGCTCGCCATCGTCGCGGCCGTCTGCGAGGTCGCCGCGATCGGCCTGTTCGGGTACATCACCGACGAAGTGCTCAGCAAGCAGAACCTGAGGGCCTTCTGGCTCCCCGCCACCGTCTGGCTGGGCCTCGCGGTCGTCGCGGGTCTGGTCTCCTTCGTGGGCTCCTACCTCACCGCCCTGGGGGGCGAGCGCTTCCTGCTGAGGTTGCGCGACAAGGTGTTCGAGCACATCCAGACGCTCACACCCGACTTCTTCGACAACCGCCGCCTGGGCGACCTGATGGCGAGGCTCACCGACGACATCGAGGCGATCGAGGAGCTCGTCGGCTCCGGCCTGGTCAAACTCTTCACCACGCTCGTCAGCGTCGTCTTCTTCGCCGGTGCCGCCTTCTACATCAGGTGGGACCTGGCGCTGCTGACGTTCCTGCTGGTCCCGGCCTTCCTGCTGGTCTCCAAGGGCTTCGCGAGCAGGTTCAGGGTCGTGTCGGCACGTGAGCGGCTCAGCAACGGGATCATGAACAGTGTCATCGAGGAGGGCCTGTCCAACCAGTCGCTCGTCCAGGCGTACAACCGCCAGGACGCCGAGGCCGAGCGGCTGCACGCCGAGGGACACACCTGGATGCGGGCCAACGTGGCGCAGGCGTGGCTCTCCTCCCTGTACGGACCCGTCGTCCAGGTCATCGAGACCGCCTGCCTGGTCGTCATCCTCGGATTCGGCGCCTGGGAGATCTCCTCGGGGCGCCTCACCATCGGCGGCCTCCTCGCCTTCGCCGCCTACCTCGCCTACCTCTACCCGGCGGTGCAGAACCTGGGGCAGATCGCCCTCACCGTCTCCGAGGCGGCGGCGGGCTCCGACCGTGTCATCGAGATCCTGACGACCCGGCCGACCGTCACCGACCGCGACGACGCCGTCCACCTGGGGCGCGGACGAGGCCACATCGAGTTCCAGGGGGTCGGCTTCACCTATCCGAACAGGAGGAGGCCCACGCTGCGGGACCTGTCCTTCACCGTCGAGCCGGGGGAACTGGTCGTGTGCACCGGGCCGAGCGGCGTGGGCAAGTCCACGCTCGCGAAGCTGCTGCTGCGCTTCCACGACCCCACCGCGGGACGCGTCCTCCTCGACGGGACGGACATCCGGGACCTGTCGCGCGAGTCGCTGCGTGACAACGTCACCATCCTGCAGCAGGAGAGCCTGCTCTTCTCAGGGACCGTACGCGAGAACATCGCCTACGGAAGTCCCGGCGCCGACCTGGACGCCATCGTGAGGGCCGCCGTGATGGCGGACGTCCACGACTTCGTCACCACGCTCCCCCTGGGGTACGACACACCGATCGGGCAGCGCGGCCGGCTGGTGTCGGGCGGGCAGCGTCAGCGGATCGCCATCGCGAGGGCGATCCTGCGCGACGCTCCCGTCCTCGTCCTCGACGAGCCGATGACGGGCCTCGACGCGCCCACGGCGGCACGGATCATGGAACCGCTCAAGAGGCTCATGACCGGGCGCACGACCATCCTGATCACCCACGACCTCAGGTTCATCCCCGAGACGGCCCACAAGATCGTGCTCGAAGCCGTACCGAGACGCTCCGGCCGGATAAGGATCAAGTCCGCCGGGCGCCGTGGGGGGCCACGCCGTGTCCCGCGTGAGAAGGAGGCTCCCCGGGAGGCCACGCCGCGTCCCGTGTGAGGAGGGCTTCCCGGGGGCACGCCGCGTCCCGCGAGAGCGGCCTTCCACGCCCGCGGGGCGGCCGTGCCGTACTCCGCGTGAAGAGCGGGCCCGCGCGGCGAGTCCGGCACCCTCCCGCGCCGTGGGGCACCGCCGGGTCCCGGCGCGCCTGGCCGTACGCTGGCCGGGCGCCCAGGGCGCCTGGATACCCGAGGGAAGGGAAGATCATGTTCCGGCATGTCGTGCTGTTCACCTGGACGGAAGAGGCCACCGAGGAGCAGAGGGCCAGGGTCGCCACGGAGCTCGCCAAGCTGCCCGAGGCCATCACCGAGATCCGCTCCTACACCCTCGGCCCCGACGCGGGCGTGAACCCCGGCAACCACCAGTTCGCCGTCGTCGCGGACTTCGACAGCGCCGACGGTTTCCTCGTCTACCGCGACCACCCGCTGCACCAGGCCGTGGTCACCGAGCACATCAAGCCGATCGTGGCCTCGCGGGCGGCGGTGCAGTTCGAGGTCTAGGACGGCGTGGCCCGAGCCCTCCCGGAGGTCCTGGACCTCCTAGACCTCCGGCGGGTGGTTCTCGCGGTGCATCAGGCGATCCTCGGAGGTGCGCCCGCGCTTGGGGGACATCGACATCGCGAGGCTCAGCACGATCCCGACAGCACCGACGATCATGAAGATCAGGCCGATCACGTCGATGCGCACCGCCTCGCCGAGGACTTTCGGATCGATGGCGAAGCGGAGGATGGCGCCGAGCGTGAGAAAGAAGATGCTGACCCCGACACCCATGGGTTCCTCCGGGTAAGGCTGTACGCCAGGTAAAGAGAGAGTTCGGGGTTGGTCATACCCTTTCCGGCGTGATCACACCACCGAGGAGGGCCTTGTCTGCGGCGGTGGGCCCCGACGAGCCGAGCCACACCGGCACCCCGAGGGCCTCGGCCACCGCCGCGGGCCAGTCGTCGATCCCGTCGGCGTAGCGGGGCCCGGCCTCCCACAGCCGTTCCGTCAGCCGGGCCTGCCCGTCGAGGTCGCCCGCCGCGCCCACGGACAGCTCGCCGATGCCGTACGAGACGCACATCCGCGACACCGGCGCGTCCAGGTGGGTGAGCGCGAGGGCGTCGGCCCCGCCACAGACCGCGAGCGCGTAGCGGTGGGCGACCGCGTCGAAGTGGCCGGTGCGGAAGGGACCCTGCCAGGGGCCGGTCCCGTTGTGGGCCTCGGGCAACGCGAGCGCCGCGTCCTCGGTGACGAGCGGTCCCGGGCCGTGCCGCGGGGTGTAGGTCCGCAGCACGCCCAGCCGCGTGGCGGGCACCCCGTCGAGCAGCTCCAGCGCGTTGGCGAAGGTCGTCGTGCTCCAGGTGGTGTAAGGATGGAAGCCGTGCCACTCGTCGAGCAGCACGCCCTGCGCCCCCTCGAAGACCACGGGCCGTCTGCGCAGCAGCGCGGTCATGAACGAGGAGCCGACCATGATCACCCGCTCGGCGAACGCCCGGTAGGCGTCGACGCAGTCCTCCACGGGCGGTCCGCTCACCCCGAGGGCGTCGCGGAGCGCGCGCAGCTTGCGGGTGAGCCGGACCGGTTCCTCGCAGTCGCCCGCGACCGGCGCGAGCTCGGGGTGCTCCAGGGCGTAGGCCATCGTCTCCCCGACGCCCATCCCGCACGACCCGTGCCGGTCCTCACCGCGCGCCAGCTCCCTGGCCCGCCCCGCCGCCACGTGGTACGGCGTGGCGAGCAGGGCGTCCCGGTCCACGGTGAGCAGCCGGAACGGGTCGGGGACGCCCAGCGCCTCCAGATGGGCCGCCTCCCCGGCCAGCGACAGCGGATCCACGACCATGAACCTGGACAGGTGGGTCGGCACGCCTCTGAACGTGCCCGACCCGAACTGCGCAAACGTGTGATGTCTCCCGTCGGGCAGGACGACGTTGTGCCCCGCCTGGGCGCCCCCGTTGAACCTGACGACCGCCTGGACGGATTCGCGGGCGCAGAGCCAGTCGACGACGGTGCCCTTCCCCGCGTCGCCGTACCCGAGGTCGGTCACGATCACGTGCTCACGCATACGGACACCCGTTCACCCTTGTCTCCTCCCTTTCGACAGCCCCACCCCGGCGGGTTTCGTCCCGCCGGGGTGGAGCCGTCTCCCTTCGTGGTGGCACTCCCCGCCGCCTTCGCGGTGGCCGCCGCACGGCGGGGAGGTCCTCAGAGCCGCATCACGCCGCTGTCGCCGCCCAGGTCGAGCCCGTCGGACACCACGAGGGTGCCCTGATCGAGCTTGGCGAGGGCCTTGCCCACGGTGCTTCCGGCGTTCGAGCCGATCTCGTCGAGGTCGTCCAGCCCTTCTCGCAGGTCGATGGCGTCCTCGCCGAGGCCGACGGTGAGTGCGATGGTCTCGCAGACCGCGTCCAGGTCGTCCAGCTCCAGCACGTTCTGGCCGAGCAGCTCGCGCCAGGCGGCGAGCACCCGGCTGTCCCCGGCGTAACTCGATCCGGCGGGGAGGATGTAGTAGACGTCGTAGATCCTGGTCAGCTCGGCGACCAGGTCCTTGGTCGGGATGTCGCGCCGGAGCCGCTCGCCGATCACCCTCTCGACCTCGCGCCGCTTGACCTGCGGATAGGGAAGCTCGTCGCCGATGATGAACAGGTAACCCCTGCGGCCGCGCTTCTCGAAACAGTCGATCGAGGTGTGCCTGGCCATGAAGTACATCGCCAGCTCGTACGACTCGGACATCTGACCGCCGCCCCCGCCCTCAAGCAGGATCCTGCCCAGGTGCTCGTCCATCCGGTTGTCGGACTCGAACTGGCCGACCTGCAGGGGGGCCCGGTCGCAGGTGGCGTCGCCGATCGCGCCGAAGAGGATCTGCGGGTCGGTGGCGTACCCCTTGCGGAGCAGCAGTCCGAGCAGGTCGGGCAGCTTGGTCTGGAGGGTGCGGGGCACCCCGCGCATCGAGCCGGTCACGTCGAACAGGACGGCCACGGCGAGGGAGTTGGGGTGTTCGTCGGAGTCGCGGCTCTCGCGGAGCGCCACTTTGTGCGGGTCGAGGTCGGGGTGAGCGGAGCGGGCGCCGCTGTCGCTGTAGGCAAAGGCGCTCGCACCCTTGGCCGCGCGGTAGCTCGCGGCGGCGGAGTAGACGTCGGTGGACCAGATTCCGCTTCCCACGGGGGATCTCCTCGGATCAGGGGGAATGTTCTATGAGGTCGTTCCTGAGGTCGTGAAGGTCGTTCTGAGAGTCGAAGACTTCGGGGGCCGGAGATTTCGGGGGTCAGAGATGGAGGGGCCGGTATTTCCTCGGCCCGTACAGGTCGTCGAGCAGGTCGTCGAGCTCTTCCAAGAGCCGCCAGGCGTCGTTCGGCGGGCTGAGCAGGCTGCCCCGGACGAAGCGCCTGACCGGGGTGGGGACGCGGTCGCCCATGAGGGCGGCCACGCAGCGGGTGGCGAGGTGGATGTCGGTGGCGGGGGTCGCGGGCTTCTTGGCCAGGACCCAGGGCGGGTAGTCGTCGCGGTGCCTGGCCACGAGGGCGGTGACCGGGGTGCCGAGCGGGACCGACTGGCTCCAGTCGACGAGCACCAGGCCGTGGTCGAGCGGGTGGACGAGGACGTGGTGCCCGAACACCGCCCCGTGCACGACCCCCGCCCGGTGAGCCGCGCCGACGGCGACCAGCAGCCGCCGCCAGATCCACGCCGCGTCCCTCACGTCCAGCACCGGCCGGCGCCGCCGGACCTCGTCCAGGCTCAGGAATCCGTCCGGCACCCGGCTGATCACGTTGGCCTGCCGCTCGACCCCGTCGGAGCGGTGCCGGAACGACTCCACCAGACGGGGCACGTACGGCAGGAGCAGTGGGTCGCCGTCGTGCGCGATCGTCTTCAGTGACTCCGCCTCGCGGCGCATGAGGTCGTTGTCGGCGTGGCTGCGCGGGAGCTTGAGCAGCGTGTCGGTGCCGCTCTCGTAGAGCACGGCCGACGCGCCCCGCACAAAGACGCCCCCGATCCTGTAGGTGCCCCGCCTGGTGGTGATCACCGCTTCCTCGGTCCGCTCCGAGGCCCTCTTCAAGGCCCTCTTCGAGGCCTCATCGCGGGCCGCCCACAGCGTCGCCAGCCGGGTGAACGCGACAGCGGCCCCCGCTCCCGGCGCGAGGTCGGGGTGGAGCAGCCTCGCGAGCCTTCGGTACGCCCGGTGGGGGGAGTCTCCGCCGAACAGGTCCTCGGGCGCGTGGGCGGCGGTCACCAGCGCGATCGCCTCGGCCGTGGTCATCGGATCTGCTCCTCCCTGGCGGGCCGCAGCAGGGCGGGGTGCAGGAGCCGGGCGTCACCGGCCCGGTAGAGCTTGGCGCGCGGCCCGCCCCTGGCCCCGCCGCTCTCGGTGGTCTCGCCGGTGCTCTCCACGAATCCGGGCACCGACAGGATCTTGCGATGGAAGTTGCCCGGGTGCAGCTGCACTCCCCAGACCGTCTCGTAGACGCCACGCAGTTCGGAGATCGTGAACCTCTCACCGGCGAACGCGGTGGCGAGCGGGGTGTACTCCAGCTTGCCGCGCGCCCGCTCCAGCCCGTGCGCCAGGATGCGGTCGTGGTCGAACGCGAGCTGCGGCAGTTTGTCGACCGAGTGCCAGGAGGCGTCGGCCGCGTCCGAGCCCGCCCGGGGATCGGGCAGGTCGGGGGCGAAGGCGAGGTAGGAGATCGAGACGACCCTCATCCGCGGGTCACGCTCGGGTGCCCCGTAGCTGGCGAGCTGCTCGATGTGGACCCGGTCCGACAGCCCGGACAGGCCCGTCTCCTCGGCCAGCTCCCGCGCCGCGGCCTGCGGCAGGTCCTCTCCGGGCCGGATGAATCCTCCGGGCAGCGCCCACAGCCCCGCATGGGGTTGCTCGGCCCGCCTGATCAGCAGAACGCGCAACCCGCCCCCGCGAATGGTGAGCGCCACCACGTCGACCGTCACCGCGACCGCGGGGTATGCCCGGGGGTCGTAGCCGGCGAGGAACTCCGATTCATCCATCCCATGTCCTTCTCAAGTTGAGACAAACTCAGTATGAGAATAACAGAGGATCGCTGTCAATGACTTCGCGGTGATTCGTCTTCGCGGAGCAGCCGAAAAAGGACGAGGGACCGGCCCCGTTCTCACGGGACCGGTCCCTCGTCGTGCCTGCCGCGGGAGCAGGTGACCGTTCGGCCTGCGCCAACAGGGCTCAGGCCGGGGCAGGGCAGGTCAGAAGGCCTCTTCCGGCAGTTCCATCAGGTCCTGGTCCGTGGCGTCGAGCGTGCGGCGCTCGGCGGCGATGCGGGGCAGGACGGTCTGCGCGAAGAACGAGGCCGCGGAGACCTTGCCGCTGTAGAAGGCGCGGTCGCTCCCCTCGGCGGTCGAGCCGAGCGCGGTCAGGGCCACCTCGGCCTGGCGCAGCAGCAGCCAGCCGATCACCAGGTCGCCCAGGGCGAGCAGGAACCGGGTGGTGTTGAGACCGACCTTGTAGACCTCCTGCGGGGTCTCCAGCGAGCCGATCGCCCAGCCCGCCATCGTGTCGGCCATCGCCTTGACCTCGTCGGCGGCCTCGTCCAGGAGCTTGCGCCCCTCCTTCAGCCGCCCGTTGCCCGCCTCGGAGGCGGCGAAGGCCTTCACGTCGTCGTACAGCGAGCCGAGGGCGACCCCCTGGTTGCGCAGGACCTTGCGGAAGAACAGGTCCAGACCCTGGATCGCGGTGGTGCCCTCGTACAGGGAGTCGATCTTCGCGTCCCTGATGTACTGCTCGATCGGGTAATCCTGCAGGTAGCCGGACCCGCCCAGGGTCTGCAGCGAGCGGGCGAGCAACTCGTACGAGCGCTCGGAGCCGACACCCTTGACCAGCGGGAGCAGCAGGTCGTTCATCGCCTCGGCGTGCTCGTTCCTGCGGCCCTCGTGCTCGGCGATCAGCACGTCGTCCTGGTAGGTGGCGGTCAACATGACCAGGGCGCGCATGCCCTCGGCGTACGACTTCTGGAGCATCAGCTCCCGGCGCACGTCCGGGTGGTGGGTGATCGTCACGCGCGGGGCCGACTTGTCGGCCATCTGGGTGAGGTCGGCGCCCTGCACGCGCTGCTTGGCGTATTCGAGGGCGTTGAGGTAGCCGGTGGAGAGCGTGGCGATCGCCTTGGAGCCGACCATCATCCGGGCGTGCTCGATGATCATGAACATCTGCTTGATGCCCTCGTGCACCTCGCCGATCAGCGTGCCCACGGCCGGGTGCTCGCCGCCGAAGGTGACCTCGCAGGTCGTGGAGACCTTGAGGCCCATCTTCTTCTCGACGTTGGTGACGTACACGCCGTTGCGCTCGCCGAGCTCACCGGTCTCCAGGTCCACGTGATACTTCGAGACCAGGAACATCGACAGGCCCTTGGTGCCGACGCCGTGCCCCTCGGGGCGGGCGAGCACGAGGTGGAAGATGTTGTCGGACAGGTCGTGCTCGGCGCTGGTGATGAAGCGCTTCACCCCCTCGATGTGCCAGGTGCCGTCGTCCTGACGTACGGCCTTCGCGCGGCCCGCGCCGACGTCGGAGCCGGCGTCCGGCTCGGTGAGCACCATGGTGGCGCCCCACTGCCTCTCGATGGCGAGCTCGGCGTAGCGCCGCTGCTCCTCGGTGCCGATCGTGTGGAGGATGTAGGCGAAGGCCGGGCCGCTGGAGTACATCCACACGGCGGGGTTGGAACCGAGCACCAACTCGGCCAGGGCCCAGTTCACGCTGCTCGGCAGGCCGGGGCCGCCCATCTCGGTGGGAAGGCCGACGTTGGTCCAGCCCGCGTCACGGTAGGCGGCGAAGGACTTCTTGAAACCTTCCGGCATCGTCACCGCCGAGGTCTCGGGGTCGAACACCGGGGGGGTGCGGTCGCCCTCTTCGAAGGAGTCCGCGAGCACGCCCGTGGCGAGACGGTTGACCTCCTCCAGGACACTCCGCACGACATCCTCGTCCAGATCGGCGTAGAGACCGGTGCCCAGGATGTCCCGGCGTCCGAAGACCTCGAAGAGGTTGAACTCCAGGTCACGGACATTGCTCTTGTAGTGGCCCATGGGGTCTGCTCCTTGAAACCGGGGATCCCTAACTGTCCATACTCGTCAGTAACGTTACCCGGAATGCTACCCGTGGGTAACCCCTGGAAAACACCCCCGGCTGGGAGGTTCATCACGCCGCCGTCCCCCCTGGAACGAGCGCTCAAGGAGCGTCGATCGACGGGCCGGGGGGAAGCTCTTCTAGGCTTTCCCCATGGACGATCAGTGGCGGGCCGACCTCGCGATGTGGGGCATTCCCGAGGAGATCGCGGCGAGGGCACCGGCCGATCCCTGGGGTCACTCTCCCGCGAGGTTCGCCGAGCGCACCGACCTCGCCCTCGCGGCCCCCGACGGGCCCACCCTGGCGCGGATCGCCGAGGCGCTCCCGCCCGGTGGGAGCGTGCTGGACGTCGGCGCGGGGACCGGGGCCGCCTCCCTGCCGCTGGGCCGCGGCCTGGGACGGCTGATCGCGGTCGACACCTCGCAGACGATGCTCGCCGAGCTGACCACCAGGGCCGAGGCACTCGGCGTTCCCACCCTCGTCGTCAACGGCCGCTGGCCCGACGTGGCGGCGCGGACACCGGTGGCGGACGTCGCGGTCTGTGCCCACGTCGTCTACAACGTGCCGGGACTGGCGGGGTTCCTCACCGAACTCACCCGTCACGCCCGCACCCGGGTCGTCCTGGAGCTCACCGGCCGACACCCGATGAGCTGGCTCAACCCCCTCTGGCAGCACTTCCACGGCATCACCCGCCCCAGCGGGCCCACGGCCCACGACGTGATCGCCATCGCGGAGGGACTCGGCTACGAGGTTCGCCACGAGTGGCGCGTGGCCCCGCTTCCCCGCTTCACCCGCCTCGAAGACCTCGCCGAGAGCGCCTGCCGCAGACTCTGCCTCGGACGGGAGCGGGCGGACGAGGTCATCGCGGCGGTGGTCGAGCTGGACATGTGGCCGGTGCCCCGCGACCGGTGGTTCACTCTCTGGTGGGAATCAAAGTGAGGTTCGGCGACGTTCCACCGTCACAACGCTCAAAAGGAGCGTTTCCGGACGAGACGCGCCGTACCCGGTAGGCAAAGACGACGCTCCTGATCAAGGGGGAGTTGTCATGGCCTGGGTTCTCATCGTGGTCGCCGGTCTGTTCGAAGTCGCGATGGCGTACTCGCTGAAGTTGAGCGACGGATTCTCCGTCCCCCTGCCGAGCGTCGGTTTCCTGGTCTTCAGCGTGCTCAGCTTCGGCCTGCTCGCCCTGGGCCTGAAGACCCTGGAGGTCGGCACGGCCTACGCCGTCTGGACGGGCATCGGAGCCGTCGGCACCGCCACGCTCGGCATCGTCGCCCTCGGCGAGGACGCGTCGGCCCTCAAGATCGCTTCGATCCTGCTCATCGTCGCGGGCGTCGTCGGGCTCAACCTCGCCGCCGGCGGCCACTGACCACCCGCCCGGACGTCCCGGCGAGCTGCACGCGTACATCCGGCCGTGCCTCGTACGTCCAGCTGTGCCCCCGCGCGTCAGGCGGGACCCGAAACAGGTCCGCCAGGCGAGGTGTCCCGCACGTCCGGTGAGAACCGAAACGTGTATGCCAGGCGGCGTGACCCGCGGAAACCGAATCGGGCTATCCGGAAACCTGCTTGACGGCTTTGGTGGTGTCGGGTTGGGTGGAGCGATGATTGACGTTCACTGTGTGACCTTCGACTGCGCCCAGCCGTACGAGCTGGCGACCTTCTGGCGCGACGCCACCGGCGGAGAACTCCACCCGGATACGGAGAAGAACGACGACGAGGTTCTTCTCCAGGGAGGCAGGATCGACCTGCTGTTCATCAAGGTCCCCGAGGACAAGGCGGTCAAGAACCGCCTCCACCTGGACCTCACCGGTTCCGCGGGCACCACCCGCGACGAGGAGGTCGAGCGCCTGGCCGGACTCGGCGCCACGATCTTCGAGGACCACCGCGCCCCCGAAGGCGGCGGCTGGGTCACGATGCTCGACCCCGAGGGCAACGAGTTCTGCGTCTGCCGCGCCGAGTACGAGAGGGGCTAGCGCCCCCGGACGGCCCTTGGCCCGCTCACGCGGAAGGGCTCAGCCGGGCCGCGCGAGACCGGGCGACACGCGCGACCCGGACGTCCGCCGAGGTCCTGAACACCCGCAAGGGTCCTGGTACGCCCGCCGGGACCCTGAACACCCGTAGGGGTCCTGGACACTCGCCGAGACCTTGAACGCCTGCCCGAGAGCCGGACGGTCACCCGGGAGCCGGACGACCGGGCCGTGTGGTTCAGCGGCCACCGGGGAGCGAGGTCTGGCCGCGTCCCCTGAGCATGAGGGCGACGATCGCCGTGATCAGATAGACCACGACACCCCCCTGGAGCGCGTCCAGCGCCGCCCCGAAGACGCCCTCGCGATCGACGACGAGCTGCACCGGATACAGCAGGATCGCGGAGCCGAGCGCGGGATAGAGGGAGAACTTCCAGGGGTGGCGCAGCGCCCAGAGCCGGGCCTGCCGGGTGACCCGATCGCCGACGTCGGGCTTGCTGATCGAGCCGATGGCCGCGATGAGCGAGAACAGGCCGATACCGACCGCCATCGCCCACGTAAGATCCAGACCTCCGGTGAGCAGGTCCAGCCCCAGGTTGGCCACCGTCACCGCACCGCCGGCCACCGCCGCGGCCTTCCAGGGAGCACCGCGCAGCGCCGCTCCGGCGAGGGACATCTCGTCACGTCGAGTCAGTTCGTCGTTCATGCCTCCAGGGTGCCCCCCGCCTCCCCTTGCCCACATCCGGGAGTAACCCTGATTGTCCCCGGGGTCGTCGTCCCCTGTGACGGTGCCGAGCGGCTTCGAGCTGTCCGGAGCGGCGGAGGTGTTGGCCGTCGCCATACCGGTCGGCGCTGATGATCCGGGCGGCCGCCCTCCGCGAAGCCGGCCCGCGACGGAGGTTCCCCGTCCCGGGACCGTCGATCATTCCGTGGTGGCGCAGGGGGCGAGTTCGACCAGGTTGTCGTGGTAGACGGCGCCTCGGCCCAGGTCGGCGTCGCGGGCGGCCACCACGGCGTTCGCCGTCGCACCCCCCGGGCTGAGCTTGCGCCAGTGTCCCTTGGTGGACGCGACCACGCCGGGGCGTACCCTCTCGCTGATCTCGACCACCGCCTCGAACTCGCCCTCGTCGTTGAACACCCGCGCCCGCTGCCCCTCGCGCAGTCCTCTCCGCGAGGCGTCGGCGGGGTTGACCAGGACGCGCGGGCCCTTCGAGCGTCTCAGCAGCTCGGGGTTGTTGCCGAAGGTGGTGTTGAGGAAGGTGTGGGAGGCGGGGGTGATGAGCGTCAGCGGGTACGGGCCCGGCGTGGCCGAGGCCGTGTGCGGGGGGACGTAGGCCGGTCCCGAGCCGAACTCCATCCGGCCGGAGGGCGTCGGGAAGCCGTCGGTGAACGGCACGAACGGCCGGGGGACGGTGAGACGGGCCCAGCCCTCCTTGCGCAGCCGGTCGAGGGTGATCCCCTCCAGGGAGGGGTGCCCCGAGGTGAGCAGCTGCTCGGCCAGCTCCAGGTCGGAGTCGTACAGGGACGGCTCGGTGAGTCCCATGTGCCGCGCCAGGCGGCGGAACGTCTCGGTGGTGGACAGGCACTCGCCCGGCGGCTCGACGGCGGGCTCGTTCCACATCAGGTACATGTGCCCGTACCCCGCGTGCAGGTCGGCGTGCTCGATCTGCATGGTGGCGGGAAGGACGATGTCGGCGTAGTCGACGGTGTCGGTCGGGAAATGTTCCATCACGACGGTGAACAGGTCCTCGCGCAGCAGCCTCTCGCGGATCCGGTTCTGGCCGGAGGTGGAGCCCATCGGGTTGGCCGCGTACACCCACAGGCACTTGACCGACTCGTCCAGCTCGTCGGCGAGCCGCGTCATCGTGAGCGTGCGGACCGGGCCGGGGAGCAGGTCGTCGCGGGTGTCGATGTTCAGGTGGACGTGCCCGCTGGTGGAGTACGCGATCCCGCCGCCGGGGTGGCGCCAGTCGCCCGTCACGCCGGGGATGGAGGCGATCGTGCGCATCGCGGTGCCGCCGCCCGTGTGCCGCTGCACGCCCATGGTGGCCCGGATGCCCGTGGGGCGCGTACGCGCCAGACGCGTCCCCAGGGCCCGGATGTCGGCCTCGGGCAGCCCGGTGATCTCCGCCACGCGTGCCGGGGGGTGGCGCAGGATCTCCTCGCGGAGGTTCTCCCAGCCGGTCGTGTGGTTCTCCAGGTAGTCGCGATCCTCGGCGCCCTCGGAGAGGACGACGTTCATCAGCCCCAGGGCGAGGGCGGCGTCGGTGCCCGGCCGGATCGGCAGGTGCTCGTCGGCCTGCTCGGCGGTGCGGGTGCGGATCGGGTCGATCGCCACCACGTGCGCCCCGGCCGCGCGGGCGTCCTGGATGAATTTCCACAGGTGGTGCCCGGTCGTCAGCGTGTTCGTCCCCCACAGCAGGATGAGCCTGGACAGGGCGAACGTCTCGGGATCCATGCCGCCCGGCGTGCCGTAGACCTGCCGCAGCCCGGAGTTGCCGGCCGAGGAGCAGATGTTCAGGAAGTGCTTCGACGCCCCGAGGACGTTCCAGAACCGCCTCCCGGCGATCCCCTCCGATCCCTGGACGTAGCCCAGCGTTCCGGTGCCCAGATAGGGCCAGATCGCCTCGCCGCCGTGCTTGTCGACGATGCCGCGCAGCCGTACGGAGATCTCCTCCAGGGCTTCGTCCCAGCTGATCCGCTGGAACCGGCCGGACCCCTTGGGGCCGACCCGCCGCATCGGGTGCAGGATGCGGTCGGCCGCCCCGGTGTGCTCCAGGTAGCGGTTCACCTTCACGCAGAGCGCGCCGCGGGTATACGGATGGTCCGGGTTGCCGCGCATCGTGACGGCTCTGCCGTCCTGGACGGTCACCACCCAGGAGCAGGTGTCCGGGCAGTCCAGCGGGCACGCCCCCAGCACTCGCGATTCGCCTGACGACATGTCCCGACTGTAGCCGCGCCCTTCGCGCGGGGTACACGCGCGTTCGCCTTTCCCGCAGAGGGCACCGCTTTCGCCGGAGCCTCACCTTTCCCGGCGCGTCCCGCGCTCCGAGTGCTTCGTCCCTGTGTCCTCGTGGCCGTACGTCACGCGGCCCCTGCCGTCATTCGAGGAGGCCGCCGTGCTCGTGGTCGTGACCGGATTCCAGGCCGCCCGCGCCGGTCGTCGGCCTGCCGGGGACGACGGCACCCTTGCCGGGCACCCCGGGTACTCCGGAGCCCCTGGAATCCCTGGAGTCACCGCCGTTCGCCGGGACCTTGGGAGCGCTGGGAAGGTCGGAGGCGTACCCGTAGGCGAACGCCGCGGCCGCGATCGCGCCGCTGTTCACCAGCAGAGCCTTGTCGCTGATGTTGGCGATGGTGTCACACGCCTGGTGGTAGCACTTGTCGTACGCGACCCCGGCGGTGCCGCCGAACCTCTTGGCCTCCTTGGCGCTCTTGAGGCCCTCGGCGCCGGTGAACAGCCCGCCGGAGGGGATGCCGACCCCGATGAAGGGGCCGTAGTCGGATCGGCCGCTGAAGTCGGCGTCCTGGTACGGCTCGCCCACCGCCTCGAAGTACGCCTGCAGGAGCTTCTCGATCTGGCCCGATCCGGGAGGCGGGGTCACGCCGATGCCGTTACCCGACGAGTCGCCGTCGTAGATCCCGAAAACGTAGTTCGGTGAGGCGATCATGTCGAAGTTCAGGTAGAGCTTGATCTTCGCCCGCTCCGCCGGGGGCAGGGCGGACACGTAGTGCTTCGATCCGAGCAGGCCCAGCTCCTCGGCGCCCCAGAAGGCGAAGCGCAGCCTGTTCTTCGTCCGCAGCGACTTCGCCGCCAGCGCCGTCTCCAGGATGCCCGCGGTGCCCGAGCCGTTGTCGTTGATGCCGGGGCCCATCATGACGCTGTCCAGGTGGGCGCCGAGCATGACGACCTTGTCGGGGTCACCCCAGGGGCTCTCGGCGATGAGATTGCGTGTCCTGCGGTCGGGGGCGATCTCGGTCCGCACGTCGAGTGCCGCCGTCGTTCCCCGGGCGGCCAGTTGCTCACCGGTCGCGAAGTCGGCGCTGAGGACCGGGATCCGCACGGTGGAGGTGTTGAGCGAGCCGCCGAACAGGCCCTTGTGGTTGGCGGCTCCCTGACTTGCCCTGCCGTCGTTGAAGATGATCACACCGGACGCGCCGGCGGCCTCGGCCCGTTCGGCCTTGTCCTGGAAACTGCAGGTGCCGCGCTGGATCAGCGCGATGTTGCCCCGGACGAATTTGGAGAAGTCGTTCGCCTCACACCCCGAGGTGGATTCCTGCCCCTTCCTCGGCGGCAGGACCAGGTCGACCGCCTGCACCGGGGCCGTCACCTTCCCCGAGCCGGAGTACGTCATGGTCCTGAAGTCGGTGCCGGGCACGTAGCTCTTGGCCGGGGGCCGTGTCCGCTTGAGCACGGGCGACGCGACCTCGCGGAAAAAGGAGATCTTGAACTCCTGGGAGGTGAGCCGGTATCCGGCCGCGCGGAGTTTGTCCGCGACGTAGGCGAGCGAGGCGGTGTAGCCGGGGGTGGCCGCCGCCCGGTTGTCGCCGTTGGCGTCCGCGATGCTCTGGAGTCTCTCCAGGTGCCCCCTGAGGGCGGTGAGTTTGATCGACGCTCCGAACGCCTTCGCCTCCGGCGGCAAGGGGCTCTGGGCCGGCGGTCCGGAGTCGCCGCCCCCGGAAACAGGTGCCGCGGCGGGTGCCGCGCCGACCGAGACGACGGATGCGGCGGCTCTCCCGGAGTCGCCGCCTCCCGCGACGGGTGCCGGGCCTCCCGCGACGGGTGTCGCGGCGGCCGGGGCGGGAGTCGCGGCGGACACCGCGGCGAGGGACAGGGCCGAGACCATGGTGATCGCGGTCATCAACTTCCTGGGGACGACGGAAGGGGTTTCCCACCCCTCGGACGCGACTCGGCGGGACGCGAGCGGGTGACGGAACATGCCGTTCAGCCTTTCAGACCGTCACCCATCGGATTGATTGTTCTCGCAGGTAGAACAGTCAATTCTCCATCTGCGACAGGTACGCTATGTTCGTCCGGTCCCCCTCGTCGAGGCTGGGACTCCCCGCGAACCAGGCGTCCAGAATCTCCCCGAGCAGGGGGACGGAGATCAACCGGAGGCTGATCGCCAGCACGTTGGCGTCATTCCAGCGACGTGCCCCGTCCGCCGTGGCCGCGTCCGCGCACAGCGCGGCCCGCACGCCGGGCACCTTGTTCGCCGCGATCGACGCGCCCGTCCCGGTCCAACAGCACACGATCGCCTGATCGGCCACCCCCGAGGCCACATCCGCGGCGGCACGCGCGCAGCACCACGCCCAGTCGGTCCGTTCGTCGGCCAAGGCGCCGTGCGGTATCACCATGTGGCCTCGTTTTTCGATTTCGGAGACCAAGATGGAGGCCACACCGTCAAGACTGTCAGAGGCGATCGAGATGCGCATGACTCTGATTGTGAACACTCAACGAGAAGGTCGGTGACGCACCTGTAATGCGAAACATGCAGAATCGCAGGCGGTGACGGAAATCAAGGAACTGGACGAAACGGCGTCCGTCGACGGCGCACGCCCGCCGGCAGACGGCGATTCCGCCGTGCACGTCGTCGAGCCGCTGCTCCCGCAGCGAATCCGCCGTCCCTCCGACCTGTTGCGGTTCCTGGCGACCCTGCTCGTGCTCACGGCCGTGATCCTGCTCGCCCTCGTTGCCAAGAAGACCCTGAACGGCCTGGAGGGCGACGTCGCCGACGGCACCAGCCGGGCGCCGTTCCTGCTCAGCGGTCTGGCCGGGGTGCTGAGCGCCTCGGCCATGCTCGGTGTGCCCGTCGCCTTCGCCATCGAGAGAGTGCTCCACCGCGACGGCCTCAGGGTGGCCGAAGGGCTCTTCGCGGCGATCGCCGCGATGGTGTTCTCCTTCGCGCTCGGCGAGTGGATCCTCAAGGCCGGTCCCGAGGACCTGCGGCTCCTGCTGACCGGCGGACGGGCCGGGGTCGAGCCGATCAACACCCTGCTCACCCCGATCATCGCCTACGTCACCGCGGTGCGGATATCCCGCCGCCCCACCTGGCGGGCGGCCCTGTGGAGCGCGGTCGCGCTCAACGCCGTCGCCCTGTTCGCGGGGCTCGCCGCGACCATCCTCGGCATCGTCGTCTCCATCCTGATCGGGCTGGCCGTCGGCTACGCCACCCTGTACGGCGTGGGCAGTCCCAACACCCGCCCTCCGGGCAGCGCGGTCGTCGCGGCGCTCCGCAAGCTGGGCTTCGTCTCCGTCAAGGCCCGCAGGCTCGACGACGACCACCAGAGCAGCCGCCGTTACGCCGTCACCCTCAGGAACGGCAGCCGCCTCGACGTCACCGTCCTCGACCGTGACCGTCAGGTCGCCGGTGTGCTCTACCGCCTCTGGCGGCGCATGCGCCTCAACACCGAGACCCGCCGCAAGGCCATCCGCTCGCTCCGCGCCGAGCTGGAGCGCGAGGCCCTCATGGCGTACGCCGCGCAGGCGGCCGGAGCGAGCACCCCCAGGCTCGTCGCCACCAGCGAGATCGGCACCGAGGCAGCCCTGCTCGCCTACGAGCACGTCCCCACCCGCGCGCTCGACAGCATCCCCGATGACGAGATCGACGACAACCTGCTCGCCCAGATCTGGGAGCAGGTCCTGCTGCTGCAGGTCCAGCGGCTCGCCCACCGGCGACTGACCGGTGACAGCATCCACGTCGACGGCGACGGCAGGGTCGTCCTGATGGACGCCCGCAGCGGCGAGATCGCCGCCGGCGACCTGCTGCTCCGTCTCGACGTCGCCCAGCTGCTCACCTATCTCAGCCTGCGCGTCGGTGCCCAGCGGGCGGTCACCGCGGCCGCGGCCGTGACCGGGGCCGGTGTGCTCGCCGACGCGCTCCCCCTGCTCCAGCGGATCGCGCTGACCCGCGAGACCAGGGCCGCGCTCAGTAAGAACAAGGAGTTGCTCACCGAGATCCGCGACCGGATCGTCGAGCTCAAGCCGAAGGTCGAGACCGAGGAGGTGCGCCTGGAACGCTTCCGCCCTCGGACCCTGATCACCATCATCGGCACCGCGTTCGCCGCGTACTTCCTGGTCTACTACCTGACCCAGATCAACCTCAACATGATCACGTCGGCCAATTGGGGGTGGACCGGAGTGGCGCTGGCCGCGGCGATGCTGAGCTACGTCGCCGCCGCCCTCATGCTGAGGGGGTTCGTGCCGGAGAAGCTCCCCCTCGGCCGTACCGTGCTCGCCCAGTTCGCCGGGTCGTTCGTCAAGCTCGTCGCGCCCGCCGCGGTGAGCGGGGTCGCGGTCAACACCCGTTACCTGCAGAAACGCGGCATCCCTCCGGGGCAGGCGGTGGCCAGCGTAGGGGCCTCCCAGCTCATCGGGCTCGCCCTCCACGTCTGCCTGCTGCTGCTTTTCGCCTACATCACCGGCTCCAACACCGCTTCGTCGTTCACTCCGTCGCGCACGCTCGTGATCGCGTTGCTCGCCGTGGCCGTGCTGATCCTCGCCGTGGTGAGCGTCCCGCGCCTGCGCCGCCTGATCACCGCGCGGCTCCGCTCACTGTTCTCCGGCGTCGTCCCGCGCCTGCTCGACATCCTCCAGTCCCCTCAGAAGATCATCGAAGGCTTCGGCGGCACCCTGATGCTCACCCTGTCCTTCGTGATGTGCCTGGACGCGTGCGTCCGCGCCTTCGGGGGTTCGATCAACTTCGCCGCCGTCGCCATCGTCTTCCTCGCGGGCAACGCCATCGGCTCGGCCGCCCCGACCCCCGGCGGGCTCGGTGCCGTCGAGTTCTCCCTCACGGCCGGCCTCACCCTGGCGGGCGTGCCACGCGAGGTGGCGGCCCCGGCCGTGCTGCTGTTCCGGTTGCTGACCTTCTGGCTGCCGGTGCTGCCCGGCTGGGCCTCGTTCACATACCTGCAGCGACACGAGGCGCTCTGACGCTCGGCGTTCGTTCTCACGTTCTGCCCGCGCCTTCCAGCCGCGGTTTTCAGTGACGGTCCGAACAGGGGAGGCCGCCGGTCACCTGGACCGGCGGCCTCCCGGGGATGCGCGGGGCAGGGTCAGGCTTCGCTGGATCTGGCCCAGATGTTGATGCCCGCGTCGACCGCGTCCTCGTCGATCGCCTTCAGCTCCCCGTCGTCGAACGACAGGTTCTCCACCGAGGAGAGACTGTTCTCCAGCTGCTCGACGCTGCTCGCGCCGATCAGCACCGAGGTGACGCGCCTGTCACGCAGCGCCCACGCCAGCGCCATCTGCGCCAGCGACTGACCGCGCCGGTTCGCGATCTCGTTCAGGACGCGGACGTGCCGCATCGTCTCGTCGGTGAGCATCTCCGGGGTGAGGAAGCGTCCCTGCGAGGCACGCGACCCCTCGGGGATGCCGTTCAGGTAGCGGTCGGTCAGCATGCCCTGCGCCAGCGGCGAAAACGCGATGCAGCCCACGCCCTCCTCCTCCAGGACGTCGAGCAGCCCGCCCTCGATCCACCGGTTCAGCATCGAGTACGAGGGCTGGTGGATCAGTAGCGGCGTGCCCATCTCGCGCAGGATCCGCGCCGCCTCCCGGGTGTGCTCGGGTGAGTAGGACGAGATGCCCGCGTACAGCGCCTTGCCCGAGCGGACCGCGTGGTCCAGCGCGCCCATCGTCTCCTCAAGCGGGGTGTCCGGGTCGAACCGGTGGCTGTAGAAGATGTCGACGTAGTCGATCCCCATCCGCTCCAGCGACCGGTCAAGGCTGGACAACAGATACTTGCGCGACCCCCACTCGCCGTACGGGCCCGGCCACATGTCGTAGCCCGCCTTGGTGGAGATGACCAGCTCGTCCCGGTACGGGGTGAAGTCCTCGCGGAAGTGCCGCCCGAAGTTGGTCTCCGCGCTCCCCGGCGGCGGGCCGTAGTTGTTGGCCAGGTCGAAGTGGGTCACCCCCAGGTCGAAGGCCCTCCTGAGGATGTCCCGCTGGACCTCGAAGGACTTGTCGTCGCCGAAGTTGTGCCAGAGCCCCAGGGAGACGGCGGGCAGCTTGAGCCCGCTCTTGCCGACTCTGTTGTACGGCTGACGGCCGTCATATCTGTCGTGCGCCGCGATGTACGTCACTGGGCGACCTTCGCCGTGTCGAGGATCCAGGAGAGGGTGAAGGCCTCCTCGCGCCAGGAGTCGTACCTGCCGCTGCGGCCGCCGTGTCCGGCGCCCATCTCCGTCTTGAGCAGGAACGGCCCGCCGCGCGCCACCTCACGGAGCTTCGCGATCCACTTGGCGGGCTCGTGGTAGAAGACCCGGGTGTCGTTGAGGCTGGTGATCGCGAGGATCGGCGGATACGCGCGGCCGTCCACGTTCTCGTAGGGCGTGTACGACTTCATGTACGCGTACACCTCGGGATTGTGGAGCGGGTCGCCCCACTCGTCCCACTCGATCACGGTCAGCGGCAGCGACGGGTCGAGAATCGTGTTCAGCGCGTCCACGAACGGCACCTCCGCCACCACGCCCGCGAAGGTCTCCGGTGCCAGGTTGGCGACCGCGCCCATCAGCAACCCGCCCGCGGAACCGCCCCTCGCGATGATCGCGCTCGACCAGCCGGAGGCGGAGAGGTGCTCGGCGGCGGCGACGAAGTCGGTGAACGTGTTCTTCTTCTGCTGGAACTTGCCGTTCTCGTACCAGTGGCGGCCCATCTCACCGCCGCCCCTGACGTGCGCGACGGCGAAGACGAGGCCCCGGTCGAGGAGGCTGAGCCTCGCGACGGAGAACGAGGGGTCGATCGAGATCTCGTAGCTTCCGTAGCCGTACAGCACGGTGGGGGCGGGCCGCTCCGTGCCCTTCCTGGCCACGATCGAGATCGGGATGCGGGTGCCGTCCGAGGCGGTCGCCCACTCGCGGAACTGCTCGTAGTCGGCCGGGTCGTAACCGCCCAGCACGACCTTCTGCTTGAGCAGGACCAACTCGCCCGCGCCCAGGTCGTAGTCGTAGACCGACGGCGGGGTGATCATGCTGGTGTAGCCGAGCCGCAGCCGTCCCGTGACGAACTCCGGATTGCCGGAAGGGGCGACGTCGTAGATCGGCTCGGGGAAGGGGATCTCGTACGCCTCCCCGCCGCGGGGCAGGATGCGGATGCCGGTGAGACCGTCCCTGCGGAAGTGCACGACGGTGTGGCCCTCGAAGGCGTCGACGTCGAGCAGCCGGGTGTCGGCGCGGTGCTCGATGAACGGCGTCCAGTCGCCGGGGGCGTCGAGGGGCGCGGTGGCCAGCTCGAAGTTCTCCGCGTTCCGGTTGTGCAGGACCAGAAAGTGGTCACCCGCGTGGTCGACGCCGTACTCGACACCGGTCTCCCGGGGCCTGACGACGCGGAACTCACCGGAGGGGGTGTCGGCCTCCAGGATGCGCACCTCGCTGGTGATCTTGCTTCCGGCGGAGAGGATCAGGTAGCGCTCGCTACGGCTGAGCCCGATGCCGACCCAGAACCGCTCGTCGGACTCCTCGTGGACGAGCACGTCGTCCTCCGCGGGGCTTCCGATCGTGTGCCGGTGGACCTGGTTGGGCCGCCAGGCGTCGTCGACCGTCGTGTAGAAGAACGTCGTGCCGTCGGCGGACCAGGCGCCGCCGTAGAAAATGCCGGGAATCTCGTCGGGGAGGGTCTCGCCGGTGGCGAGGTTCTTCACCCTCAGGGTGAAGCGCTCGTCGCCGGTGAAGTTGGTCGAGTAGGCCAGCAGGGTGCCGTCGGGGCTGACCGAGCTGGTACCGATCGAGAAGAAGTCGGAGTCTCCGGCGAGCTCGTTGCCGTCGAGCATGACCTCCTCGCCGGGAAGCGACTCCCCGGCCTTCAGCTCGGGCGGCGTCTCGCCGTCCGCGGCCACCCGGCACTGGATGCCGTACTGCTTGCCCTCCTCCGTCCGCGAGTAGTACCACCAGCCGCCCTTGCGGGTGGGGACCGAGAGATCGGTCTCCAGGGTGCGTGCCTTGATCTCCTGGAAGAGCGTCTCCTGCAGGGGCTTGAGGTGGGCGGTCGCCTCCTGCGTATAGGCGTTCTCCGCCTCCAGGTAGGCGATCACCTCCGGGTCGTCCTTGACCGTCAGCCACGCGTAGTCATCGACCACGGTGTCCCCGTGGTGCACGCGCTCGCTGGGAACCTTCTTCGCCGTCGGCGGCGTCTGGCTGCTCACTTGGCCGAGTCTATGTTTCCGTCGGTGCCTGCTCGGGTGTACTCGCTCGGTCGTCTGGCTTTGTCGTACCTGGTGACGTTGGGTCGTACTCCACCCGGCTTGTCGCGCCGGGGGTCGCGTGGCCGATCTGTCCCCACGGGCGCGCTCGGCCGGGGCCGAGACCGCCGGCGCCTGGGACGCCGGCTCGCCGGCTCGGGGAGTCCGGGGAATACGGCCGTGAGGTTCGTCGTTGTGTCCTGAGCGGTCCACGAGGGCTGCTAATCTTTTGATGTCGGCGAGGCCCGGCGCAAACCACTCCAATCACTCCGGTGACTTCCGTATGGCTTGTGTCGTGTTTGCCGTCAATCCCTTTGAACCCAACGGTTTCGAAGATCGGTTCGCAGAGCTGCTCAGAGGCTGGTAAGTTTGAGGGGTTGCTCTGGAGACGGAGCGTATGAATTCCATCAGGATCTGCCAGATCGAATCAACCGGATTAAAACGAGCCGGTTTGACACGAAAAAGCGGGCCTGAAAGAATAAAGGCACAACGAAAGAACAGAATAAAACGAACGCCCCGGAGTTCTGCCGGACCGGTTGGTCGGGTCAGGGTGATGGTGTACGCGTCCGTTTCT